>RCMZ01000125.1_pt1 | contig 46693 bp, 44 predicted proteins | sample 2041141 | NCBI WGS metagenome assembly RCMZ01 (sample SAMN09708263, study PRJNA481090) | Wastewater metagenome, whole genome shotgun sequencing project. | biome: sewage; isolation source: Davis station wastewater (DW) | place: Antarctica: Davis Station | collected 2010-03-01 | reverse complement strand
CCACGCTGTTCCGCGCCGGCGCCGCCGAGCGTTCCGCGTCCGACGTCTTCCAGCCGCTCAGCGCGCCGCTCGCGCGCATCCACCGCAATCTCAAGACCGCCTTCGATCCGCACGGGGTCTTCAATCCCGGCCGGATGTACCCGGATTTCTGACAGCGAGCGACCATGCAAACCAATCTTGCCGATTTCATCAAGGACACGCCCGAAGGGCGCGAGGCCGACGCCATCCTGCGCACCTGCGTGCACTGCGGCTTCTGCACGGCGACCTGTCCGACCTACCAGCTGCTCGGCGACGAGCTCGACGGGCCGCGCGGCCGCATCTACCTGATCAAGCAGATGCTCGAAGGGCAGCCGGTGACCGCGAAGACGCAGCTGCATCTCGACCGCTGCCTGAGCTGCCGCTCGTGCGAAACGACCTGCCCGTCGGGCGTCAAATACCACCGCCTGCTCGACATCGGGCGCGCCTTCATCGACCGGCGCGTGCCGCGCACCGGCGTCGAGAAGCTCAAGCGCTTCCTGCTGCGCGAGGCGCTGCCGCGCCGCTGGCTGTTCAAGCCGGCGGTGCAGGTCGGGCAGCTGCTGCGTCCCCTGCTGCCCTCGGTCCTCGCCGACAAGGTGCCGACGCCGGCCGACGGTGCGCCGCGGCCGTGGCCCGATTTTTCCAGGCGCCCGGCCGCCCACAAGCGGCGCATGATCGCGCTCGCCGGCTGCGTGCAGCCGGACCTCGCGCCGAACACCAACGCCGCCACGGCGCGCGTGCTCGACAAGCTCGGCATCGAACTGTTCGAGCCGGCCGGCGCCGGCTGCTGCGGCGCGCTGCGCTTCCACCTCGACGCGCAGGAAGCGGCGCTCGCCGACATGCGCCGCGTGATCGACGCCTGGTGGCCGCACATCGAGAGCGGTTCGGCCGAAGCCATCGTCATGACCGCCTCCGGCTGCGGCGCGCACGTCAAGGAGTACGGCGACCTGCTCAAGCACGATGCGGCGTACGCGGAGAAAGCCGCGCGCATCTCTGCGCTGACCTTCGACGCCTCGGAAGTGATCGCCGCCGAGCGCGAGCGCCTTGCCGAACTGCTGCGCGCGGCGAGCCGCGGCGCGCAGCAGAAGGTCGCCTTCCACTCGCCGTGCACGCTGCAGCACGGGCAGAAGATTCGCGGCGTCGTCGAATCGCTGCTCGCCGCCGCCGGCTACGAATTGTCGCCGGTCGCCGATCCGCATCTGTGCTGCGGCTCGGCCGGCACCTACTCGATCCTGCAGCCGGAGCTGTCGAAGCAGCTGCGCGACAACAAGCTCGCCGCGCTCGGCGCCGGTTCGCCGGCGGTCTTCGTCACCGCCAACATCGGCTGCCAGACGCACCTGCAGAGCGGCAGCGCGACGCCGGTGCGGCACTGGATCGAACTGCTCGACGAACGCCTTGCCGGCGCGCCGGGCGCGGCCCAAGCCCCGGCCTCTACCGCCGTCTGATTCCGCGCTGCGCCCGGGCCCCCGCGCGATCCCGCAGCGGGGTTGCCGGGCGTGGCCTCTGCCCGCATCGAGCGCACGCGGCGCGTCGGTGCGGCGCTTGCGCCCGTTGGCGAACCCGCGCGGACGGGGCGACCGCGCGTCGCTTCGCGCGGGCCGACAAGACGAGCGGCGCTACGGCGAAGGCGGTAGAATCCAGTGCTTGCCTGCCGACCGGGATCGGCGTCGCGGAACGCTTTCCCGGCAGGAAAATCGGCAACGGGACACGGCGAACGGAGTGGGCAATGGACGAGGGCGGGCAAGGGCGGGACGCTTCCGGCGGAGGCGGCGCGGATGGCGAACGGCGGCGCGACGAGCGCCTGCGCGAGCAGTTCGAATCGGCCTTCGCGATGGTCGAACCCTTCTTCGACCCGGCCCAGGGCTGGGGCGGGCACTCGCTCGAACACCTCGCCTTCCGCGTCGTGCGCGACAATTTCCCCGACCTGAGCAGCGAGGACGTACACGCGCTGGTGGTCGCCGCGCACCGTCTCTACATCGAGCGCAACCCCGGCGGCAGCGGCCATCTGGCGCGTCCGGAAGCGTTGCGCCGGCCGAAGCTGTGAGCGCGCCGCGCGGAATCGGAACGACATGGCGCTGAGCATCGACGCCTGCATCGCCCAGCACCAGGGCGACCGCAAGGAGCAGCAGGACCGGGTGGCGATCCTGCCCCATCCGCAGGGCGGCGGCGTCGTCCTCGCCGTGCTCGCCGACGGCATGGGCGGCCACACCGGCGGCACGCTCGCGGCGCAGCAGGTGATCCACACCGCGCGCAACAACCTCGAACACTATTCGGCCCGCGCCGACGCCGCCGGCGGCCTGCTGAGCGCCAGCATCAACGAGGCGCACATGCTGATCAAGGCCTCGCGTTTCATCAACGAGAAGGACCCGCACAGTACCGCCGCCATGCTGCTCATGCAGCCGGGCAAGGTGGCCTGGGCGCACAGCGGCGACAGCCGCATCTACCGCTTCCGCGGCGACCGCCCCGTCTTCCGCAGCGCCGACCACTCCTACGTCGAGCAGTTGCGACGCCAGGGCAGGATCACCGCCGAGCAGGCGCTCGTTCACCCCAACCGCAACATCCTGCTCACCTCGCTTGGCGGCGGCGATGCGCCGACCATAGCCCTCGGCGAGGACGACGACCTGCAGGCCGGCGACAGCTTCATGCTCTGCTCGGACGGCCTGTGGGCCTACTTCAGCGACAGCGAACTGGGCGCCGTGATCGCCGCGCACCCGGCGCGCGCCGCCGCCGAAACCCTGATCGACCGCGCGCGTGCAAGGGCGCGCGGCGAGGGCGACAACATCTCGCTGGCGATCCTGAAGCTGGGGTAGGGGGCGGAACGGAGCGGCGGACGGGAGGCCGCGCCCGACCCTTGTGTTCCACGTCGTCGATGCGGAGGCGGCTTGCCGGGCAAAGCGGAAATTGACCCGGGCGGCCGCAAACGGCCGGTGCGAACCGAACGCCGGCGGAAGCGCCGCCGCTTTGGCCGCCTTGCGGCTTCTATCGCTTCCCGGAGGCGGCCGGCGATTTCGCGATGAGTTCTTCGATGATGAATTCCAGCGTCCGGTGCAATGAGTCGATGACTGCAGCGAGATCCATCCGCGGGTTCCGAATGAGGCGGACGCTGAAACCCTCGCACACGGCATTGATGATTTCGAGCGGACCATCGATGTCCTTGTCCTGCAAGCTGATGCCGCGAAAGCGCAAGCCGTCCTGGATCAGTTCCGTGAAGAACCCGGTTGCCTTTTTATCCGCCGCCTGGACGATCTGGGCAACCGCCGGATTTCGCGCGGCCTCCGCAATGATTTCGAGCATCAGCGAAGCGTCCTGATTGTTCAGGGTTTCATGGATCACGAAATGCGCGTCGGTGGCTGCGTGCAACAGGTCGCCGCCGCCGCTTTTATCCCTGATGCGCTGGCAGATGGTCAGCAGATATTGCAGTTCCCGGTCGACGATGGACGAGATGATGGCTTCTTTGTTCTCGAAGTAGTGATAGATGTGGCCGACGCTCATGCCGGCGGCCTTCGAGATCTGCGCCATGCTCGTGTTGTGAAAACCGTGTACCCGGAAGCACCCCGTTGCGGCGTCAAGCACCTGGGCCTTTCGCAATTCCGCGCGCGACTGTTCGCTCTGGAGATGTTCGTTTGCAGTCATAGCAGCTTCCCCTGTCGTGCCCGAAGGGCTTTCCCGTCCTTGAGTCAAGGCCGGTCGTGGTTTCGGTTGGCGGAAAAATCTGTTCTTGTCGATTGCGCGGATTCTAATTTAGAATGATCGCTCTAATTAGAATGAATGTTCATTCTACGCACTTTTTCGTCTTTTGAACCCCCTTACCCGTAGAACGAGATTGGTTATGGCAATCAGAACTAGGTGGCTGCTTCCGGTCGGCGCCGCATTGGTGGGCGGCGGACTGATGCTGAGCGGCTGCGGGCCGCAGGCCGGCACGGTTGCGGCAAGTCCGGTGCCGGATGTCGGCGTCGTCGATATCCAGGCGCAAGCCGTGACCCTGACTACGGAATTGGCGGGAAGGACCTCCGCGTTCCAGGTTTCCGAAGTTCGCCCGCAGGTCGGCGGCATCATCCAGAAGCGGCTGTTTGTCGAAGGCGCCGATGTCAAAGCCGGCCAGGCGCTGTACCAGATCGATCCGGCAATCTACCAGGCGACCTACGACAGTGCGCGGGCCAGCCTGGCCAAGGCCGAGGCCAGCCTGATCGCCACGCGCAACAAGGCTGCGCGCTATGAAGAACTGGTTGCCATCAAGGCGGTCAGTCTGCAGGACAACGACGACAGCCAGGCCGCGCTCAAGCAGGCGCAGGCCGATGTGGCGGCGGCAAAGGCGGCGGTTGAAACGGCGCGGATCAATCTCGACTACACCCGCGTTTCTTCGCCGATCTCGGGGCGGATCGGCCGCTCCAGCGTCACCCCCGGCGCCCTGGTGAGCGCCGGGCAGTCTTCTGCGCTGGCCACCGTGCAGCAACTGGATACGATCTACGTCGATGTGACGCAGTCCAGCGCCGAACTGCTGCGCCTCAGGCGCGAGCTGGCCGGGGGGCAACTCAAGGCGGCCGGGACGGGCCAGGCGTCGGTCAAGCTGATTCTCGAAGACGGCAGCGTCTATCCGCAGACCGGCAAGCTGCAGTTTTCCGATGTCACCGTCGACCAGAGCACGGGCAGCGTCACGCTGCGTGCCGTCTTCCCGAATCCCGGGGGCGATCTACTTCCCGGCATGTATGTCCGGGCCGTGCTCGAAGAGGGCCGTGAGGATCGGGCCATCCTGGCGCCGCAACAGGGGGTGACTCGCGACACCAAGGGTAATCCGACGGCGCTGGTCGTCGGAGCCGACAACAAGGTCGAATTGCGCGTTCTCAAGACCCGCCGGACCGTCGGCGACAAATGGCTGATCGGCGAAGGCCTCAAGGCCGGCGACAAGCTGATCGTCGATGGCCTGCAGAAGATCGCGCCCGGCGTCCCGGTCAACCCCGTCCCCGCGACGCCGGCAGAGAAGCCCGCGACGCCGGCTGCCGTCAAGCAGTAAGAGGCCAATCCATGTCGCGCTTTTTCATTGATCGCCCCATCTTTGCCTGGGTGATCGCCATCGTGATCATGCTGGCCGGCGTACTGGCCATCCGCACCCTGCCGGTGTCGCAGTACCCGCCGATTGCGCCGCCCGTCGTCTCGATCAGCGCAAACTATCCGGGCGCCTCGGCCAAGACGGTCGAGGATACGGTCACCCAGGTCATCGAACAGAAGATGAAGGGCATCGACCACCTGGCCTACATGTCTTCCGCCAGCGATTCGGCGGGGACGGTCACCATCACGCTGACCTTCGACACGGGGACCGATCCGGACATCGCCCAGGTCCAGGTCCAGAACAAGCTGGCCCTCGCCACGCCCATGCTGCCGCAGGAAGTGCAGCGGCAAGGGGTGCAGGTCGCCAAGGCGACGTCCAACTTCCTGATGATCCTCGGTTTCGTTTCCGAGGACGGCAGCATGACCGACATCGATCTCGGGGACTACGTCGCCTCGAACGTTCAGGACGTCGTCGCGCGCATCAACGGGGTCGGGGAAACCCAGCTGTTCGGCAGCAAGTACGCCATGCGCATCTGGCTCGACCCGGCCAAGCTGCAGAACTATCGCCTGACGACGACCGATGTCAGCGACGCGATCATGGCCCAGAACGCCCAGGTTTCGGCCGGGCAGCTGGGCGGCATGCCCTTGCTCAAGGGGCAGCAGCTGAACGCCACGGTGACCGCGCAGAGCCGTCTCCAGACGCCCGAGCAGTTCGGCAACATCATCCTGCGCACGACGGCCAGCGGCGCCACGGTTCGCCTGCGCGACATCGCCCGCATCGAAATCGGCGGTGAGTACTACGACGTGATCTCGCGCTACAACGGCAAGCCGGCCACGGGTCTCGCCATCAAGCTCGCCACCGGCGCCAATGCGCTGGCGACGGCCGAAGCGGTCAATGCCAAGATGAAAGAATTGTCGCCATTCTTCCCGGCCGGCATGAAGGCGGTGGTGGCTTACGACACGACGCCCTTCGTCAAGATTTCGATCGAGGAAGTGGTCAAGACGCTGGTCGAGGCCATCATCCTGGTCTTCCTGGTGATGTATCTCTTCCTGCAGAACTTCCGCGCCACGCTGATCCCGACCATCGCCGTCCCGGTCGTTCTGCTCGGCACTTTCGGCGTGCTCGCCGCGGCCGGCTATTCGATCAACACGCTGACCCTGTTCGGTGTCGTGCTGGCCATCGGTCTGCTGGTGGACGACGCCATCGTCGTCGTCGAAAACGTCGAGCGGGTGATGACCGAGGAAGGCCTGTCGCCCAGGGAGGCCACGCGGAAATCGATGGGCCAGATCACCGGTGCGCTGGTCGGCATCGCCCTGGTCCTGTCCGCCGTCTTCGTCCCGATGGCCTTCTTCGGCGGCTCCACCGGCGTCATCTATCGCCAGTTCTCGATCACCCTGGTTTCCGCGATGGTGCTCTCGGTCGTGGTCGCCCTGGTCCTCACCCCGGCGCTATGCGCCACCATGCTCAAGCCGGTAGGCAAGGGGCACACGGCCGGCGAAGGCAGTCTGCTGGGCGGCTTCTTCGCCTGGTTCAACCGCGTGTTCGACCGCACCAACAGCACCAGCCAGTCGCTGATTCAGCGGATGCTCCGGCGCAGCAAACGCTACCTGCTGATCTACGGCCTGATCGTCGTCGGCATGGGCGCGCTGTTCATGCGCCTGCCCACCGCCTTCCTGCCGGACGAAGACCAGGGCTTCCTGATGGCCCAGGTCACCCTGCCGGCCGGCTCGACCGCCGAGCGGACGCTGGAGGTGATCGAGAAGATCGAGCATCACTTCCTGGAGGAGCAGAAGGAAGCCGTCGACTCGGTGTTCACCGTCATCGGCTTCAGCTTCGGCGGCAGCGGTCAGAACACCGGCCTGGCCTTCACCAATCTGAAGGACTGGAGCGAGCGCAAGCGGCCGGACCTCAAGGTGGCGGCGGTGGCCGGCCGCGCGATGGCGTATTTCTCGACCTTCCGCAATGCGATGGCGTTTGCCTTCGCGCCGCCGGCCGTGGTCGAGCTCGGCAACGCCACCGGCTTCGACTTCCAGTTGCAGGACCGCGCCGGCCTCAGCCATGAGAAGCTGATGGAAGCCCGCAACCAGCTGCTCGGCATGGCGGCGCAAAACCCGGCACTGATCGCCGTGCGTCCCAACGGCCAGGAAGATACGCCGGAGTACCGGCTCGACGTCGATCTGGCCAGGGCCGGCGCGCTGGGGCTGACCCAGGCCGACATCAACAACACGCTGCAGACCGCGTGGGGCAGCTCCTACGTCAACGACTTCATCGACAAGGGGCGCGTCAAGCGGGTTTACCTGCAGGGCGAGGCCTCGGCCCGCATGCAGCCGGAAGACTTCAACAAGTGGTTCGTCCGGAACAGCGCCGGCGACATGGTGCCGTTCTCCGCCTTTGCCTCGGCGCACTGGTCCTATGGCTCGCCGCGCCTGGAGCGCTACAACGGACTGGCCTCGGCGGAAATCATGGGCGACGCGGCGCCGGGGCACAGTACCGGCGAAGCCATGGCGCAGATGGAGGCGATGGCCGCCAAGCTGCCGGCCGGCATCGGTTTCGAATGGACCGGCTTGTCCTATCAGGAGCGCATGTCGGGGTCGCAAGCCCCCGCCCTGTACGCCATTTCGCTGCTGGTGGTCTTCCTCTGTCTGGCTGCGCTCTATGAAAGCTGGTCGATCCCGTTCGCCGTGATGCTGGTGGTGCCGCTCGGTGTCATCGGCTCGTTGGCGGCGGCGTCGCTGGGCAGCCTGTCGAACGACGTCTACTTTCAGGTCGGCCTGCTGATGATCATCGGGCTGTCGGCCAAGAACGCGATCCTGATCATCGAATTCGCCAAGGAGCAGATGGAGCACGGCAAGGAATTGGTCGAGGCGACGCTGGAAGCGGTGCGCCTGCGCCTGCGTCCGATCATCATGACTTCGCTGGCCTTCATTCTCGGCGTCCTGCCGCTCGCCATTTCCAGCGGCGCCGGTTCCGGTGCCCAGAACGCGATCGGCATTGGCGTGATCGGCGGCATGCTGAGCGCAACCGTGCTGGCCGTGCTGTTCGTTCCGCTCTTCTTCGTCGCCGTGCGCCGAGTTTTCAAGGGCAAGGTGCTTGCGCCGGCCCGGGAGGATCGCTGATATGTACCGAACCATCCTCGCTGCCGCGCTGGCGACCGTGCTGGGCGGGTGCTCGACGCTGGCCCCCGATTATCTGACTCCGGCGGCGCCGGTGCCGACCCAATGGCCGGCCGGATCGGTCGCGCCGGTCGCACCCTCGCCGGCGGATATCGGCTGGGAGCAATACTTCACCGACCCCAGGCTGCGCCAACTGATCGCGCTGACGCTGCGCAATAACCGCGACCTGCGCGTCGCCGGGCTCAATATCGAAAAAGCTCGCGCCCTGTACCAGATCCAGCGGGCCGATCTGTTCCCCGGCATCAATGCCGGCGGCAGCGGCACCGGTCAGCGCATTCCGGCCGGCCTGTCGAACACGGGGCGGGCGACGGTGTCGCATGAGTACAGCGCCAACCTCGGCTTCGCTGCCTATGAGCTGGACTTCTTCGGGCGCATCCGCAGCCTGAAGGATCAGGCGTTGTATCAGTTCATGGCCACCGAAGAGGCCAGGCGCAGCGCCCAGATCAGCCTGATCGGCGAAGTGGCGACGGCGTATCTGGCGCTGGCCGCCGACAGCGAGCGCTTGCGACTGGCGAGCGAGACCCGGCGCAGCCAGCAGGCGACGTATGAACTGACCCGGCGCCGTTTCGAACTGGGCAGCGCTTCGGCGCTCGACCTGCATCAGGCGCAGACCAGCGTCGAGACGGCTCGCGCCGACGTGGCGCGCTATACCGGCCAGCTGGCGCAGGATCGCAATGCGCTGGCGCTGCTCGCAGGCGGCGATCTGCCGGCCGACATCGTGCAGGTCGATTCGCTGGCGACCGTGGCCGGCGTCGCCGGCATTCCGGGCGGCCTGCCTTCCGAGTTGTTGCAGCGTCGCCCCGATGTCCTGCAGGCCGAGCGCCAGTTGCAGGCAGCCAATGCCAGCATCGGCGCCGCCCGGGCCGCCTTCTTTCCGAGCATTACCCTGACGGCCAGCGGCGGCTCGGCGAGCAGTCAGCTTTCCGAGTTGTTCGCTTCCGGTACGTCTACCTGGCGTTTCGTTCCCCAGATCACGCTGCCGATTTTCGACGGCGGGCGGATCAGGGCCAATCTCGACGTTGCCAAGGTGCAGGAGCAGATCGTGCTGGCGCAGTATGAAAAGGCCGTCCAGACCGCGTTCCGCGAAGTCGCCGATACGCTGGTCCAGAACGTCCCCCTGCAACAGCAGCTGGCGGCGCAGCAAGCGCTGGTCGAGGCGACTTCGGCCAGCCATCGCCTGTCGCGGGCGCGTTTCGACAAAGGCGTGGATAGCTACCTGGCGGTTCTCGATTCGCAACGTGCCGAGTACAGCGCGCAGCAGAACCTGATTTCCGTCCGTCTGGCCGGCCTGGCCAATCAGGTGACCTTCTACAAGGCCATGGGCGGCGGCGCAAACTAGGGCGCCCGCTTCACGGCGTACCCGGGGCGGCTAATTCCGGTCGCGAGTGCGCCATCGGCGACGGCCCCCGGGGCGCGTGAAGGAATCGAACGCCTGCCGGTGGCGGAAGGTCGCCTAGCGACAGCGCAAGCGGAAGATCGGCATCGGCCGGACTGCCAATGCCTCCTCTCTCGGGTAGGCGTACTCGTTGACGTTGTTTCCCTTCGTTCGATCGGGTGCCTTGGTGGTGGGCGTTTTCGAACTCGCTGAAACGGAATTCACCGCATTGATGCCATTCGCGTTTTCCTCATTGTCTGCCTTGCTCGCCTCTGCCGTTTGTTTGGCCAGCAGCTGCGCAATCCTCGCTTCGACGATCTGCATTTGCATCCGAATGAGCTTGGCTTCCTTCGTGGGCGTCCGCAGTTTCTCCACGAATTTCTTCTGAAGGGCGATCAGTTGCTTTTTCGGGGCGGCCAGCTGAGAGCCGGAGCCCGAATTGTTCGTGCCGGCCGCCTGACCGCTGGTAATGCCGCTGAAGTCAAAATTGATCGATTCAGGCATGGCGATCCATTCCCCATAAAAGCGTCCCTCATTTGTCGATTACGGCATATAAACGAAAGCTGATATTTTTCATATATTTACTCGTGTTTTGTGGTTCGGGTCGGCGTTCGACAGAGGCCGTCGTCTCTGGCCAGTACGCATGAAAAAGGCCGCCCCGAAGGGCGGCCTTTGCGTTTCCGTCGAAACGTTGTCGGCGAACCTACTTGCGGCCCAGTCCTCCGAGCAGCGCGGCGACGACGCGGCGCGGCTTGTGCGGGTGCTCCATGTGGGCGACGACCTTGGCCGTTTCGGTGTCGGCCGGGGCGGCGATCGGGTGCGGTTCGGCGCTTTCGTAGGGCTTGCTGAAGTCGAAGCCGTCCGCCGCGACGTGGCCCGGGCGGCTCGGTCTTTTGGCCGGACGGCCGCTGCTGCCGCCGCCGCCGAAGTCGCGTTCGCTGCGCTCGCGGCGACCGCCGCTGCGCTCGGGCGCCGCCGGTGCCGGCGCGTGGGCCGGGGCCGGGTGGCGATGGCCGCGCTTCTTGCCGCTCGGCGGGTATTCGTAGTCGAACTCGGGCTCGTAGCCGGTGACGACGACCTGTTCGATCTGCAGCTTGATCAGCTTTTCGATGTCGACGAGGTACTGCACCTCGTCCGCCGAAACCAGCGACACGGCGTTGCCGCGCTTGCCGGCGCGGCCGGTGCGGCCGATGCGGTGCACGTAGTCTTCCGGCGTGTGCGGCAGTTCGAAGTTGATCACGTGCGGCAGTTCGTCGATGTCGAGGCCGCGCGCCGCGACGTCGGTCGCCACGAGCACGTCGATCGAGCCGTCCTTGAAGGCTTCGAGCGCCTTCATGCGGTCGATCTGGCTCTTGTCGCCGTGGATCGCGTCGGCCTTGATGCCGGCCTTCTGCAGTTCGCGCGCGAGGCGTCCGGTTTCGATCTTGGTGCGCGTGAATACCAGCACCTGCTTGAATTCGTCCGAGCGCAGCAGCTTGGTGAGCAGTGCGCGCTTGTTGCCGGCGGCGACCGGGTGCACGCGGTGCGTGATCGTTTCCGAGACGGTGTTGCGCTTGGCGACTTCGACCAGCACCGGCGTTTTCAGCATGGTGTCGGCGAGCTTCTTGATCTCGTCCGAGAAGGTGGCCGAGAAGAGCAGGCTCTGGCGCTGCGCCGGCAGCATGGCGAGGATGCGCTTGATGTCGGGGATGAAGCCCATGTCCAGCATGCGGTCGGCTTCGTCGAGGACGAGCGCCTGCACGCTGCCGAAGTTCAGGCATTTCTGTTCGTAGAGGTCGAGCAGGCGGCCGGGCGTCGCGACCAGCACTTCGATGCCGAGGCGGATGGCGGCGATCTGCGGCTTGATGTCGACGCCGCCGTAGGCGCACAGGCTCTTTAGCGGCACGTACTTGCTGTAGGTCGCGACCGATTCGTGCACCTGGACGGCGAGTTCGCGCGTCGGGGCGAGGATCAGGATGCGGACGGGGTGGCGTGCCGGCGACGGGCTGGGGCTGGCGAAGGGGAGGATGCGCTGGAGCAGCGGGAGGGTGAAAGCGGCAGTCTTGCCGGTCCCGGTCTGGGCGCCGCCCATCAGGTCCTTGCCTTGCAAAACGAGCGGGATAGCCTGCGCCTGGATCGGCGTGGGGCTGGTGTAACCCTGTTCGGTGATGGCTTTCAGGAGTTCCGGCGCTAGGCCGAGTTCATCAAAACGCATCGGCAAGGCCTTCGAATAAATTTGGAATCAATAGCATGAGGCGGAAATTATACACGCTTCGCCAAACTTGGCGGCAGGGCTTCGCGGCTGCCGCGGGGGCCCCCCGGCAGCGGCCGGCGGGAGGCGTTGTGCCGGCCGCGTCCGCCGGGGAGAGGAGGGCGTTGCGCGCGGCCGAGAGCGGCGGCGCCCGCGTGCGTCCGTTCCGGCCAGGGGGGCGGCGTCCGCAACTTTTGCCATAATGGCGGCTGGCCGCTTCGGCGCATCCCGCATCCGCAAGTTCAGGAAACGAAATGAAAAAGAACCAGCTCGGCGACAGCAGTCTGCAGGTATCCGAAATCTGTCTCGGCACGATGACCTTCGGCCAGCAGAACAGCGAGGCCGAGGGCTGGGCGCAGCTCGACCGCGCCTTCGCCGCCGGCGTGAACTTCATCGATACCGCCGAGATGTACGCGGTGCCGCCTTCCGCAGCGAGCTTCGGGAAGACCGAGACGATCGTCGGCAACTGGCTGACGCATCAGCCGCGCGACCGTATCATCGTCGCCACCAAGGCCGCCGGGCCGGGCCGCGCGCTCGACTGGATCCGCGGCGGTCCGACGGCCTTCGACCGGCGCAACCTGCGCAGCGCGCTCGAAGGCTCGCTGGCCCGCCTGCGCACCGACTACGTCGATCTCTATCAACTGCACTGGCCGGCGCGCAACCAGCCGATGTTCGGACAGTGGCAGTTCGACCCGGCGCACGAGCGCGCCGCGACGCCGATCCGCGAAACGCTGGAGGCGCTCGCCGAACTCGTGCAGGAAGGCAAGATCCGCTACGTCGGCGTCTCCAACGAGCATCCGTGGGGTGTCATGGAATTCGTCCGGCTGGCGCGCGAGCATGGGTTGCCGTACATCGTCTCGATCCAGAACGCCTATCACCTGATGAACCGCGTGTATGAATACGGGCTGGCCGAAGTCTGCCGCCGCGAGCACGTCGGGCTGCTCGCCTATTCGCCGCTCGCCTTCGGCACGCTCTCCGGCAAGTATCTGGCCGACCCGCAGGCGAGCGGGCGCATCGCGCTGTTCCCCGGCTTCGGCCAGCGCTACGCCAAGCCCAGCGTCGGCGCGGCGGTCGCCGCCTACGCCGAGCTCGCTCGCCGGCACGGCCTGACGCCGGCGCAGCTGGCGCTTGCCTTCGTCTATTCACGCTGGTTCGTGGCGAGCACGATCATCGGCGCGACGAGCCTGGCGCAGCTCGAGGAAAACCTCGCCGCGCGCGAACTGACGCTGTCGCCCGAACTGCTCGCCGAGGTCGATGCGATCCACCTGCGCTACACCAACCCGGCGCCTTGAGGCGAGCCCGTGCCGCCGAATCCGCCTGCCTCGTTCGCGCCGTCCGGTCCGTGCGATCCGCCCGATCCGTTCGGGCGTCCGCCGCGCAACGTCGCCGACGCCCGCGCGCTGGTCGGCGCGATCGAGGCGCGGCTCTCCGCGCAGGGACTCGTGCTGCGCCCGCCGCCGCCCGAACCGACCGCCTGCTGCGGGCGGGGCTGCCACGGCTGCGTCTGGCAGGGCTATTACGCGGCGCTGCTCGGCTGGCGCGACGCGGCCAGGAATCTTTTATTTGTAAAAACCGGCGATTAGGTGCATAGTGCCGGCCAGCGATCTTCAAGTAGCGCTGTTGTTGTTCGGTTCTGCACCCGCGATTCCGTGGGCTTTTTTCCCTTCATCACCCTGCCGTCTTGAGCTTCGCCCTCAGTTGGGGCAAGTCCCTATTTGTATTTTTTTCAAGGATTTTCAAGATGGCAGCAGGTACCGTGAAGTGGTTTAACGATTCCAAGGGTTTCGGCTTTATTTCCCCCGAAGGCGGCGGCGAAGACCTCTTCGCTCACTTTTCCGCGATTCAGGGCCAGGGTTTCAAGACCCTGAAGGAAGGCCAGCGCGTTACGTTCGACGTGACGACCGGCCAAAAAGGCCCGCAGGCCTCGAACATTTTCCCCGCTGACTGATTCTGCAATCTATTAGCGACGTTCGGCGGTCTGCCTTCCGGCGGATCGCTGGCGCATCGGGTACGGCGCGCACTCGGTCTTCGGATCGCAGCGCCCCGCGCCCGGAAGCCCGGCGACGCCGGGCTTTTTTCTTTCCGATCTTTTTCAGGAGACGTGGCGATGGCCAAGGAAGAACTCATTGAAATGAACGGCGTCGTGAGCGAAGTGCTGCCCGATTCGCGCTTTCTCGTCACGCTCGACAACGGTCACACCCTGGTCGCCTACACGGCGGGCAAGATGCGCAAGCACCACATCCGCATCCTCGCCGGCGACAAGGTTTCGCTCGAACTTTCGCCCTACGACCTGAGCAAGGGGCGCATCACCTTCCGTCATATCGAAGGGCGTTCGCCGGTCGCTCCGCAGCGGCGTCGTTGATTCGTGCCGACCCGCTATTGACTGATTCCGCAGCCGTACCCGGCTATCAGGTCCGCCGGCAGTGCATCGCCGTCGCCGGCGGCGCCGACCTGGAAATCCGCTCGCTGCTCGACCGGCAGCAGTACGCCGACCCGCTCGGCGAAGCGGCGGCAGCGGGAATCTCGCCGGCCTGCTGGCCCCTCTTCGGGCAGGTCTGGCCTTCGGCGCAGAAACTCGCCGACCTGATGCAGCGCTGGGACCTCGGCGCGTTGCGCATCCTCGAAATCGGCTGCGGCCTGGCGCTGGCCAGCCTGGTCGTCCATCGGCGCCACGGCAACGTGACCGCCAGCGACTGCCACCCGCTGACCGAGAATTTCCTGCTCGCCAACCTCGCCCTCAACCACCTGCCGGCGCTCAAGTACCGCAGCGGCAACTGGGGACGCGCCAACCCCGAACTCGGCGAATTCGACCTGATCATCGCCAGCGACGTGCTCTACGAGCGCAGTCAGCCGGAGCTGATCGCCGCTTTCATCGCACTGCACGCAGCGCCCAGTGCCGAAGTCCTGATCGTCGATCCGAACCGCGGCAACCGCCCGGACTTTACCCGCCGCATGCTGCTCGCCGGCTTCGTCCTGAGCGAAACGCGGCTCGATGCGCCGCTCGCGGACGGCAGCCCGTATCGCGGCCGCGTACTGCACTACCGGCGCGCCTGACGCACGCGGCGCGCGCGCCGGATTCGCAGCGCCTTCACATTCGCGCCGATGCCGCGCCGTCTGCCGCACAAGCTGAGGCGCGCAGGGTACGGACCAATGTTTTTCCCCGCGCATTGAAAAAGCCGGCCGGATCGCTCCGTGCCGGCTTTTCCGTTTTGCGCCCCCGGTTTCCCGGCAGAGCGCGCCGTTCGCGCGCTCAGTGCTTCTCGGCCGGCGCGGCGGCCTTGTCGTCGGCCTTGGCCTCGCCGGCCGGCGCGGTCGGGGAGGCCGCCGTTTCGTCGCCGGACGCCGCCTTCTTCTTCTTGTTCTTCGTGCCGGGCGGCGGCGGTGGCGGCAGCTGCGGCGTGATCGTTTCCAGCTTGTTCTCGCGCATGTACGCGTCCATGTCGCGCCAGCCTTCGTAGATCGGCGCCTTGGGCAGCCAGACGTAGATCGAGTAGCAGTCCTCGATGGCGCGCCCGGACTGCCGGCAGGCGCCGCCGACCGCCTTGCCCTCGGCTTCGTCGCGCGCGGCTTTGACCGCCGGGGCTTCGATGCCCATGCGCTGCTGGACCATGTCGCAAGCGCTCAGGGCGAAGAGCAGCGGGGCGGCGCACAGCGCCCTGCGCAAGAAGGTCTTCTGCTTGACGAACACGGTATTCCCTGGACTTTGATGACGGATACGCGGCATTTTAACCACAAACGGCCGGGCCGGCGGGCGCTTCGCCGCGACGGGCGCCTTCCGCGGGCGCCGTGCGCCGCTGAAAATTTGTGCAGTGCGGGCGGATGAGCTCCCCGCCCGACGGGGGCGGAGGACTATAATCGGCGACTCCCCGCAGACTTCAGGAAAGAGCAATGTCCTCCCGGAAACTTCTTCCCGTCCTGGCCGCCGTGTCCCTGTTGTTCGGCAGTTTCGGCACCGCCCAGGCCCGCACCCAGATCGATTTTTCGCACCAGCTCGACGAAGCCCTGGCCGAGCGCCTCGAAACGCTCGTCGAGCGCTTCAACGGACAGCAGAAGGACTATCAGCTGCGCCTCGTGCGCCGTGTCGAGGGCGAAGCCCCGGCCGATCTCAACCTCGTGACGCGCGAGGAGCAGGCGCGTTTCGTCGCCAACCGCGCCAAGTTCAAGCCGCTCTACGAGGTCATGCGCGAGGCCAAGGAGCCGCTCGATAGCGGCAAGCTGGCGCCGGAGCTGCGCGTCGGCATCAGCGACGCCAAGGGCAAGCTGTTCGCCCTGCCGGTCGCCCTGTCGACGCCCGTGCTCTATTACAACAAGGCCGCTTTCCGCAAGGCCGGCCTGGACCCCGAAACGCCCCCGAAAACCTGGTGGGAAGTGCAGCTGGCGGCCGACAAGCTGTTCGACGCCGGCAGCCGCTGCCCCTACACCACCTCGTGGCCGGCCTGGGTGCACATCGACAACCTGAGCGCCCTGAACGGCGCCGAAGTGGCCGACGCGAAAGGTCGCCTGAACTTCAACGGCCTCGTCCAGATCAAGCACGTAGCCCTGCTGTCGAGCTGGTACAAGAGCAAGTTCTTCGCCTACTTCGGCCGCCGCGACGAGGCCGACCACCGCTTCGCCGCCGGCGAGTGCGGCATGCTGACCAGCACCTCCTCGCTCTACGCCTCGCTGCGCGACAATCCCGCGTTCGAGACCGGCGTCGCGCCCTTGCCCTATTACGACGACGTGCGCGGCGCACCGCAGCAGACGCTGGCCGACGGCGCCTCGCTGTGGATCGGCGCCGGCAAGAAGCCGGCCGAGTACAAGGGCATCGCGCGCTTCGTCAGCTTCCTGATGGGCGCCGAATTCCAGGTCGAACTGACGCGCGCCGGCGGTTTCCTGCCGATGACGCCGGTCGCCCGCGCCGCGGCGAAGAGCAAGCTGCTCAAGGCCGACATGCTCGGCCTTGACGTCGCCTACGCGCAGCTGCAGGGCAAGGGCACGCTGCGCGCCCTGCGCGTCTCGCAGATCGAGCCGGTACGCATCATCGTCGAGGAAGAGCTCGAAGCGGTGTGGGCCAACAAGAAGCCGGCCAAGGAAGCGCTCGACACCGCCGTCCTGCGCGGCAACGCCGTGATGCCTTCGCTGAAGGCCTTGCAGCCGCTGTGATCCTGCCGTGAGGCCGCGACCGCAGCCCGGCTGGCCCTTGCCGGCGCTCTTCGCGCACCGCTGCGGCGGCGCGCTGGCGCCGGAAAACACGCTGGCCGGGCTGCGCGTCGCCGCCCGCCTCGGGCTCGCCGCCGTCGAGTTCGACGTCATGCTGTCGGCCGACGGCACACCCTGGCTGATCCACGACGAGACGCTGGAACGCACGACGAACGGTCACGGCTTGGTTGCCGCCAGTTCCGACGCGGCGCTCGCCGCGCTCGACGCCGGCTGCCGCCATCATCCGGCCTGGGCCGGCGAACCGCTGCCGACGCTGCGTGCGGCCGCCGCGCTGTGCCGCGCGCTCGGGCTGCGCGCCAACGTCGAGATCAAGCCGGCCGCCGGACACGAAGCGCGCACCGGCGAGGTCGTCGCCCGGCAGGTGCTCGAACTCTGGGCCGGCGACACGCTTCCCCTCGTTTCCTCCTTTTCGCCGCAGGCCCTCGCCGCGGCACGCGCAGCGGCGCCCGGCCTGCCGCTTGGCTGCCTGTGGGAGCGGCCGCCGGCCGACTGGCGCCGGCGCCTCGACGCGCTCGGCGCGGCGACGCTGCATTGCGCCGCCGGCGAACTCGACGACGCCGTGCTCGCCGAAGCGCATGCGCACGGCGTTCCGGTGCTCTGCTACACGGTGAACGACGCCGCCGCCGCGCGCGACTTGCGGCAACGCGGCGTCGCTGCGCTGTTTTCCGACCGCATCGACCTCCTGTCCGGCCTCGACGCCGCGCCGGGCCGCAGCGCCTGAACGCGGCGCGCGCCATGCGGGCGCAGGGATCTCGCCGCGGGCGGCGCCTGTGCCAGGGGCATTCGGTGCTAGAATCCCCCACCTTTGCCTTTCGTATCCAACTCTTTGAATAAGCCCCTTTTTTGGGACAAATCACGATGAAAAGCGCCGAAATCCGCGAGAAGTTCCTCAAGTTCTTCGAATCCAAGGGCCACCAGATCGTGGCCTCGAGTTCCCTCGTGCCGCACGAGGACCCGACGCTGCTGTTCACCAACGCCGGGATGAACCAGTTCAAGGACGTCTTCCTCGGCTTCGACAAGCGCCCGTACAAGCGCGCCACCACCTCGCAGAAATGCGTGCGCGCCGGCGGCAAGCACAACGACCTCGAGAACGTCGGCTACACGGCGCGCCACCACACCTTCTTCGAGATGCTCGGCAACTTCTCGTTCGGCGACTACTTCAAGCGCGACGCCATCGGCTACGCCTGGGAACTGCTCACCGTCGTCTTCAAGCTGCCGACCGAGAAGTTGTGGGTCACCGTGTATGCCGAGGATGACGAGGCCTACGACATCTGGACGAAGGAAATCGGCGTGCCGGTCGAGCGCGTCGTGCGCATCGGCGACAACAAGGGCGCGCGCTACGCCTCCGACAACTTCTGGATGATGGGCGACACCGGACCCTGCGGTCCGTGCACCGAAATCTTCTACGACCACGGCGAAGGCATCCCCGGCGGCCCCCCCGGCTCGCCCGACGAGGACGGCGACCGCTACATCGAGATCTGGAACAACGTCTTCATGCAGTTCAACCGCGACGAGGCCGGCGTCATGCACCCGCTGCCCAAGCCCTCAGTCGACACCGGCATGGGCCTCGAACGCATCGCCGCCGTGCTCCAGCACGTGCATGCCAACTACGAGATCGACCTCTTCCAGCGCCTGATCGCCGCCGCGGGGCGTGAAGTATTCGGCGAAACCGCCTGCGCCGACCTCGCCAGCCCCTCGCTCAAGGTGCTCGCCGACCACATCCGCGCCTGCTCCTTCCTGATCGCCGACGGCGTCATTCCGGGCAACGAAGGGCGCGGCTACGTCCTGCGCCGCATCATCCGCCGCGCCATCCGCCACGGCTACAAGCTCGGCGCGCGCGCCGCCTTCTTCCACCGCATGGTCGCCGACCTCGTCGCCGAAATGGGCGACGCCTATCCCGAACTGAAGTCCGGCCAGGCGCGCATCACCGAGGTGCTGAAGCAGGAGGAAGAGCGCTTCTTCACGACCATCGAACACGGCATGGCGATCCTCGAAGCCGAGCTGGCGGCGATGCCGGCCGGCGGCACCTTCAACGGCGAAACCGCGTTCAAGCTGCACGACACCTACGGCTTCCCGCTCGACCTCACCGCCGACATCTGCCGCGAGCGCGGCGTCGGCGTCGACGGCGCCGCCTTCGACGCCGCGATGGCGCGCCAGAAGGAGCAGGCGCGCGCCGCCGGCAAGTTCAAGATGGCCGCCGGCCTCGAATACGACGGCCCGGCGACGACCTTCCACGGCTACGACAACCTCGAATTCAAGGGCAACGTGCTGGCGCTCTACAAGGACGGCGCGGCGGTCAATGAACTGAAGGAAGGCGAAATGGGCGTCGTCGTGCTCGACGACACGCCGTTCTACGCCGAATCCGGCGGCCAGGTCGGCGACCGCGGCGCGCTGCAGTCGCCGCACGGCATCTTCGCCGTCGAGGACACGCAGAAGATCCAGGCCGCCGTCTTCGGTCACCATGGCGTCGTCAAGACCGGAACGATCAGCGTCGGCAACGGCGTCAATGCCAAGGTCGACGTGCTGGCGCGCGCGCGCACCGTGCGCAACCACTCGGCCACGCACCTGATGCACAAGGCGCTGCGCGAAGTGCTCGGCGGCCACGTGCAGCAGAAGGGTTCGCAGGTCGATCCGGACAAGACGCGCTTCGACTTCGCGCACAACGCGCCGCTGAGCGCCGACGAGATCCGCCGCGTCGAAGCCCTCGTCAATGCCGAAATCCTCGCCAACGCCCCGGCCGAAGCGCGCGTCATGAACATCGACGACGCGCAGAAGACCGGCGCCATGATGCTGTTCGGCGAGAAGTACGGCGACGAAGTGCGCGTGCTCACCATCGGCAGCTCGAAGGAACTGTGCGGCGGCACGCACGTCACGCGCACCGGCGACATCGGCCTGTTCAAGATCGTCGCCGAGACCGGCGTCGCGGCCGGCGTGCGCCGCGTCGAGGCGGTCACCGGCGACAACGCGCTGGCCCTCGTGCAGCAGCAGCAGGCGCTGATCGCCGAAGCCGCCGCCGCCTTCAAGGCGCCGGCGCAGGAGCTGCCGGGCAAGATCGCGCAGGTGCTGGACAACGTGAAGGCGCTCGAAAAGGAACTGGCGCGCCTCAAGTCCAAGCTCGCCGCCGGGCAGGGCGACGACCTCGCGACGCAGGCCGTCGAGGTGAAGGGCGCCCGCGTGCTGGCCGCCGTCATGGAAGGCGCCGACGTCGGCGCGCTGCGCGAGACGATGGACAAGCTGCGCGACAAGCTGAAGAGCGCCGCCGTCGTGCTCGCCTCGACCAGCGACGGCAAGGTCACGCTGATCGCCGGCGTCACCGCCGACCTGACCGGCAAGGTCAAGGCCGGCGAACTCGTGAACATGGTCGCCCAGCAGGTCGGCGGCAAGGGCGGCGGCCGCCCGGACATGGCGCAGGCCGGCGGCACGCAGCCGGAAAACCTGCCGGCCGCGCTGGCGTCGGTCGCCGCCTGGGTCGGCGAGCGCCTGTAAGCGCCGTTCGCGTTTGCTGCGACGGGCCGGCGAGCGATCGCCGGCCCGTTTTTCGTGCACCGCGCCGGCCGCCGCCGGGACGAAAAAAAGCCGGCGATCGCTCGCCGGCTCCGCCGCATCCGGACGCCGCCTTAGTAGCGGGCGTCCTTGGGCTTGCCGCCTTTCGGCCAGTCGTTCATCTTCTCGGGGAAGTCCGGGCGCGGCATGTGGGAGAAGTACTCGGCCACGTCGACCGCGTCCTGATCGGCCAGGCTGGCTTGTCCGAGCGGGAAGCGCTGGCCGTGTCCCATCGCCATGTTGCTCTTGACGAAGGCCGCCGCGGTGTAGGTCCGCGCCATGCCGGCGCCGATATTGAACGACTTGTCGCCCCACAGCGGCGGGAAGACGTAGCTGCCGTCGGCGTGCCGGACGCCTTCGCCGTCCTTGCCGTGGCAGACCTCGCACTGTTCGGCGTAAACCCGGCGGCCGTTGTCGGGATTCGGCACCAGCGTGCGGTCGATCTTGCCGGTGCCGCGTCCGGGCACCGTGTCGCCCGCCTTGGCGCTGCCCTTCATCCAGTCCATGTAGGCGACCATCGCCTTCATCTCGGCCGAAGTCTTGGGCAGCGGCTTGCCGTTCATCGAGCGCTTGAAGCAGCCGTTGATGCGCTCCTCGAGGTCGATGACGCGGCCGGCGCGCGGCGCTTCCGACGGGAAGAAGGCGGCTACGCCGACGAAGGGCGAGCCTTTGGCGACCGTCCCGCCGTTCAGGTGGCAGCTGCCGCAGTTCAGCTCGTTGCCGACGTGTCCCGGCAGCAGCGCCTTGGTTTCGGTCATCAGGCGCATGCCGAGGACCAGTTGCTCGGCGTTCTTCTCGCCGAGCAGGGCGGCGAAGCGCGGCGTCGGGAAGTCGGCAGGCGCCGCCGGCGTGCCGCCGATCTCCTTGCGCACCTTGGCGACCTGGCCGGCGCTAACCGGGAGCCCCTGGTTGCCCCACTTGGTGCGGACGAAAGTGACGATCTCGGCGATCTCCGCGTCGGACAGGCGGCTGTAGTCCGGCATGCCGAAAGCCCGCGGCGTGTTCCGGGTGACTGCCGACTGCCAGCCGCTCAGCACGATGTGGATGACCGAGGTCGGGTCGGCCGCCTGCACCGAGCCGTTCTGCGCGAGGGGCGGGAAGACGTCGCCCACGCCGCGGCCGTCGCGCCGGTGGCAGGTCGAGCAGAACTGCACGTAGCCGAGACCCGCGCGCGTTTTGTAAAGATCTTCGGCGCTGGCCGGTGTCGCCGCCGCCAGCGCCTTGCGGGCGGGGCCCGCCGTCGGCAGGGATTTCAGGTATTCGGCGAGGGCGGCGAGGTCGCCGTCGGTGAAGTGCTGCGTGCTATGGGCGATCACTTCGGTCATCGTGCCCGAGGCGATGCCGTGGCTGTTGCGGCCGGTTTTCAGGAAGCGCACGGTTTCCGGCACCGTCCACAGATCGCGCAAATTGACCGCGTGCCAGCCGTCGACCGTGGAGCCGGAGAGGAAGGCGCTGCCCGCGCTGCCTTCGTGGCTCATCGTCTTTTCCTGGAAGGCGATGCCGCGCGGCGTGTGGCAGGCGCCGCAGTGGCCCGGTCCCTGGGCGATGTAGGCGCCGCGGTTCCACTGCGCCGAGCGGCCGGCATCGACCTTGAACGCCTTGCCGTCGAGGAAGACCGCGTTCCACAGCGACAGCCCCCAGCGCATGCTGAAGGGCCACTGCATGTCGTTCGGCCGGTTGGCCTGCTCGACCGGCGCGACGCGGTGCTGCAGATAGGCGTAGAGGGCGCGCATGTCGTCCTTGGCCATCTTGGCGTAGGACGGATAGGGCATCGCCGGATAGAGATTGTGGCCGCTCGCCGAGATCCCTTCGCGCATGGCCCGGTCGAACTGCTCGAAGCTGTAGTTGCCGATGCCCGTCTTGGCATCCGGCGTGATGTTGGTCGAGTGGAGCACGCCGAACGGCGTTTTCATTTCCAGGCCGCCGGCCATCGGCTTGCCGCCCGGGCTGGTGTGGCAGGCGATGCAGTCGCCGAGGCGGGCGACGTATTCGCCGTGCTTGAGCGTTTCGGCCGGGACCGCGTCGGCCGCCTCGGCGCCGCCGGCGGCCAGCGCCAGCAGCAGGAAGAAGGCGGCACGGAAGGCGCCCGCCGGGCGCCGGACTGTCTGATTTTTCATATGACCTCCAGAGGGATTGGCGATCAGCTTATGCCCCTGTCGGCAGCGCGGGAATCGGCATCTCCGCCGATGCCGCTAGGTATTTCTCCCTATTGCCTGGCCGTTGCCGCCGACGCTTGGCGATAATGGCGCTTTACTTCCACACAGCGGGACGAATCCATGTCTTGTTCGATGTATCGCGCGCGCCGCGGGTGGGCGCCATGAACGCCTGGCGCTACTGCCCGCAGTGCGGCGCCGGCTTGGGCGAGGCGCTCCTCGGCGGCCTGCCGCGCCAGGTGTGCGCCGCCGGCTGCGGTTTCGTGCATTGGGGCAACCCGGCGCCGGTCGTCGCGGCGCTCGTCGAAATCGACGGGCACGTCGTGCTGGCGCGCAACCAGGCCTGGGCGCCCGGCGCCTTCGGCCTGATCACCGGCTTCCTCGAACGCGAGGAGGACCCGGCGCAGGCCGTCCTGCGCGAGGTGAAGGAGGAACTCGACCTCGACGCCGACGCGGCGACGCTGATCGGCGTCTATCCCTTCGCGCGCAAGAACGAGGTGCTGATCGCCTATCACGTCGCCGCGCGCGGCACGATCCGCCTCAACGAGGAGCTTGCCGAATTCCGGCTGGTCGCGCCGGACCTGCTCAAGGCGTGGGAGTACGGAACGGGGCTGGCGGTGGCGGACTGGCTGGCGCGTCGCCAGGGCCGTCCGGGCCGCTTGGAGCGTTTGCCGTGAACGCCAGCCAGGCTTCGTAGCCGCCGCGCAGCGGGCGCGCCGCGCGGTAGCCCCGGCGGCGCAGGTCGACGGCGGCCTGCACCGCGCCGGCGTCGGCCGGGCAGGCGCAGAGGGTGACGATGGCGGCGTTTTTCGGCCAGTCGCCGACGGCCAGCGCGAGGCCGTCGCGGTCGGCGACGACGGCCTGCGGCAGGCCGGGCAGCGGGCCGCTCGCGGCGATCATCGCCGGGCCGCGCAGGTCGAGCACGAGGGGCGGCGTCGCCGACGCCAGCGCGGCGGCGAATTCGTCCGGCGCGATATGGACGACCTGGGCGATGCGCGCCAGCCGCTCGAAGCGGAATTTCTGCCACAGCTTCCAGCCGAGCCAGACGCCGACGATGCCGAGCGCGACGGCGGCGGCCAGCGCGCCGTTGTCGTTGAGGACGGCGATGGCGCGCTGCACTTCGCCGCGCAGAAGCCAGCCGGCGAGGAGCGCCGAGCCGGCCCACAGGGCGGCGCCGGCGCCGGCGGCGGCGAGAAAGCCGGGCAGGCCCATGCGCAGCGCGCCGGCGATCGGCGGCGCGACGGTCGAGAAGCCGGGAACGAACTTGGCGACGACCAGCGACCACAGGCCCCAGCGCAGGAAGCGCGCCTCGGTCTGGCTGACGCAGGAGCCGGGGTTGATCGACAGCCGGCAGAGGCCGGACAGGACGCGGTAGCCGAAGGCGCGGCCGGCGCCGTACCACGCCCAGTCGGCGAGCACCGAGGCGAGCACGGCGGCGGCCAGCATCTGCCCGGCCTGCGCGCCGGAGGCGGCGAGGCTGCCGGCGACGAGCAGGGTCGGCACCGCCGGCACCGGCAGGCCGAGCTGTTGCGCGAGGACGTTGGCGAAAACGACCCAGACCGCGTCGCGTTGCAGGGCAGCGCCGAGCGGGCCGAGGTCCATGGTCAGCGCACCGGCGCTTCGACCAGGGTGCCGTGCTGGTAATCGGCGATCGCCTGCTCGATTTCCTCGCGCGTGTTCATCACGAAGGGCCCGTACTGCGCGATCGGCTCGCGGATCGGTTGCGCGGCGAGCAGGAGGAAACGCGCTTCCTGTTCGCCCGCCGCCACTTCGATCTGCGTGCCGAACGAGAAGACGCCGGCGCTGCGCGCGCGCAGCGGGCGGGCGTCGGCGGCCGGGCCGACGAGCAGGTTGCCGACGTAGGGGTAGGCCAGCACGGCGTGTCCGGCGGGGATCGCCTGCGCGAAGCGGGCGCCGGCCGGCAGGCGCACGTCGAAATAGAGCGGCGCGGTGGACAGGCCCTGCATCGGCCCGTCGACGCGCCGGCCGCCGTCGTCGAGCGTGCCGGCGATGACGCGGGCGCTGCCGCCGCCGGCCAGCTCGATCTGCGGGATGCTTTCCGGCTGCAGGTCGCGGTAGGCGGCGGGCTTCATCTTTTCGCGCGCCGGCAGGTTGATCCACAGCTGGAAGCCGTGCACGCGGCCGTGCTCCTGCTGCGGCATTTCCGAGTGGATGATGCCGCGTCCGGCGGTCATCCACTGCACGCCGCCGCTTCTCAGGTCGCCGCGGTGGCCGAGGTTGTCCTCGTGCAGGAAGTGCCCTTCGAGCATGTAGGTGACGGTCTCGAAGCCGCGGTGCGGGTGCGCCGGAAAGCCGGCGATGTAGTCGTTGGGATCGTCCGACGAAAATTCGTCGAGCATCAGGAAGGGATCGACGCGCAGCGTCGGACTCTGTCCGAGGCTGCGGCGCAGCTTGACCCCGGCGCCGTCCGAGACGGCGATCGACGGGATCACCTGTTGCAGGGTGCGTGTGCTCATGTTCGGCTCCGGGGCGGATGCGTGCGGGAAGGGAATCGGACCCTTGGGGCGCTGCGGGCGGCTCAGGCGGCGAGGCGTTCGAGCTGCTGCTGCGCGCTGTCGAGGGCGGCGTTCTTGCGTTCCTCGCCCATGTTGAGACCTTCCGCATACACGAACTCGACATCGGAGAGACCGATGAAGTTCAGGAAATCGCGCACGTAGGTCGTCTGGCTGTCCTTCGCGGTGCCGGCGTAGAGGCCGCCGCGCGCGGCGAAGATGTAGACCTTCTTGCCGCCGAGCAGGCCGACCGGGCCGTTCTCGGTGTAGCGGAAGGTGACGCCGGCGCGCGCGATGTGGTCGAAGTAGGCCTTCAGCGTCGACGGAATGCCGAAGTTGTACATCGGCAGGCCGATGACGATGGCGTCGGCGTCCTTGATTTGCGCGATCAGCGCGTCGGAGAAGTCGACCACCGCCTGCTGCTGGGCGCTGCGCTCTTCCGGCTTGGCGAGGAAGGACAGGAAGCGTTCGCCGTCGAGGTGCGGCACCGGATCCGCGGCGAGGTCGCGCACGACGACGCGGCCGTCCGGGTTCTGCGCCTGCCAGGCGGCGACGAACTTGTCGGCGAGCCGGCTCGACTGGCCGTTGTTGGAAAAGAGGCTGGTGTTGATCTGCAGCAGGGTGCTCATGACGTTCTCCTTGGCGATGTCCGGTAGTGGATGGCTCCATTTAACTATTTGCCGGAGAGATAAAAAAGATCAAAATATCGCTGATTCCTATCAGGTATTTAGATAATGAGTTCAGGCCCGAATATCGCGCTCGACCAGTGGCGCGCCCTCGTCGCGGTGGTCGACGCCGGCGGCTACGCGCAGGCGGCCGAGGCGCTGCACAAGAGCCAGTCGGCGGTGACCTACGCGGTGCAGAAGATCGAAGCGTTGCTCGGCGTGAAGGCCTTCGAGATCGAGGGGCGCAAGGCCGTGCTGACGCCGACCGGGCGCATGCTCCACCGGCGGGCGCAGGTGCTGCTGGCCGCCGCTGGCGATCTGGAGGAGGCGGCGCGCACGCTGTCGGCCGGCTGGGAAGCGGAGATCGGGCTGGCCGTTGAGGTCCTTTTCCCGAGCGATCTGCTGCTCGACTGCCTGGCGCAGTTCGGTGCCGAGAGTCCGCGCACGCGCATCGAGCTGATCGAATCGGTGCTCGGCGGCACGCCCGAAGCGCTGCTCACCGGGCAGGCCGATCTCGCCGTGACGCCGCAGATTCCGCCCGGCTTCCTCGGCACTTCCCTGCTGCGCATGCGGCTGCTCGCCGTGGCGCATCCGGCGCACGCGCTGCACCGCCTGGGGCGCGAACTCGACTACGCCGACCTCGCGGCGCACCGCCACGTCACCGTGCGCGGCACCGGCGCGCGGCGCGACCGGCGTTCGGAGACGGTCGAGGTCGAGCAGCGCTGGACGGTCAGCCACATGGCCACCTCGATCGCGGCGGTGTGCGCCGGGTACGGCTTCGCCTGGCTGCCCGAGGCGCGCATCGCCGGCGAGCTGGCGCGCGGCGAGCTGAAGGCGCTGCCGCTGCGCGGCGCCGAGGAACGCTTCGTCGAACTCTATCTGGTGCTCGCCGACCCCGAGTTCGCCGGGCCGGGCGTGCGCCGGCTGGCCGAGATTCTGCGCGCGGCGGTCGCCGGCGCGGGCGGGGCGTTGCCGGCGTAGCGCCCGCCGTTATTCGTGCGCCGGAGTGCAGACGGTGCTTTCGGCGCGCGTAGGCTGATCGGGACGGGGCGGGCGAAATACCGATGAAGGCGGCCGCCCGGCCCTCCGCGAAGATCGCCGGCACCGCGCTTGGCGGTCATCCGGCACGGCGTCCGCCGCCGGCATCCGGAGGCGCGCGGAAGTTCGCGGATGCGCCGTTCGGTCGCCGTGCTTGCCGCCCCGCGCGTTGCGCACCTCTGCCCGGAAGGCGCCGCGGCGACCGCGGACGATCTTCGTCCGGGGCGCCGGGGGAGATCGCCGGCTTCGTTGCGAAGGAGCGACTGCCATGCAAAGCCAGGATCATTACCGAGTGTTGGGGATCGAGCGAAGCGCCTCCTGCGCCGAGATCAAGACGGCTTTCCGCCGGCTGGCGCAGCGCTGCCATCCGGACGTCTGCGCCGATCCGGGGGGGTGGCCCGGTTCATCGCGGTTGCCGAGGCCTAGCGCACGCTCCGGCGCCGCGAGACGCGCCTGGCCTGCGACTACCGGCCGCCGTCGGGCGGCATGGGCGGCATGGCCGGGGCGGACGATGCGTGCGATACGGGCGATACGGGCGATACGGGCGAGGTGGATGATGAAGGCAAGGCGCTCGCGCCGGGTATCGATTCCTTCGATCCCTGGTGCGCGCTCGTTCTGTGGCCGGCCTGGGGCTGGCTGCGCGCGCACTGAGCCGGGATGCGTCGCTCAGGCCGGGAGCGGGATCGGCATCATCTCGATGTGCCCGGTCGCGGCGTAGGTCGCGCAGCGCTCCTCGAACTCGCGGGTGCTCTTGGGCATCGCCACGCGCGCGCGGGTGATGTAGAAAATCAGGTCGCGCCCGTTGCACAGCAGGTGGGTGCCGGCCGAGGCGCGGCGCTTGTCGGCTTCGTTCGCGGCGGCGTCGGAACCTGGGGCGAGGCGCGGCGTGAAGCCGGCCAGCCGTTCGCCGGCGGTCACCAGATTGGCCCACACGTCGAAGATGTCCGGGTCGGTGCGCAGGGTTTCCGTCTTGATGCGCGCCGCCGCGGCGAATTCTCGGATGATCGGCGCGACGCCGGCGAACAGCGGCTGCGGCGCGAAGGTGGCGACCATCGCGTCGGCGATGCGGTCGATGCCGCACATCGCCTGCGCGATCTTCAGGTAGCGGCTGGCGTAGAAGTCTTCGAGCGGGATCGAGAAGGCGCGGAAGGGTTCGCCCCACAGTTCGTCGATGCCTTCCTCGCCGCTGCGGTGCAGGACGAGGCGGGTCAGCGACAGCGCCTCCTGCAGGCAGCGGCCGCATTCGCGCATCAGGTCGTTGTTCGAGGCGATGACGACGCCGGTCGATTGCAGGTCGACGAGGTGGGTGAAGATGTCGGTCGCGCGGTTGACCAGCGCGCCGGCGTACATGGCGCCCTTGACCCGCTTGCGCCCCGGATCGCTTTCGCTTTCCCAGGCCTGGCGGGCTTCGTCGAGGCGGCGGCCGGGGATGTTCAGGCCGTGCTCGGTATGGTTGAAGAGGCGGCGGGTGAGCGCCTCGATCAGGCGTTTGCGCGCGAGCGGGGTGTCGTCGGGCACCGGGTAGGTCTTGATCCAGTAGCCCTCGTAATGGACGCGGGTCTGGCCGTCGATGCAGCGCGTGCTGCCGGGTTCCGGGATGTCGTTCATGGTGGATCGGACGGGGTCGGACATAACTTTCATTGAACGCCTAATCGCGTGAAAAGTCGCGTGACGGACGTCACGAAAGCGGAGTGCGCGGGAAGCGCGGCGGGGCGGAGCGGAAAATCGCGCAAGGAGCGCGCCGCGTCCGCGTGCGCCGACGGCCGGCGCTGGCGGGGCGGGGCGGCGCTCCGGGCGCCGGGCTCAGGCGTTGCTGCGGCCGAGGTTGTTGGCCCAGGCCAGGGCCTGCGCGAGGCAGGCGCTGAGGGTCTGCGCGTTCAGTCCGGGCAGGGCGCGCAGCGCTTCCTCGGCGCTCTGCGCTTCGGCGTGCTCGGTGCTCTCGACGAGGCGCAGCAGGTTGCCCAGCGTGCCGCCGTGTTCGCACAGCGCCTGCTTGACGCGCGGGGCGACCGGCAGCTGGCCGAGGATGTCGGCGATGGCGACGCCGAGCAGGGCCGGCATCAGCGACATGATGCCGGTCATGAAGGCGTGGTCGATGAGTTCGCGGTTCTGCGGTTGCTGCTTCTCGGCCAGCAGCTCCATCAGGCGGCCGCGCGTGGCGGCCAGCTGCAGCAGCGGATTGATCGTCTGGGCGCCGCCCTGCGGCGCGGTGTACAGCAGGAGTTGCAGCCAGCGCTGCAGCTGGCGCCGGCCGAGCAGGGTGATGGCGTGGCGCAGCGAGGTGATGTGCGTGGTCAGGCCGCTCGACGCCGAGTTGGTGAGGCGCAGCAGGTTGAGCGTGAGTCCGGGCTCCTGCTTGAATTCCTGCTCGATGCGCAGCGTGTCGGCGTCCTCGATGACCAGCCCGAGCAGGCGCAGCAGCGCGATTTCGGAAGCGTTGAGGCGCTTGCCGGCGATCACCGTCGGTTGCGCGAAGTAGTAGCCCTGGAAGAGGTCGAAGCCGATCTCGTGGCAGCGCTCCATCTGCGCGCGCGTTTCGACCTTTTCGGCAAGCAGGCGCTTGTCGAGCGGCTTCAGTTCGTCGACGAAATGCGGCAGGCGGTCGGCCGGGACCTGCTGCACGTCGACCTTGATGATCTCGGCCAGTTCGAGCAGCGGCCGGTATTCCGGGCGGCCGTCGACGACGTCGTCCACGGCCAGCACGAAGCCCATGTCGCGCAGCTGGGCGCAGCGTTCGAGCACTTCCGGCGACGGCTGCACGCTTTCGAGGATTTCGAGCACCACGATTTCCCGGGGCAGCACTTCGATCAGCTCGCTGAACAGGAAGTTGTGGTCGACGTTGATGAAGCCGCGGTAGGGGCCGAGCGCGTCGCCGATCGAGAGCTGGGCGAAGGCGTTGGCGATCACCGTGGCGGTCGCCAGCGAGTCGTCCTCGAGCACGCCGGCGGCGTTGACCTGGCTGCTGCGGAAGAGCAGTTCGTAGGCGACGAGCTGCTGTTCGCGGTCGAGGATGGGCTGGCGGCCGAGAAAGACTTCGGGGGCGGGGGGCGTGGCTGCGGTCATGGCGGCGGGTTTCCTGTTGCGGGCCGGCGGGCGGCGTTCAGAAGGGCAGGGCGAGGCCCGGGCGGGCGGTCGTCAGGACGCGCCGGAAGTCTTCCTGGATGCGCGCCAGCGCCGCGGCGTCGTCGGCTTCGAAGCGCAGGACGACGACCGGCGTCGTGTTCGACGGGCGGGCGAGGCCGAAACCGTCGGCGTATTCGACGCGCAGGCCGTCGATGGTGATGATTTCGCGCGCGCCCTCGAAGTGCGCGTCGCGCTTCAGGTCGTCGAGCAGCGCGAAGGGTTCGCCTTCGGCCATCTTGATGTTCAGTTCGGGCGTCGACTCGCTGTTCGGCAGCGCCTTCAGCACGGCGCTCGGATCGGCCGCGCGCGAAAGGATTTCGAGCAGGCGGACGCCGGCGTAGAGGCCGTCGTCGAAGCCGAACCAGCGCTCCTTGAAGAAGACGTGGCCGCTCATCTCGCCGGCCAGCGGGGCGCCGGTCTCCTTGAGCTTGGCCTTGATCAGCGCGTGCCCGGTCATCCACATCAGCGGCTCGCCGCCGTGCTGGCGGATCCACGGCGCCAGCAGGCGCGTGCATTTGACGTCGTAGATGATCTGCTGGCCGGGGCAGCGCGCCAGCACGTCGGCGGCGAACAGCATCAGCTGGCGGTCGGGGTAGATGATCTCGCCGTCTTTCGTCACCACGCCGAGGCGGTCGCCGTCGCCGTCGAAGGCGAGGCCGAGCTCGGCGTCGCCGCTCGCCAGCGCGGCGATCACGTCGCGCAGGTTCTCGGGCTTGGACGGGTCCGGGTGGTGGTTCGGGAAGGTGCCGTCGACGTCGCAGAACAGTTCGGTCGTTTCGCAGCCGAGGCGGCGGAAGAGTTCGGGCGCGATGCCGCCGGCGACGCCGTTGCCGGCGTCGATGACGATCTTCATCGGGCGCGCCAGTTTGACGTCGGAGAGGATGCGCTCGAGGTAGGCGGCGCGCACGTCGGCCTGCGTGCGCTTGCCGGCGCCGTGCGTCAGGCGGCCGGCCTCGATGCGCTCGCGCAGCGCCTGGATGGCGGGGCCGGACAGCGTTTCGCCGCCGACCACCATCTTCAGGCCGTTGTAGTCGGGCGGGTTGTGGCTGCCGGTGACGGAGACGCAGCTGTGGCAGCCGAGGTGGTATGCGGCGAAGTAGGTGAGCGGGGTCGGCACGCAGCCGACGTCGATCACGTCGATGCCCGCCGCGCAGATGCCTTCGGCCAGCGCGCCGGCGAGTTCCGGTCCGGACAGGCGGCCGTCGCGGCCGACGGCGATCGCGCTCTGCCCGCGTTCCTTCGCCAGCGAACCGAGGCCGTGCCCGATGCGGCGGACGATGTCGGCGGTCAGCGTTTTGCCGACGATGCCGCGGATGTCGTAGGCCTTGAAGATTTCGGCGGGTAGGGGAGTGTTCATCTCAAACCTCGTGCTGGAAAAAGTGGAGGATGCGCTGCGGCAGCCAGTCGAGCCGCCCCGGCAGGTCGCCGCTGACGAAGCCGACGTGTCCGCCATGACGCGGAGATTCGGCGCTTACTGTAGCCGATATCTGGCGCGCCGTCGGCAGCGCGCCGTCCGGAAGGAAAGGGTCGTTGCGTGCGTTGAGCAGCAGCGTCGGCAGCGCGATGGCGGCCAGCCACGGCTTGCACGAGGCGCGTCGCCAGTAGTCGTCGGCGTCGGCGAAGCCGTGCAGCGGCGCGGTGACGACGTCGTCGAACTCGTACAGGCTGGCGGCGGCGCGCATGCGCTGGCCGTCGAACAGGCCGGGATGGCGTTCGAGCTTGATGCCGGCGGCGCGCTTCAGCGTTTGCAGGAAATGCCGCGTGTAGACGCGGTTGAAGCCGCGCCCGAGGTGGTGGCCGCAGGCGGCCAGGTCGAGCGGCGCGCTGATCGCGGCGGCGGCGCGCAGGCAGCCGGCGGCCGCGCTGCCGCGTTCGCCCAGCCACTTGAGCAGCGCGTTGCCGCCGAGCGAGACGCCGACGGCGAACAGCGGGCGGCCGGGGAAGCGGCCGGCGAGGCGGCGCAGCACCCAGTCGATCTCGTCGCTGTCGCCCGAGTGATAGGCGCGCGGCAGGCGGTTCGGCTCGCCCGAGCAGCCGCGAAAATGCACCACGACGCCGTCCCAGCCGGCGTCCGTGAGCGCATGCATGAGGGCGACCGCGTAGTGGCTGCCGGAACTGCCTTCGAGGCCGTGGAAGAGCGCCACCAGCGGGGGCGCGGCGGGCGCCGCGCGGGGCGCTTCGGTGGCGCTGGCGGTATCGGCGGCGGCCGGCGCGTTCCAGTCGAGGTCGATGAAGTCGCCGTCCGGCGTTTCCCAGCGCTCGCGGCGATAGGGCAGCGGCTCCGGCCTGATCAGCAGTGGGTAGATCGTCTGCGCGTGCCCGCCGGGCAGCCAGCTCGGCGCGCGGTAGGGAATCAATGCAGCGTCCTCGGCGTGCCGTCGCCGGTCTCGTCGTGGCCGCCTTCGCCGGCCGCCGAGGCGTGATGCGCGAGCAGGCGCCAGCCGCTTGCGCCGCGCTGGAGGACGTTGGTCGCCAGCAGCGGGCCTTGCGGCGTCGTCTCGTCGCCGAGGTAGAGCGTTTCGACGACGCTATGCACGGCGAGCAGCATGCCGCTCCAGCGCACGCTGTGCGCCACGCGCACGGTGAAGCGCGGGTTGCCGGCGAAGATGCCGCGCCAGCTTTCGCGGATCGCGGCGGCGCCTTGCAGGCGCTGGCCGGTGGGGTGGATGCAGACGATTTCCTCGTCGTCCGCCCAGACCGCCATCAGCGCGTCGAGGTCGGCGCGCGCGATGGCGTCGTAGAAGGCGTTTTCGGCATCCTCGGCGGTGGCGAAGATGGCGGTCATGCCGGCCGGCGGTCGTGGGTCGAGGCGAGGCAGGCGTCGAGCACGCGCTGCGGTTCGAGCTTGTTCAGGCAGTCGAGGTGGCCGAGCGGGCACTCGCGCTTGAAACAGGGGCTGCATTCGAGGTGCAGGCTGATCACCTGCGCGTGCCGCGAGAGCGGCGGCGTGAAGCCCGGCGAGGACGAGCCGTAAACGGCGACCAGCGGCCGGTCGAGCGCGGCGGCGACGTGCATCAGGCCGGAGTCGTTGCAGACCACGAAGTCGGCGGCGGCGATCAGGTCGATGGCCTGTCCCAGCGCGGTCGTGCCGCACAGGTTGCGGATCGGCATGCCGGGTGCGCACAGGCCGACGATCTCGTCGCCGATCGCTCGATCCTTCGCCGAGCCGAGCAGCCACAGGTCGTAGCCGTGCACCGCGAGTTCCTCGGCCAGCGTGGCGAAGTGGCGCGCCGGCCAGCGTTTTGCCGGGCCGTATTCGGCGCCGGGGCAGAACACCGCGACTCTGGACGGGCGGGGGATGCCGAGCGCGCCGAGCGCCGCCGTCTGCTGTTCCCGCGTCGACACGAGGCGCGGTTCGGGCAGCGGGCGCGGCAGCGGCGCGTCGGGCGCTTCGGCGAGCTGCGCGAAGCGTTCGGCCATCTGCGGCAGCGCGGCCTTGTCGAGCGTGTGGCGGATGTTGACCAGCCCGTAGCGCGATTCGCCGGTGAAACCGATGCGCTCGGGGATGCCGGCGAAGAAGGGAACGAGCGCCGACTTGATCGAGTTGGGCAGGATGTAGGCGCGCTGGTAGCCCTCGGCCGAGAGCTGGCGGGCCAGACGGTGGCGGGCCCGGAGCGACAGGTCGCCGTGCGCGAAGGGACTGTCGATGATGCGCCCGATTTCGGGCATGCGTTCGAGCACCGGGCCGACCCAGCGCGGCGCCAGGGCGTCGAGGCGCAGGCCGTGCGCGTGTTCGTGCAGGCGCCGGAACAGCGGCTGGGCGAGGATGGTGTCGCCGATCCAGGAGGGCGCGACGATCAGGGCTTTCATGTTGCTGCGGTCACTCTCTCATCCGGCCGCCGGGCCGCGCCGACTGCCTAGGCTCAATGGTGGCCCTTGGGCAGCTCGCCCTTGAGCACGTAGTGGGCGCTGCAGTAGGGGCAGGTGACTTCGCCGGTCTTGGTGACGTCGAGATAGACGCGCGGGTGGCGCGCCCAGAGCGGCGCGTCGGGCAGCGGGCAGGCCAGCGGCAGGTCGTGCGCGGTGATTTCGACGGTCTTCGGAGTGTTTTCAGCCATGATGCGGAGCCTTGCGGTCTGGAGTGGTGGAAAAGCGCGGCCTAGACGTAGGCCAGCCAGTCTGCGTGCGCCGGCACGCGGCCGTTGACGCAGTCGAAGAACAGGTTCTGCAATTGGGTCGTGAGCGGACCGCGGCGGCCGGCGCCGATCTGGCGGTTGTCGACTTCGCGGATCGGCGTCACTTCGGCGGCGGTGCCGGTGAAGAAGGCCTCGTCGGCGCAATAGACTTCGTCGCGCGTGATGCGCTTCTCGATCACCTGGATGCCGAGGTCGGCGGCCAGCGCGAGCACCGAGGCGCGCGTGATGCCTTCCAGGCAGGACGTGAGGTCGGGCGTGTACAGCTTGCCGTTCTTGACGATGAAGATGTTCTCGCCGGCGCCTTCGGCGACGTAGCCGTCGACGTCGAGCAGCAGCGCCTCGTCGTAGCCGTCGGTGGCGACTTCCTGGTGCGCGAGGATCGAGTTGGTATAGCTGCCGACCGACTTGGCGCGGCACATGTTGATGTTCACGTGGTGGCGGGTGAAGGACGAGGTCTTCACGCGGATGCCCTTTTCCATGCCTTCGGCGCCGAGGTAGGCGCCCCACGGCCAGGCGGCGATGGCGACGTGCGTGCTCAGCGTGGTGGCGGCGATGCCCATCGCTTCGGAGCCGTAGAAGACGATCGGGCGGATGTAGCAGGATTCGAGGTTGTTGGCGCGCACGACTTCCTTGTGCGCGTCCATGATCGTCTGCTTGTCGTAGGGCATCTTCATCTGGAAGATGGCGGCCGAATTGAACAGGCGGTCGGTGTGCTCCTGCAGGCGGAAGATGGCGGTGCCCCGCTCGGCCTTGTAGGCGCGCACGCCCTCGAAGACGCCCATGCCGTAGTGCAGGGTATGGGTCAGGACGTGGGTGGTGGCCTCGCGCCAGGGCACCAGTTTGCCGTCTTGCCAGATGAAGCCGTCGCGATCCGCCATGGACATGGTTCAGTCTCCGTTTGCCGCAAAAATCGAAGCGGAAATTCTAGCCGATTTTGCCCCCCGGTTGGCGGTAAAATAGCGCCTTTGCCCTGATAGCAAAGCCTTTCCCATGATCTGGAAACCCAACGTCACCGTCGCCGCCGTGCTCGAACGCGACGGCAGATTCCTGCTCGTCGAGGAGGAAACCGAGGACGGCATCCGCTACAACCAGCCGGCCGGGCACCTCGAATGCCGCGAGGCGCTGTGCGACGCGGCGGTGCGCGAAACGCTGGAGGAAACCGGCTACGCCTTTGCGCCGCAGTACCTCGTCGGCGTTTACAGCTGGCGCAACGAGGCGAAGGACGTGACCTACCTGCGCTTCGCCTTCGGCGGCGAGATCACCGGGCACGACGCGGCGCGTCCGCTCGACGAGGGCATCGTCGCGGCGCGCTGGCTGACGCTGGACGAGATCCGCGCGCTGGCGCCGCGCCACCGCAGCCCACTGATCCTGCGCTGCATCGAGGACTGGCTAGCCGGGCGGCGCTATCCGCTCGATCTGCTGACGCACTACGGCTGACGCCCCGGATCGCCCGTGCGCCTGCCGCTCCTTCCCTTGCTTCTCCTGCTCGCCGGCCTGGCCGCGCCGGGGGTGCAGGGAGTCCGGGCCGGCGAGGCGGTGACGGTCTGCTACAACTACGGCTGCCTGTCGGAAGACGAGGTGCTGTATTCCGAGGCGCAGATGCTGGCGGTCGGCGACCTGCTCGGCGATGCGCAAAGCGCCGTGCACGAGCGCGCGCTGCTCGGCGTGGCGATCGGCTGGATGCTCGGGTGGGCTGGCCGGCAGACGCCGATCGCGGCCGACCGCGGCGGCAATATGGCGGACGACGGCGTCTATGGGCGGATGGACTGCATCGACCACGCGACGACGACGACGCGCCTGCTGCGCCTGCTCGAAAGGCGCGGCGCGCTGCATTTCCATCGCGTGCTGGCGCCGGTGCGGCGCGCGCGCCTGCTGATCTTCGAGCATCATGCGGCGCAGGTCGCCGAACTGCCGCCGGCGGGCGGCGCGGATGGAACGAATGGCGCGGAAGGTGCGGAAGGTGCGGACGGCGGGAGCGCTTCCGGTGCGGAAGAGGCGCGCTACGCGGTGGATAGCTGGTTTTTTGACAATGGACAGCCGGCGGTGATCCTGCCGCTGGACAGGTGGTTGGCCGGAGACGGTCCGGATATCGGGGTTGCGTATGACTAATGGAAAAACGGTGGTCGTCGGCTTGTCCGGCGGCGTGGATTCGGCGGTATCGGCGCTGCTGCTCAAGCGGCAGGGCTGGAACGTCGTCGGCCTGTTCATGAAGAACTGGGAGGACGACGACAGCGATGAATACTGTTCGTCGCGCCAGGACCTGATCGACGTGATGAGCGTCGCCGACCGCATCGGCATCGACGTCGAGGTGGTGAACTTCGCCAAGGAGTACAAGGAGCGCGTGTTCGCCGAATTCCTCAAGGAATACCAGGCCGGGCGCACGCCGAATCCGGACGTGCTGTGCAACTCGGAGATCAAGTTCCGCGCCTTCCTCGACCATGCGCTCGCACTCGGCGCCGACAGAATCGCCACCGGCCACTACGCCGGCGTGCGCGAATTCAATGGCGAGTTCCAGCTGCTCAAGGCCGAGGACGGAACGAAGGACCAGAGCTACTTCCTGCACCGCCTGAACCAGCAGCAGCTGGCGAAGACGCTGTTCCCGCTCGCCGACCTGTACAAGCGCGACGTGCGCAAGATGGCGCTCGAGGCAGAGCTCCACGTCGCCGTCAAGAAGGACTCGACGGGCATCTGCTTCATCGGCGAACGCCCGTTCAAGGAGTTCCTGATGCGCTACCTGCCGCCGAAGAAGGGCGAGATCCGCGAGCTGGACAGCGGGCGCGTGCTCGGCGAGCACGACGGCCTGACCTATCACACCATCGGCCAGCGCAAGGGGCTGCACATCGGCGGCGTCAAGGACGGCCGCGGCGCCGCGAGCGGCGAGCACGACGCCTGGTACGTGGCGAAGAAGGACATGGCCGCCAACGTGCTCTACGTCGTGCAGGGGCACGACCACCCGGCGCTCTTCGCCGATGCTCTGACCGCCGATCAGCTGTCCTGGGTCTCGGGCCGGGCGCCGCACACGCACTGGGTCTATACGGCGAAGACGCGCTACCGCCAGGCCGACGCGCCGTGCGAGGTCGAGCGCATCGACGCGCAATCGTGCCGGATCAACTTCGCCGAGGCGCAGTGGGCGGTGACGCCGGGGCAGTCGCTCGTCCTCTACGAGAGCAAGGTCTGCCTGGGCGGGGGCATCATCGCGTGAAGCCGCTCGCCGGGGAGCGCGGGACGGACGCGGCGGGCCTCGACGCCGCCGGCGCGGCGCCCGCACGCGCCGGCCTGCCGCTGCGCGCCGTCTTCTGGAGCGTCGCGCTCGCCGCGCTCGGCTACCTCTGCCTGTCGCTGTGGGCCGGCTGGCGCGATGTCGTGGCGGCCGTGGTGCTCGTCGGGCCGTGGGTGCTGCTCGGCCTGCTCGCGCTGTCGCTCGCCAACTACCTGCTACGCTTCGTGCGCTGGGGGCGCTATCTCGCGCTGCTCGACGCGCCGGTCGCCTGGCGCACCAACCTGAACGCCTATTTCGCCGGCTTCGCGCTGACCACCAGCCCGGGCAAGCTCGGCGAGACGCTGCGCTCGGTGCTGCTCAAGCCGCACGGCGTACCGCCGGCGGCCAGCCTCGCCGCCTTCTTCGCCGAGCGCGCGAGCGACCTGCTCTCGGTGCTCGCGCTCGCCGCGATCGGCCTCTGGGCCTACCCGCCGGCGCGCCCGGTGGTCGGCCTCGCGCTCGCCTTCGTGGCGCTCGCGCTGCTCGCCGTGCAATGGACGGCGCTGATCGCCGGGATCGACCGCTGGGCCCTGGCGCGGCCGCAGAAGTGGGCGCGGCTCGTCGTCAAGCTGTGCGAGATCGTCCTGCATTTCCGCCGCTGCTTCTCGCTGCCGGCGATGGGCATGGGCCTCGCGCTCGGCCTGCTCGCCTGGCTCGCCGAGGGCGTCGGCTTCTGGTGGCTGCTCGCCGCGCTCGGGCATCCGCTGCCGCTGACCACGGCGGTCTTCATCTACGCCTTCGCGATGCTGATCGGCGGCCTCTCCTTCCTGCCCGGCGGCCTCGGCAGCAGCGAGGCGGTGATGATCGGCCTGCTCGCGCTGCACGGCTTTCCCGAGCCGGCGGCGGTGACGGCGACGCTGATCTGCCGGCTGGCGACGCTGTGGTTCGCCGTCGCGCTCGGCGCCTTCTTCCTCGGGCGGCAGAAACCGTGAGCGCGGAGCGGCGGCGATGAGCCTGCACTCCTGGGGGCGCCTGCCCGGCGCGCCGGCCGCCGCCGAACTCGCCCTGGCCGAGCGCACGGCGCCGCTGCCGGCGGCAGCCGGCAGCCTGCTGCCCTACGGCAACGGGCGCAGCTACGGCGACGTCTGCCTGAACGGCGGCGGCACGCTGCTGCGCATGCGCGGGCTCGACCGCTTCATCGCCTTCGACGCCGAGAGCGGCGTCCTGCGCTGCGAGGCCGGCGTGCTGCTCGCCGACATCCTCGATACCTTCGTGCCGCGCGGCTGGTTCCTGCCGGTGACGCCGGGGACGCGCTTCGTCACCGTCGGCGGCGCCATCGCCAACGACGTGCACGGCAAGAACCACCACGGCGCCGGCACCTTCGGCTGCCACGTGCTGCGCTTCGAGCTGCTGCGCTCGGACGGTTCGCGCCGCGTCTGCTCGCCGACGGAGAACGCCGGCTGGTTCGCCGCGACCGTCGGCGGCCTCGGCCTGACCGGCGTCGTCACCTGGGCCGAGATTCGCCTGCGGCGCATCAACGGTCCGCTGCTGGCGGTCGAGAACACGCGCTTTGCCGGCCTCGACGAGTTCTTCGCGCTGAACGCGGCGGCCGAGGCGCGGCACGAATACACGGTGGCCTGGATCGACTGCCTGGCGGCGGTGCCGCGCGGCATCTTCATGGCCGGCGACCACGCCGGGAAGGACGTGGCGGTCGGCGCCGGGCGGACCGCCGCGCCCGGGAAGGCGCTGAGCTTTCCGTTCACGCCGCCCGTCTCGCTGGTCGGCGGCCCGACGCTGCGCGCCTTCAATCAGCTCTATTTCCACAAGCCGCTGCCGGCGCGCGCGACGCAGCACTACGCGCCGTACTTCTACCCGCTCGACGGCATCCTGCACTGGAACCGCATGTACGGGCGGCGCGGCTTCTACCAGTACCAGTGCGTCGTGCCGCCGGCGGCGCGCGGCGCCATCGACGAGATGATGCGCGCCATCGCGGCGAGCGGGCAGGGCTCCTTCCTCGCCGTGCTGAAGACCTTCGGCGAGCGGACCAGCCCCGGCCTGCTCTCCTTCCCGATGCCGGGCATCACGCTGGCGCTCGACTTTCCCAATCGCGGCGCCGGCACGCTGGCGCTCTTCGCGCGGCTCGACGCCATCGTCACGGCGGCCGGCGGCCGGCTCTACGCGGCGAAGGACGCGCGCATGCCGGGCGCGCTGTTCCGGCGCGGCTATCCGGCCTTCGCCGAATTCACGACCTACCTCGACCCCGGGTTCGCTTCGGACTTCTGGCGGCGCATCAAGGAGTAGCAAGGCATGCAGAAAGTGTTGATCATCGGCGCCACCTCGGCCATCGCCGAAGCCACGGCGCGCCTCTGCGCGGCGCGCGGCGACGCGCTCTTCCTCGTCGGGCGCGACGCGCAGCGCCTCGACGCCATCGCCGCCGACCTGCGCGTGCGCGGCGCGGCGCAGGTCGATTGCGGCGTGCTCGACGCGACCGACCATGCCGCGCACGCGGCGACGCTGGCCGCCGCCGAAAGCGCGCTCGGCGGGCTCGACGTCGCGCTGATCGCGCACGGCACGCTGCCCGACCAGAAGGCGTGCGAAGCCTCGGTCGAGCAGACGCTCAAGGAAATCGACACCAACGGGCTGTCGGTGATCGCGCTCGCCACGCTGCTCGGCGCGCGCTTCGAGGCGCAGGGGCGCGGTGCGCTGGCGGTCATCGGCTCGGTGGCCGGCGACCGCGGGCGACAGAGCAACTACGTGTATGGGGCGGCGAAGGGCATGGTCGCGCTCTTCCTGCAGGGCCTGCGCAACCGGCTGGCGAAGAAGGGCGTGCAGGTGCTGACGGTGAAGCCGGGCTTCGTCGATACGCCGATGACCGCGGCGTTTCCGAAAGGCGCGCTGTGGGCGCAGCCCGACGACGTCGCGCGCGGCATCCTGGCGGCGCTCGCCGCGAAGAAGGACGTGGTGTATCTGCCGGGCTTCTGGCGCCCGATCATGCTGATCATCCGCCTGATTCCCGAGCGCATCTTCAAGAAACTGTCGCTCTGAGCGCGGTGCGGGTTTGCCGGGCCTTGCCCGGAAGCCCGCATGGACAAACGATCCGCAGAGGGGGCGGAGATCGGCTTCTCCGGCCGCGCTCCGGCGCGCCGCGCTTCAGCGGCTGCCGTAATCGGTTTTCAGCGTGTCGATCAGTTCGTGGAAGAGTTCGCGCAGCTGCGCTTCGCTGCAGCCCATCAGCACGCCGTCCTCGAGCGCGTCCTGCGCGAGCTGGCGCAGTTCCCGGTAGTTTTCGTTGAGCACCTTGACCTTTTCGGTACACGAGACGGGGCGGGCTTCGTCGTCGAGCCAGACCGGGAGGTTGGGGTCTTCGGGATTGGTCGGTTTCATGGGAGCGGGGGAGAGTGGGGGCGGCGCAGACGAATGATAGCGCCGCCCCGCCCGCTCAGGGGAGAACGAAAGTGCTCTTTTCGACCGTCCGCGTCGCCGGGTCCTGCGTCGACACGATCGTGAAGCGGATCGGCTGGGCGCCGCGCAGTTCGGATTCTCCGGATGCGCCGGTCGGCGGCGCGCTCAGGGTGACCTGCAGCGGCTGGACGCGGCCGGAGGCCGCCGCGTGGCGGGTCGGGCCGACGATGCGCAGGCCGGGAATGCCGTCGACGGCGATCTCGAACTCCTGCGCGAACTCGGCGAGGTTGGCGATCTTCAGCGTGTAGGCGTTCTCGACGCCGCCCTCGGCGGTTTCGCGCAGCAGGGCGCCGCGGTCGCGCAGCACGTCGACGCGCACCAGCGGGCGTTCGGCCAGCGTCCAGACGCCGAGCAGCGTGCATGCCGCAAGCAGGCCGGCGTAGATCAGCACGCGCGGGCGCCGGTACAGCGGCGCCGGCTGCCGGCCGGCCAGCTGCTGCTCGGAAGCGAAGCGGATCAGGCCGACCGGCTTGCCGACCTTGAACATCACCTCGTCGCAGGCGTCGGCGCACAGGCCGCAGTTGATGCACTGGTATTGCGCGCCGTCGCGGATGTCGATGCCGGTCGGGCAGACCTCGACGCAGATGCCGCAATCGACGCAGTCGCCCGCACCGGCGGCGGCCCCGCCTTTCGCTTCGCGGCCGCGCCCCGGGTTGCGGGGCTCGCCGCGCGCGACGTCGTAGCTCACGTTGCGCGTGCCGGCGTCGATCATGACGCCCTGGAAGCGCGAGTACGGGCACATGTGCTGGCACACCGCCTCGCGCGCGAGGCCGGCCTGGACGTAGGTGAACAGGCCGTAGAAGAGCAGCCAGAAGCCTTCCCACGGGCCGAAGCTGCCCTGCGCGAGGCTGGGCAGCAGTTCGCGGATCGGCGTGAAGTAGCCGACGAAGGTGATCGCCGTCCACCCCGCGACGAGCGCCCAGATGCCGTGCTTGAGCGTGCGCAGCAGCAGCTTGCGCGGGCCGAAGGGACTCTGGTCGAGGCGCAGGCGGGCGAGGTGGTCGCCTTCGATCTTCGCTTCGATCCACATGAAGATCGAGGTGTAAACCGTCTGCGGACAGGCGAAGCCGCAGAACAGGCGGCCGGCCAGCGCGGTGGTGAAGAACAGCCCGGTGGCCGCGACGATCAGGACGATGGCCAGCAGCAGCGCGTCCTGCGGCCAGAGGACGAGGCCGAAGAAGTAGAACTTCTCGTGCGCGATGTCGAGCAGCAGCGCCTGCCGGTTGTCCCAGGTCAGCCAGGCGCCGCCGTAGAAGACGATCTGCGTCAGCCAGACCAGCGCCCAGCGCAGCGTGTTGAAGCGGCCGGCGACGGCGCGCGGATGGATTTTTCCCTTTTGCCGGTACAACTCGATCTTGGCGCTGCGTACCCGGCTCGTCGTCTTGCTCATGCTGTTTCCCCGTGGTTGGTCCGGCGGGGCGTCGCGCCCCCTGCGGCTCCCCACGAGTAGACCATCCGCGCTGTTCCCGTAACAGTTTCAGCTATCGCGATTATCGATGGGTACAGATTCCCGGGCGATGCGGGCGAAGCGCCGCTGCGCCGGGGAGGACGGCTGACGGAAGGGGGCGGGCCGCTCCGCCGTTTTTTCTCGGCGCAGGCCGCGCTTCGCCGCCGTCCGCCGCTCCGTCAGGCCGGGGCGCCATCGGCGGATTCCTGAGATTACGGAAAATTCGGCTGAAAGTTATGGCGTCCGCCATTCCGGCGCGATTCGTCAAATCATCTCGCCGAAGAAGGCGCCCGGCAGTGCCGGAAACTGTTCCGTAAGAAAGTAGTTAAAACTGTGCCGGTGCCTTGTAGTGCAAGGGTTTTTTGCTTGATATCGATCAAGAATATGGGCAAACAAGGCGACTAGAGTTGGCGGCAGACGGAAAGCCGTAAAAACACTACGGCCAACCCGCTAGCCCGCGTTCGTGCGGGTTGTCCGACAGGCGGCCGGCGGCGGGAGCGCTTGCGTTCCCGGAAGGCCGGCAGCCGTCCGGTCGTTCCATCGTTAATCAGGAGAGAAAAACATGCACAAGGGAATACTCAAGGCGCGCAACGTATTGGCGCTGGCCACCCTGCCGTTCGCCATGGGCGCGGCCTTCGCCGCCGACGCCCCGGCGCTGTCGGCGGAAGCCAAGGCCGCCAGCGGCAAGATCTACTTCGAACGCTGCGCGGGCTGCCACGGCATGCTGCGCAAGGGCGCGACCGGCAAGAACCTCGAGCCGGCGAACACCGCCAAGCTGGGGGCGTCGCGTCTCGAAAAGATCATGTCTTACGGCACCGAAGGCGGCATGCCCAACTTCGACGACATCCTGACCAAGGACGAGCTGAAGAACATGGCGAGCTATCTCCAGATGCCGCCCGAAGCGCCGCCGGAGTGGAGCCTGGCCGACATGAAGGGCACCTGGAAGCTGCACGTCCCGGTCGACCAGCGTCCGACCAAGAAAATGAACAACGTCAACCTCAACAACATCTTCTCGGTGACGCTGCGCGACGCCGGCGAAGTGGCGCTGATCGACGGCGACACCAAGAAGATCTGGGGCATCGTGAAGACCGGCTACGCCGTGCATATTTCGCGCATCTCCCTATCCGGCCGCTACATCCACGTCGTCGGCCGCGACGGCCGTCTCGACATGATCGACCTCTGGTACGAGAAGCCCACCGTCGTCGCCACCGTCAAGGCCGGCTTCGAGTCGCGCTCGGTCGACACCTCGAAGGCCAAGGGCTTCGAAGACAAGTACGCCATCGTCGGTTCCTACTGGCCGCCCCAGTACACCATCCTCGACGGCCTGACGCTGGAACCGCTGAAGAACGTCTCGACGCGCGGCACCACCGTCGACGGCGCCTACCATCCGGAACCCCGCGTCGCGTCCATCCTCGCCTCGACGACGAAGCCCGAGTTCCTGGTCAGCGTCAAGGAAACCGGCATGGTCAAGATGGTCGACTACTCCGACCTGACCAACCTGCGCGAGACGACGATCAACACCGCCAAGTTCCTGCACGACGGCGGCTACGATTCCTCCAAGCGCTACTTCCTGGTCGCCGCCAACGCGTCGAACAAGATCGCCGTCGTCGACGTCAAGGAAGGCAAGTTCACCGCGCTCGTCGATACCGCCAAGATCCCGCACCCGGGGCGCGGCGCCAACATCAACCATCCGAAGTACGGCCCGGTGTGGGCGACCTCGCACCTCGGCGCGGACGTCATCACGCTGATCGGCACCGACCCCGAGAAGCATCCGCAGAGCGCCTGGAAGGTCGTGCAGGAGCTGAAGAACCACGGCGCCAACTCGCTGTTCGTGAAGACGCACCCGAAGTCCGACAACCTGTGGGCCGACTCGCCGCTCAACCCCGATCCCAAGCTCGCCGGCTCGGTCACCGTCTATCGCGTCTCGGAACTCGGTAACCCCGATCCGAAACCCGAGGTGATCGACGTCGCCGCCGCCGCCGGCCTCGGCAAGACCAAGGGTCTGCAGCGCGTGGTGCAGGGCGAGTACAACGAGAAGGGCGACGAAATCTGGTACTCGGTATGGACCGGCAACAAGACCGAACCGTCGGCCATCGTCGTGATCGACGACAAGACGCGCAAGGTCAAGCAGGTGATCAAGGACAAGCGCCTGGTCACGCCGACCGGCAAGTTCAACGTGCATAACACGCAGCACGACGTCTACTAGGCTAGACGGCTGTAAATCCTTCCTCTGTTTCGCCGCCGCGGATTCTCGTGGCGGCGTTTTTTTTGCGCGGCGTGGCTTGCAGCGGTGGAGGCGGGAGGACTAGAACGATTCGTGGGCAGGATTGCGGTTCGACTGGACTAGGTGTTTGCCCTGCGTTGGATGGATGGCAGCTACCGGCCCAAAGCGGTAATTGCCCGCTCGACTGCAGGTTTAGCCCGCATCTGGAAACTCGCCGAAATGGAGTTCACCACGGAACTTGTTTGCCTCTTCATGAATGGCTGTTCGTAGTCTGAGGGCTTCGGACTGGATCGCATCGAGTCGTCCCTGGAACTCGAGAGCGGTTGTTTCCAGCAGTTCGCCTTCGTAATCGAGGCAATGAGCGATCCCCTTGTGGCTGAGGAAGTTTCGTTCCTCCTTAAACTTCCGTAGGGCTTTCACAAGTGGCTCGTTATTGGAGAGCTTGCGAAATACCTCAATGAGTCGTTCAAGAGAAGCGTCCGCATAATCGTCGCCATCCAATTTGAACGGCAAGCGCTTGCCAATGCACTTTCGGGCGAGTTCCAGAGCTTCGGAGATATAGAGCTTGAGTTCTTGCTCAATGAGTTGGCAGCCAGAAAGAGCGTAGGCCACCTTGAGATAGAAGTCGTTGTGATCCATGGCGCTTGATGCGGGCTAACGTGCTAGCTCAGGGGCTCGGAGCCGGTTTGCCGGCGAAGCGTCCCTCTGGAGCGGCGGGTTAGCCATAAATGGCACAAAAGTCGGCGCTGGCGTGACGGCGGCAGTGGTCATTGCTTCGCCGATTCTGTAGGCTGAATCGGGTGCGGTGCCTTTGGGCCGCTTGGATTTCTCCACCCGCCTTTCCCATCATGTTCCATCAATGGGCAATTCCAATTCCCATCCCCTTTCGTAATCGGCTCGCGAGCAATTACGCGGTGATATAGCTCCAATCCAACGTTGTCTTGTTTCACCATGTCGAGCGTCAATATACCGGATCGGTGATTCGGGTCGGGACGCCCAACGATTACGTTGGGTTCTTTGAGCTGCGACGGGAATTCTTCGATCGCGATGCGCCGCCAGTCCTTGCCGTCATGCCTGAAGAAGATATAAGGCGGGTTTGGACGCCCCCAATGGTTGTAGGCAATACAACCGGCTGGCGATGTGGCCAAATAGGGAATGCCTTCGACGAAATCAACGAGCATCAGCATCAGGCTTGGGCTTTCCGGAGGTGTGCGGAAACCGGTTTTCCAGGTCAGCGCCTTTTCGGTTCCCGGTATGGGGATCGTCCATAACTCCTCTTGTGTACGACGCTCTCGACTATCAAGGGTGGGGCGGCTACCAAGACTTTGCTGCCGTTCGACGACAATCGTTCTTCCGTCATGGAGTAAAACTTCCTCTTTCCAGTGTGGATCACCCAATCCCAAAAAACTGGCGAAGGCACTCGAACTGGCAGCCATGAGAGCAAGGGCAAATGTGCAGAAGATGCTAGTCATGGCTAACTTGGCTGCTGCTCCCTAAATTAGGAATGTCATATCGCCGGAAACCGGCACCGTCTGTAACTTTCGGGGTGTTAGGCTTGGACGCCATGGCTATTTAAAAGTCGTGAAAAGCGGAACGCAATCGCGTTAGCATAATTCGGATGCTGATTGTCCGCTATGGAGAAATCTGGCCGATGGCTGCTATTGACCGGCAACGGAAGTTCCGCTCGCTAGGTTTGACTGACAACTGCTGCCGAACTGTAGCCAGTCGTCACCTCTTCCTGCCCGTTCTCTCATGCCCTCTCGCATGTCCGCCAAAGGCATGTTGTCCGGTGTCCGCGCAATCGGAAAATGATCGCCGACCACGGCATCCCTTCCGCTTCCTTTCTTCGGCCTCGCCCATCTGTTGCACCCGGAAAGCCGCCGTTCTGCAACGGTAGCGCCTCCCGCTCCGGTGTTCTACTTGCGCGCGCAGGTTCCGCCGGAGCGGCGGGGCCGTGCTTACCAAAAAGGGAGAATCAAGATGAGAAATCGCATGAGGCAAGGCGCGGCAATGCTGCTCGCCGCCGGTCTCGGTGTCGCCGTGTCCGGCGCCGCATCCGCGGCGGAATCGCTGCAGGACGTGATGAAGCGGCGGAGCCTGTCGCAGCAGGATCTGCTGGCGGCGGCGAAGACCTACGTACCGACCGGC
>RCMZ01000121.1_pt1 | contig 47120 bp, 42 predicted proteins | sample 2041141 | NCBI WGS metagenome assembly RCMZ01 (sample SAMN09708263, study PRJNA481090) | Wastewater metagenome, whole genome shotgun sequencing project. | biome: sewage; isolation source: Davis station wastewater (DW) | place: Antarctica: Davis Station | collected 2010-03-01 | reverse complement strand
CGCTTCATTTAAGCCACCCTTCAATAAATGCTTATTGCATTGACTGGGGTAGGCAAATTTCGTTCACGTTTTTACACACTCTGGGCCAAGAGCCGCCATTGCGATTTCGTCCAGATAGCAGACATTCCAAACGCCTTCCTTGCTGAGCAACGGATTGACTATGCATAATTGGTGCATAAATATCTATTCATCTAGGGGCCTGCCGGGCCCGCTTAATAAGCGTGGAGCGTTCTATAGGCAGGATGCGAAATGAGGAACTACGTTCTTGCAACGATCTTGCTCTTGTTGCTGCCCGCTTGCGTGGCGGCAACAGACATTTCGGCACTTGCGGCAGGGCGTGTATCTCTCGACACGCCTCATTCATGGCAGCAGGTGGAAGAAAGAGTTTCAGGCCGCAGTCGAACACTAACTTTTCGAATCGATGGTCCTGCTGAAACCAATCAAAAATCTAGAGGCAGCTTCATCACTTTGACAATAACGACAGACATTCCGCATGCCACAACGGTACGAGATTACGATCTAGTCTCGGTGGATCGAGAAAATGGGAAAAGGGTGATTGGGTCTTGGTATGACAGCTCTAATTGGATGACTCGAATTTGGTCAAAAGACGAAAAGCCATTCAGAGTTCAACTGGAAAGGTTTGGTATTTCGGAGGGTATTTCTGTCGAATTTCTAATGTCCATCCCATACGATATTGATCACGATCCTAAATGGACAACCACGTTGGTCGACAGCTTTAATGAGACCTGCGCGACGCTAAAGATCGACGGCATCACAGCATTTGGAAAGAGTCGTGTTGTCTTCGACAAAATCTTCTATTTGAAGCCACTCGTTTTCAGCAACTAACTAGCCTAGTTGCGTGTTCAACTATTGCTGGAACACTGAGGCAAAGGACAGTAGCCGGCCAGGAGCGGGTATTGAGGATCGGCCCCAATAGCGGACAAAGTATGAAGAAACCACGTTTATCACCTAGCGTCCTGGCGGCACTCGTATTCGCGGGAGGAATGGCTGTAGTGCTAACCATCACATTTTTGTTTGGGGATGGCGCTACCCCTGAAGAAGCCTGCACCAAGCAATGCTCCGATAGAAGTCAATTCGGACGACTGGTCCCTAAATTCCCTCCTGAGCAAACTGCCGGAATGCGTGGCGGTGGCTCCAAACGGTGTGAGTGCTATGGGGTCTTGCAGCGCAACTGAGATAGGAGTTTGCTTCAGACGGTAGCGGCCAGAAGCAGACTTTGCCCTTTGAGAGGTTTGTGAGACATTTTTGAAGCCTTATCTGATTATGGACACAAGCAAGCAATGAATCCGTTTATTGCCCGCGCAACTGTTTTTTTCCAATGGCGATTTTATTCAGGTGGTAACTCAATCAACGGGAATGATTGCTTACGGAGATCTGAATGTTGAACCGATCACTTTGCCTTCAGACATAGATGACAGCAGTTTCGGGGAAAACGTACGCAAGGCACTTTGCGCTAGCAAGCAAGTAAGCCTTGCCGAGTTTCAGAATATCTGGAGCTCAGGTGCTATCGGCAAATGGGAAGCGGATCGGGAATTGCTCTTAATGAAGCGGTACGGCTACAAGACGAAACGCGCCATGTACCGAAAGATGAATTGTTGCTGGATCAGTGCCTCGGAAGGGCAGATTGGAATTTCTCCAGCGCATCACAAAACTATCGATGGATACACCGCCAACAAAACTGATGGCCCTTTCCCGATCTACGTTGCCGAGACGATCAGCGATGCCGAACTCGGCGCCGCGCTGAGACAAGGCTTCAGCCTCTGCACGAGCGCTATCGCCTAATCTACACACTGGACCTGAGCGATGAAGGTCCGCTTTTTTCTGTGCCGACAGGCCGCTTAGGGTCGATTTCTCTCCTTCCTCGGATTGCTATTTCGTCTAATTAAGTCACCCGAGGTTAGGGCAATGTTCTTTCCCGGCGTAAAACCGGAGCAAAAAAAATGGCGCGGAGAAATCCGCGCCATTTTTTTCAGCCTTGCGTCCCGGGCACTGATCCGTCCGGTCGCCGCTTAATCGCTTCGCTTACTCGGCAGCGCCGCAGCACTGCTTGAACTTCTTCCCGCTGCCGCAGGGGCAGGGGTCGTTGCGGCCGACCTTGGGGGCGTCGTTGCGGACGGTGGTGGCGCCGCGCTTGGCGCGCCAGAAGGCGTGCATGGCCGAGATGGCGTAGGGCAGGGCGTCTTCGTTCTCGCGCAGCAGGGCGGCGAGTTCCTCGCCTTCCGGCCATTCCTCGCCGTGCTGGCGGGCGGCGGATTCGGCTTCGCCGGTGAGCACCATCAGCGGGAAGAGGTTTTCGTCGAGGAAGTCGATTTCCTCTTCGTCGGAGAGCGAGTCGAACCAGTCCTCGATGGCGCTATCGACGCCATGCAGGTAGGCGAGGCTCCACAGTTCGAAGTCGCTCGGCGCGTCCTCGCTTTCGTCCTTGGGGTAGAGCAGCAGCGGGAAGTTGTCGTCGCTGTCGAGGCTCGCTTCGAGCGCGGCGGCGAAACGGACCAGGAGTTCCTTGGCTTCGCGCGCGGCGTCGCTGTCCTGCGCCGATTCGTCGCCGAGGATTTCCTGCAGGCGGTCTTCGAGCGGAATCTGCACCGGGCCGGCGAGCGCGGCGCACAGGTAGCCCTGGATTTCGTCCAGGCGCATGGCGTCGCCCAGGCTGGGGTCGTCGAGCAGGGTTTCGAGGCGGTCGAGTTCGGCTTCGGTCAATTGGGTCGCAATGGTCATCAGGTATCAGCCCCGGGTGTTGGATTGGGTGGCGAACTCGGCGAGTTCGACCTTCGGCGCCGGCGTCCAGCCGGTCTGGCGGTGTTCGGCGACGACGTTGGTGAAGATGCCGCCGCGCACGTAGAACTTGGCGGTCAGGCGCATGTAGCGGGGTTCGGTGGCTTTCACCAGGTCTTCGAGGATCTGGTTGGTGACGGCCTCGTGGAAGCAGCCCTCGTCGCGGAAGGACCACATGTAGAGCTTGAGGCTCTTGAGTTCGACGCAGGTTTTCTCGGGGATGTAGTCGAGGATCAGCGTGGCGAAGTCGGGTTGTCCGGTTTTCGGGCACAGGCAGGTGAATTCCGGAATTTCCATGTGAATGTGGAAGTCGCGCTGCGGCGCCGGGTTGGGGAAAGTCTCTAGGGTCTTGGAAGGCTGGGTGGTCATGGGAGTCCGTGCTTTTGCGCGTTTCTGGATAGGGCTGGCAAGGTGCTATTATAGACGCCGATTTTCGCCAGTGCGCCGTCATATAAGGCTTCGAGAGAGCTGAGCCGCTCATTTGGCCACCCTTCGCCCCCAACCTCATGCGTCTGACCAAACTTAAACTTGCCGGTTTCAAGTCATTTGTCGATCCGACGACGATCGCGCTGCCCGGGCAGCTCGTCGGCGTGGTCGGCCCGAACGGCTGCGGCAAATCCAACGTGATGGACGCCGTGCGCTGGGTGCTCGGCGAGTCGAAGGCCTCCGAGCTGCGCGGCGAATCGATGCAGGACGTCATCTTCAACGGTTCCGGCACGCGCAAGCCGGTGTCGCGCGCCGCCGTCGAACTCGTTTTCGACAACTCGCTCGGGCGCATCGCCGGCCAGTGGTCGCAATACGCGGAGTTGTCGGTCAAGCGCCTGCTCACGCGCAGCGGCCAGTCCGAGTACTACATCAACAACCTGCACGTCCGCCGCAAGGACATCACCGACCTTTTTCTCGGCACCGGCCTCGGCCCGCGCGCCTACGCCATCATCGGGCAGGGCACCATCTCGCGCATCATCGAGGCCAAGCCGGACGAGCTGCGCGTCTTCCTCGAGGAAGCCGCCGGCGTCACCAAATACAAGGAACGGCGCAAGGAAACCGAGAACCGCATCGCCGACACGCGCGAGAACCTGATGCGCGTCGAGGACATCCGCATCGAACTCGGCGCGCAGATGGAGCGCCTCGAAGCGCAGGCGGCGGTGGCGCGCCAGTACCGCGAATACCACAGCGAGCTGACGCGCAAGCAGCAGCTGCTCTGGCTGCTGCGGCGCAACGACGCGCAGGCCGAGCGCGAGCGGCTGGCGCGCGAAGTCGAGCGCGCGGCGACCGATCTCGAAGCGCAGACCGCCGCGCTGCGCGAGACCGAGGCCCGCCTCGAAGAGGCGCGCGAAGGCCACTTTGCCGCGAGCGACGGCCTGCACAGCGCGCAGGGCGACCTGTTCACGGCCAACGCCGAAGTCGCGCGCCTCGAAGCCGAAATCCGCCATCGCCGAGAATCGCAGCGCGAATACGAAACCCGCCTTGCGCAACTGACCGACGACCGCGGACACTGGCAGGAGCAGGTCGAAAAGCTGGCCGGCGAAAGGATCCGCTGGCAGGAACTGCTCGAACTCGCCGACGTGCGCGTCGAGCAGGGCGAAATGCGCCTGGAGGCGCAGCAGGAGCGCCTGCCGCTGGCCGAGGACGCGTACGCGCAGGCGCAGGAAGAGGTGAACCGCCAGCGCGCCGAGATCGTGCGCGCCGAGCAGCAGCTGCAGGTCGAGCAGGCCAACCTCGGTCACGCGCAGCGCTCGCTGCAGATCATCGCCGGCCGGCGCGAACGGCTGGCGCAGGAGCGCGAGGCGCTGCCGGTGCCGGACAGCGCCGAATTCGAATTCAAGCAGGAAGAGCTGGCCGAGCTGCGCGAGCGCATCGCCGAAGCGCAGGAGCAGCAGGCCGTCATGCAGCGCGAGCTGCCGCAGTTCGAGCAGCAGCGCCGCGACGTGCTGGCCGAGGTGCAGCATGCGCAGAAGGAACGCGCCGAAGCGCACGCCCGGCGCGCCGCGCTCGAGCAGCTGCAGCGCCGCGTGCAGGGCGACGGCAAGCTCGGCGACTGGCTGCGCCGGCACGGGCTCGATCAGCGCCAGCCGCTGTGGAAGTCGCTGCACGTCGACGCCGGCTGGGAAGAGGCGGTCGAGGCCGTCCTGCGCGAGCGCCTCTCGTCGCTGCCCGCCGACGCCGTCGATCCGGCGTGGAGCAAGGACCGCCCGGGCGGCAAGCTGACGCTGATGCTGCCGGCCGACGGTGCCGCCGACGCGGCGGACGCCGGCGGCGACCGCCTGCTCGCGCACCTGCGCTGCGACAACCCGAAATTCGCCGCCGTCCTCGCCGAATGGCTGCACGACGTGTTCGCCGCGCCCGATCTGGCCGCCGCGCTGGCCCGCCGGGCGGCGCTCGCGCCCGGCGCGTGCTGCGTCACGCCGGGCGGCGACCTCGTCAGCCGGCACAGCGTCACGCTGTTCGCGCCGGACGCCGGCGAGCACGGCCTGCTCGAACGGCAGCGCGAGATCGAGGAACTCGGCGCGCTCATCGAACAGCGCCAGACGCTCGTCGAGCAGGCGCAGGCCCGGCTGGCCGAAACCGAGACGCGCATGGCCGACGCGCAGCAGGCCCTGCAGGACGCGCGCAAGCAGCTTTCCGAACTGCAGGACCGGGCGCACGCCATCCAGGTCGAAACGCTCAAGCTCTCGCAGGCGCTCGACCGCTTCCGCGAACGGCAGGCGCAGATCGACGACGCGATGGCCGAAATGGCCGCCGAGGAAGAGGGCGAGCGCGAGCGCCTGTTCATCGCCGAGGAGGCGATCGAACTGCAGCGCGAGCAGGTGATGCAGCTGCAGACCGTGATGATCGGCGTCAAGGGCCGCTTCGAGCAGGCCGAGCGCGCGCTGCGCGACGAGCGCGAGCAGGTCAACGGCGTCGAGCGCGAGTTGCGCGAGGCGCAGTTCTCGCAGCGCGAATGCCGCAACAAGCTCGACGAAATCGCCAACAACGGCAATCTGGCGCGCAAGCAGCTCGAACGCATCGTCGACGAGCTGGCGCGCTGCGAGGAAAACGCCGGCGCGATGCAGGCCGAAGACCTCGAACCGAAGCTGCAGGAAGCGCTCGACCACCGCGTCGCGCGCGAGCAGGCGCTGGCCGCGGCGCGCGACGCGCTGGAAGCGGCGACCGGCGCCCTGCGCGGGCTGGAGGAACAGCGCCTGAAGATCGAGCAGGGGCAGGCGCCGCAGCGCGACCGCATCGGCGAACTCAAGCTCAAGGAGCAGGCGGCCGGCCTCAACTACGAACAGCTCGCCGCCCAGCTGCTCGAAGCGCAGGCCGACGAGGCGGCGCTCGCCGCCGACCTGCCCGGCGCCCGGCCGGCCTCGCTGCAAGGGTCGATCACCTCGCTGCAGAAGCAGATCGAGGCGCTCGGCGCGGTCAACCTCGCGGCGCTCGACGAACTCGAATCGGCGCGCGAGCGCAAGGGCTACCTCGATGCGCAGGCCGAAGACCTGAACCAGGCGATGGAAACGCTCGAAAACGCGATCCGCCGCATCGACCGCGAAACGCGCGACCTCCTGCAGACGACCTACGACGCGGTCAACAAGAGCTTCGGCGAACTCTTCCCGACGCTCTTCGGCGGCGGCGAAGCGCGCCTGATCATGACCGGCGACGAAATCCTCGATTCCGGCGTGCAGGTCATGGCGCAGCCGCCGGGCAAGAAGAATTCGACGATCCACCTGCTCTCTGGCGGCGAGAAGGCGCTCACCGCGATCGCGCTGGTGTTCGCCATGTTCCAGCTCAACCCGGCGCCCTTCTGCCTGCTCGACGAGGTGGACGCGCCGCTGGACGATACCAATACCGAGCGGTTCTGCGATATGGTGCGGCGCATGTCGACCAACACGCAGTTCCTTTTCATCAGCCACAACAAGATCGCGATGGAGATGGCGCAGCAACTCGTCGGCGTGACCATGCAGGAATCCGGCGTGTCGCGCATCGTCGAGGTCGACATCGAAGAAGCGCTGCGCATGCGCGAGCAGCTCGCCTAGGAACAGATATGACCGAACTGCAATATGGCCTGTTCGGCCTCGGCGCCACAGCAATCGTCGGCGTCCTGGCCTACAACAAGTGGCAGGAATACAAGCACCGCAAGGTTGCCGAGCAGGTGCTGAAAGCCCGGCACGCGGACGTCCTGCTCGATCCGTCCGACGCGGCGGGCGCTGCCGGCAACGCGGACGGCGAGCCGTTTTCCGCCCACGACGACGCGGCGCCCGACGCCGCCCGCGCAGCGTTCGCGACGGTCGCCCCGGCCCCTGTCGAGATGCCCGCCGAACGCCTCGAACCCGTGTTGCGCCTCGATCCGCGCCTCGACGCGCAGGAGCCGGCGACGGCGACGGCGGCGATGCTCGCCGACGACGATGCCGGCTACGCCGCTTCCGCCGCACCGGCCTGGCGCGCCGACCCCGTCGAGCCGCCGGCGACGGATTACGAAATGCCGTCCGTCGAAACCGTCGCCGAAACTTTCGTCGAGCCGCCGCTTCGGCCCGAGCCCGCCACCGCTCCGGCCGCCCCGGCTGCCGGCGTTTCCGCGCCGCTCCCGGAGCATCGGGATGCGCCGCGCGAATCCCGCGAGGCGAAGGATTTCCGGGATAGCGCGCCGCCGGCGCACCTGCTGTCGCCGGCCGTCGACTTCATCGCCGCCTTCGAAGCCGTCGAACCGGCCCCGGCCTACCAGATCCTCGAAGCGCAGGGCGCCGCGCTGGCCCGCGTGCGCAAACCCATCCACTGGATCGGTTACAACGAACGCTCGCGCGAGTGGGAAGCCATCGTCGTCGACGGCGACAGCGAGTACCGCCGCATCCGCATCGCCCTGCAGCTCGTCGACCGGAGCGGTCCGGCGAGCGATACCGACCTGTCCGTCTTCTCCATCGCGATGCAGGATCTCTCCGACGAACTGATGGCCGTCGCCGACCTGCCGCCGCGCCAGCCCGCGCTCAACGCGGCGCTCGAACTCGACCAGTTCTGCGCCGGCGTTGACATCCAGATCGGCATCAACGTGGTCGCCCAGGGGCAGAGCTTCGCCGGCACCAAGCTGCGCGCGCTGGCCGAGGCGGCCGGGCTGGCGCTCGACGGCGAAGGGCGCTTCGTGCGCTGCGACGACGAGGGCAACGTGCTCTATCTGCTGACCAACCAGGAAGCCGCCGGCTTCTCCGCGGAAACGATGAAGAGCATGCACACGCATGCGCTGACCTTCCTGCTTGACGTGCCGCGCGTCGCGCACGGTGAGCGCGTGTTCAACCAGATGGTCGATCTCGCCCGGCGCTTCGCCGAGGCGCTGCACGGCGCGCTGGTGGACGACAACCGGCGGCCGCTCTCGGAAGGCGCGCTCGAACCGATCCGGCGCCAGGTCGGGCAGTACCAAGCGGCGATGGCGGCGCGCCAGATTCCGGCCGGCGGGCCGCTGGCCCTGCGCCTGTTCGCCTGATTCCGGTCCGCGTCATCCATGTCCACGTCCGTTTCCGCCGCCGAGCGCGTCCGCGCGCTGCGCGCCGAAATCGAAGAGCACGATTACCGCTACTACGTCCTCGATGCGCCGCAGATTCCCGACGCCGAGTACGACCGGCTGTTCCGTGAGCTGCAGGCGCTCGAAGCCGCGCACCCCGAACTCGCCAGCCCCGATTCGCCGACCCGCCGCGTCGGCGGCAAGGTGCTCGACGCCTTCGCGCCGGTGCGCCACGCCGTGCCGATGCTGTCGATCCGCACCGAGACCGATACCGAGGCCAGCGGCGCCTTCGCCTTCGACGCGCGCGTGCGCCGCGAACTGAAGCTCGGCGAGGACGCGCCGCCGGTCGAGTACGCGGCCGAACTCAAGTTCGACGGGCTGGCGATCAGCCTGCGCTACGAAGACGGACGTCTGGTGCGCGCCGCGACGCGCGGCGACGGCGAAACCGGCGAGGACGTCACCGAGAACGTGCGTACCGTCGCGCAGATTCCCCGGCGTCTGCGCCTGGCGGAGGGCTGGGCGGCGCCGCCCGTGCTCGAAGTGCGCGGCGAAATCTATATGAAGCGCGCCGACTTCGAACGCTTCAACGCGCGCGCGCTGGCCGCCGGCGAGAAGCCCATGGTCAATCCGCGCAACGGCGCCGCCGGCAGCATCCGTCAGCTCGATTCGAAGATCGCCGCCAGCCGGCCCTTGTCCTTCTTCGCCTACGGCCTGGGCGAAGTCGTCGGCTGGCCGCTGCCGGAAACGCACGGCGCCACGCTCGACGCGCTTGCCGCCTTCGGCGTTCCGGTCTGCGCCGAGCGCGCCGTCGTGAAGGGGCCGCAGGCGCTCGCCGACTTTCACCGGCGCATGGGCGAACGGCGCGCCGGGCTGCCGTTCGACATCGACGGCGTGGTTTACAAGGTCAATTCGCGCGCCTTGCAGGAGCAACTCGGTTTCGTGACGCGCGAACCGCGCTGGGCGGTGGCGCACAAATATCCGGCGGAAGAGGCGCTGACGCGCCTGCTCGGCATCGAGGTGCAGGTCGGCCGGACCGGCGCGATCACCCCGGTGGCGCGGCTGGCGCCGGTCTTCGTCGGCGGCGTGACGGTGACCAACGCGACGCTGCATAACGCCGACGAGGTCGAGCGCAAGGGCGGCTTGTGCATCGGCGACACGGTGATCGTGCGCCGCGCCGGCGACGTCATCCCGCAGATCGTCGGCGTCGTCGCCGAGCGGCGTCCGGCCGACGCCAGGCCCTTCGCCATGCCGGCCGCCTGCCCGGTCTGCGGCGCGCACGTCGTGCGCGAGGAAGGGGAGGCGGTAACGCGCTGCTCCGGCGGCTTTTCCTGCAGCGCGCAGCGCATCCAGGCCATCCTGCATTTCGCCGGGCGGCGGATGATGGACATCGAGGGGCTGGGCGAGCGCTACGTCGAACGCCTGGTCGAATTCGAGTACGTGCACGGCGTGGCCGATCTCTACCGGCTGACGCTGGACGATCTGCTCGAAATGAAACGGCGCGCCGACGAGCGCGACGGCACCGTGCCGGAAACGGTGAAGGCCGGCCAGATCGCCACGCGCTGGGCCGAGAACCTGCTCGCCGGCATCGCCGCCAGCAAGTCGCCGAAGCTCTCGCGCCTGCTCTTCGCGCTGGGCATCCGCCACGTCGGCGAAAGCACCGCGAAAACGCTGGCCGACTGGCTCGGGCGGTTCGACTGGGTGCGCCGGGCGCCGGCGCCCCTGCTCGCGGTCCTGCCCGACATCGGCGCGACGGTGGCGGCGGCGATCGCCGACTTTTTCGCCGAGGCGCGCAACGCTTCCGCCGTCGACGCGCTGTTCGCCGCCGGCGTCGCGCCGGCCGACGAGCATGCGCCGCATCCCGGACTGGCGGAGCGCCTCGCCTGGAGCGAGCTGTACGCGGCGCTGGGCATCCCGAAGCTGACGCCGGTTCGCGCCCGCCAGCTGGCCGCCGTCGCCGACGGCGAACGTTTGGCGGACGGCCTGCCCGCCGATCATGAATTGCCGGCCGAGGTGGCCGAAGCCGTGCTCGCCTGGCTGGCGGCGCCCGGGAACGGCTCGGCGCTGCGCCGCCTGGCGTCGCTGCGCGGGGAAATCCTCGCGGCACTGCCGGCGGCGGACATCGCCACCGCAGCTCCCCGATCCGCCGTCGCCGGGAAGACCCTGGTGCTGACCGGCACCCTGCCCACGCTGGCGCGCGAGGCGGCGAAGGAAATGATCGAGGCGGCCGGCGGCAAGGTCGCCGGTTCGGTCTCGAAGAAAACCGATTACGTGGTCGCCGGCGCGGACGCCGGCTCCAAGCTCGACAAGGCGCAGGCGCTCGGCGTCGCGGTGATCGACGAGGCGCAGTTGCTGGCCTTGCTGCAAGCAAACAACGAGGGAGAAGCACCATGAAGAAAATCAAGAAGGCGGTCTTCCCGGTCGCCGGCCTGGGCACCCGTTTCCTGCCGGCGACCAAGGCCAGCCCGAAGGAAATGCTGCCGATCGTCGACAAGCCGCTGATCCAGTACGCCGTCGAAGAAGCGGTGGCGGCCGGGATCACCGACATGATCTTCGTCACCGGGCGCAGCAAGCGCGCCATCGAGGACCATTTCGACAAGGCCTACGAGCTGGAAAATGAGCTGGCGCTCAAGCAGAAGACCGAGATGCTCGAATTCGTGCGCAACCTGCTGCCGAAGAACATCAACTGCATCTATATCCGCCAGTCCGAAGCCCTCGGTCTCGGCCACGCCGTTCTGTGCGCCAAGTCGGTGGTCGGCGACGAGCCCTTCGCCGTGCTGCTCGCCGACGACCTGCTCGACGGCCAGCCGCCGGTCATGAAGCAGATGGCCGACACCTTCGACTACTATCGCTGCTCGGTGCTCGGCGTGCAGGACGTGCCGCGCGCGGACACCAAGAGCTACGGCATCGTCAAGGCTTCGCCGGTGGCCGAGCGCCTGGAGCGCATCGAAGCCATCGTCGAGAAGCCGAAGCCCGAGGACGCACCGTCCACGCTCGCCGTCGTCGGCCGCTACATCCTGACGCCGCGCATCTTCCATCACCTGGAGAACGTCACGCCGGGCTCCGGCGGCGAAATCCAGCTGACCGACGGCATCGCCGCGCTGCTCGCCGAAGAGCAGGTGCTCGCCTACCGCTACGCCGGAACGCGCTACGATTGCGGCTCCAAGCTCGGCTACCTGCAGGCGACCGTCGTTTTCGGCAAGCGCCACCCGGAAGTCGGCGCCGATTTTTCGAACTATCTGAACAACCTGGATTGAACATGGCAGAAAACCAACAAGCGCGGGACATTCTCGCCGGCGCGGAACTCATTCACTCGGCCGACACCGTGGCCGCCGCCGTCAGCCGCGTCGCCGCCGAGATCACCGCGAAGCTCGGCGACAGCAACCCCGTCCTCCTCTGCGTGATGAGCGGCGGCGTTCCCTTCGCCGGCCAGCTGATGACGCAGCTCAATTTCCCGCTCGATTTCGATTATTTGCACGTCACGCGCTACGGGCAGGACACTGCCGGCGGCGCGCTGTCCTGGCGCGCCGCGCCGTGGACTTCGGTCAAGGGGCGCACCGTCCTCGTCGTCGACGACATCCTCGACGAAGGCCTGACCCTCGCCGCGATCCGCACGCGCATGCTGGAGCTGGGCGCGACCGCCTGCTACACGGCGGTGGCGACCGACAAGCAGAACGGCAAGGTCAAGCCGATCGCGGCCGACTTCGTCGCGCTCGACGTGCCCGACCGCTTCGTCTTCGGCTACGGCATGGACGTGCGCGGCGCCTGGCGCAACCTGCCGGCCATCTACGCCGTGAAGGAAGACTGAGATGCTGGCGATCATCGGCGGCAGCGGCCTCACCCAGCTGGCCAACCTCGACGTGTCGCACCGCGAGGTCGTGCGCACGCCCTACGGCGAGCCTTCGGGCGCCGTCACCTTCGGCGAGATCTGCGGCCGCCCGGTCGCCTTTCTCGCCCGCCACGGCTACGGCCACACGATTCCGCCGCACGAGGTCAACTACCGCGCAAACCTCTGGGCGCTGTGGAAGCGGGGCGCGCGAGGCATCGTCTCGGTGGCCTCGGTCGGCAGCATCCGCGCCGACCTCAAGCCCGGCGACCTCGTCATCCCGCACCAGATCATCGACTACACCTGGGGGCGCCGCTCGACCTTCCACGAAGGTCAGGACTGCTCGGTCACGCACATCGATTTCACCGAGCCCTACGACCGCGTGCTGCGCCAGAAGCTGATCGACGCGGCGCGGGCGACCGGCGTGCCGTTCAGCGACTCGTCGGTGTATGCCACGACGCAGGGGCCGCGCCTGGAAACGGCGGCCGAAATCGACCGCCTCGAACGCGACGGCGCCGATCTGGTGGGCATGACCGGCATGCCGGAAGCCTCGCTGGCGCGCGAACTCGGCGTGCCTTACGCGGCGATCAACGTGGTCGCCAACTACGCGGCGGGCCGCGCCGACAGCCGCGACGGGATCAGCTTCGAGGCGATCCAGCTCGTGCTGCACGAATCGATGGCGCACGTGCGCACCATCCTCGAACAGGTGGTCAACGGCGATGATCCGGCCGGTTCTTAGAATGGGCGATCCGCGCCTGTGGCAACGGGCGCGGCCGGTCGAGCAGTTCGCCACGCCGGCCCTGCGCGCGCTCGTCGCCGACATGGAGGAGACCATGCGCCACCTCGACGGCGCCGGTCTCGCCGCGCCGCAGATCGGCGTCGGCCTGCGCGTCGTGATCTTCGGCTTCGCGCACAACGCGCGCTATCCCGACGCCGACGAAGTGCCCTACACCGTCCTCATCAACCCGACCCTGACGCCGCTTTCCGAGGAAACGGAAGACGGCTGGGAAGGCTGCCTCTCGGTGCCCGGCCTGCGGGGCGTGGTGCCGCGCTGGCGGCGCCTGCGCTACACCGGCTTCGATGCCGCCGGCAATCCCATCGACCGGAGCGTCGAGGGTTTTCACGCGCGCGTCGTGCAGCACGAATGCGACCATCTGGACGGCATCCTCTACCCGATGCGCATGCGCGACATGTCGCGCTTCGGTTTCGTCGACGAACTGAATCTGGGCGGCACGCCGGACTGAGCGCCGGCGCTACCCGCCGGCAGCGGCGGGCGGCGCGTCTTCACGCCTTCGCACCTCCGCCGGCCGCCGCTAACGGCTTTGCGGGAACCCGGACGGCCCGCCGCCGTCCAATCGTCCGGCGCCGCGCGGCCACTTTCAGTAACTGTTATGGTTCGGGTACGGCACGTCCGCGCCGTTCGCCCGGATTCCCGCTTGCGTTGCACGGCGCCGCCGGCACGCCCGCGTTTCCGCCCGACCGATCCATCGCCCTTCGACAGGTTTTCCGTGTCCCGCGTCCTCTACCCGCGCTCCTTCTTCACGTTGCTGCTGATCGCCTTCGCGCTCGCGGTGGTGCCGCTCGTCGTCGTGCTCCTGCAGGCGATGGCCGGGGTCGACCGCTTTGCCGAACAGAGCCGGAAGGCGCTCGCCGAAACCACCCAGGCGGCGCGTGCCAGCCGCCAGCTGCTCGAGGAGACGACCGGGCTCGAACGCCTGGCGCGGCAGATGCTGATCCTGCGCGACGCGGCGGTGCTCGCCGACTACGAGATCGTGCGCGCGCGCTTCAAGGCGAGCAGCAGCGAACTGTCGCTGCTGCCGCTCGACGAGGAGCAGCTGGCGCGCCTCAACCGGATGATCGACACCGAGCAGGCGCTGCTCGAGCGGCTGCGCGCGGAAACGGACGCGCCGACCGACCGCGTCGCGCTGGCCGGCGACTACGCCGATCTGACGCTGCTTGCGCGTGAAATGCTCGACGTCAGCACCGAGCTGATCGACCGCGAAATGGTCATGCTCGAGCACACGGCGAACGAAGCGCAGCGCCGTCTGTGGCTCTTCCTGCCGCTCATGCTGCTGCTCGGCGCCAGCATCGCGCTCGGCGCGTCGTGGCTGATCGCGCGGCCGATCCGCGAGCTCGACGCGGCGATCGGCCGCCTGGGCGACGGCGACCTCGAACCGCAGATCGCCATCCACGGTCCGGCCGACCTCGAACGCCTGGGGCAGCGCCTGGACTGGCTGCGGCGCCGCCTGGGCGACCTCGAAGCCCAGAAATCGCGCTTCCTGCGCCATGTCTCGCACGAACTCAAGACGCCGCTCACGGCCCTGCGCGAAGGCGCCTCGCTGCTCGCCGACGGAACCGCCGGCCCGCTCGCCCCGGCGCAGGGCGAAATCGTCGCCATCCTGCAGCACAAGAGCCTGCAGATGCAGCGGATGATCGAACGCCTGCTCGCCGTGCAGCGGGAAATGGGCGGCGGCGGCGACGGCGGCGGCCTCGGGCGCCTGCGTCCCGAACGCCTGCTGCTAGGCGAACTGATCGAAGGCGTCGTCGAGGAGCATCGCCTCGCGGCCAACGCGCGCAGCCTCGGCTTCAGCCTCGACCTGCAGAAGGTCGGCGTGATGGGTGATCCACGGAAGCTGGCGACGGTGATCGACAACCTGCTGTCGAATGCGATCAAGCACTCGCCGGCCGGTGCTATCATCGGCCTCCGCCTGTGGCGCGAGGACAAGTCCGCCTGTGTCGAAATCGTCGATCAGGGGCCGGGCGTCGCCGAGGCCGACCGCGACAGCATCTTCGACTGGTTCTACAAGGGCGCCGCGCCGCCCGGCGACCAGCTGGCGGGCAGCGGCTTCGGCCTTGCCATCGCCCGCGAGTTCGCCCTCGCGCACCACGGCAGCCTGGAACTGATGTCGGGCGGCGGGCCGGGCGCCACTTTCCGCCTGACGCTCCCACTGGCCGGCAAGAACACCGAGTTTTGATGATCCGACGCTTTCTTTCCGTTGTTATCCTGGGCCTGCTCGCCGCCTGCGGCAGCGTACCGGCGCCCGTCAGCACGCCGGCGCCGGCAAACCCGACCCCGGCCGTTGCGGACGACGCCCGTCTGGCGCTCGACGCGATCGTCCACGCGCAGCGCGTGAGCGCGGCGACGCCCGACGAGCAGCGGCGCGAAATGAACGCGGCGGCGCAGGCGCTCGCCCGCGACCGCACGACGGCGGCGCGCCTGCGCTACGGCGTGCTGCTGACCCTGCCGGCGCTGCCCGGCGCCGACGCGCAGCGCGCCGCGGCGACGCTGGAGCCGCTGACTGCGGCCGGCCACAGCGCGCAGATCCGCCACTTCGCCAACTATCTCCTGACGCAGCTCGCCGAACGCAACCGCGAGCAGAAGCGCGCCCAGCAGTTCAAGGATCAGCTCGACGAACTGCGCGCCATCGAACGCTCGCTGATCGAGCGCGGACAACCGAAAAAATGAACGAAGCCCCCGACATCCTGATCGTCGACGACGATCCCGACATCCACAAACTGCTCGCCATGCGCCTGCGCGCCGCCGGCTACACGGTGGCCGCCGCCGAGAGCGGCGAGCACGCGCTGACCCTGTTTGCCCTGGCTCGTCCGCGCCTCGTCATCACCGACCTGAAAATGGGCGGCATGGACGGTCTGGCGCTGTTCGAGGCGATCCAGCGCCAGGCGCCGACGCTGCCAGTGATCGTGCTGACCGCGCACGGCACCATTCCGGACGCGGTCGAGGCGACCAAGCGCGGCGTTTTCGGCTTCATCCCCAAGCCTTTCGACGGCAAGGCCGTGCTCGAACAGGCCGAACGCGCGCTGCGCCTGTCCGGCGCGGCGGGCGCGGCGCCCGAAGCCGACGCCGCGTGGCGTGCCGGCATCGTCGCGGTCGGCCCGGCGCTGCGCGAACTGCTCGAACGCGCCCGCCTCGTCGCGGCGACCGACGCCAGCGTCTTCATCGCCGGCGCCAGCGGCACCGGCAAGGAGCTTCTGGCACGCGCCATCCATCGCGCCAGCCCGCGCGCCGGCAAGTCCTTCGTGGCAATCAACTGCGCCGCGATCCCCGAGCACCTGCTCGAATCTGAGCTGTTCGGCCACCGCAAGGGCGCCTTCACCGGCGCCACCTACGATCACCCGGGGTTGTTCCAGGCCGCCGCCGGCGGCACCGTTTTCCTCGACGAGATCGGCGACATGCCGCTGCCGCTGCAGAGCAAGCTGCTGCGCGTGCTGCAGGAGCGCCAGGTGCGCCCGGTTGGCGCCGTGCAGGTCGTTCCGGTCGACGTGCGCGTGATCTCGGCCAGCCACCGCGACATCGAAGCGGGGCTGCAGGAAGGCTGGTTCCGCGAGGACCTCTATTACCGCCTGAACGTCGTCGGCCTCAACCTGCCGCCGCTCGCGGCCCGGCGCGAGGACATTCCGGCGCTGGTCAGCCATTTCCTGCGCACCTTCGCCGAGCGTTACAAGAAAAAGGTCGCCGCGCTGGCGCCGGAGGCGCTCGAACTGCTGATCGCCGCGCCCTGGCCGGGCAACATCCGCCAGCTGCAGAACGTCATCGAGCAGGCCGTCGCCCTGTCCACCGGCGAACTGGTGCCCGCGCCGCTGATCCAGAGCGCGCTGCGCGCCGAGCCGGCGGGCTGGACCTCGCTCGACGAGGCGCGACGGGACTTCGAACACGACTATCTCGTGCGTCTGCTGCGCCTGACCGGCGGCAGCGTCGCCCAAGCCGCCCGCCTGGCGCAGCGCAACCGGACCGAGTTCTACAAGCTGCTCGAACGCCACGACCTGGATCCCAAACTGTTCAAGGCGGGCGCCGGCGGGTGAATCCTGTCGTCATCAAGCGACAGGTTTTTTCCATGCAAATCATGCGCTTGCCATGATTTCTTTTCGCCGTGTCGGGCCGGCCCGACTGGAATGTTCCGAAGTCTTTTCCGTTTTCAAAGAAACCGCATTCAATTCAATGGCTTGAATCTCTGGTACGGGCTTTGCTCTATGAGCTTGCGGGGCGTCGGTAGCCGGCCCCCGTACTCACACAAGCCCTACGGGAGATAACAATGAGGCAATTGAATTCAGGCAGTAACCCGGCCGTCCCGGCCACGGCGGTGAAGGCGAGCCGTCCGCATCCGCTGATGATGGGCGCGGCCGTTTCGCTGATCACCTTCAGCCTGCTCGGCATCGGCGCCATCACCGGCGTGATTCCGAGCGCGCGTTCCGACAACCGGCCGGCGGAGGCCGAACAGCCCGCCGCGCCGCAAGGTACCGGTAATTCCCCCGGCGCCGGCAAGCAGCTCGCCGCGGCGCCGGCGTGCGCCAACTGCGGCGTCGTCGATGCGATCCGCACGGTGACGGTCAACGGCAATGCGAGCGGCGTCGGCGCGGTCGCCGGCGGCGTCACCGGCGCGGTGGTCGGCCACCAGATCGGCAACGGCCGCGGCCGCGACGCGATGACCGTCCTCGGCGGCGTGGGCGGCGCCTTCGCCGGCCATGCCATCGAGAAGAACATCAACCAGCGCACCGTCTACCGCATCACGGTGCGCATGGACGACGGTTCCTTCCGCACCGTTTCGCAGTCGCACGCGCCGAGCGTCGCCGTCGGCGGCAAGGTGCGCGTGAGCAACGGTTCGCTGGTGGAGCTGTCATGACCAGCGCGCAGATGAAAAATCGGGCCATGTGCCTGCTGATCGCTCCGGCGCTTCTGGCGGGCTGCAGCACGTCGCCGACGCGCCAGCAGATCGGCACGGCGACGGGGGCGGTGGTCGGCGGCGTGGTCGGTGCGGTCGTGACCGGCGGCAGCACGGTCGGCACGGTGGCGGGTGCGGCGGCCGGCGGCGTGCTCGGGGCCGAGGTGGCGCGCACGCGTCGCTGAGGCGGCGACGGCGGCTCGGGCGGCCTCAGATCTTGAGGCGCTCGAGCAGCTCGGTTTCGAGGCGGATGCGGCCGGCGCTCTCGCCGAGATCGCCGCCGCTGATCAGGAAGGTGTCCTCGACGCGCTCGCCGAGCGTGGCGATCTTGGCCGTGTGCAGGTTGGCATTGTGCGCGGCGAGCGTGCGCGCCACCGTGTAAAGGAGGCCCGGGCGGTCGGCGGCGAGCACGGAGAGGACGAAGCAGGCGCCTTTCTCGTCCGGCACGATGGTGACCTGCGGCTGCACCGGAAAGTGCCTGACCTGGCGCGACAGCCGTCCGGCCGCGGGTTCCTCCGGCGGCGTCTGGTGCACCAGGCGGTCGGTCAGTTCGTGCTCGATGTAGCTGATCATCTCGCGTTCGCTGTCGCGCCCGCTCACGTCGAGCAGCATGAAGCTGTCCAGCGCGTAGCCGTGCCGCGTGGTGTGGATCTTGGCGTCGACGATGGAATAGCCGGCGCGCGCGAAAAAGCCGACGAGGCGCGCGAAGAGGTCGCGCTGGTCCTGCGTGTAGACCATCACCTCGAGTCCTTCACCCTGCGGGTTGATGCGGGCTTTGATCACCGGCTGGTCGTTCTGGATGCGGTAGTGCAGGGCGCGCGTGTGCCAGGCGATCTCCTCGGCCGAGTGGCGCAGGAAATAGACGGTGTCGAGCTGCTTCCAGAGGCGCTCGTGCACCGTGTCGGAAAGCGCGAAGTAGCGCAGCAGACGCATGGCCTCCTGCTGCCGCTCCTGGATGATGCCTTGCGCCACCTGCGGCTTGTTGCCCGAGAGCAGCAGCGCGCGCGTGGCGCTGAAGAGCTGTTCGAGCAGTTGCCCCTTCCAGGCGTTCCAGACCTTCGGGCTGGTGCCGCGGATGTCGGCGACGGTGAATAGATAGAGCGCCGTCAGGTGGCGTTCGTCGCCGACCGTGGCGGCGAAGGCGCCGACCACGTCGGGGTCGGAAACGTCCTGCTTCTGCGCGACGTTCGACATCACGAGGTGGTGGCGCACGAGCCAGACGATCAGTTCGCTGTCCTCGGCGTCGAGGCCGTGGCTGTCGCAGAACTCCCGGGCGTCGACGGTGCCCAGTTCCGAGTGGTCGCCGCCGCGCCCCTTGGCGATGTCGTGGAAGAGGGCGGCGATGTAGAGCACCCAGGGGCGGACGAAGTCGCTGATCAGGCGGCTGCACACCGGGTATTCGTGCGCGAACTCGTCCATCGTGAAGCGGCGCAGGTTGCGCATGACCTGCAGGATGTGCTGGTCGACGGTATAGACGTGGAAGAGGTCGTGCTGCATCTGGCTGACGATCCTGCCGAAATTGGGCAGATAGCGGCCGAGGATGCCGAACTGGTTCATGCGCCGCAGCTCGTGGACGATGCCCCGCTGCTGCTGGAAGAGCGCGAGGAAGCGGGCGTGGTTGGCCGAGTCGCGCCGGAAATCGTCGTCGATGTGGATGCGGGCGCGCCACAGCGCGCGCAGGGTGCGGGCGGTCATGCCCTTCAGTTCGGGATGCTGCTGCAGGAGCAGGAAGCTCTCGAGGATGGCGCCCGGCGTTTCGCCGAAAACGCTTTCGCGCACCACGTCGAGCAGTTCGTGGGCGTTCTGGAAGCGCTCGTTGATCGGCTCCGGCGGCTGGTCGGGCGGCGGGAAGATCGCCGTGCCGATGTTCTGCAGCAGGATGGCGTTGATCTGCGTGACCGTCTTCGCCGTGCGGTAGTACTCCTGCATCAGGCGCTCGCTGGCGCGCCGCGTCGGCGTCGCCTCGAAGCCGAGCTGCCCGGCCAGCGCGGTCTGGTAGTCGAACAGCAGGCGATCCTCGCGCCGTCCGAGGTGCAGGTGGAGGCGGGTGCGCAGCTGGCGCAGGAAGCCTTCGCTGCGCTCGAGGTGCAGTTCTTCCTCGTGCGTGATGAAGCCGTGCCGTTCGAGGTCTTTCCAGCTGCCGCCGAATCCGGCCGCCTGGGCGATCCACTGGATGACCTGCAGGTCGCGCAGGCCGCCGGGGCTTTCCTTGCAGTTGGGCTCGAGGCTGAACGGCGTGTCCTGGTAGCGGCGATGGCGCTCGTCCTGCTCCATACGCTTGGCGTGGAAAAAAGCCTGGGCGTCGAGTTGCTTGCGCAGGCCCGTCGAGAATTTTCCGAACAGGCGCTGGCTGCCCGTGAGCAGGCGCGCCTCGATGAGCGCGGTGAGAATGGTGACGTCGCCCGCCGCTTCGTGCAGGCACTCGTCGACCGTGCGCACGCTGTGGCCGATTTCCAGTCCGATGTCCCAGAACAGGCCGACCAGGCGTTCGAGGCGCGCGGCGAGGGCGGCATCCGGCGACTTGGGCAGCAACAGCAGGAGGTCGATGTCCGACGCCGGGTAGAGTTCGCCGCGCCCGTAGCCGCCGACGGCGACGAGGGCGAGGGAAGCGGACAGGGCGATCTCGGCCCAGAGGTCGCGCAGAACCTCGTCGATCAGGCGGCAGCGTCCGTGCAGCAGCGCGAGCGCGTCGCCGTCGGCGAGATAGGTCCGGCAAACGGCCTGCTGTTCTTCCTGCAGGCGCGTTTTGAAGCGGGTAACGAGCGCCTGGCGATCCTGTGACAGCTTGCGCTTGTCCGCCGCGGCGTCGCTTGCCGTCATCGGTGGCCTACTTGACCCAGTCCGGTTGCGGACGCGTGCCGGCGGAAACGCTGAGGACTTCGAAACCGGTTTCGGTGACCAGCACCATGTGCTCCCACTGTGCGGACAGGCTGTGATCCTTGGTGACGATGGTCCAGCCGTCGGCCAGCTCGCGGATCGCCGGCTTGCCGGCGTTGATCATCGGCTCGATCGTGAAGATCATCCCGGCCTCGAGACGGACGCCGGTGCCGGCCTTGCCGTAATGCAGCACCTGCGGGTCCTCGTGGAACTTGGCCCCGATGCCGTGTCCGCAGAATTCGCGCACCACGGAATAGCCGGCCTTCTCGGCATGACGCTGGATGGCGCTGCCGATGTCGCCGAGGTGGGCGCCGGCCCGGACCTGGGCGATGCCCGTCCACATGCATTCGAAAGTGACTTCGCACAGGCGCTTGGCCTGGATCGACGCGTCGCCGACCAGGAACATGCGGCTGGTATCGCCGTGCCAGCCGTCCTTGATCACCGTGATGTCGAGATTGACGATGTCGCCCGACTTGAGCTGCTTGTCGCCCGGAATGCCGTGGCAGATTTGATGGTTGACCGAGGTGCAGATCGACTTGGGGTAGGGCTTGTAGCCCGGCGGCGCGTAGTTGAGCGGTGCCGGAATGCAGCCCTGCACATTGACCATGTAATCGTGGCAGAGGCGGTCCAGTTCGCCGGTCGTGACGCCCGGAACGACATGCGGCGTGATGTAGTCCAGGACTTCGGCGGCCAGGCGGCCGGCGATGCGCATTTTTTCGATTTCTGCGGGGGTTTTTAGCGTGATGCTCATTTTTTGAAGTCTGGGCGAAAGGCCGAAGGATAATGGAAGGAGCGGGGTTAGGCAATTTGCCGGGACGCAGGTTCAGTCGCCCGTGCCGACGGCTGAAATCGCTCCCGGCGTCGCGCGCCGGTTGAGTCTTGCCCGTTTTCGATGCTACAATCCGCTGGTTTTGCCGGCCTGTGCCGGTAAGACTGAAATGCGTGCCACGGTGGCGCGCGGGCGTGCCGGCGACGGTGCGTCAATTACTCACATCCGCCCGTTCAAGGGTGTTCGCCAGTACAAAACAAGGCGGACGTAGGTGGGCGGATGGTGGTTCAACCCTTATGGAGCAATAGTATGTCCACGACCATGCGTCAGATGCTGGAAGCCGGCGTTCACTTCGGCCACCAGACCCGTTTCTGGAACCCCAAGATGGCTCAGTACATCTTCGGTGCCCGTAACAAGATTCACATCGTCAACCTCGAGAAGACCCTCGTCAAATACAACGAAGCCATGGCCTTCGTTCGCAAGCTGTCGTCCAACAAGGGCACCATCATGTTCGTCGGCACCAAGCGCCAGGCGCGCGAGATCGTCGCCGAGGAAGCCGCCCGCGCCGGTTCGCCGTGCGTCGACCAGCGCTGGCTGGGCGGCATGCTGACCAACTTCAAGACGGTCAAGCAGTCGATCAAGCGCGTCAAGGACATGGAAGCCATGGTCGAAGACGGTTCCTTCGAAAAGCTGGGCAAGAAGGAAGCGCTGATGATGACGCGCGAACTCGCCAAGCTGCAGAAGTCCATCGGCGGCATCAAGGACATGAACACGCTGCCCGACGCCCTGTTCGTCATCGACGTCGGCTACCACAAGATCGCCATCACCGAAGCCAACAAGCTCGGCATTCCGGTCATCGCCGTGGTCGACACCAACCACTCCCCGGAAGGCGTCGATTACGTGATCCCGGGCAACGACGACTCCTCGCGCGCCATCCGCCTGTACGCACGCGGCGTGGCCGATGCGATCCTCGAAGGCCGCAGCCAAGTCATCAACGAAATCGTTGCTGCCGGGTCGGGCGACGACTTCGTCGAAGTGGAAGACGCCGCCGAGTAATTTTTGATCGCGCCGGAACATTCAGTTTCCGGCGCTTTTGATTGATTCGGTTCGTTTGGCTTGTTTTGAACATGGTACGGCCGGCTATCCCGGCCGTCCCCGTAAGTGGAGAAAGAAAATGGCGGAAATTACCGCAGGCATGGTCAAGGAACTGCGCGAAAAGACCGACGCGCCGATGATGGAATGCAAGAAGGCGCTGACCGAAGCGGCCGGCGATCTGGCCAAGGCCGAAGAAATCCTGCGCGTCAAGCTGGGCAACAAGGCCACCAAGGCGGCCGCCCGCGTGACCGCGGAAGGCGTGGTCGGCATGTACATCGCTGCCGACGGCAAGCTCGGCGCAATCGTCGAAGTGAACTGCGAGACCGACTTTGTCGCCAAGAACGACGACTTCCTCGCGCTCACCAAGAACCTCGCCGAACTCGTCGCCAGCAAGAACCCGAGCGACGTCGAGGCGCTGTCCGCCCTGGAAATCGGCGGCCAGACCGTCGAGGCCGTGCGCACCGCGCTGGTCGGCAAGATCGGCGAGAACATCACCGTGCGTCGCTTCGCCCGCATGGAAGCCAAGGGCAAGCTGGCCTCCTACGTGCACGGCGGTGCCAAGATCGGCGTGCTGCTCGACCTCGTCGGTGGCGACGAACAGCTGGCCAAGGATCTGGCCATGCACATCGCCGCTTCGAAGCCGAAGTCGCTCGATTCCACCGGCGTCGCTCCCGAGCTGATCGAAAGCGAACGCCGCGTCGCCGTCGAGAAGGCCAAGGAAGCCGGCAAGCCGGAAGCCATGATCGAGAAGATCGCCGAAGGCTCGGTACAGAAGTTCCTGAAGGAAGTGACGCTGCTCGGCCAGGTCTTCGTCAAGGCCGAAGACGGCAAGCAGACGATCGAGCAACTGCTGAAGGCCAAGGCCGCTTCGGTTGCCGCCTTCACGTTGTTCATCGTCGGCGAAGGCATCGAGAAGAAGGTCAACGACTTCGCCGCCGAAGTCGCCGCCCAGGCTGCAGCTGCCGCTCAGAAGTAATCGGAGGACCGTGACGACCATGACCCAAAGCGCGCCGAAATTCAAACGCATCCTGCTTAAACTCTCCGGCGAAGCCCTCATGGGCGCCGATGCCTACGGCATCAATCGCCAGACGATCTCGGAGATCGTCGCCGAGATCAAGGGGGTCGTTGACCTGGGCGTGCAGGTCGGGGTCGTCATCGGTGGGGGCAACATCTTCCGGGGTGTCGCCCCCGCCGCCACCGGCATGGATCGCGCGCAGGCCGACTACATGGGCATGCTCGCCACCGTGATGAACGGGCTGGCGCTGCATGACGCGATGCGCGCCGCGGGCATGGTGTCCCGCGTGCAGTCCGCACTGAATATCGAGCAGGTGGTCGAGCCCTACATTCGCGGCAAGGCCATCCGCTATTTGGAACAGGGCCGGACGGTGATTTTCGCCGCCGGGACCGGCAACCCGTTCTTTACCACCGACACCGCCGCAGCCTTGCGCGGTGCGGAAATCGGCGCCGAGATCGTACTCAAGGCGACGAAAGTCGACGGCATCTACACCGCCGACCCCAAGAAGGACCCCGCCGCCACCCGCTACGACCGCATCAGCTTCAACGAAGCGATCGCGCAGAATCTGGCGGTGATGGATGCAACCGCTTTCGCGCTGTGCCGCGACCAGCAACTGCCGATCAACGTCTTCTCGATCTTCAAGCCGGGCGCTCTGAAGCGCGTCGTGCTGGGCGAGAACGAAGGCACGCTGGTTTATTGCTGACGGAGATTGAAATGTCGATCGCAGACCTGAAGAACACCACCGAACACAAGATGCAGAAATCGCTCGAGGCGCTCAAGACCGACCTCACGAAAGTACGCACCGGCCGCGCCCATACCGGCCTGCTCGACCACGTCCAGGTCGACTATTACGGCTCCATGGTGCCGGTCAACCAGGTTGCCAACATCACCCTGATCGATGCGCGCACGATCGGCGTGCAGGTTTGGGAAAAGACGATGGCGGGCAAGGTCGAGCGGGCGATCCGCGACTCCGATCTCGGCCTCAATCCCGCCTCGCAGGGCGAACTGATCCGCGTCCCGATGCCGGCGCTGACCGAAGAACGCCGCCGCGACCTGATCAAGGTCGTCAAGGGCGAGGGCGAGAACGCCAAGGTCGCCGTGCGCAACCTGCGCCGCGACGCCAACGCCACGCTCAAGGAACTGCTCAAGAACAAGGAAATCTCCGAGGACGACGAGCGTCGCACCCAGGACGAAATCCAGAAGCTGACCGACAAGTACGTCGCCGAGATCGACAAGCAGCTCGCCCAGAAGGAAGTCGAGTTGATGGCCGTCTGACGGCGGTCGGACGACACTGCCGATGGCGATTTTTACGAGCACCACCCAGAACATCCCGCCGACCGCGGCCGTGCCGCGCCATGTCGCCATCATCATGGACGGCAACGGGCGCTGGGCCAAGAAGCGCTTCATGCCGCGCGTCGCCGGCCATCACCGCGGCGTCGAGACCGTGCGCGACACGGTTCGCCACTGCCTCGAACGCGGCATCGAATACCTGACCCTGTTCGCCTTCAGCTCGGAAAACTGGCGCCGGCCCGAGGAAGAAGTCACGCTGCTCATGCAGCTCTTCGTCCATGCCTTGCAAAAGGAAGTCGCCAAGCTGCACCGCAACGGCGTACGCCTGCGTGTGGTCGGCGACCTTTCGCGCTTCGATCCGCACCTGCAGTCACTGATCCAGGCGTCCGAAGCCAGCACGGCGGAAAACACCCGCCTGACGCTGACCATCGCCGCCAACTACGGCGGCCGCTGGGACATCCTGCAGGCCGTCAACCGCATGGCGCAAGCGCAGCCCGCAAAGCTCGGCAACTGGACCGAGGCCGATCTCGCGCCCTGGCTGTCGATGAGCTACGCGCCGGAGCCGGACCTTTTCATCCGCACCGGCGGCGAGGAGCGGGTCAGCAACTTCCTGCTCTGGCAGCTTGCCTACACCGAGTTCTACTTCACCGACACCCTGTGGCCGGAGTTCGACGCCACCGCTTTCGACGCCGCCATCGTCTCCTACCAGCAGCGCGAACGGCGTTTCGGACGCACCAGCGAACAGCTGCAGGGCGCGGCGCCGGCCGAGGCCGGCGCGCCGGTATCGCCGAACGGCACCTCCGCCGATGCTTAAAACGCGGGTCGTCACCGCGCTCTGCCTGCTCGCGCTGTTTCTTGCGGCGCTCTGCTTCCTGCCGCCGCTCGGCTGGGCGGCTTTCGCCGCCGTCGTCGCAGCCATTGCCGGCTGGGAGTGGGGAGGTCTGATGCGCCTCAGTGCGCCGGGGCGCATCTTCTTCGGCGTCGGCGTTGCCGTCGTTTGCACAGCCCTGACCATCCTCCATCCTGCCGCGTTCGGGGCCGTTCCCGGTTTTGCCGAAGCGGCGCCGGCGCTGGCGCCTTACCTTTATTGGCCGGCGATCGCGTTCTGGCTGCTGGTCGTTCCGCTCTGGATGCGGCGGCGCTGGAGTCTGCCTCGCGGCGTGCCCGGCGTCCTGATCGGGCTCCTGCTGATCGTCCCGACCTGGGCGGCCCTCGTCCAGTTGCGCCAGCTCGGCGCGAGCGGCCTGTTCGGCGTCATGGCTCTCGTCTGGCTGGCCGACATCGCCGCCTATTTCTCGGGACGTACCTTCGGCAAGCACAAGCTGGCGCCGAGCATCAGTCCGGGAAAAACCTGGGAGGGGGCAATCGGCGCCACAGTCGCCGTCGTCCTGTACGGATTTTTCCTTGCTCCTCATTTTTTCGGCGCGGTCGCCCAAAACAAGGCTCTTCTGCTGCTGGCCATGGTGCTGCTCACGGCTGTCAGCATCATCGGCGATCTTTTTGAATCCCTGCTCAAGCGACAGGCAGGGCTCAAGGACAGCAGCAACGTGCTGCCCGGACACGGCGGCGTCCTTGACCGGATCGACAGCCTGACCTCGACGCTGCCGCTGGTTTGCGGCCTCTGGCTGCTGTTCACCTAACAGGCACTTTAATGGCCCTGCAGAATCTCACCATCCTGGGCTCCACCGGCTCGATCGGCATGAGCACGCTCGATGTCGTGCGGCGCCACCCCGACCGCTACCGCGTGCTGGCGCTCTGCGCCCATCGGCAGATCGATCGTCTGTTCGAACAGTGTCTCGAGTTTCGCCCCGCGTATGCCGTGGTCGGCAGCCCGGAGTTGGCAGCCGCGCTCGCCGAGCGTCTGCGCGCCGCCGGGAGCAAGACGCGCGTCGCGCACGGGTCCGGCGCGCTCGTGGAGATGGCGGCGCTGCCCGAGGTCGACGCCGTGATGGCGGCCATCGTCGGCGCGGCCGGGCTCCAGCCGGCGCTGGCCGCCGTGCGGGCCGGAAAGAAGGTCTTGCTGGCCAACAAGGAAGCGCTGGTCATGGCCGGGCCGGTATTCATGGCTGCCGTGCGGGAAAGCGGAGCCGCTTTGCTCCCGATCGATAGCGAACATAACGCTATTTTTCAATCGCTTCCGCACGATTATTCAGAAAATACATTAAAAAGCGGCGTGAGCAGCCTGCTGCTCACCGCATCGGGCGGCCCCTTCCGCTGCACCGCCCTCGGCGAACTCGCCGAAGTCACTCCCGAACAGGCCTGCGCGCATCCGAACTGGGTGATGGGGCAGAAGATCTCGGTCGATTCGGCGACCATGATGAACAAGGGCCTCGAGGTGATCGAGGCGCACTGGCTGTTCGGCGTTCCGGCCGAGCGGATACAGGTCGTCATCCACCCGCAGAGCGTCGTTCACTCGCTGGTGCAATACATCGACGGCTCGGTGATCGCTGAACTCGGCAATCCCGACATGCGCACGCCGATCGCACATGCGCTGGCCTATCCGGAGCGGATCGCCGCCGGAGTCGAGCCGCTCGACCTCTTCGCCGTCGCCAAGCTGAGTTTCGAGCGCCCCGACGATGCGCGTTTTCCCTGCCTGCCGCTCGCCTACCGCGCCTTGCGCGAAGGCGGCAGCGCGCCGGCCATCCTCAATGCCGCCAACGAGATCGCGGTGCAGGCTTTCATCGACCGCGAGATCGCTTTCACGGCAATTCCGCGCGTGATCGAAAAAACGCTCGATCGGCTTCCGGGCGCCGCGCTGAGCACGCTCGACGACGTTCTCGCGGCCGATGCGGCGGCACGCAGTGTCGCCCGCGCCTGCATCGCCGAAATGCGCCCGTGAACGGCTTTCTTTACTACCTGATTGCCTTCGCCGTCGTTCTCGGCGTCCTGATCGTCGTCCACGAATTCGGGCATTACATCGTTGCGCGCTGGGCCGGCGTGAAGGTGCTGCGCTTTTCGGTCGGCTTCGGCAAGCCCCTGCTCTGCAGGCGCATGGGCCGTGACGAAACCGAATGGGTGCTGGCCGCCTTCCCGCTGGGGGGCTATGTCAAGATGCTCGACGAGCGCGAAGGCGAAGTGGCGGTGGACGAACTGCACCGCACCTTCAATCGGCAACCGGTCGCGCGGCGCATCGCCATCGTGGCCGCCGGGCCACTCGCCAACTTGCTGCTCGCCGTCCTGCTCTACTGGGGCGTGTTTTGCTACGGCAGCAAGGAGTTGCGACCGATTCTCGGAACGCCGCCGGCCGCCAGCGTCGCCGCCGGCGCCGGTATCGTCAACGGCGAGGTGGTGCGGCGGGTCGCCGGCGAGACCGTGCAGACCTGGCAGGATATGCGCTGGGTGCTCCTGAAAAAAGCGGCCGACAGCGACGCCGTTGAACTTGAAGTGATCAACGCGAAGCAGGAAATCGCCCTGCGTCGCATCGACCTTGCCTCGATCCGCGAATCGGGCTGGGAAGGCGATGCCTTCGAGCGGCTCGGACTGGTCTTCTATCGCCCGCAAATCCGCCCGCTGATCGCCAAGGTCAGTGCCGGCAGTGCGGCGGCGGCCGGCGGGGTGCTTCCGGGGGATGAAATCGTCGCTATCGACGAACTCCGGATCACGACCTGGCCGGACGTCGTCGAACGAATCCGCAAGTCGGCGGACAAGCGCCTGAATGTCGAGGTCCTGCGCGACGGTCATCCGGTATTTCTTCACGTGACGCCGGAAGGCGTCGAAGACCGGGGGAAAAGGGTAGGGCGGATCGGTGCCGCCGTCGGTGACACCGGAGCGTCCGGCGTCGAATTGACGACGCTCGTGCGCTACGATCCTTGGACCGCCTTGCACAAAGCGGCGGTCGAAACCTGGGAAAAGTCGACTTTCAGCTTCGCTATGATCGGGAAGATGCTGACCGGCGAGATTTCCTGGCGCAACCTGAGCGGCCCGGTGACGATCGCCGACTACGCGGGGCAGTCGGCGCGCCTCGGAATCGACTATTACATCAAGTTCATGGCGCTGGTCAGCATCAGCCTTGGCGTCCTCAACCTGCTGCCCATCCCGATATTGGATGGGGGGCATTTGCTGTATTATGTGATCGAAATCATAAAACGCGGCCCGGTTTCCGAGAAAACGATGGAAATCGGCCAACAAATCGGCCTCGCGCTGCTGCTGATGCTGATGGCGTTTGCCTTCTACAATGACATCAATCGTTTGATTTCCGGCTGAATTTATGAAGAAAAACCTGCTCGCAGGTCTGATTGCCACCCTTTTCGCCACCGGCGCCTCCGCTTTCGATTCCTTTACCGTCAAGGACATTCGCGTTGAAGGCATCCAGCGCACCGAAGCCGGAACCGTCTTCAGCTATCTCCCGGTCAAGGTCGGCGATATGATGACCGACGAAAAAGCCGCGCAGGCGATCAAGGCGTTGTTTGCCACCGGGTTTTTCAAGGATGTGCGCATCGAGGTCGAAAACGATGTCCTGATCGTCGCACTCGAAGAGCGGCCGGCGATCGCGCAGATCGACTTCGTGGGCCTCAAGGAATTCGACAAGGACCAGCTCAAGAAGGGCCTCAAGGACGTCGGCATCGCCGAGTCGCGCATCTTCGACCGCGCCACCCTGGACAAGGCCGAACAGGAGTTGAAGCGACAGTACCTGTCGCGCGGAAAATACGGCGTCGTCGTGACGACGACCGTGACCCCGCTGGAACGCAACCGGGTGTCGATCAACTTCGGCATCGACGAGGGCGAAGCGGCGAAGATCAAGCAAATCAACATCGTCGGCGCCCAGGCTTTCAGGGAAAAGGATCTGCTTGCACTTTTCCAGTTGCAGACGCCGAACTGGATCAGCTGGTACACCAAGAACGACCAGTATTCGAAGCAAAAGCTCTCCGCCGATCTGGAGGCGCTCCGTTCGTACTACTTCAACCGCGGCTACCTCGAGTTCAACGTCGATTCGACCCAGGTCTCGATCAGCCCCGACAAGAAGGATATTTACGTCACGGTGAGCATCAACGAGGGCGAGCGTTACGTCATTTCCTCGATGAAGCTGGCGGGGGACCTGCTGCTGCCCGAGGACGAGTTCCGGAAGGCCATCAAGATCAAGCCGGGTGACGTCTATTCGCGCGAGAAGCTGAACGAAAGCACGAAGGCGATCAGCGACAAGCTCGGCGCTCTGGGTTACGCCTTTGCCAACGTCAACGCAGCCCCGGAGCTCGACAAGGAAAAGCGGCAGGTCGCTTTTACGATTTTCGTCGATCCCGGGCGGCGCGCCTACGTTCGGCGCATCAACATCACCGGCAACTCGAAAACCCGCGACGAGGTGATCCGCCAGGAAATGCGCCAGATGGAAGGTGCCTGGTACGACGCCGATCGGGTCAAGCTTTCGCGCGAGCGGATCGACAAGACCAACTACTTCGGCGAAGTGAACGTCGAAACTCCTCCCGTTCCGGGAACCACCGACCAGGTCGATGTCAACGTCAACGTGACCGAGAAGTCGACCGGCAACATCTCGCTTGGCGCGGGCTTCTCCAGCGCCGAAAAGGTGATCCTGTCCGGCTCCATTTCGCAGGCCAACTTGTTCGGCAGCGGCAAATTTGCCTCGCTCCAAATCAATACCGGCAAGCTGAACCGCACGATCGGTCTGTCCTACACCAACCCGTATTTCACGGTTGACGGCATCAGCCAGGGCTTCGACGTGTACCACCGCACCCTGAACCCGACATCGCTGAGCTATCGTTATAAAACGGCATCGACCGGCGGCGGCATCCGCTTCGGTTTCCCGATCGCCGAGAAGGAAAACCTCTCCTTCGGTCTGGCGATCGACAGCACGACCGTGACCATTTTCGACGAAGGTCTATCCACGGACAGCCCGCAGCGTTACAAGGACTTCGTGAAGGAGTTCGGCAACACCAACGTCAGCTTGCCGGCCACCGTCGCCTGGGCGCGCGACACCAAGGACAGCGCGATCTACCCGACGCGCGGCGCGTTCAGCCGGGCGGGGTTCGAAGTTTCGGTTCCCGGCGCGGATCTTACCTACTATCGCGGCACCTTGCAGCACCAGCATTATTTCCCTGTCACCAAGGATCTGACCTTGATGCTGAACGGCGAAATCGGGTACGCCAACGGCCTGCAGGGCCAGAACCTGGCCTTCTTCAAGAACTTCTACGCCGGCGGGGTGGGGTCGGTCCGCGGCTACGATACGTCGAGCCTGGGGCCGCAAGACCCGACGAATACGGACGTACGCCTGGGTGGTAATCGGCGCGTCGTTATGAATGCCGAACTACTGTTTCCGATTCCCGGCTTCGGCGTGGACAAGTCGGTGCGCGTCGGTGGCTTCGTCGATGCAGGCCAGGTTTGGGGCAGGGATCAGAAGATGGCGATGGGCGATTTGCGCGCTTCGGCGGGCATCGCTGCGGTGTGGACTTCCCCCTTCGGCCCTCTGAAATTCAGCATCGCGCAGCCGTTCAACACCAAGGAAGGTGATAAACTTCAGCGATTCCAGTTCCAGATGGGATCGACCTTTTAACCCAGGAGAGATAGCTTGAACAAGAAGATTGCCACGTTGCTGGTTGCGTTGATGGCCTCGCTGCCGGTGTCCTACGCGTCGGCGGCAGAACTCAAGGTTGGTTATGTGAATACCCAGCGCATCTTCCGCGATGCGCCGGCGGCAGTGAAGGCGGCGAAGAAGATCGAGCAGGAGTTTTCCAAGCGCGATCAGGATTTGCAGCGCATGGCCAAGCAACTGCAGACGATGCAGGAAGGCCTCGAGAAGAACGGCGTGACGATGGCCGAATCCGAGCGTCGCACCAAGGAAAAGGACCTCAACGAGCTGTCGCGCGAGTTCCAGCGCAAGCAGCGCGAGTTCCGTGAAGACCTCAACCTGCGCCAGAACGAGGAAAACGCAGCGATCATCGAAAAGGCCAACAAGGCGATCAAGCAGCTTGCCGAGAGCGAGAAGTACGACCTGATCCTGCAGGACGTCGTCTGGGTCAGCCCCAAGCTCGACGTGACCGAAAAGGTCATCAAGGCCCTGTCCGAAGGCAAGGACGGCAAGTAAGCCGCGCCGCGCAGGAGGTCTATGTGCTCGGAGGTCTGCGGCTAGACGAGATCGTCGCCCGTCTCGGGGGGACGCTCGAGGGTGACGGTTCGGTCGTCGTGTCGCAGGTCGGCACGCTGGCCTCGGCCGGGGCAGGGCAGATCGCCTTCCTGGCCAATCCGAAATACCGGCAGCAGTTGCAGACGACGCAGGCTTCGGCGGTCATCGTGCCGCCGCAGTTTGCGGCCGACGTCGCGTTGCCGCGCATCGTTCATCCCAATTCCTACACCTATTACGCGCGCGTCGTTGCGCTGTTGAATCCGCCGCCACAGCGCGCGCGCGGCGTGCATCCCAGCGCCGTCGTGCATGCGGCGGTGCCGGCCTCGGCCAGCATCAGCGAGAACGTGGTGATCGGCGCCGGCGCCGTGATCGGCGAGAACGTCACGCTCTACCCCGGCTGCGTGATCGGCGATGGCGTGACGATCGGCGACGACTCGCTGCTCTACCCGAACGTCGTCGTTTATCGCGATTGCATAATCGGCAAGCGGGCGGTGATTCAGTCCGGCGCGGTAATCGGCGGCGACGGCTTCGGCTTCGCCAAGGAAGGCGAGCGCTGGATCAAGATTCCGCAGATCGGTCGCGTGGTGATCGGCGACGACGTCGAGATCGGCGCCAACACCTCGATCGACCGCGGCGCGCTCGACGACACGGTGATCGGCAACGGCGTCAAGATCGACAACCAGATCCAGATCGCGCACAACGTGACGATCGGCGACCATTCGGCGCTGGCCGGCTGCGTCGGGATCGCCGGCAGCACGAGAATCGGGCGGCGGTGTACGGTCGGCGGCGCGGGGATGATCATCGGTCACCTGGAACTGGTCGACGACGTCCATATTTCCGCCGGGTCGATGGTCACCAAGAGCCTGCGCAAATCAGGACAGTACACCAGCATCTTCCCGCTCGAGGCGCACGACGACTGGCTGCACAACGCGGCGCAGATCAAGCGCCTGGCGACGCTTGCCGAGCGGGTTGCGCAGCTTGAAAAAACGCTTGAGAAAAAACTCGAACAATTGGAGAAAACGTCTTGAATTCCATGGATATTCACGAAATCCTGAAGCACTTGCCGCATCGCTATCCCTTCCTGCTCGTCGACCGCGTCATCGACTTCGAGGTGGGCAAGAGCATCCATGCCTACAAGAACGTCACGATCAACGAACCCTTCTTCACCGGCCATTTCCCGCACCACCCGGTGATGCCCGGCGTACTGATCATGGAAGCGCTGGCGCAGGCCGCCGGCATCCTCTCGTTCAAGACGATGGGGGCGGTGCCCGACGAGAATTCCGTGTTCTACTTCGTCGGCATCGACGGCGCGCGCTTCAAGAAGCCGGTCACCGCGGGCGACCAGTTGCACCTGCACGTCGAGATTCTGCGCAACATGCGCGGCATCTGGAAGTACAAGGCCGAAGCCCGGGTCGACGGCGAGCTCGTCGCCGAAGCCGAACTGATGTGCGCCAAGCGCGACGTCGCCTGACGCAAGGGCGAGGTCCGGCATGATCCATTCCACCGCCATCATTCATCCCGGCGCGCAACTCGGCGCCAACGTCACGGTCGGTCCCTACTCGATCATCGGCGAGCACGTCTCGATCGGCGACGACACGACGGTCGGGCCGCACGTCGTGATCGACGGCCACACGACGATCGGCCGCGAGAACCGCATCTTCCAGTTCTGCTCGCTCGGCGAAGTGCCACAGGACAAGAAGTACGCCGACGAGCCGACGCGCCTCGAGATCGGCGACCGCAACACGATCCGCGAATTCTGCACCTTCAACCTGGGCACCGCGCAGGACGTCGGCGTCACGCGCATCGGCGACGACAACTGGATCATGGCCTACGTGCATATCGCGCACGACTGCCAGGTCGGCAACAGGACGACCTTCGCCAACAATTCGCAGCTCGCCGGGCACGTACACGTCGACGACTGGGCGATCCTCGGCGGCTTTACCGGCGTGCATCAGTTCTGCCGCGTCGGTGCGCACTGCATGACGGCAGTCGGCACCGTCGTCCTGCAGGACGTGCCGCCCTATGTGATGGCCGCCGGCAATACCGCCAGCCCCTACGGCATCAACGCCGAAGGCCTCAAGCGGCGCGGTTTCTCGGCGGACGCCCTGATGGCGCTGAAGCGCGCCTATCGCACGCTCTACAAGTCCGGCCTCATGCTCGAGGAGGCGCGCACCAAGCTCGGCGAGGACGTCAAGTCGCATCCCGAGATCCAGCCCATCCTCGATTTTCTCTCGGTCTCCAAGCGCGGCATCATCCGATGACATCCGGGGTCGTACGCATCGCCATGGTGGCGGGCGAGGCCTCGGGCGACCTGCTGGCCAGCCACCTGATCGCCGCGCTCAAGGCGCGGCTGCCGAACGCAGTTTTCTACGGCATCGGCGGGCCGAAGATGGAGGCGCAGGGTTTCGATGCCTGGTATCCGCTGGAAAAGCTCGCCGTGCATGGCTACGTCGAAGCGCTCAAGCACTACCGCGAAATCTCGGGCATCCGGCGGCAGCTCAAGCGCCGCCTGCTGGCCGATCCGCCGGACGTGTTCATCGGCGTCGACGCGCCCGATTTCAACCTGGCGCTGGAAAAAGCGCTCAAGCAGCGCGGCATCCCCGCCGTGCATTACGTCGGCCCGTCGATCTGGGCCTGGCGCGGCGGCCGCGTGCACAAGATCGGCGCCGCAGTCACGCGCATCCTGGCGCTCTTTCCCTTCGAGCCACCGCTCTACGAAAAGCACGGCATTCCGGTGAGCTACGTCGGACACCCGTTGGCCGACGTCCTGCCGCTCGAGGACGGCCGGGTCGGCGCGCGCGAGATGCTCGCCATTCCCGCCGCGCAGCCGGTCTTCGCGCTGCTGCCGGGCAGCCGCCAGGGCGAGCTCGAGCACATGGCCGACACCTTCATCGAAGCGGCGCGCGAGATTGCCAAGTCGCTGCCCAACGCGCTCTTCCTCGTTCCGCTGGCGACGCGCGAGACGCGGCTGATGTTCGAGACCGCACTGTACCGCTGCAACGCGCGCGAACTGCCGATCCGCATGCTGTTCGGCCACGCCCACGACGCGATGATGGCCGCCGACGCGGTCCTCGTCGCGAGCGGCACGGCGACGCTCGAAGCCGCGCTGCTCAAGCGGCCGATGGCGATCGTCTACAAGATGGCGCCGTTCTCCTACCGCCTGATGCGGCGCATGGGCTACCTGCCTTACGTCGGCCTGCCCAACATCCTGGCCGGGCGCTTCGTCGTTCCCGAATTCATCCAGGACGACGCGACGCCGGAAAATCTCGCGCAGGCCCTGCTCAATCTGTACGCCGACAAGGTGAGCTGCGCGCTGATCAGCGACGAATTCCGCGCGATCCACCTGCAACTGCGGCAGAACACCGCCGAGAAGGCCGCCGCCGCGGTCATCGACTGCCTGCCGGCGGCAAAGCGCGACGATGTCCTTGCTTCTGCCTGAGGGCCTGGTCTGCGGGGTCGACGAGGCCGGGCGCGGCCCGCTCGCCGGGCCGGTGGTGGCGGCCGCAGTGATCCTCGATCCGGCGCGCCCGATCACCGGCCTGAACGATTCCAAGAAGCTCTCGGCGAAAAAGCGCGAGGCGCTGGCCGTGGAGATTCGTGAAAAGGCGCTGGCCTGGGCGGTGGCCGAAGCTAGCGTCGAGGAAATCGATCGCATCAATATCCTGCAGGCCAGCCTGCTCGCCATGCAGCGCGCCGTCGCGGCGCTCGCCACGCCGCCCGAGCACGCGCTGATCGACGGCAACCGCTGCCCGGCACTGGTGTGCACCGCCGAGGCCGTGATCGGCGGCGACGGCAAGGTGGCGGCGATCGCGGCCGCATCGATCCTGGCCAAGACCGTGCGCGACGCCGGCATGCTCGAACTGCACGCCGCCCATCCGCAATACGGCTTCGACCGCCACATGGGCTATCCGACGGCGGTTCACCTCGCGGCCCTGCGCGAGCACGGCGTCAGTCCGGAGCATCGGCGCAGCTACGCGCCGGTCGCCCGGATCCTGCAACTGGCGCGCTAGTTTCATGCGCCACATCGCCTCGCGCGACAACCCGCATTTCAAGGCGCTCAGGAAGCTCTGCCAGAGCGGGCGCGAACGGCGCAAGACGGGGCTCGTCCTGCTCGATGGCATGCATCTGATCGAAGCCTACGCGGCGCATTGCGGCTGGCCGGCGGAGATCGTCGTCAGCGAGAGCGGTACCCGGCGCGAGGAAATCGCCGCCTTTCTGGCGCGCGGCGCCGACGGCGAAAACCCGCCTCCCGGCACCCGGACCCTGCTCGCCGACGCTCTGTTCGCCGAGCTCGCGGCGGTCGATACGCCGAGCGGCATCATGGCCGTCGCGGCGCAGCCGAAGCCGGCACGCGCGCCCGACATGAAGGCCGACGCGGTGCTCCTCGACGGCGTGCAGGACCCGGGCAACGTCGGCTCCATCCTGCGCAGCGCGGCGGCGGCCGGCATTCGCCAGGTGCTGCTGGCGGACGACTGCGCGCACGCGTGGTCGCCGAAGACGCTGCGCGCCGCGATGGGCGCGCATTTCCTGCTCGACATCCACGAGAACGCCGACCTGGGGACCTTCCTCGACGGCTACGGCGGGCAGGGTGCGGTCACCGCGCTCGACGCCGCCACCTCGCTCTACGCGGCGAATCTGCGGGGGCCGGTGGCCTGGGTGTTCGGCAGCGAGGGGCAGGGCGTGCGCCCGGAGGTTGCGGCAGCGGCCCGCCTGCGCGTGCGCATCCCGATGCCGGGTGCGACCGAGTCGCTCAACGTCGCGGCGGCGGCGGCCGTCTGCCTGTTCGAAACGCTGCGCCAGCGCCTCTGAACGCTGCGCGGGGCGACCGGCCTCAGTACGAACTGCGTTCCAGCTTGATTTCCTGCATGATCGTCGTCGAGATTTCCTCGATCGACTTGGTCGACGAATCGAGCCAGCGGATGCCTTCCTTGCGCATCAGCTTCTCCGCCTCGGCCACTTCGTGCCGGCAGTTTTCGAGCGCCGCATAGCGGCTGTTCGGCCGGCGTTCGGTGCGGATCGCCTGCAGACGATCGGGCTGGATGGTCAGGCCGAACAGTTTCTGGCGATGCTTGTCGAGCCCCTCGGGCAGCGCGCGCCGCTCGAAGTCCTCGGGGATCAGCGGATAGTTCGCCGCCTTCAGCCCGAACTGCATGGCCAGATAGAGGCTGGTCGGCGTCTTGCCGCAGCGCGACACGCCGACCAGGATCACGTCGGCTTCCTCCAGTCCCTTGTTGGTGATGCCGTCGTCGTGGCCGAGCGTGTAGTTGATCGCCTCGATGCGGTCCTTGTACGAATTGCTGTCGGTCGAGCTGTGGAAGCGGCCGATGGTGTGCGTCGACTTCAGGCCGAGCTCGGCTTCGAGCGGGGCGATGAAGGTCTCGAAGAAGGGCAGGCAGAGCGCGTCGGCCTGGCGCAGGATGGCGTTGAGGTCGGGTTCGACGAGCGTCGAGAAGACCACCGGCCGCAGTCCGTCCTCGCGCGCCGCCTGCGAGATGCGCGCGGCGCACTCGCGGACTTTTTCGGCGGTATTCGTGAAGGGCATGCGCACCTGGCGCAGCTTGACCCCCTCGAACTGGGTGAGCAGGCTGTGGCCGAGCGTTTCGGCCGTGATGCCGGTGCCGTCGGAAACGAAAAAGGCGGTGCGGACGGTGGGGACGTTCATTTCGGGCTCGGCGAATGAAAGACGGGAATTCTAGCACCGGCCGTCCGCCTGCGTCGTAGCGCCGCGCGGAGAACGGCGCCGGTGGCCGTTCTCCGCGCGGACGCCGGTTCAGCCGCTGTTGCGCAGGCCGGCCGCGATGCCGTTGATCGACAGGTGGATGCCGCGCCGCACGCGCTCGTCGAACGGCTCCGTCGAACCGCCGGCGCGGTGCCGGCGCAACAGTTCGACCTGCAGGTGGTTGAGCGGGTCCATGTAGGGGAAGCGGTTGCGGATCGAGCGGCGCAGCAGCGGGTTGTCGGCGAGCAGCTCCTCCTGCTCCTCGATGGCCAGCAGGAGGCGGCGCGTGCGTTCGAACTCGGCGCTGATCCGCCCGAACACCTCGGCGCGCAGCCTTTCGTCGGCGACGAGTTCGGCGTAGCGCGAAGCGATCGCCAGGTCGGCCTTGGCCAGCACCATGTCCATGTTCGAGAGCAGGGTGCGGAAGAAGGGCCAGCGCCGGTGCATCTGGCGCAGCGTGGCGAGGCCGTCCGGATTTTCGGCGAGCCAGGCTTCGACCGCCGAGCCGAACCCGTACCAGCCCGGCAGCATCAGGCGGCATTGCGCCCAGCTGAACACCCAGGGAATCGCCCGCAGATCCTCGATGCGCTCGGACGCCTTGCGCGACGAGGGGCGCGAGCCGATGTTGAGGCCCGAGATTTCGGAGATCGGCGTCGATTCGCGGAAGTAGCGGTTGAATCCTTCCGTTTCATAGACCAGCCCGCGATAGGCTGCGAAAGCGAGCCCCGAGAGGCGTTCCATGATGGTGCGCCAGGCATGCGGCTCGGCTTCGCGCTCGAGGTCGAGCAGGGTCGCTTCGAGCGTCGCTGCGGCGAGGATTTCGAGGTTGCGACGACCGACTTCCGGATTCGCGTACTTCGACGAAATCACTTCGCCCTGCTCGGTGATGCGGATCTGGCCGGAGACGGCGCCGTCCGGCTGCGCGAGGATGGCCTGGTAGCTCGGGCCGCCGCCGCGCCCGACCGAACCGCCGCGCCCGTGGAAGAGGCGCAGGCGCACGCCGGCGGCGGCAAAGACGCCGGCCAGTTCGACCTCGGCCTTGTACAGCTCCCAGCCGGAGGTGAGGAAGCCACCGTCCTTGTTGCTGTCCGAATAGCCGAGCATGACTTCCTGCTCGTCGCCGCGCGACGCCACGAGCTGGCGATAGGTCGGCTCGGCAAACAGGCGCTGCATGACGCCGGCGCTGTGACGCAGGTCGTCGATCGTCTCGAACAGCGGGATGATGTTCATCGCCAGCGTCGGCGCGTCGTCGAGCGTCGCGCCCGGCGTCAGCAGGCCGGCTTCCTTCAGCAGCAGCGCGACTTCGAGCAGGTCGGAGGCGCCGTCGGTCTTCGAGATGATGACGTTGGGCAGCGCCGCGGCGCCGTAGCGGGCGCGCAGTTCGCGCGCGGCGAAGAAGATCGCGAGTTCGCCGCGCGTTTCCTCGGAATACTCGGCGTAGGGGGAATACAGCGGGCGCGGGCAGGCGATCTCGCCGCACAGCAGGGAAATGCGGGCGTCCTCGTCGAGCGTGGCGTAGGTCAGCATGCTCGGAATGCGGCCGGCGCGCGTCAGCAGTTCGGCGACGCTGCGCTCATGCACGTCGGAGTTCTGGCGCAGGTCGATCGGCGCCAGATGGAAGCCGAAGACCTGGACGGCGCGGATCAGGCGGCGCAGGCGGCCGCCGGCGAGCAGCGGGGTGCCGTGGTGCGCCAGCGATTCGGCGAGCACTTCGAGGTCGGCCTGCAGCTCGGCGGCGTCGGCGTAGGGCTGCGCCGCGCCGACGGCGTGGCGCAGCGCTTCGTGCTGGTCGAGCGCTTGCGCAGTGGCCGCGAGGCGGGCATAGAGGCCGGTCAGGGCGCGCCGGTAGGGCTCGTCGGAACGGTGCGGCGAGTGGTCCGGCGAACGGTCGGCCAGCGCTTCGAGCGCCGCCGAGCTGCGGATCAGGAGTTGCGAGAGCGGCAGTTCGGAACCGAGCGTGTGGATTTCACCGAGGTAGAAGTCGATTGCCGCCGTGGACTGCAGACGCAGCGCGGTTTTCAGGATGTCGGCGGTGACGAAGGGGTTGCCGTCGCGGTCGCCGCCGATCCAGCTGCCGACGCGGAAGAAGGGCGGCAGCTGCCAGTCCTCTTCGGGAAAGCGCTTGCTCAGCATGTCCTGCAGCTGGCCGTAGAGGCGCGGCAGTTCGGCGAAGAAGGTGTCGTCGTAGTAGCTGATGCCGTTCTTGATCTCGTCGACGACGGCCAGCCGGTTCGGGCGCAGCATGCGCGTGCGCCACAGGGTCAGTACCGAACGGCGCAGCGTGAGGTCGTTTTCCTCCTGCTCCTCGGGCGTCAGTTGCATGCGGTCGCGCTGGTCGAGCTGGCGGGCGATTTCGCGCTGGCACTGCAGGATGCTCTTGCGCGAGACCTCGGTCGGGTGCGCGGTGAGGACCGGCGAGACGAGGGCGCCGGCGAAGAAGTCGCGGATTTTTGCGGCCGGCACGCCGGCTTCCCGCGCGCGGTCGAGGGCGTGCTCCAGGCTGCCGTCGCGCGGCGCCGATCCCATCAGGTCGTGCGCGCGGCGGCGGCGGATGTGATGCTGGTCCTCGGCGATGTTGGCCAGGTGCAGGAAGTAGCTGAAGGCGCGCACGACCGAGATCATCGCGTCGCGCGGCAGGCCGTTGAGGAGGTCTTCCAGTTCGGCGCGCGCCAGCGGGTCGAGTTCGCGATCGAAACGGATCGACGTCTGGCGGATGCGCTCGACGAGGGCGAACACCGCGTCGCCCTCCTGCTCGCGCACGGTGTCGCCGAGCAGGCGGCCGAGCAGGCGGATGTCGTCGCGCAGGGGGAGGTCTTTGTCGGAGGCGGGGACGGTCATGATGGTGGTCGGTAGTCGGATCGTGAAGGAAATCGCCTGCGGCGCGGAGGGCGGAAGAAAAAGCGGGAACGGTTTTTTCCGTCCGCGGCTCCGTGCCGCGGCGGCGCAGGGGGCTAGTGGGTCTTCCGCCGGCGTTCGGCCAGTTGTTCGCGCAGCGTGCGCGCGGCGGGTTTGAGCGGGGTGCGGCTGACCGTCCACCCGGATTGCGTCGGCGGCGTCAGGAAGCGGAAGCGCGTCGCCAGCCAGCCGAAGGCGCGGTAGAGCGCCGGCCGCGTGTAGAGCGCGGCCCAGCCGGCCCATACGGCGTCCATCAGCGCGCTCCGGGCGGCACCCTGGCCGACCAGCGGTGCGTGGCCGGGGCGCGCTTCGTGCGTCGCTTCGCCGCGCAGGCGGATCAGCAGGTCGGGAATCGGGATCTTCACCGGGCAGACTTCGCCGCAGGCGCCGCACAGGCTGGAGGCGGTCGGCAGCGCGTGCGTCGCGGCCAGCCCCATCATGTGCGGCGAAATGATCTCGCCGATCGGGCCGGGGTAGGTGGTGCCGTAGGCGTGGCCGCCGATGCGCGTATAGACCGGGCAGTGGTTCATGCACGCGCCGCAGCGGATGCATTGCAGCGTGGCGCGCATCTGCTCGTCGGCGTAGGCCTGCGTGCGGCCGTTGTCGAGCAGGACGAGGTGCACTTCCTTCGGGCCGTCGAGTTCGGCGCCTCCGTTGTTCTCGCCGCCCTTGCGCGGGCCGCCGATCATGTTGAAGTAGGTGGTGATCGCCTGACCGGTCGCCGAACGCGTCAGCAGACCGTAGAGCGGCGGCACGTGTTCGAGCTTCTCGACGACCTTCTCGATGCCGGTGATCGCCACATGCACGTCGGGCACCGTCGTGCACATGCGGCCGTTGCCCTCGTTTTCGACGAGGCACAGGGTGCCGGTCTCGGCGACCGCGAAATTGACGCCGGAGAGGCCGATGTCGGCGTGCATGAACTTCTCGCGCAGCACGGCGCGGCCGATGCCGATCAACTCGTCGACCGACTCGGTGTAGCTGACGCCCGGCACCTTCTCGGCGAACAGTCTGGCGATCTGCTGCTTGGTCTTGTGGATGGCCGGCATGATGATGTGCGAAGGCTTCTCGCCGTCGAGCTGGACGATGTACTCGCCCATGTCGCTCTCCAGCGCCGCGATGCCGGCCGCCTCCATCGCGTGGTTGAGCTCGGTCTCCTCGCTGACCATCGATTTGCCCTTGACCATCAGCTTTGCCGAGTGGCGCTGGGCGATGCCGACGATGATCGCGTTGGCCTCTTCGGCGTTCTCGGCCCAATGCACCTGCACGCCCTTGGCGGTCAGATTGCATTCGAGCTGTTCGAGCAGTTCGGGCAGGCGCGCCAGACTGTACTGACGGATCGCCTCGGCGACGCCGCGCTGACGCTGCAGGGCGTCGTCGTCCGGGAACTGCGCGGCGCGCTTGGCCATCAGGAAGTCCATGGCGCCGCGGAAGCTCTGGCGCAGATGCGCGTCGGACGTCGCGTCGACGCTGCGCTGCTTGAACTCTGAGGCGGGAACGAACTGCAGGGGATGCTGGGCGCTCATCGACGATTCTCCTCGGCCGCGCTGGCCGTTGTTTCCCGTGCCTTTTCCAGCAGCAGCACGACCAACTCCTTCGGGCCGTGCGCGCCGTAGGCGAGCGTCTGCTGGATGTCGGCCGTCTTCGACGGTCCGGAGATCAGCAGCGCATTGGTCGGCAGCGAACGGCCGCCGTCGGCGGACCAGCCTTCCGCGGTCATCGCGTCGAACAGCGTGTCGTGGATGCAATCGGCGTCGAGCAGCGCGAAATGGATCGGCGGCACCAGCGACATCAGGCGCGGCTCCGCGGCGTCCGGCCAGACGATCAACGTGCCGGTTTCGGCGATGGCGCCGCGCGTCGACGTGAAGCCGGCATCGGTGGCCTCGAACAGCTTCTGCTTCCATTCGCCGACCGGCCGGTCGTAGGCTTTCAATCCGGGGATGCTGGCGGCGGCGAGCGCCGCGCCGTGCACGCCGCGCGGGCCGTGGAGCAGCGAAGCGACGCCTTTGGCGGCGCACAGTTCGCGCAGCTTGTCCGTCCAGTCGTCCGCCGTGACGGGAACGACTTCGCCGCGCCAGAAGGCCATCTGCGCGCAGAAGCGTGCGATCCGTTCGGCGCGGCTGTCGTCCTTGCGCATCGCGGCGTACAGCGCGTGCACGTCGGGTGCGGCGGGTTTGCTTTGCGGGGCGGCGGCGCGCAGGCGGCCGAGGATGCGCTCGCGCGCGCTGACGTTCGCGTTCGCACTCATGCTTCGTCTCCCGTTCCGGCCGGTTCGGTGCGCTCGCGCAGGAAGGTCGCCAGATGCTTGCCCTGGAAGGCGTCCTTGCGCTTCTGCAGCGTGTGGTTGATGTTCAGCAGGCAGCCGCAGTCGGCCGAGAGGAAGGTTTCGGCGCCCGACTCCTTGAGCGCGTCGGCCTTGTCGCCGGCCATCGCGCCGGAGATCGCAGGGTGCTTGAGCGAGAAGGTACCGCCGAAGCCACAGCATTCGGATTCGTGCGACTGGGTGACGACCGTCACGCCCGGCAGGCTGTCGAGCAGGGCGCGTGCGTGCACATGCGTGCCCATTTCGCGGCGCGCCGAGCAGGAGGTGTGCAGCGCGACCGTCGTCGGTCGGCACCCAGTGCTCGATTCCTTCCACTGCACCGCGAGCACTTCGAGCAGGAACTCGGAAAGTTCGAAGACGCGCTCGGCCAGCGCGTCGGCTTTGGCCTTGAGCGACGCGTCGTCGGCGAACAGCTTGGGATAGTGGTGGCGCATCATCCCGGCGCACGATCCGGAGGGAACGACGATCGGCCAGTCCTCCGGAAACAGCGCCATCTGCACCTGCGCCACCGCGCGCGCCTCGTCGGCGTAGCCGCTGGTATAGGCCGGCTGGCCGCAGCAGGTCTGGTTTTCCGGAAAGTGCACGGCGATGCCTTCGCGTTCGAGCAACTCGATGGCGTCCATTCCCGCCTCGGGGCAGAACAGATCGACGAGGCAGGTGGCGAAAAAATAGACGTCCTTTGGACGCGGACCGCGGGTTATCTCTCGGTGCATGACTTCTCCGTTCTGGCGTGCAGCGGCTTCGTTTGTCTAGGCGTTCAAGGTCTGAATCGGCCAATGGGTAATTGGTAAGACCAAAACTTCCGGAAGACAAAATGTACGATACAACAGCCATGCAGTCAATTACAAGGAAATTTCCGGGCTTGCAGTTTGGCAATTAGCTGGTTAAAATTTTATGGTCTTACCAGTTAAGGCTGAGCAGGAAGGTCAATCTCGACCCTCCGTTTCACAGCCTTCGCACCGTTCGCCGACAAGACCACGACCCATGCCGCAATACAAACTGCAGGTTCCGCGCATTTCCGACGCCGTCGCCGCGTCGCTCGAAAAGCGCATCCTGGAAGGCTCGCTGAAACCCGGCGACCGCCTGCCGCCCGAGCGCGAACTGGCGGCCGAACTGGGCGTTTCGCGCCCGTCGTTGCGCGAGGCGATCCAGAAGCTCGCCTCGAAAGGCATGCTGCAAAGCCGCCAGGGCGGCGGCACCTATGTGACCAACCGCCTGGAGTCGACCTTTCTCGATCCGTGGCAGGAAATGCTGGGCGCGCACCCGACGCTGCGCGAGGATCTGCTCGAATTCCGCCGCATGCTCGAAGGGCAGGCTGCAGAATGGGCCGCCGAGCGCGCGACCGACGAAGACCTGACGCGCCTGACGCAGGCCTTCGACGCCATGAACGACGCCTTCGAGGCCGACGATCTCGACCGCCGTTCGAGCGCCGACATCACTTTTCACCAGGCGATCGGCGAGGCCACCCACAACGCGCTGATCGGCCATCTTTCCGCCGCGCTGCTACGCCTGATGCAGGACAACATCCGCTTCAACCTCGGCGAGCTGAGCAGCATCCCGGCGGCCACCACGCTGCTCAAGAGCCAGCACGCCGCGATCCACGCCGCCATCGTCGAGCGCCGGCCGGCGGCAGCGCGCGCCGCCGCCGAGACGCACATCGATTTCGTGCGCGAGACGCTGGCCCAGTCGCTGCGCTCCGCCGCGCGGCGCGAAACGGCGACGCGCCGTCTGCATACCGATTTTTCCGAAACATTCTCTTCCTGATCCGCCCCTCTGAAAGGAATCCGTATGGAGCCCCTCGTCATTCCCTTTGAAAAGCTGCGCATGACCGATGTCGAACAGGTCGGCGGCAAGAACTCGTCGCTTGGCGAGATGATCAGCCAGCTGGCCGATTCCGGCGTGCGCGTACCGGGCGGCTTCGCCACCACGGCGCACGCCTACCGCGAATTCCTGGCGCAGAGCGGCCTCGACGCAAAGATCAACGCGGCGCTCGACGCGCTCGACGTGGAAGACGTGAACGCGCTCGCCGCCTGCGGCCAGCAGATTCGCCAATGGATCATGGAAACGCCGTTCCCGACCGCGCTGACCGTGGAAATTTCCGCGCAGTATCAGCGCCTGGTCGCCGAATCGACCTCCGACATGTCCTTCGCCGTGCGCTCGTCGGCCACCGCCGAAGACCTGCCGGACGCCTCCTTCGCCGGCCAGCAGGAAACCTTCCTGAACATCCACGGCCTCGACAACATCCTGCACGCGATCAAGGAAGTCTTCGCCTCGCTGTACAACGACCGCGCCATCTCCTACCGCGTGCACAAAGGCTTCATCCACGCCGACGTCGCCCTCTCGGCCGGCGTGCAGCGCATGGTGCGCTCCGACACCGGCGCCGCCGGCGTGATGTTCACGCTCGATACCGAATCCGGCTTCCGCGACGCCGTCTTCATCACTGCCTCCTACGGCCTCGGCGAGACCGTGGTGCAGGGCGCCGTGAACCCGGACGAGTTCTACGTGCACAAGCCCATGCTGGCCGCCGGCAAGCACGCCGTGATCCGCCGCAACCTCGGCTCCAAGCTGATCCAGATGGTCTTTTCGGAAGAAAAGGCCGCCGGCAAGTCCACGATCACCTGCGACGTGCCCGAAGCCGATCGCCACCGCTTCGCGATCAACGACGCCGAAGTGCAGGAACTGGCGCGCTACGCGATGATCATCGAGCAGCACTACGGCCGCCCGATGGACATCGAATGGGGCAAGGACGGCAACGACGGCAAGCTCTACATCCTGCAGGCGCGCCCGGAAACGGTGAAGTCGCAGGAAGGCCACGACCGCCTGCAGAAGTTCAAGCTGAAGAGCTTCTCCAAGGTCCTGTCCTCGGGCCGCGCCATCGGCCAGAAGATCGGCGTCGGCCCGGTGCGCGTCGTGCACGATCCGAAGCAGATGGATCAGGTGCAGCCCGGCGACGTGCTCGTCGCCGACATGACCGACCCGAACTGGGAGCCGGTGATGAAGCGCGCCTCGGCCATCGTCACCAACCGCGGCGGCCGCACCTGCCACGCGGCGATCATCGCGCGCGAACTGGGCATTCCGGCCATCGTCGGCTGCGGCGACGCGACCGAAACGCTGAACGCCGGCGATATCGTCACCGTTTCCTGCGCCGAGGGCGACACCGGCCACGTCTATCGCGGCAAGCTCGACTTCGAGATCACCGAGCGCGAACTCGGCGTGATGCCCGAGATCCCGACCAAGATCATGATGAACGTCGGCAATCCGGAACTCGCCTTCGAGTTCTCGCAGCTGCCGAACGCCGGCGTCGGCCTCGCCCGCGTCGAGTTCATCATCAACAACGTGATCGGCATCCACCCGAAGGCGATCCTCGACATTGACCGCCTGCCGGCTTCGCGGCGCGAGGAAATCCAGCGCCGCGCGCGCGGCTACGCCAGCCCGAAGGACTTCTTCGTCGAGAAGCTGGTCGAGGGCGTGTCGACCATCGCCGCCGCCTTCTGGCCGCAACCGGTGATCGTCCGCCTCTCCGACTTCAAGTCGAACGAATACCGCAAGCTGCTCGGCGGCGACGTGTACGAGCCGGAAGAAGAAAACCCCATGCTCGGCTTCCGCGGCGCCTCGCGCTACATCGCCAGCACCTTCCGCGACTGCTTCGAACTCGAATGCGTCGCCATGAAGAAGGTGCGCGAGGAGATGGGCCTGACCAACGTGCAGCTGATGGTGCCCTTCGTGCGCACCGTCGGCGAAGCGGCCGGCGTAGAGAAGCTGCTTGCCGAACACGGCCTGAAGCGCGGCGAGAACGACCTCAAGCTGATCATGATGTGCGAAATCCCGTCCAACGCGCTGCTCGCCGAGCAGTTCCTGGAGCATTTCGACGGCTTCTCGATCGGTTCGAACGACCTCACGCAGCTCACCCTCGGTCTCGACCGCGACTCCGGCCTCGTCGCGTCCTTGTTTGACGAACGCGATCCGTCGGTCAAGGTGCTGCTCGAAATGGCGATTGCCGCCTGCCGCAAGCAGGGCAAGTACGTCGGCATCTGCGGCCAGGGCCCGTCGGATCACCCCGACCTGGCCGAATGGCTGATGGATCAGGGCATCAGCAGCATCTCGCTGAACCCGGACACAGTCGTCGACACCTGGGTGCGCCTGGCAGCGCACAGGAAGGCCTGACGGCTTTTCGCAAGACAGGAAAACGCCCCGCATGCCGGGGCGTTTTTTATGGGCTCTGTATGCGTTAAGTGTTGTTCTGCTCCAACCCACTGATTGCAATGGCCCCCAAGGGGCGTCTTGTGTCCTGCTGAAATCCTTGT
>RCMZ01000120.1_pt1 | contig 47141 bp, 39 predicted proteins | sample 2041141 | NCBI WGS metagenome assembly RCMZ01 (sample SAMN09708263, study PRJNA481090) | Wastewater metagenome, whole genome shotgun sequencing project. | biome: sewage; isolation source: Davis station wastewater (DW) | place: Antarctica: Davis Station | collected 2010-03-01 | reverse complement strand
GCAGGCGCAGCATGGCCATCACCGGGTAACCCATCAGCACGATGATGCGGATGTCCGGCACGCCTTCGTAGCTGATGCTTTTGAAGATCGGGTCCGGGGTCACGCGGTATTCGATCAGCGCACGGTCACGGTGGCCACCGAGGGAGTAGAGGCCAGTGAGAATGCTGGAGATCTGATACTCGATCTCCTCATGGCTGACGATCTTGCCGGAGACCGTGCGATAACGGCCTTCAAAGCGGTCGGCAATCACCAGGATGCCGTCACCGCCAGCACCCTGTGCCGGCTTGATAACGAAGTCGGTACGTCCGCCGATGATCTCGTCGAGCTTCTCGATTTCCTTCTCGGTGGAAATGATCCCGTACATTTCCGGCACATTGATGCCCGCTTCGATCGCGCGCATCTTGGTGATGATCTTGTCATCCACAATCGGGTACAGGCTGCGCTTGTTGTACTTGAGTACGTAGTCAGCGTTGCGCCGGTTGATGCCCATGATGCCGCGGGCTTCCAGGGCTTTCCATCTCTTCCACAGACCGATCATGGTTCAATCCTTCAGGAAGGCTTTGAAGCGAAAGAGTTCGGTCAGGCGGTAGCCGCGATAGCGACCCATCGCCAGCATGAAACCCACCAGAATCAACAGCACCGCCGGGAAGGTGAAGACGAAATACGTCAGCTCCGGAATGTTCATCAGCAGGTAGGCGAGGGACGCGGCTACCAGGGTGCCTGCGGCAACTTTGAAGGCATGGCCGCCGCCGCGCTCTTCCCAGGTGATCGACAGGCGTTCGATGGTCATGGTCAGAATCACCATCGGGAACAACGACACCGACAGACCGCGCTCCAGGCCGAGCTTATGACTGAACAGGCTGATCACGGCGATCAATATCACCACAAAGGTCAGCACCACCGACAATCGCGGCAGCATCTGCAGTTTCAGGTGCTCAAGATAGGAGCGCAGGGACAGGCCAAGCGCCGTGATCACGGTAAACAGCATGATGCCGAAGCCCAGCTGGGTTTCGCGGAAGGCCAGGGCGATCAGCACCGGGGTAAAGGTACCCAGGGTCTGCAGGCCGCCGAGGTTACGCAGAATCAGGATCACCAATACGCCAATCGGCAGCATGATGAGAATCTGGTAGGTCTGCTGGGTTTGCAGTGGCAGGCCGTACAGCGAGTACTCGAGGAAGTTAACGTCGGTGTTCTCGTCGGTCAGCTTGGCCAGGTGAATGGCGTTCATCTCGCTGTTGTCGAGGCTGAAGGTCACCTTGGCTTTCTTGCCACCTTCGACATTGATCAGGTTGTCGTCACCGGTCCACCACACCAGGCGGTCACTCGGCAGGCCTTGCTCGCCGCTTTCTGGGTTGAAGTACAGCCAGTTGTTGCCGTTGAAGCTGCGCAGCCACAGTTCCGGGGTTTGCGGCTGGTCGGCCACCAGACGAATGGTGTGTACGCGCTCCATCGGCACATGGGCGATGGACAGCAGCAGCTCGATCACACGGGCCTTGTTGCTGACCGAGGCGTCGCCGGCAAACAGCAGTTTGACATTGTCGTCGTTAGTGTTGTTGACCCGCTTGACGGTTTCGCTGATGAAGGTTTCGACGTCGGCCGAGTGTTGGCGAATCGGCGCCAGCAGGGCTTCGGCGGCGATCTTCTCGGCGCCTTCCACGGCGATGCTGTCACGGAAAATCGGGCCTTTGGCCTTCGGCTTCTCATCGCTGTAGCGCTTGGTCAGCACCAGACGGTAGTACAGCGTCTGATTACCGCTGGCGCGCCGCGCCGACCAGGTCACCTTACGGTTGCCGTCGTTGCGATTGATGCTCACCCCGTAGTTATTGGAGATAAAGCTTTCGTTCAGGCTGACGTAGTCCTGATTCAGCGGCGGCACGAACATCTGCACCTTGACCGGGTCGCGGGAGCTGGCCTGGAACTCGACCTTGGCGTCGACGTTCCACAGGTAGTCCGTTTCATCCGTGGTCATGGGGATGCCCAGGATAAAAATCTGATAGGCCGTGACCAGAATGCCCAGGCTCACCAGTAGGGCGATGAGGACTTTCAGATGCAGGTTAAGAGCGCGCATGTGGATTACTCGGCGGAGTGTGCGTCAGGGGCGCAGGCAGGTTTTCCTGCTGCGTATTTAAGGTTTGGGTCAATCAGGGCGTTGAAGCGTTTCAAGGCTTCCGAGCCAATCAGCAACGGGTATTGGAAGGCGCTGCGGTCGGTCAGGTTGACCTCGATGCTGCGCAGGGTCTTGCCCATGCAGATGGCCAGTTCAATCACAGGTCGTGCGGTATAGGTTTTGCCTTCGTCGGGGTCAACATCCCCGGCGCGGCGTTTGATCTTGCTGATGCGTGCCAGCGGCCGCTCAATCGGGTGCTCGTGGGCGTCGTCGATGGCCAGGTAGAAGCGTACCCAGGTTTCGCCGTCGCGCTTGAAGCGGGTGATGTCGCGGGCACTGAGCGATGCCGTCTTGGCCCCGGTATCGAGTTTGGCGGCCACTTCAAGGTTGAGTCCCGCCAGTTGCGCGTACTCATTCAGGCCAAACACCGGTTTGTCTGCGGCGAGGCCCATGCTGGGTAGCAGGGCCAGGCAAAACAGTGGGGCAAAGGGCTTGTTTGTCATAAGTCCAAAAGCAATAGCGGTCGTTGGGTAAAGAGGGCGGCGGAGTGGCGTATAGCCAGTCAATCAACCTGCCTTGGGATTCTAGCAGGCTTGTCAAAAGTGCCTGGGGGAACGCTAGGGTCGGCATTCTAACATGGGCTTTTTCAGTGGGGACATAAGGTTATAGGCGTTTGTGCAAGTATCCGCTGAAGCTTTAGGGATATTTTCGGTTGACCGATTGTCGACAGTTATGGTGGTTTGTTTGACAGTAATGGGCTTTTAGGCTTATTTTTCGCTCACTATTTTCTGATGTGTCGACAATATGGCCGATGTCAGTGGCGTCACCAGTCTCCAGCAGGACGATACGGAAACCCTTTCCGAGCACGTGTTCCGGCGCATCCAGGCCGCCATCGTCAAGGGCGAGATCGCCCCGGGCAGCAAGATCTCCGAGCCCGAATTGGCGCGGGTTTACGGCATCAGCCGCGGTCCGTTGCGTGAAGCGATCCATCGCCTGGAAGGGCAGAAGCTGCTGGTGCGCATCCCTCATGTGGGTGCGCGGGTGGTATCCCTCAGTCACGCCGAGCTGATCGAGCTGTACGAAATCCGCGAGTCGCTGGAAGGCATGGCCTGTCGTCTGGCGGCCGAGCGCATGAGTGCGGCGGAGATCGATGAGTTGCGTCGGGTGCTGGATACCCACGAGCAGGATGCGGCGTTCAAGGCCGGCGTGGGCTATTACCAGCAGGAAGGCGACTTCGACTTTCACTACCGGATCATCCAGGGCAGCGGCAATCGCACCCTTAGCCAGATGCTCTGCGGCGAGCTGTATCAACTGGTGCGCATGTACCGCATCCAGTTTTCCGCGACGCCCAATCGGCCGCGCCAGGCCTTTGCCGAGCATCACCGAATCCTCGATGCCATTGCTGACCGTGACGGTGAGCTGGCCGAGTTGCTAATGCGCCGTCACATCGGGGCATCCAAGCGCTATATCGAGCGCCACTATCTGGGCGCCAACGACAAGACCAACACGCCACGAGGTGAGTCATGAGTTCCCAATCTTCAGTTAAGAGCACGCCAGGTCAGCGCTTTCGCGATGCAGTCGCGGCCGAGCATCCGTTGCAGGTAGTTGGCGCGATCAACGCCAACCATGCCTTGCTGGCCCAGCGCGCCGGGTTCAAGGCCATTTACCTGTCGGGTGGCGGTGTGGCCGCGGGCTCACTGGGGCTGCCGGACCTGGGCATTACCGGTCTGGATGATGTACTCACCGACGTGCGGCGGATCACCGACGTCTGCGACCTGCCCTTGCTGGTCGACGTGGACACCGGCTTTGGCTCCTCGGCGTTCAACGTGGCCCGTACCGTCAAGTCGATGATCAAGTTTGGCGCTGCTGCCATCCATATCGAAGACCAGGTTGGTGCCAAGCGCTGCGGTCACCGTCCGAATAAAGAAATCGTCACCCAGCAGGAAATGGTCGACCGGATCAAGGCCGCCGTCGATGCCCGTACCGATGACAGCTTCGTGATCATGGCGCGTACCGATGCGTTGGCCGTTGAAGGCCTCAACTCTGCGTTGGACCGTGCTGCCGCCTGCATCGAAGCCGGCGCCGACATGATCTTCCCGGAAGCCATCACCGAACTGGCGATGTACAAGACCTTCGCCGACCGCATCAAGGCGCCGATCTTGGCCAACATCACTGAGTTTGGCGCCACGCCGCTGTACACCACCGAAGAGTTGGCCAGCGTCGACGTGTCCCTGGTGCTTTACCCGCTGTCGGCTTTCCGCGCCATGAACAAGGCCGCCGAGAATGTCTACAACGCCCTGCGTCGTGACGGCACCCAGAAGAATGTGATCGACACTATGCAGACCCGTATGGAGCTCTACGATCGCATCAACTACCACGCCTTCGAACAGCACCTCGATGCGCTGTTTGCCCAGAAGAAATCCTGAGTGCCTGCGGGCGAGTGATTGCAACCGATTGAGCGGGAGAACTGATTGATGGCTGAAGCAAAAGTATTGAGTGGCGCTGGCCTGCGTGGCCAGGTGGCTGGACAAACTGCCCTGTGCACCGTGGGCAAGGAGGGCGCTGGCCTGACCTACTGCGGTTACGATGTGCGCGATCTGGCTAAAGACTGCCATTTCGAAGAAGTGGCTTACCTGCTGTACAACGGCGAGCTGCCGAACAAGGCCGAGCTGGCTGCTTATATGCAGAAGCTGCAGGGGCTGCGCGATCTGCCGCAGGCTTTGAAGGAAGTTCTGGAGCGTATTCCGGCCGATGCTCATCCGATGGATGTGATGCGTACCGGCATCTCGATGCTCGGTAACCTAGAGCCGGAAGTCAGCTTTGCGCAGCAGCGCGATGCGGCCGACCGCATGCTCGGCGCCTTCCCAGCGATCATGTGCTACTGGTACCGCTTCAGCCATGAAGGCGTGCGCATCAGCTGCGTCAGCGACGAGCCGACCCTGGGTGGGCATTTCCTCGCCCTGCTGCACGGCAAGAAACCGAGCGAGCTGCACTGCAAGGTGATGGATGTGTCGCTGATCCTTTACGCCGAGCACGAATTCAACGCCTCGACCTTCACCGCGCGGGTTTGTGCTTCAACCCTGTCCGATCTGTACTCCTGCGTCACCGGTGCCATCGGTTCGCTGCGCGGCCCGCTGCACGGCGGTGCCAACGAAGCGGCGATGGAAATGATCGAGAAGTTCGCCTCGGCCGAGGACGCCACGGCGGGCACCCTGGACATGCTGGCACGCAAGGACAAGATCATGGGCTTCGGTCACGCGATCTATCGCGAATCCGACCCACGTAACGAAGTGATCAAGGCCTGGTCGAAAAAACTGGCGGATGAGGTGGGTGACACCGTGCTGTTCCCGGTCTCGGAAGCCATCGACAAGGTCATGTGGGAGCAGAAGAAACTGTTCCCTAATGCTGACTTCTACCATGCCTCGACGTACCACTTCATGGGCATTCCAACCAAGCTGTTCACCCCGATCTTCGTGTGTTCGCGGGTCAGTGGCTGGACTGCACATGTGTTCGAGCAGCGCGCCAACAACCGCATCATCCGCCCGAGTGCGGAATACATCGGGGTTGAGCAGCGTGCGGTAGTGCCGCTGGCAAACCGCTAAACAGCAGCGTCCCGTTCTGTTCAGGAAGGGGGTGGGGTAAGGGTAACGGTCTCGGAAATCGGTTCCATATCCCAACCCTCTTCCTGAGCAGAGCGGGGCGATTGTCAGCCACATTGAGTAGAGAGCGATCAGTGCCAGGCCTTGCGCCGCTGCTGATCAGGACCCAGGGAGCGACGCTCCCTGTCCCCTGAACCTCATACGATCGAGTTCCCAAACCATGAATACTGCCTACCGCAAACCGCTGCCCGGCACTCAGCTGGACTTCTTCGATACCCGCGAGGCGGTGGATGCCATCGCTCCCGGAGCCTACGCCAAGCTGCCTTACGTCTCTCGCGTGCTGGCCGAGCAACTGGTGCGCCGCTGCGAGCCGGATGCGCTGACCGATTCGCTCAAGCAACTGATCGAGCGCAAGCGCGACCTCGACTTCCCTTGGTACCCGGCGCGCGTGGTCTGCCACGACATCCTCGGTCAGACTGCCCTGGTCGACCTGGCCGGCCTGCGTGATGCCATCGCCGAGAAGGGTGGGGACCCGTCCAAGGTCAACCCGGTAGTGCCGACCCAGCTGATCGTCGACCACTCCCTGGCCGTGGAAGCTCCAGGCTTCGACCCGGATGCCTTCGCCAAGAATCGCGCCATCGAAGATCGTCGCAACGAGGACCGTTTCCACTTTATCGAGTGGACCAAAACCGCATTCAAAAACGTCGACGTGATCCCGGCTGGCAACGGCATCATGCACCAGATCAACCTGGAGAAAATGTCTCCGGTTATCCAGGCGCGCGGCGGCGTGGCCTTCCCGGACACCTGCGTGGGTACCGACTCGCATACCCCGCATGTCGATGCTCTGGGCGTGATCGCCATCGGTGTCGGCGGTCTGGAAGCCGAAACCGTGATGCTCGGCCTGCCGTCGATGATGCGCCTGCCCGACATCGTCGGTGTCGAGCTGACTGGCAAGCGCCAGCCTGGCATTACCGCCACCGACATCGTCCTGGCCATCACCGAGTTCCTGCGCAAGGAGCGCGTGGTCGGTGCCTGGGTCGAGTTCTTCGGCGCAGGTGCGGATAGCCTGTCGATCGGCGATCGCGCGACCATTTCCAACATGTGCCCGGAATACGGCGCCACCGCTTCGATGTTCTACATCGATCAGCAGACCATCGATTACCTCAAGCTGACCGGCCGCGAGCCGGAGCAGGTGGCGCTGGTCGAGAACTACGCCAAGACTACCGGTCTGTGGGCCGACGCGCTGGTCACCGCCGAGTACGAGCGGGTGCTGAGCTTCGATCTGTCCAGCGTCGTGCGCAACATGGCTGGGCCATCCAACCCGCACAAGCGCCTGCCGACTTCGGCACTGCAAGAGCGCGGGATTGCCGACGAAGCCAAGCTGGCCTCCGGCAAGGTCGAGGAAGCCGAAGGCCTGCTGCCGGATGGCGCGGTGATCATCGCCGCCATCACCAGCTGCACTAACACTTCCAACCCACGTAACGTGGTGGCTGCCGGTCTGCTGGCGAAGAAGGCCAACGAGCTGGGTCTGCTGCGCAAGCCGTGGGTCAAGACTTCCTTCGCCCCGGGCTCCAAGGTCGCCAAGCTGTACCTGGAAGATGCCGGTCTGCTGTCGGAGCTGGAAAAGCTCGGCTTCGGCATTGTCGGCTATGCCTGCACCACCTGTAACGGCATGTCCGGTGCACTGGACCCGGTCATCCAGCAGGAAATCATCGACCGCGATCTGTACGCCACTGCCGTACTGTCCGGTAACCGCAACTTCGATGGTCGTATCCACCCCTACGCCAAGCAGGCCTTCCTGGCCTCGCCGCCGCTGGTCGTGGCCTACGCCATCGCCGGTACCGTGCGTTTCGATATCGAGCAGGACGTGCTGGGTACCGACAAAAACGGCAAGCCGATCACCCTGAAAGATCTGTGGCCGAGCGACGAGGAAATCGACGCTATCGTCGCCGCCAGCGTGAAGCCTGAGCAGTTCAAGCAGGTCTACATCCCGATGTTCGATCTGGGCACTATCGAGGAAGCCGAAAGCCCGCTGTACGACTGGCGCCCGATGTCCACCTACATCCGCCGTCCGCCGTACTGGGAAGGCGCGCTGGCCGGTGAGCGCACCCTCAAGGGCATGCTGCCGCTGGCGATCCTGCCGGACAACATCACCACCGACCACTTGTCGCCGTCTAACGCGATCCAGATGAGCTCGGCCGCCGGTGAATACCTGCACAAGATGGGCCTGCCGGAAGAGGACTTCAACTCCTACGCCACCCACCGCGGCGACCACCTGACTGCGCAGCGCGCTACTTTCGCCAACAAAGAACTGGTCAATGAAATGGCCGTGGTTGACGGCGTAGTGAAGAAGGGTTCGCTGGCGCGCGTCGAGCCGGAAGGCAAGGTCATGCGCATGTGGGAGGCGATCGAAACCTACATGAACCGCAAGCAGAACCTGATCATCGTTGCCGGTGCTGACTACGGGCAGGGTTCGTCCCGTGACTGGGCGGCCAAGGGCGTACGCCTGGCAGGTGTGGAAGTGATCGTGGCCGAAGGTTTCGAGCGCATCCACCGCACCAACCTGGTCGGCATGGGTGTGCTGCCGGTCGAGTTCAAGCCGGGCACCACCCGCCTGACCCTCGGCCTCGACGGCACCGAAGCCTATGACATCCAGGGCGAGCTGTCGCCGCGTTGCGATCTGACCCTGGTCATCCATCGCAAGAACGGCGAAGTGACCCAGGTGCCGGTGACCTGCCGTCTGGATACCGCCGCCGAAGTCAACGTGTACAACGCCGGTGGTGTGCTGCAGCGCTTCGCTCAGGACTTCCTGGAGTCGACGGCCACGGCCTAATCGCCTGCTGCTGTCTCAGTCCTACTTATCGACCCGGTGCGGCCTCCGCCCCGGGTCGATAAGTAAAGGGCTGCAAGAATTTCAGCTTGAGGAGTTATTTCATGTCCCATGTTCCCCAGATCAAGATTCCCGCCACCTATATCCGTGGCGGTACCAGCAAGGGCGTGTTCTTCCGTCTGCAGGACTTGCCCGAGCGCTGCCAGGTGCCAGGCGCCGCGCGCGACCAGCTGTTTATGCGAGTGATCGGCAGCCCCGATCCCTATGCCGCCCATATCGACGGCATGGGCTGCGCGACATCGAGCACCAGCAAGTGCGTGATCCTGGCCAAGAGCGCTGTGCCCGAGCATGACGTGGACTACCTGTATGGCCAGGTGTCGATTGATTCGGCTTTCGTCGATTGGTCCGGCAACTGCGGCAACCTGTCGACCGCGGCCGGCGCCTTTGCGATCCATGCGGGTCTGGTCGATCCAGCCCGTATTCCTGCGAACGGTACCTGCGTGGTGCGCATCTGGCAGGCCAATATCCAGAAAACCATCATCGCCCATGTGCCGGTGACCAACGGCCAGGTGCAGGAAACCGGCGACTTCGAGCTGGACGGGGTGACCTTCCCGGCGGCCGAAATCGTGCTGGAGTTCCTTGATCCTTCCGATGATGGGGAAGAGGGCGGCTCGATGTTCCCCACCGGCAATCTGGTCGATGACCTGGAGGTGCCAGGCATCGGCACGCTTAAGGCCACCATGATCTCGGCCGGTATTCCGACCGTGTTCGTCAATGCCGAAGACATCGGTTACACCGGCACCGAATTGCGTGAGGCGATCAACACTGATCCCCTGGCGCTGGCAAAATTCGAGCAGATTCGCATTGCCGGAGCCCTGCGCATGGGGCTGATCAAAACACCGGAAGAGGCGGCCAAACGTCAGCACACGCCCAAGATTGCCTTCGTCGCCAAACCTAAGGACTACCTGGCCTCCAGCGGCAAGACCATTGTTGCGAGCGAGATCGATTTGCTGGTCCGGGCGTTGTCGATGGGCAAGCTGCACCACGCCATGATGGGTACCTGTGCCGTGGCCATTGGTACGGCCGCCGCGGTGCCCGGCACCCTGGTGAATCTGGCGGCGGGTGGCGGTGCGCGCACGGCGGTGCGCTTTGGGCATCCGTCCGGCACCTTGCGGGTCGGCGCCGAAGCCGTCCAGGTCAATGGCGAGTGGACGGTGACCAAGGCGATCATGAGCCGCAGCGCGCGGGTGCTGATGGAAGGCTGGGTGCGGGTGCCAGGCGACGCCTTCTAAGGCGTTGTTGCAGGCATGAAAAAGCCCGCAGCAGCGGGCTTTTTCGGCGAAGGTGTTGCCGGGCTACTTGAGGCGGCGCTCCACACCTTTTTCCACCAGGATCTTGGCGGAGATTTCCTCCACCGAGAAATGGGTGGAGTTGATGTGCGGGATGTTCTCGCGGCGGAACAGGTTTTCCACCTGGCGCACTTCGAACTCGCACTGGGCGTAACTGGCGTAGCGGCTGTTGGGCTTGCGCTCGTTACGGATGGCAGTGAGGCGGTCGGGGTCGATGGTCAGGCCGAACAGCTTGTCCTTATGCGGCTTGAGGGCGGCTGGCAATTGCAGGCGCTCCATGTCCTCTTCGGTCAGCGGGTAGTTGGCGGCGCGGATGCCATACTGCATGGCCATGTACAGGCAGGTCGGGGTTTTGCCACAACGCGAGACGCCGACCAGGATCAGGTCGGCCTTGTCGTAGTAGTGGGTGCGGGCGCCGTCGTCGTTGTCGAGGGCGAAGTTCACCGCATCGATACGCTCCATGTAATTGGCGTTGTGCGAGATGGAGTGGGATTTGCCCACCGAGTAGGACGAGTGGGACGTCAGTTCCTGCTCCAGCGGCGCTAGATAGGTCGAGAAGATGTCGATCATAAAACCCGCAGATTCGGCCAGGATGTCGCGTATTTCCTGGTTGACCACGGTGTCGAAGATGATCGGGCGGCCCCCGTCTTTCTCTGCGGCAGCGTTAATTTGTTGTACCATGGCGCGCGCTTTTTCGATGCTGTCGATGTACGGGCGAGTGAGCTTGTCGAAGGTGATAGTTTCGAATTGCGCCAGCAAGCTCTGACCCAGTGCTTCGGCCGTGATGCCGGTGCCATCAGAGATGAAAAAAGCGGTTCGTTTCATTTGCACCAAAGGCCTTAAGGTGGGGACGATTCTTGGCTATCATGGGCCAGTTTCGACAAGCCCTTGCCAGACGGCATTGTTACTTATTTTCAAGGGGCAGGCCACCGTGGCGCAGGGCGCCGCGGTAAGGGATTTTCCGGCATCCTGCGCTTTTCCAACCCACTAGTGGAGAGATCACCTTGGTAGAGTACGTAGTTTCCCTCGATAAGCTCGGCAACCACGACGTCGAGCACGTAGGGGGCAAGAACGCCTCCCTGGGCGAGATGATCAGCAATCTTGCTGGCGCCGGTGTATCGGTGCCCGGTGGTTTTGCCACCACCGCCCAGGCCTACCGCGACTTTCTCGAACTCAGTGGCTTGAATGAGCAGATCCATGCTGCTCTGGATGCCCTGGACGTGGATGACGTCAACGCCCTGGCCCGCACCGGCGCGCAGATCCGTCAGTGGGTGATGGAAGCCGAGTTCCCCGAGCGCCTGAACAGCGAAATCCGCACGGCATTCGAAGCCATGTCCGCCGGCAATCCAAATATGGCGGTGGCCGTGCGCTCTTCGGCGACCGCCGAAGACTTGCCGGATGCCTCGTTTGCAGGTCAGCAGGAAACCTTCCTGAACATCCGCGGTGTGGACAACGTGATCCGTGCGGCCAAGGAAGTATTCGCCTCGCTGTTCAACGACCGTGCCATCGCCTACCGCGTGCACCAGGGCTTTGACCACAAACTGGTCGCCCTGTCGGCTGGCGTGCAGCGCATGGTGCGTTCGGAAACCGGCACTGCCGGCGTGCTGTTCACCCTCGACACCGAGTCGGGCTTCCGTGACGTGGTGTTTATCACTGGCGCTTACGGTCTGGGTGAAACCGTGGTGCAAGGTGCGGTTAACCCCGACGAATTTTACGTGCACAAGCAAACCCTGGAAGCCGGTCGTCCGGCCATCCTGCGCCGCAACCTGGGCAGCAAAGCAATCAAGATGGTCTACGGCGATGAAGCCAAGGCCGGTCGTTCGGTCAAGGTGGTCGATGTTGATCGCGCAGAGCGTTCGCGTTTCTGCTTGAGCGATGCCGAAGTCACTGAGTTGGCCAAACAGGCGCTGATCATCGAGAAGCACTACGGCCGGCCGATGGACATCGAGTGGGCCAAAGATGGCGATGACGGCAAGCTGTACATCGTTCAGGCCCGTCCGGAAACCGTGAAGAGTCGCTCCAACATCAATGTGATGGAGCGCTACCTGCTCAAGGAAAAAGGCACCGTACTGGTGGAAGGCCGTGCCATCGGTCAGCGCATTGGTGCTGGCCCGGTCAAGGTTATTCACGATGTGTCCGAGATGGACAAGGTCCAGCCTGGTGACGTACTGGTTTCCGACATGACCGACCCGGACTGGGAGCCGGTGATGAAGCGCGCCAGCGCCATCGTCACCAACCGCGGTGGGCGTACCTGTCACGCAGCGATCATCGCCCGTGAACTGGGTATTCCGGCGGTGGTGGGTTGTGGCAATGCCACCCACGTACTGAGCGATGGCCAGGGCGTAACCGTGTCCTGCGCCGAGGGTGACACCGGCTTTATCTTCGAAGGCCAGTTGGGCTTCGATATCCGCAAGAACTCTGTGGATGCCATGCCCGATCTGCCGTTCAAGATCATGATGAACGTCGGTAACCCGGACCGCGCCTTTGACTTCGCCCAGTTGCCCAACGAAGGCGTGGGCCTGGCGCGCCTGGAATTCATCATCAACCGCATGATCGGCGTGCACCCGAAAGCCTTGCTGAACTTCGCCAGCTTGCCGGCGGATATCAAGGACAGCGTCGAGAAGCGCATTGCCGGTTATGGCGATCCGGTCGGTTTCTACGTCGAGAAACTGGTCGAGGGCATCAGCACCCTGGCTGCGGCCTTCTGGCCAAAGAAAGTCATCGTGCGCCTGTCGGACTTCAAGTCCAACGAATACGCCAACCTGATTGGCGGCAAGCTCTATGAGCCGGAAGAAGAGAACCCGATGCTGGGCTTCCGTGGTGCGTCGCGCTACATCAGCGAGTCGTTCCGCGACTGCTTCGAGCTGGAATGCCGGGCGCTAAAGAAAGTGCGCAACGAAATGGGCCTGACCAACGTCGAGATCATGGTGCCGTTCGTGCGCACCCTTGGCGAAGCCAGCCAGGTGGTCGATCTGCTGGCCAGCAACGGCCTCAAGCGCGGCGAAAATGGCCTGCGCGTCATCATGATGTGCGAGCTGCCGTCCAACGCCATTCTGGCGGATGAGTTCCTGGAGTTCTTCGACGGCTTCTCGATCGGTTCCAACGACCTGACCCAGCTGACCCTGGGCCTGGACCGTGACTCGGGGATCATTGCGCACCTGTTCGATGAGCGTAATCCGGCGGTCAAGAAGCTGCTGTCCAATGCCATTCAGGCGTGCCGCAAGGCCAACAAATACATTGGTATTTGTGGTCAGGGGCCGTCGGATCATCCGGACCTGGCACGTTGGCTGATGGAGCAGGGGATCGAGAGTGTTTCCCTGAACCCTGACTCGGTACTGGATACCTGGTTCTTCCTGGCGGAAGGCCAAGCACCGGCCTGATCATTCCTCACCCATGAAGGGGCGGGGTTTCCCGCCCTTTTTTGTGCAAGAAGCATTATGCAAAGCAGCAGCAATCTATTCCCCGTCGCGCTGATCAGTGCCGAGTTCCGTAGCGACCTCAGCGAAGACGTCTATCGCCTCAAGCCTGGCAATAGCAGTGATTACAGTGTCGAGTTGGCCCTGACCCGCCTGGGCCAGGCCGGCAGCGAACACGCCCGTGGTGTGCCGGTCGTGCTTCTGCACGGCAGTTTTTCCAATCGGCGTTTCTGGTATTCACCCAAAGCCATTGGTTTGGGGCCCCACCTGGCACGCTGTGGTTTTGATGTGTGGATCGCCGAGATGCGCGGCCACGGCTTGTCGCCGCGCAATCAGCAGTACAAGCACAACCGCGTTAGCGACTATGCGCGCTACGACTTGCCGGCAATTGCCGCGTTTGTCCGCGAGCAGACGGGGCAGGTGCCGCACTGGCTGGGCCACTCGCTTGGCGGTACGACCCTGACGGCGGCGCTCGGCGGCCATTACCTGGGTGAGCAAGAGGTGGCCTCGGCGGCCTTGTTTGGCAGCCAAATCAGCCGGATCTACTGGCCGCTGAAGGTGCCGCCGGTGGAGTGGGGCGGACGCTTGCTGCTCAAGCGCTTTGCTCATCTCTCCGGCTCGCGGCTCAAGCGTGGCCCCGAGGACGAGCCCATTGGCCTGGCCCTGGAGAGCTTGCGTTGGCACGGCCTGTTCGGGCGTTTTGGCGATGCTGAGCGCGACTGGTGGGCGGGCCTGGCGGAGGTGCAGGTGCCGGTACTGGCCGTTAGCGCCGAGGGTGACCGGCAGGACCCGCCATGGGCTTGCCACAAGCTGCTCAAGCAGTTTGGCTCGGCCACCCGCGAGTACCTGTGTCTGGGGCGCAAGGCGGGTTTCTCCTCCGATTTTGGTCATGTTGAGATGTTGCTCAGCAAGCCGGCGCAGCAAGAGGTCTGGCCGCTGGTAGAGCATTGGCTGCAGCAGCAGTGCTTGCCGCCAGCGTTCCGCTCGCCGGCCGACGAGGTTAAGCTGTAGCTATTAGCCATTTGGGCTGTGCCGTTGCCGACCAGCCCCCCATATCTGAATTTTGTTGTTCTTTACAGGAGTTTTGCCATGCAATACGTCACTCCCGATTTGTGCGATGCCTACCCAGAGCTGGTGCAGGTAGTCGAGCCGATGTTCAGCAACTTCGGCGGCCATGATTCTTTTGGCGGTGAAATCGTCACCATCAAGTGTTTCGAGGACAACTCCCTGGTCAAGGATCAGGTTGATCTGGACGGCAAGGGCAAAGTGCTGGTTGTAGACGGCGGTGGTTCGCTGCGTCGCGCCCTGCTGGGCGACATGCTGGCCGAGAAAGCCGCCAAAAATGGCTGGGAAGGCTTGGTGGTGTATGGCTGCATCCGCGACGTGGATGTCATCGCGCAAACCGCGCTGGGTGTGCAGGCGCTGGCCAGCCACCCGATGAAGACCGACAAACGCGGCATCGGCGACCTGAACGTGGCCGTCACCTTTGGTGGCGTGACATTCCGTCCGGGTGAGTACGTGTATGCCGACAACAACGGCATCATTGTCTCGCCGCAGCCGCTGCAAATGCCGGCGTAAGCTGTTGCCGTTGCACCCGCAGGCCTGCCTCCACGGCGGGCCTGTTTGTTTATTCGGATACCCGGCCCAGGAGTGGCAATGCACGAGGATGTAAATGCGCAATCGGGCCTGGTCCATGGCTTTGTGCTGGATGGGCAGGGCGGCGCTCGTCGCTTGGCGCGGGAGGCGCTGGATAGTCTGATCTTGCAGCCCGAGGAAAGCCTCTGGCTGCATTGGGATCGCAGTCATCCCTTGGCGCAGGAATGGTTGCGCCAGCGCAGCGGGTTGAGTGAGTTCAGCTGTGATCTGCTGCTGGAGGAAAACACCCGGCCGCGGCTGCTGGCACTGCCGGGGGATGAGCTTCTGCTGTTTCTGCGTGGGGTCAATCTCAACCCCGGCGCCGAGCCTGAAGACATGGTGTCGATCCGCATCTTTGCCAACGCACAGCAACTGATCTCCATGCGCTTGCGGCCAATGCGCGCGGTCAATGACCTGGCGCTGCAGTTTGCTCAAGGCGAGGGGCCGAAGACCATCTCAGAGTTGATGTTGGGGTTGGCCAGCCAATTGACCAGCAAAGTGGAAAGCCTGGTGGTGGCCTTGACCGATCCGGTGGACGGCGAGGAGGAACGCATTGATGCCGATGAGCGCTATGTGCCGGATCATGCCCAGTTGCAGCAGGTCCGCCGCCGTTCGGCCGGATTGCGGCGTTTTTTGGCGCCGCAGCGCGACATCTATGCGCAGCTGTCCAGCCACCGGCGTCCCTGGTTCGATGAGGCAGCATCAGGGTACTGGAATGAGTTGCACAACCACCTGACCCGCTGCCTCGAAGAGCTGGAGTTGATCCGCGAGCGAGTGGCGCTGATTCTCGAATCCGAGCATCGGCGTATGTCCGAGCAAATGAACCGGACTATGTACCGCTTCGGCATCATTACCGGTTTCTTCCTGCCCCTGAGTTTTCTCACCGGCTTGCTGGGTATCAATGTCGGCGGTATTCCGGGCGCCGAACAAAGCTACAGCTTTGCCGTGGTGTGCGTGTTGATGGTTGCTCTGACCACGGGGCAGTGGTGGTTATTTCGCCGTTTGCGCTGGCTCTAACGTGACCTGCCGATGCTGTTGGGCGTCTAGCCCCCATATACCCCGAGGTGCGTATGCGCGATCCGTTTGAAGAATCTCTACGTGACCTGCTTAAAGGCGCGCCTTCCAGCCATGACGACGATGCTTGTCTGGGGCGCGTGCTGAAAACCGCCAACCGCCAGGTCGGTGCCGGTGATTTGTTCAGTCTGCTGGGGCATTGGCTGGGTGCATTGATGATCGCCCTGAACAAGGGCTCGGCCCACGTGGCCCCGGTTTCCCGTCGTACTCCCCCCGTCCGTTCTGCTGATAAGGCTGATTGAACATGGAATTTGATCCTGTAACTCAAGGTCTGGTGGGCGCCATGGGCGCGCTCTGGACCCGCGTCGCCGTTTTTATCCCCAACCTGATTGGCGCCATGGTTCTGGTGCTGCTGGGTTTCGTGGTGGCCAAATTGCTCGATACCTTGTTGTCCAAGGTGTTGGCCAAAATCGGTCTGGATCGCCTGATGGCGGGCACCGGGTTGACCAAGATGATTGGCCGGGTCGGTATTCAGGTGTCGGTTTCGACCCTGATTGGCAAGATCGTCTACTGGTTCATTCTGCTGGTGTTTCTGGTCTCGGCCGCCGAGTTGCTGGGCCTTGAGCGGGTTTCCGCGACCCTTGATGTGTTGGCGCTGTATGTACCGAAAGTGTTCGGCGCGGCTCTGGTGTTGCTGGCTGGCGTGTTGCTGGCGCAACTGCTCAATGGCGTGGTGCGCGGCGCGGCGGAAGGTGTTGGGCTGGAATATGCCAATGGCCTGGGTCGTATTGCTCAGGGTCTGATCATCATCATCAGCCTGTCGGTGGCCATTGGGCAGCTTGAGGTGAAGACCGACCTGCTCAATAACGTGATTGCCATTGTCCTGATCTCGGTGGGTGCCGCAGTGGCGCTGGCGCTGGGGCTGGGCAGTCGCGATATCGCCGGGCAAATACTGGCGGGCATTTATGTGCGCGAGTTGTATGCGGTGGGGCAGCAGATTCAGATCGGTGAGATTGAAGGGCAGATCGAAGAGATCGGCACGGTTAAAACCACGCTGCTGACCGAGTCAGGCGAGCTGGTTTCTGTGGCCAATCGGGTACTTCTGGAGCAGCGAGTGAGCAGTCACTAACGCCTCAAACCCTGCTACTGTATGCCGCTAACCCATTCCATTCGAGGTTTTGGGTGGCGGCTGTCTAGACCTGACTGCCGGCCCAATTCGTTTTGAATACAGTTCAAGCGCTATCCTCGCGTTACGACCCCCGCGAACTCTCGGACGAAGAGTTGGTGGAGCGTGCACGCGTCGAGTTGTTCCACATTACCCGTGCCTATGAAGAGCTGATGCGCCGTTACCAGCGCACGCTGTTCAATGTCTGTGCGCGTTATCTGGGTAATGACCGCGACGCAGATGATGTATGTCAAGAAGTTATGCTCAAGGTTCTTTATGGTTTAAAGAACTTCGAAGGCAAGTCCAAGTTTAAAACATGGCTATATAGCATCACGTATAACGAGTGCATTACCCAATACCGCAAAGAACGGCGCAAGCGCCGTTTGCTGGATGCCCTGAGCCTCGATCCGCTGGAAGAAGCCTCGGAAGAGAAAACCCCGAAACCCGAAGATCGGGGCGGGCTGGATCGCTGGCTGGTGCATGTGAATCCGATTGATCGCGAGATTCTGGTGCTACGTTTTGTCGCAGAGCTGGAGTTCCAGGAAATCGCCGACATCATGCATATGGGCTTGAGCGCGACAAAAATGCGCTACAAACGTGCGCTGGACCGCTTACGCGAGAAATTTGCTGGCGTTACCGACGAATAGTTATGTGAAATTTTTGTTAGTTCGCGGGTTGCGCGTGCTAAAATCCACAACTGAGTTGTTCTTAAACTGTCGGACAACTGTGTAATTCATGAATAATGGGGATTTACGGATGAAACTGAAAAACACCTTAGGCGTAGTCATTGGCGCTCTCGTTGCTGCCACTTCCATCGGCGCACTGGCTCAGGGCCAAGGCGCAGTCGAGGTGGATGCTTTCGGTAAGCGTTATATCACCGACAGCTCTCGCGATCTGAGCAACGGCAACCTGCTCGGTGGTTCGGTTGGTTACTTCCTGACTGATGACGTGCAACTGGCGCTGTCGTACGGCGAATACCACGACATGCGTTCGGAAAATGATACCGGCAACAAAAACATCAAAGGCAACCTGGCTGCCCTTGACGCCGTGTACAACTTCGGTACCCCAGGCGTAGGTCTGCGTCCTTTCGTGTCTGCTGGCTTCGCTCACCAGAACATCAGCAACGTTCCGGATCGTACCGGCCGTGACCACAGCACCTTCGCTAACGTGGGCACTGGCGTGAAGTACTACTTCACCGAGAACGTTTTCGCCAAGGCTAGCGTTGACGCGATGTACAACATCGACGCTAACGAAACCGAAATGGCCGCTGGCCTGGGCATCGGCGCCAACTTCGGCGGCGGCACCAAGAAAGCTGAGCCAGCTCCAGTTGTTGCTGAAGTTTGCAACGACGAAGACAGCGACGGCGTGTGCGACAACCTGGACAAGTGCCCAGGCACCGAAGCCAACGCTACCGTTGATGCCGATGGCTGCGTAGTTGTTGCTGAAGCTGTTCGCGTTGAACTGGACGTGAAATTTGACTTTGACAAGGCTGAAGTCAAGCAAGACAGCTACGGCGACATCAAGAACCTGGCTGACTTCATGAAGCAGTACCCACAAACCAGCACCACCGTGGAAGGTCACACTGACTCCGTTGGTTCTGACGCCTACAACCAGAAGCTGTCCGAGCGTCGTGCAAACGCTGTTCGTGAAGTCCTGGTTAACCAGTACGGCGTTGAAGCTGAGCGCGTAAACGCTGTAGGCAACGGCGAAGCAGCTCCGGTTGCTGACAACGCTAGCGAAGCTGGCCGCGCTGTAAACCGTCGCGTAGAAGCGGCTGTTGAAGCTGGTAAGTAAGTGCTGCACCGTCATGCTCAGCTAGCCTGAGTGTGACACTAAAAAACCCGGCTCCGGCCGGGTTTTTTTATGCCCGTAAAAAAGCCCGACCAGGGCCGGGCAGTGCGCACAGGCGCAGGAGCGAAGCGGTTAGGCGCTATGAATCAGGGCTAGCGCCTGGCGGCTGGCGGCGACATCGCCGAGCACCAGAATGGCGGGGCTTTTCAGCTGGAAGTCAGTGGCTGCGGCTTGCATGGCCGCAAGGGTGCTGCGGCATTCGCGCTGCTGCGGCAGTGAGGCGTTCTCGATCATCGCCACCGGCATGTCGGCACGCATACCACCGGCCAACAGGCTGTCGCGAATCTCACCCAATTTGGCCACGCCCATGTACACCACCAGGGTCGTGCCGCCTTGCGCCAGGGCGGCCCAATTCAGGCTGCTGTCATCCTGGGTGTGGGCGGTAACCAGAGTGACGCCGCGGCTGACGCCGCGCAGGGTCAGGGGAATGCCGCAATTGGTTGCGCCCGCCAGGCCGGCGGTGATGCCATTGACCATTTCCACTTCGATCCCAAACTGCTCGAGCCAGTCGGCTTCTTCGCTGCCGCGACCGAAGATGCACGGATCGCCGCCTTTCAGGCGTACCACGCACTTGCCTTGGCGGGCATAGCGCAGCATCAGGCGATGGATAAAAGCCTGGGGCGTGGAGCGGCAGCCGCCGCGCTTGCCAACACTGATCACGCGAGCGTCGGGGCAGTGTTCCAGCACGGCCGGGTTGACCAGGTCATCAATCATGACGATCTGCGCCTGTTTCAGGGCGCGCACGGCCTTGAGGGTCAGCAACTCGGGGTCGCCAGGGCCTGCACCTACCAGCCAGACTTTTGCGCTCATGGGTTTCTCCTCAGGCGTTAACTGTGGCGGACATCGGCTTCGCCAGCAGTTGTTTGATTTCCGGGACGCAGGAGCCGCATTGGCTGCCGCAACCGAGTTCCTGCTTCAGTCCAGCCAAATCCAGGCCACGGCCAATGCCGGCGCAAATGGCGTTGCGGCTGACGTTCATGCAGCTGCACACGGTTTTTCCGCCGCTGCCGGGTGCCTCTGCGCTGCCGGGAGGCGTGCTCAGAGGGGCGAGGAACCAGCGGCGCAGTTCGGCATCGGCACGCTGTTCCTGCCACAGGCTTTTCAGCCAGTCACGGGCAGCGGTCTCGCCGGCCAGGCGAATGGCGGTAATACGGCCGTCTTCGATGCGTACACGCTTGCCGACGGCCTTGCGCGGGTCGTCATAGGCCAGTACGGGGCCATCATTGAGGCCAAGCAACTGGTCGATTTGCGCCAGCAAGGCGTTGTCCGGTGGCACGGCCGCCGCCGCACGCAGCACCAAGGCGGGGTGTTCGCGACCGCAGGGCACCAGGCTGGCATAGGTAAAACCTTCCAGCAGCGGGCGCAGGGCGCCGAGGCGGTTCTGCACGTCGCCTTCTACCAGGGCGAACAACTGCCAGGGCAGGTCGACTTTGCTGACTTCTACCGCCGCGTGTTTCAGTTCTGGCTGTTTCGACAGCGGATCGAAGGCCGGTGAGGTCAATACGTTGGTACCCAAGCCCTTGAGGAAGCGATCGCCCCAGTGCATCGGCAGGTAGGCATGGCCTGAGCGCACGCTGTCGTCGCTGTGTACCGGCAATACCAGGCTGCCACGGCGACTCTTGAGTGTTACCAGCTGGCCGTCCTGCAGGCGCCGGCGGCGGAGTTCGTCCGGGTGCAGGCTGACCACGGCTTCTTCAGCGTGGGCGAACAGGCGCGGTGCGGTGCCGGTGCGGCTCATGCCGTGCCACTGGTCACGCAGGCGGCCGGTGTTGAGGCTCAGGGTAAAACGCGTATCGCGTTTTTCCTGCGGGGCGCGGTAGGCGTCGGCAATAAAGTGCGCTCGCCCGGTCAGCGTTGGGAACTGAGCGTTGGCGTACAGGCGCGGACTGCCGACGCTGGCACCGCGGGGGAATGGCCACTGCTGTGGGCCTTGCGCATCCAGCAGCGCATAACTCAGGCCGCAGAGGTCGAGGTCGCGGTGTTCGGTCAGGTATTTGTATTCGTCGAACAGTGCTTGCGGGCTGTCAAAGTCAAACAGGCTGGCTTGGCCAGGGCGCAGCAGGCTTTCGAGACGGCGGGCGAAGTCACTGGTGATGGCCCAGTCCGGCCGCGCTTCAGCGGGTGCCGCCACGGCCTGGCGCACATGGGTGATGCGCCGTTCGGAGTTGGTCACTGTGCCTTCTTTCTCGCCCCAGCTGGCGGCGGGCAGAAGCAGGTCGGCGTAGCGGCAGGTCTCGGTGTTGGCGAAGGCTTCTTGCACTACCACGAATGGGCAACTGGCCAGCGCCTGGTGAATCAGGGTTTGGTTTGGCATCGACTGCGCGGGGTTGCTGCAGGCAATCCACAGGGCCTTGATGCGCCCGGCGTGGACGGCGTCAAACAGCTCAACCGCGGTCAGGCCATTGTTGTCCGGCAATTGCTCGACGCCCCAGTAGCGCGCCACTTCTTCACGGTGCTGGCGGTTGCTGGCGTCGCGGTGGCCAGGAAGCAGATTGCTCAGGCTGCCGGTTTCCCGCCCGCCCATGGCATTGGGCTGGCCGGTGAGGGAGAACGGCCCGGCGCCGGCCCGGCCGATTTGCCCGGTGGCCAGGTGCAGGTTGATCAGGGCGCTGTTCTTGGCGCTGCCGCTGCTCGATTGGTTGAGGCCCATGCACCACAGAGACAGGAAGCTCGGTGCGCTGCCGATCAGGCGCGCGCAGGTCTGCAGGTCGGCCACCGGGATGCCGCACAGCTCGCTGACCATTTGCGGGGTGTAGTCGCGCACCAGGGTCTTGAGGGCATCGAAGCCTTCGGTGTGCTGGTCGATAAAACGCCGGTCGATCCAGCCTTCCCACATGAGGATATGCAGCAGACCGTGGAACAGGGCCACGTCGGTGCCGGGCTGCAGGGCCAGGTGCAAGTCGGCCAGTTCGCAGGTGTCGGTGCGCCGCGGATCGATGACGATGATGCGCATTTCCGGGCGCTTGGCCTTGGCTTCTTCCAGGCGGCGAAACAGCACCGGATGGGCATAGGCCATGTTCGAGCCGGCGATCAGCAGGCAGTCGCTCTGCTCGATGTCCTCGTAGTTGCACGGCGGTGCATCGGCACCCAGGCTGCGTTTGTAACCCGCCACGGCCGAGGACATGCACAGCCGTGAGTTGCTATCGATGTTGTTGGTGCCGACCACGGCGCGGGCCAGCTTGTTGAAGGCGTAGTAATCCTCGGTGAGCAGCTGGCCGGAGATGTAGAAGGCCACGCTGTCCGGGCCATGCTCGCGGATGGTTTCGGCGAACACATTGGCGGCGTGATCGAGGGCGTTGTCCCAGTTCGTGCGTGAACGCGCCAGGCCTTTGCCCAAGCGCAGTTCGGGGTACAGCGCGCGGGCACTGAGGTCGCCGGTGAGGTGCAGGGTCGAGCCCTTGCTGCACAGCTTGCCGAAGTTGGCGGGGTGCTGTGGATCGCCCTTGACGCCGAGAATCTGTTCGCCGTCATGCTCGATCAGCACGCCGCAGCCCACGCCGCAGTAGCAGCAGGTGGAGGCGGTGATGTGTGTGGCTGGGTTTGCGGTCATGGCTCTTGTCCCGTACGCCGCTGCCGCGCAAGGCGGTCAGCAGGCTGGCTGTTGCAGGCTTACGCGCACTCGGTGATGGTTTTCAGGGCCAGCAGGACCCGGCCGTTTTCCAGCTTGACCGGGTACTTGTGGGTGCAGCCGACATCCGGTGCCAGGGCTTCGCCGCTTTCCAGGTCGATTTGCCAGTTGTGCAGCGGGCAGGCCACGCGCTTGCCGTAAATCAGCCCCTGGGACAGTGGGCCGCCTTTGTGTGGGCAGCGGTCGTCGAGGGCAAACACCTCGTCGTTGCTGGTGCGGAAGATGGCGATGTCGCCCTTGGGGCCGTCGACGATGCGCGAACCCAGCACGTTGATTTCTTCCAGGGCACAGATATCCAGCCAATTCATAACGTAGTCCTCAAGCAGGTTGTGCGGCTGGCGGGGCGCATGTTCAGCCCCGCCAGGCGGCGGCACTTAGGCCAGTTCGGTGATCGCGATGCGGTCGAATTCTTTCTTCAGCTGCGGCTGTTCGATGCGCTCTTTCCATGGGTCCTGTTCAAACGACAGGGCGAACTGCAAGCGCGCATTCAGGGCCTGGCGGTTGCCTTCATCTTCCAGCACAGCCTTCTTGATATGGTCCATGCCGACGCGTTGCATGTAGTGCACGGTGCGCTCCAGGTAGAAGGCCTCCTCGCGATACAGCTGCAGGAAGGCGCCGTTGTATTCGCGCACTTCTTCGGCGGTTTTGACCTTGACGAAGAACTCCGCGACTTCGGTTTTGATCCCGCCGTTGCCGCCGATGTACATCTCCCAACCTGAGTCCACACCGATGATGCCGACGTCCTTAATGCCGGCCTCGGCGCAGTTGCGCGGGCAGCCGGAGACGGCCAGCTTGACCTTGTGCGGCGACCACATGTTGAACAGGTCGTGTTCTAGGTCGATACCCAGTTGGGTCGAGTTCTGCGTGCCGAAGCGGCAGAACTCGCTGCCAACGCAGGTCTTCACGGTGCGGATGGACTTGCCGTAGGCGTGGCCGGAGGGCATGTCGAGGTCTTTCCACACCGCCGGCAGGTCTTCCTTCTTGATCCCCAGCAGGTCGATACGCTGACCGCCGGTGACCTTGACCATCGGCACGTTGTACTTGTCGGCGACGTCGGCAATGCGCCGCAGCTCGGACGGATTGGTGACGCCGCCCCACATGCGTGGCACCACCGAGTAGGTGCCGTCTTTCTGGATGTTGGCGTGGGCGCGTTCGTTGATCAGACGCGACTGCGGATCGTCCTTGGCCTCACCTGGCCAGGTCGACAGCAGGTAATAGTTGAGGGCCGGACGGCAGGTGCCGCAGCCGTTGGGCGAGGTCCAGCCCATTTCCGTCATGGCCTGGCTCATGGTGATCAGGTGTTTGTCGCGAATCAGCTTGCGCACCTGGCCATGGTTCAGCTCGGTGCAACCGCACACGGCTTTTTCGCTTTTCGGTTTGACGTCGGCGGCGCCGCCGACGGTGCTGATCAGGATCTGCTCAACCAGGCCGGCGCAGGAGCCGCAGGAACTGGCGGCCTTGGTGTGCTTCTTGACCTCGTCAACGCTGAACAGGCCGTTTTCCTGAATGGCCTTGACGATGGTGCCCTTGCACACGCCGTTGCAGCCGCACACTTCGGCGCTGTCAGGCATGCTCGCGGTGCTGTTTTGGCCTTGGTGGCCGACGTCGCCGATGACGTTTTCACCGAACATCAGGTGATCGCGGATCTGGCTGATGTTGGCGTTTTCTTTCACTTGGCGGAAATACCAGCCGCCGTCCGCGGTGTCGCCGTACAGGCAGGCACCGACCAGGATGTCATCCTTGATCACCAGCTTCTTGTACACGCCGCCGATGGGGTCGGAGAGGGTGATGGTTTCGGTGCCGTCGGCGCCCATGAATTCGCCGGCGGAGAACAGGTCGATGCCGGTGACTTTCAGCTTGGTCGAGGTGACCGAGCCCTGGTAACGGGCAAAGCCGAGCTGGGCCAGGTGGTTGGCGCAGACCTTGGCCTGGTCGAACAACGGCGCCACCAAACCGTAGGCGGTGCCACGGTGGTTGGCGCACTCGCCGATCGAATACACCCGAGGGTCGTAGGTCTGCATGGTGTCGTTGACCAGGATGCCGCGGTTGCACGGAATGCCGGCCTTCTCGGCCAGTTCGGTGTTGGGGCGGATACCGGCGGCCATCACCACCAGGTCGGCGGGGATCACGTCGCCACTCTTGAACTGCACCGCGCAGACCCGGCCTTCGCCGTTGTCCATCAGCTCTTCGGTCTGTTCATTGAGGCGGAAGTGGATGCCGCGCGCTTCCAGGGCAGTTTGCAGCAGCTTGCCGGCGGTGCGGTCGAGCTGACGCTCCAGCAGCCAGTCAGACAAGTGCACCACGGTCACGTCCATACCGCGCTGCTTGAGGCCGTTGGCCGCTTCCAGGCCGAGCAGGCCGCCACCGATGACCACGGCGTGGCTGTGGGTCTTGGCGGTGTCGATCATCATCTGGGTGTCGGCGATGTCGCGGTAGCCGATCACGCCGTGCAGCTTGTTGCCCGGAACCGGCAGGATAAACGGGTTGGAACCGGTGGCTATCAGCAGGCGATCGTACTCGGCGCTGGTACCGTCTTCGGCAATCACCAGGCGCTTCTTGCGGTCGATCTGCACCACTTTGCGATTAAGCAGCAGACGGATGTTGTGGTCGGCATACCAGCTGAGGTCGTTGAGCACGATCTCTTCGAAGGTCTGCTCGCCAGCCAGCACCGGCGACAACAGAATGCGGTTGTAGTTGGGGTGCGGTTCGGCGCCGAACACGGTGATGTCGTAGAGATCGGGGGCCAGCTTGAGCAGCTCTTCCAGGGTGCGAACCCCGGCCATGCCGTTACCGATCATTACCAACTTGAGTTTGTTCATGGCTTTACTCCACGCATCTGCAACCGCATTTCTAGGGATAAAAAAAAGGCGCCCTGCCAGTTACCTAGCAGGACGCCTTTGTCCAAGTCCCGTTCTGTCGGGAAGTGCGGCCTTCATCGTTGAGGGCTGCGCTTTATTTAAATTGTCAGATTGGCTATTGCAGGGGTTGTGCCAACTTTGCCCAGGCGCGGTATTCGGGCCTTTGTCAGGGCTTTTTACCTAGGCTTTGCGGGTTTTGCGCACTGCTTTAAGGCAAAGTTGCACCGCGGTGGTGCCTGCATGCTGCCTGGCGGGGCGTCAGCCCTGCATCAACAGCACCAGCAACACCAGGTTGGCCAGCAGCGACAGCAACGCCAGGCCGCGCCAGACGGCCAGGGGTTCGCGCTCTAGCAATGGCCGTGGGCGGCTGCTGATGGCTTCGCGCTCGCCACGTTCAAACAGCAGCAGCCATTCCTCTGCGGTCTCGAAGCGTTCCGCAGGGTTGGCGGCCACCGCGCGGTTCAGGCAGTCGTCCAGCCAGTTCGGCAGGTCCGGGCGGTAGCGGCTGGCGGCGGTCGGCTGGCCAAAGCGTGGGTGCTGGAAGGCTTCGATTTCGCCGTAGGGGTAATGCCCGGTCAGCAGGTAATAGAGGCTGACGCCTGCGGCATAGAGATCTTGCTGTGCGCTGGGAGACGCACCGGCAAAGGCTTCCGGGGCGATGTAACTGGGGGTGCCAGGCAAGCTGTGCTCTTCATCGCGCGACAGGCCCGGGCAATACGCCAGGCCAAGATCGAGCACGCGCAGCTCGCCATCCTCGCTCCACAGCAGGTTTTCCGGCTTGATGTCGCGGTGCAGGATGTTGCGGCGGTGCAGCATGCCCAGCGCCCGCAACAGGCGCGGGGCAATCTCCAGCCAGTGCGGCAGGGCCAGCGGGCCGTTTAGACGCAGCTGTTCGGCCAGGGTCTGGCCGCGGTATTCGCGCTGCACGTAATACAGGTGCTGGCGTTGGGGCAGGGGGTGAGCCTCGGCAAAATGGCGGCCGGCCACACGTTTGAGAAACCACTCTTCCTGCAGCAGCGCCGGGCCGGCCTGTGGGTCGTTATGACGGCTCGGCGGCAGGGTCTTGAGCAGCCAGGCGCGTTGCTGGTTGTCGTGCACCCGGTACAGCAGGGACTGGCGTGACTCGCCCAGCAGGCTTTCCACCTGCCAGCCCTCGAAGGTCTGGCCGGCGCGCAGTTTCGGCGGCAGCGGCCATTGGTCGAGCTGAGCCAGGGTGTCGGCCAGGGCGCTTTGCGGCAACTGTTCGATGCGCACCAGCAGGGCGCTGGCGTTGTCCTGGCTGCCGGCCAGATGGGCGGCACTGACCAGGGCCTGGCAGGCGGCGGTGGGTTCGGCCTCGGCCTGCAGGATGCTGCGAATGCCGTGGTCGCCGAGCACCGACCAGATGCCGTCGCAGACCAGCAGGAAACTCTCGCCTTCGTGCAGTTCGCCTTCCAGGTAATCCACCACCAGGTGCTGATCCAGGCCCAGGGCGCGCTTGAGCACATGCTGCATGCCGGGCTGTTCCCAGACATGGTCCTCGGTCAGAAGCTCCAGCGTGTCGGCATGCCAGCGGTAGGCGCGGCAGTCACCGACGTGCGCCAGGGTAAATCGCCGCCCCCGCAACACCAGGGCGGTAAGGGTGGTGAGCAGCGGCAGGCCGCCACCATTGGCCTGCAGCCAGCGGTTGTGGGCGATCAGCAGGCGATCAAGCGATTGCGCCACGGCCCAGGTTTCCGGTGTGGCGTAGTAGTCCAGGGCCAGGGCCTGCAGAGTGGCGCGGGCGGCCAGGCCGCCGTCAGCGCATTGGCTGACGCCATCGGCGAGGGCAAACAGGCTGCCTTTGCTGGCGGCCAGGGCCGGCGTCGGAGTGACGATGCGCAAGGCATCCTGGTTCTCGGCTCGGGGGCCGATGGCCGTGGCTTCACCAACGCTCAATTGCAGGCTCATGGGCGATTCTCTCGGTGTGGCTTACGACAAAGCCCGCGGCGGCAAAAACCGGCGCGGGCCATGACAAGGTTAGGGGCTAGTGCTTAAACCCGTGCAGCCGTCACGGCCGCCGAGCCCCAGGTGGTTCTCCAGCGCAGTTTGACCCCATAGAGGCCGAACCAGGCGAGGATGCCCAGGCTGGCAAACAGCCACAAGCCCAGTTGGTAGTCGCCGGTGGATTGCTTGACCGCACCCAGGCCGGCTGCCAACAGGAAGCCGCCAATGCCGCCGGCCATGCCGATCAGGCCAGTCATCACGCCGATTTCCTTGCGAAAGCGCTGCGGCACTAGCTGGAACACGGCACCGTTACCCGCGCCCAGGCTGAGCATAGCGACCACGAACAACGCCAGGGCCGCGGTGGCGCTGGGCAGGTTGAAGCCTACGGCGCAGATGCTCAGGGAGGCCACGGTGTAAACCACCAACAGGCTGCGGATGCCGCCGATCCGGTCGGCCAGGGCGCCGCCCAGGGGGCGCATCAGGCTGCCGGCAAACACGCAGGCGGCGGTGTAATAGCCCGCTTTGACCGGGTCGAAGCCGTACTGGTCATGGAAGTAGCCGGGCAGGGTACTGGCCAGACCGAGGAAGCCACCAAAGGTCACGCTGTAAAAGAACATGAACCACCAGCTGTCGCGATCACCGAGGGCTTTCAGGTAGTCGGCCAGGGCTTTCGGGGCAGGGCGGTTGGGGGCGTTCTTGGCCACGCTGGCGAAAATGATCAGGGTCAGTACCAGCGGGATCAGCGCCAGGCCGAACACATTGCCCCAGCCGAAGGCCGCAGCCAGGCCCGGTGCAAACAGGGCGGCGAGCACGGTGCCTGAGTTGCCGGCGCCGGCGATGCCCATGGCCTTGCCCTGGTGCTCTGGCGGATACCACTGGGAAGCCAGCGGCAGGGAAACTGCAAACGAGGCTCCGGCAAAACCGAGGAACAGCCCCAGCAGCAGGGCTTGCTCATAGCTGTGGATGCCCAGTTGCCAGGCGCAGAACAGGGCGCCGATGACGATCACCTGGCCGATCAGACCGGCAGTTTTGGGCGAAGTGCGGTCCGCCAGGATGCCCATCAGAAAACGCAGCACGGCGCCGGCGAGGATCGGCGTGGCGACCATCATGCCGCGTTGTTGGGTGGTCAGCTGCAGGTCGGCGGCAATTTGCACGCCCATTGGACCGAGCACATACCAGATCATGAAACTCAGATCGAAATAGAGAAAGGCTGCAAACAGCGTGGGCGCGTGGCCGGCTTTCCAGAAACTTGTATTCATCGAACACCTCGTTGGCTCAAAGGGGCCCGGTCGGGTCAGGGTTCAGCATGGTCGTGGACACGCTGACCTTGACCCGCCGGGGAGGTCGTCTGCTTGTGGCGGACAACCCTGCGGCCGAAGCCACAGTCAGGTTGAGAGAGTTGCTAGCGGAACGTCCGGATCACGGCCCGTCCACCGCCCCGATCACTGGGGCCAAACGCAAAAGACGCCGCGCCATGGCTCACATTGCTGTGAGGATGACGCGACGTCTTTGTCGTGCTGTGGCAACCGTCTTTGGCTGCCGCTGCGAGGGTATTTGCAAGAGCTGAGCCAGGTCTGCCTGGTGCCGCTAAATCAGCGCTTGAGTGCAGTTCAGGCGCACGCTGTGGGCTGAAACGGGGCGTGATGGTGAGTGGGTGCGCCGAGTTGGGGCGCTGCAGGGCTCAGCTCAGCCAGTTGACCTTGGGGAATTTATTGCGGAACGCCTCGGGCATGGGCGTGACCTGGCTGCTGCTGTAGTTGAAAAATACAAAACCCGATTTGGCCATCGCCACCAGCGTGCCGTCGGCTGGGCGGGTGATGCGGAAGGTGATGTCGCCGCCGTAGGTGTTGAAGTCCATCACGCCGACCTCGAACAGCAACTGGTCGCGGGCGTGGGCTTCGGCCTTATAGGTGGTGGCCAGGTCGGTGACGATGATGCCGACGCCTTCGCTGGCCGCTTCGGTAATGCCGAACTCGAAAAGAAAGCGCGCCCGCGCCTCGGAAATCATCGAGATCATCGAGTCGTTGCCCAAGTGATTGGCTCCATTGATGTCGGTGACCCGCACCGTCAGCTGGGTCTGGTAGCAGTACTGGTCTTCGGGAAAGTGCAGGGACAGGCGGGCCATCGCGAGGTCTCGGGGCAGGGCCGCCCTTATCGGGCAGCCAGCAGGGGTGGCTTCAGAGCGCCTGCAGGCGCTCGGCGAGGCGGCCATTATCGGCCAGTTCGAGGAATTCATCACCCAGGCGCTGGCTCTCGGCCATGGCCTGACGCCAGTAGCGCCGGCGGCCGGCCGGATCGCCCAGGTAGCGTTTGAAGTCGTTGCGGTCCGGCAGCTTGCCGTGGGGCAGGCGGGCCAGATAATCGCGCGAGGGGGCGAGCAGCAGCACATCCTGCAGGCGACCATTGTCGGCCCGGCGCCAGGGCAAGCTCTTGTCGAACCAGCCGGGAATCACTCGGTCGGTGAAGTGCGGGTAGAGCACGATATCGCTGCCGCTGTAGGGCAGGTCGAGGTGATAGTCGAGCAGGCCGCCATCGCGGTAGGTGCCTTTGGCCGCGCCGGGGATGTCGCGCACCGCTTCCATGACCATGGGAATGGAGCCTGAGGCCAGCAGGCTGTGGCGCAGGTTCTCCGGGGTCAGGCTCAGGTAGCGCGTGGTGAAGTCATCCAGGGCCTGCAAGGGCGGGGCTTGGCGACTGTCGTGGGCAATCAGACGTTCGAAGTGTTTGCCCAGCCGCGCGCGGCTTAGCAGGTTGTTGCCGATCACGGCCGACAGCCCGAGGCCGAGGCGTTTGGGGTGATCCTCGGCGAGCAGGCCATGGCTTTTGACTACCACGATGTTCAGGCGATAGTGGGGGTTGCTCAGCAACTGGGCGTCCTGGCCATCGAGCAGGTCGGCGAGCATCTGCCGACAGCTGGCGCTGACCTGGGCCCGGTCGCTGTCTTTGCTGAAGTGCTGGTCGTTGTACAGCTCGCCAAGGCGACGAATGCCGGCGGCGGCATCGGGCAGGCAGGCACTGGCAAAGCGCCAGGAGCCAATGGAGGCACCGATCAGGGCGCGTTCACGGGGCGCACGGGCCAGCCAGTCGCCAAACAGCGCCAGGTCCAGGCCTTGAATACCCAGGGCCTTCGGCCCGCCGGCGGCGCCGGGCAAAATCCCGACATCGGCAGGCGTCAGGCCATTGGCCTTGATCCGCGCCAGGGCGCGGGGACCGGCCTTGATGGTCAGGGCCGGGGATTTGATCTGTATGCCGTGCATGCCGCTCTCCCTTATCACTGGCCGCGATTATAAGGGCCCTCCAGCACAGACCAAGTGACTTCATGGCGTGAATGATCGGCACATGGCGGCTGGCGTCAGAGGCTTAAGCTTGGGTTAAGCCTGGGCGCGGATGATCTGCGCCATGACCGGCGCGGGCCCGGACCACAAGGAGAACTGCATGTTGCGCAATACCGAAGACACCTATGGCAGCGTCAGTCGCGCCCTGCACTGGCTGATGGCGCTGCTGATCATCGGCATGCTGGCCGGCGGGTTCCTGATGGGCGAGTTTGGCCGTGATAATCCCCTGCGGCCGGTGCTCTACAGCCTGCACAAATCCACTGGCAGCCTGTTGCTGCTGCTGATTGGTCTGCGCCTGCTGTGGACCTTGGTCAACCCCAAGCCACGCGCCATTGGCGACAATGGCCCGGCCAACCTGCTGGCCAAGGGCGTGCACATCGGTTTGTACGTGTTGATGATCGGCCTGCCGCTGTCGGGTTATTTGTTGGTGGCCTTGGGCACCAGCACTAAACCGTTCGAGTTCTATGGCCTGTTCCCTCTACCCAAGTTCACCCCTAACGGCGATGTGCGGGAAATTGCCGAAGAGCTGCATGAGAACCTGCCGTGGTTCGCTATTGCCTTGATCGGCCTGCACATCGCTGGCGGCCTTAAACGCCACTTTATCGAGCGTGACGGCACCCTGGCGCGGATGTGGCGCTCCTGATTGGCGCTTGCCCAGACATAAAAAAGCCCGGCCATGTGCCGGGCTTTTTTATGTCGCGCAGCATTACATGCCGTTGGCGAACTCGGGTTGGCTAAGGTCGATGCTGGCGCGCACCGGCTGCAGTGCCTGGGCGTATTTGTTGAGAATATCCAGGGCGTAATCGATACGTGGGCGCAGGCGCTGATCGTCTTCATTGCTGGCGGCGCCGTCGTTCAAGACCTGCTCGGCATGGCGCACGATCAGGTGTTCGGGGATGTAGCAAAGGCGGCAGTTTTTGTAGCTGGACGCGCGCAGTTCGCTGATCGGGTAAGCGCCGCCGATGCCGGACGAAACGCCCACCAACAGCCCAGGCTTGTGCGCCAGTTCGGCCTTGCTGGCATAGATGAAGAAGTTTTTGATCGCCGGGCAGGCCATGCCATTCCATTCCGGGGCCACGATCACCAACGCGTCGGCGTTCTTCAACTGTTCTGCATACTGCGGCCATGGGCCGCTGTCATCGCTTGGCCAGAGCGGCAACGGGCCTGCGCCCAGGTTGATCACGCTGCAGTGCGCGGTACTGCTGTGACCCTGTTCGATCAGGCGTTGGCGGAGAAATTCAGCCACTTTGGCGGACTGGCTGTTGGCGCGGCTGGAGCCGGCGACGAGAACAAAATTGAGCATCGGTGTTTCTCCCTTGAGGTCCGACAAACCCTAGTGTGCAGCGCAGACCAGGGCAAGGAGGGGCACGCCAGACTGGCGCGCAAATGACGCCAGCCTGAGTGTAAACACCTTTATACGCGGAATTGATCCATCAATTTTTGCTGATGGTTAGCCAGGCTGTTGAGGGCTTGGCTGACCTGGGCCGACTCGGCCGCCTGGCTGGAAATGGCTTCGGTAACGTCACGGATCGAGGAGATATTGCGGTTGATCTCGTCCGCCACCGAGCTTTGCTCTTCGGCGGCACTGGCAATTTGCAGGTTCATGTCGGTGATCACGCCGACAGCTTCGCCAATGCGCTGCAGGGCGGCCACTGCCATTTCCACCTGAGCCACGCTGCCCTGGGCCTGGCGATGGCTGCTGTGCATGCTGCTGACCACTTCGCGAGTGCCGCTTTGCAGGCCTTCGATCACCTGGCGAATTTCTTCCACAGAATCCTGGGTGCGTTTGGCCAGGTTGCGCACTTCATCGGCCACCACGGCAAAACCGCGCCCGGCTTCCCCGGCACGGGCGGCTTCGATGGCGGCATTGAGGGCCAGCAGGTTGGTTTGCTCGGCGATCGAGCGGATCACTTCCAGTACCGAACCGATCTGTTCGCTGCTGCTGGCCAGGCCTTCGACCTCACGCATGGCGGTGGTCATTTCGCTGGCCAAGTGCTCAATGCTCAGGGTCGTGGTGTCGATCACGCCCAGCCCTTCACGGGTGGCCTGGTCGGCGCCACGGGCGGCCTCGGCTGCCTGGGCAGCACTGCGGGCCACGTCCTGGGCGGTGGCGCTCATTTCATGGAAGGCAGTCGCCACCTGGTCGACTTCGCGGTATTGCTGCTGCATGCCGGCGCTGGTCTGGTTGGCAATCGCCGAGGACTGGTCGGCGGTGCTGCGGGCATCCTGCACGGAGTTTTTCACGTCGCTGATGATCGGTTGCAGCTTGTCGAGAAAGCGGTTGAACCAGCCGGTCAGCTCGCCCAGTTCATCCTGCTTGGCATAGGCCAGGCGGCGCGTCAGGTCGCCTTCGCCGGAGGCGATGTCCTTGAGCATGGCCGCGACACCGAGGATCGGTCGAGTAACGCCGCGGGCGGTCAGCCACATCAACAGCAGACCAAGGAGCACCGCAACCAGGCCCAGCACCAGTGATTTGGCGCTGTCGGCGGTGCTTTGCTGGTCGAGTTGCTGCTCCAGTTGCAGTGCCGGTTTCAGCAACACGGCATTGGGCACTTCCAGCAATACGCTCCAGGGTTTGGCGTCGGGGATCGGCTGCCACGGGCTGACAAGTCGCTGCATCTGCGAGTGCTTAAGCGCCGCCGGCTGGCCACGCTTGACCAGGTCGAGTAGCTCGCTACCTTGCTCGGTAAAGGCTTTCAGCAGCGGCTCGCCAAGCAGTTTGCTGTTGTTGCTGTGACCGGCCAGGAGCCCGGCCGGGCTGATGATGCTGACCTGGCCTGCACCTTCATAGAGCGCCTTGTGCGCCTGCATACTGAGTTGTTGCAGGCTGTCGAGGCTGATATCGACGCCCATCACGCCGACCACCTTGCCGTCCAGCAGCAGGGGAAAGGCGATGCTGGTCATGAGGATTTGCTTGCCGCCGACATCATCGAAGTACGGGTCCAGCACACAGGCTGCCTTGCTGTCGCGCGGGCAGGTGTACCAGGCGTTGTAGGGCGTGCCGCTGGGGCCGGCCGTGGTATCGGCGAGCTGCTCCTCGGTGAGGGGTTCGGCTTCCAGTTCGCCAGCTGTGGCCTGACTCCAGTACAGCGAGAAGCGGCCCTTGTCGTTGCTGCCCAGTTCCGCCTGGCCAACGAACAGATCGTCTTTACCGTCCAGGGCATTAGCCTCGAACACCACATACAAGCCCAACAGATCGGGGTTGCCTTCCAGTGCCGTGCGCACCTGGCGGGTCATGTCTTCACGCAGGTCAAAGGCGTCAAGAAAGCGTTTTTCCGCCTGGGCGCGCAGGAACAGCACCTGGCGCGAGAAGCCCTTGCCGTATTGGTAGGCGTCCATGAAGTAGCGCTGGATCTCCAACGCCTGAGCCTCCGCTCGCGCCTGCATGCGTAATTGCGCGGCCTGCTCAAGCATCTGGCTACTGGATTGCTTGACCATTTCGGCGCTGCTGCGCGCCTGGTACAGGGAGGTGGCCACCAGCAAGGTCACGATCACCAGCAGGCAAAGCCCGGCCAGTAGGGTGATTTTCCACTGGATGGAGAGGCGACTGAACGGCATGGGGTGATCCTTTTTATTATGCTCTGAACGCAGTAGCTAGCGGCCGAGGCCAGGGTTTCTTGATGTGCTCTGTGGCGGCTTAACGCCCAAGGCTATGTTTCTAAAGCAAGAAGTATGCACAGAATGCTTTATATATTGAACATTAATAACTCGCGACGTGGCAAATTCTGCACGCGCGGGTGAGCCGGCGCCGGTGCAGGCGCGCAAACCACTGCGCTGCTGTGGCAACGCTTGGCCCTGTGGCGCCTTGCCGGCATCATGGCCGCCCCGGAGCGGTCCGGGCTTATCCATCCCTCTGTCGCGAGTAATGCCTTGTGCTAAAGATCATGGCGCTGTTCTTTGCCACCGCCGTGGCGGAAATCGTCGGCTGCTTTTTGCCGTACCTGTGGCTGCGCAAGGACGGTTCGATATGGCTGCTGTTGCCGGCGGCCTTGAGCCTGGTGCTGTTCGTTTGGCTGCTGAGCTTGCACCCGGCGGCCAGTGGCCGGGTGTATGCCGCCTATGGTGGGGTGTATGTGGTCAGCGCGTTGCTCTGGCTGCGCTTTGTCGATGGGGTCAAGCTCAGCCCACTGGACTGGTTGGGCGCGGGCGTGACGTTAGTGGGGATGGCCATCATCGTCAGCGCCTGGAAGGCCGCATGAGTCGGTGGTGACGCTGATGGCCTACTTCGGTTTGTCTCTGCTAAGGGCCACAGGAACGCGATGTTGGTATAGCCGCTCCTGCAGGGCGCCGCTTGTATTGCAGCAGTACGGAACACCTCAAATAAAAAAGCCCGGCACATGGCCGGGCTTTTTTGTGGCGTGCTGCCGTTACAGCGCTGTGAGGGCGGTGTGTTGCAGCAACTCCAGCAGCGGTTGCGGATACACGCCGAGCAGCAGGGTCAGGGCGGCAATCGCCATCAGCATGATGCCGCCAGCACGCTGGCCCCAGTTTTCCGGAGCATCGTGACGATGCAGGCCCGGCGTCACTAGGAACAGGGTGACCATCACCCGCAGGTAATAGAACACGCCGATGGCGCTGCCGATGATCAGGCTGCCCAACAACCACCAGAGGTGCGCTTCGACGCCCACCGCAATGATGTAGAACTTGCCGATAAAGCCCGCCGTCAGAGGGATACCGGCCAGCGACAGCATCATCAGGGTCATCACTGCGGTCAGGGTCGGCCGCCGCCAGAACAGGCCGCGGTACTCGTACAGCGCATCGCAGTCACGGCCGTGGAACGGGGTGGACATCAGGGTAACCACACCGAAGGCACCCAGGCTGGTCAGCACGTAGGTGGTCAGGTACACGCCAATGGCTTCCACCGCCAGGCCATTGCTGGCGATCAGGGCCACCAGCAGGTAGCCGAAGTGGGCGATGGAGGAGTAGCCGAGCAGGCGTTTGATGTTGGTCTGGGTCAGGGCCAGCAGGTTGCCGATCAGGATCGAGGCGATCGCGATCAGGCTCAGCAGGTCGCTCAACCACCCGCCAGCCAGAGCCGGGGACAGCTGATACAGGCGCAGCAGCACGGCAAACACGGCCACCTTGCTGGCGGTAGCAAGAAAGGCCGCCACCGGCGCGGGTGCGCCTTCATAGACGTCTGGCGTCCACAGGTGGAACGGCACCATCGACAGCTTGAAGGCCAGGCCGACCAGCATCATGCCAACGCCCAGGTGCACCAGTTGGCTGAGCTGCCCGCTGGCGCTCAGCTTGCTGCCCAGACCGGCAAAGCTCAGGGTGCCCGCATCGGCATACAACAAGGCCATGCCAAACAGCAGGAAGGCCGAGCCGGCAGCCGAGAGGACCATGTATTTGATCCCGGCTTCAAGTGAGCGCTTGTTGAAGAAGGCGTAGGCCACCAGGCCATAGACCGGCACCGAGAGCAGCTCCAGGCCGATAAACAGACCGGCCAGATGTTGAGCGCTGACCAGTACGATACCGCCGGCGGCAGCCAGCAGAATCAGCAGGTAGAACTCTTCACGGTTGCCTGGAAAGCCAGGGCCGCTGTCGCCTTCACCGCCCAGGTAGGCGTGAGCCAAGGTGACGCAGGCCAAGGTCGCGGCGAGGATCAGGCCGATGTAGAAGCACGCATAGCTGTCGATCTGCAGCAGGCCGGTGACGGCCAGCGGCGCGACCTTGAGGGCCGGGATGATCGACAGCAGCGCCAGGTTGAGGCCTACCACTGAGAGCACGAAGGTCTGCGAGTGATGACGCCGCCAGGCAATCGCCAGCATGACCACCACGATGGTGGCACAGGTGACCAGCAGCGGTAGCAGGGCGATGAGGTGTTGAGTGGTCAATTCCATAACTCTTACTTACCGGGCCGAAGCGAGTTGAGTGAAGGCCGTGTCCAGCCAGCTTTGCACGCCCTGCATGGTGGCGGCGGAGGTATCCAGGATTGGTTGCGGATACACCCCGAGCAGCACCAGCAGGATCGCCAGGCTCAAGGCCATGCCCAGTTCACGGCCGTTCATGCCGCGCAGGGTATGCTCGGCCTTGGCCGGGCCGAAGTAGGCGCGGTGGATCATGATCAGCGAATAAACCGAACCGAATACCAGGCCGAAGGTGGCCACCACCACGATCCATGGTGTGCTCTTGAACGAGCCCAGCAGGATCAGGAATTCGCCGACAAAGTTACCGGTGCCCGGCAACCCCAGCGACGCGGCGGCGAAGAACAGGCTGATGGCCGGCAGGTAGGCGATGCGTGACCAGAGGCCGCCCATCTCGCGCATGTCACGGGTGTGCAGGCGCTCATAGAGCTGACCGCAAAGGATAAACAGCGCCGCCGCCGACAGGCCGTGAGCGAGCATCTGCACCACCACGCCTTGCAGCGCTTGCTGGCTGCCGGAGTAGATGCCGATCAGGATAAAGCCCATGTGCGAGACGCTGGAGTAGGCCACCAAGCGCTTGATGTCAGTTTGCGCAAAGGCCAGGAAGGCACCGTAGAAGATGCCGATCAGGCCCAGCACCATGGCGATCGGGGCGAACTCGGCCGAGGCGTTGGGGAACAACGGCAGGGCAAAGCGCAGCAGACCGTAAGCGGCTGTTTTCAGCAGGATGCCGGCCAGGTCCACGGAACCGGCGGTTGGCGCCTGGGCGTGGGCGTCCGGCAGCCAGGAGTGGAATGGCACCACTGGCAACTTGACCGCGAAAGCGACAAAGAAACCGAGCATCAGGATGTATTCGACCCCGGCTGGCAGTTCGGCTTTCAGCAACTGGCTGTAGTCGAAGGTCAGTACACCGCTGGTGCTGTAGTTGACCAGCACCAGGCCGAGAATCGCCACCAGCATGATCAGGCCGCTGGCCTGGGTGTAGATGAAGAACTTGGTGGCGGCGTAGATGCGGGTCTTGCCTTCCGCTGAGCTGTGTCCCCACAGCGCAATCAGGAAGTACATCGGCACCAGCATCATTTCCCAGAAGAAGAAGAACAGGAACAGGTCAAGGGCGAGGAACACGCCGATCACGCCGCCGAGAATCCACATCAGGTTGAGGTGGAAGAAACCGACGTTCTTCTGGATCTCGCTCCACGAGCAGAGTACTGACAGCACCCCGAGCAGGCCGGTAAGCAGGATCATCAGCAGCGACAGGCCATCCATTGCCAGGTGCAGGTTGATGCCGAAGCGCTCAATCCACACCTGCTTGAACTCCAGGGTCCAGACCGGATCGGCACCTGGGTGCGGAGCCAGCTGGAAGTCGCCGGTGGACCACAGCCAGAGGCACAGGGCCAGTTCCAGTAGCATGGTGAACATGGCGATGGCGCGTGGCAGGGCTGCGCCGAAGCGCTCGCCTTGCCAGCACAAAATACCGCCGATAAAGGGGATCAGGATTAGCCAGGGCAAAATCATAACGGGCTCAATTCCTTACACTAATGGGCAAATTCATATCAGGCCGCCGCCAGCAGGGCGATGCCCAGCAACAGTACGGCTCCCGCCACCATGGAGTAGGCATACCAGCGCAGGTTACCGGTCTGGGCGCGTGCCACCAGGTGATGACCGCCGCGGGCCAGACTTGGCAACACACCCATGGTGCTGTTCAGCGGGTCATTGCCGAGCAGGCGGCAGATAAACAGATAAGGTTTGACGAACAGTTTGTCGTAGACCCAGTCAAAGCCCCAGGCGGCGAACCACCAGGCACTGAGCACGCGGCCTACGGCGCTGTTGGCGATGGCCGTGACCAGGCGGCGTTTGCCGAGGAACAGCAGAGCAGCCAGCAGGATGCCGCTGATGGCGATAGCAGCGGAAATCAGCTCCAGCGAATGCTGGGCTGCGCCGCCGGCATGGCCGACGCTTTGTGGCAGTACGCCCGCCAGCGGTGGCGTGATCAGGGCGCCGACGAAGGTCGACAGCACTATCAGCACCGACAGCGGCAGCCAGTAGGCGACGCCATGACCGCCGTGGGCTTCGCTCTTGGCCTCACCGTGGAAGGTGATGAAGATCAGGCGGAAGGTGTACAGCGAGGTCATGAAGGCCCCCACCAAACCGGCGATCAGCAGGTTCTGATGGCCGCTGGCCAGGGCTTCCCAGAGAATTTCGTCCTTGGAGTAGAAGCCGGCAGTGACCAACGGCAGGGCCGCCAGGGCGGAACCACCGACCACGAAGCTGATATAGGCCAGCGGCAGCTTCTTCCACAGACCGCCCATCTTGAAGATGTTCTGCTCATGGTGGCAGGCCACGATCACCGCACCGGAGGCGAGGAACAGCAGGGCCTTGAAGAACGCGTGGGTCATCAGGTGGAAGATCGCGCCATCCCACGCGCCGACGCCGAGGGCCAGGAACATGTAACCGATCTGGCTCATGGTCGAGTAGGCGAGGATGCGTTTGATGTCGGTCTGCACCAGGGCGGCAAAGCCGGCCAGGACCAGGGTCACGCCGCCGACGATACCAACCAACTCCAGCACCTCAGGGGCGAGCAGGAACAGGCCGTGGGTCCGTGCGATCAGGTAAACACCGGCAGTAACCATGGTGGCCGCGTGGATCAGGGCGGAGACCGGAGTCGGGCCGGCCATGGCGTCGGCCAGCCAGGTTTGCAGCGGTAGCTGAGCGGATTTACCGACCGCGCCACCCAGTAGCATCAGGGTCGCCAGTTGCATCCAAAAGTCACCAGCGGCGAACTTCTGTGGTGCCAGCACCAGCAACTCTTGGATGTTCAGGGTGCCCAGTTGCTGCACCAGAATGAACAAGCCGATGGCCATGAATACGTCGCCGATACGGGTAACGATAAAGGCCTTGAGGGCGGCATTACCGTTGTTGCGATTGCTGTAGTAGAAGCCGATCAGCAGGTAGCTGCACAGCCCTACGCCTTCCCAGCCGAAGTACAGCAGAAGCAGGTTATCGCCAAGGATCAGCAGCAGCATGCTGAAGATAAACAGGTTGGTGTAGGCGAAGAAGCGCGAGTAACCGGCCTCACCGCGCATGTACCAGGAGGCGAACATGTGGATCAGGAAGCCAACACCGGTGACCACGCCGAGCATGGTCAGCGACAGGCCGTCCAGATACAGAGTGAAGCTCGGGGTGAAACCGTCCACCGCCATCCACTGCCAGAGCAGTTGGCTGTAGGCGCCGCCCTCAGGTGGGGCGACGTTGAACTGGTAGATGATCCAGGCGCTGGTTAGAGCCGAGAGGCCCACCGAACCAACGCCAATCAAGGCCGAGAGGTTTTCGGAAAAACGACCGCGGGAAAACGCCAGCAGCGCGAAACCGAGCAGGGGGAACAGGCACGTCAGGAATATGAGGTTCATCCGCGCATCTCGCTGGCAGCGTCGATATCGAGGGTGTGGAAGCGGCGATACAGCTGCAGCAGGATCGCCAGGCCAATACTGGCCTCAGCGGCTGCCAGGGTGATCACCAGAATGAACATGATCTGTCCATCGGCTTGCGCCCAGCGACTACCGGCCACGACAAAGGCCAGAGCAGTGGCGTTCATCATCACTTCCAAGCTCATCAGCACGAACAAGATGTTGCGCCGCACCATCAGGCCGACCAGGCCCAGGCAGAACAGCACGCCGGCCACAGCCAGGCCATGCTCCATTGGAATCATATCCATAGTCATTCATTCGCCTCGTGACGGCCGAGGTGGAAGGCGGCAACCAGTGCTGCCAACAGCAGCATGGAGGCCAGTTCGACGACCAGCAGGTAAGGACCGAACAGGCTGATGCCCACGGCCTTGGCATCGACGGTAGTGACACCGATGGCCGCGCCACTGTGATTGCCAAACAGTACGTAGAGCAGCTCACACAGCAAAGCCAGCGACATCATTGCCGGACCGCTCCAGATGCCAGGGGTCATCCATTGGCGTTCCTGGACACTGGCGGCTGGGCCGAGGTTGAGCATCATCACTACGAACACGAATAGCACCATGATGGCACCGGCGTAGACGATGATCTCCAGAACCCCGGCAAAGGGCGCGCCGAGGCTAAAAAAGCACATCGATACGGCCAGCAGCGAGACGATCAGATAGAGCAGGGCATGAACCGGGTTGGTGTTGGTGATCACCCGCAGGGTGGCCACTACAGCGACGCCGGCGGCGAAATAGAAAGCAAATTCCACAGCGTCCTCCTTAGGGCAGCAGGCTCTTCACGTTGATCGGTTGGGCTTCATCTTGTGCAGCCCCTTTCGGTTTACCGGCAATGGCCATGCCGGCCACGCGGTAGAAGTTGTAATCGGGGTTCTTGCCGGGGCCGGAGATCAGCAGGTCCTCTTTTTCATACACCAGATCCTGGCGTTTGAAGTCGGCCATCTCGAAATCGGGCGTGAGCTGAATTGCGGTGGTCGGGCAGGCTTCTTCGCACAGGCCGCAAAAGATGCAGCGCGAGAAGTTGATGCGGAAAAACTCCGGATACCAACGGCCGTCTTCGGTTTCAGCTTTCTGCAGGGAGATGCAGCCAACCGGGCAAGCTACGGCGCACAGGTTGCAGGCAACGCAACGCTCTTCGCCATCCGGGTCGCGGGTCAGGACGATGCGGCCACGGTAACGCGGCGGCAGGTACACCGCTTCTTCCGGGTACTGCAGGGTGTCGCGCTTGCGGAAAGAGTGGGAGAACACCATCACCAGGCTGCGCAGCTGGGTGTAGGTGCCGTAAAGAACGTGGAGGATGTACTTGATCATGTTCATATTCCTCACTGAACCGCGCCAGGAGCCGCGAGCAGCACAAAGGCAGCGGTAACCAGCAGGTTGATCAGGGTCAGCGGCAGGCAGAACGTCCAGCTGAAGGTCATGACCTGGTCATAACGCGGGCGCGGGATGGACGCGCGCAGCAGAATGAAGATCATGATGAAAAAGGCCGTTTTCAGGGCAAACCAGATAAACGGAATCTGCGGCAGGATATCGAATGGGCCGTGCCAGCCGCCGAAGAACAGCGTGACCAGCAGTGCCGAAATCAACACGATGCCGACGTATTCGCCGACGAAGAACATGCCCCATTTCATCCCGGCATATTCAATGTGATAACCGTCGGCCAGTTCTTGTTCAGCTTCCGGCTGGTCGAAGGGGTGACGGTGAGTCACGGCCACGCCGGCAATGAAGAACGTACAGAAGCCGATGAACTGCGGAATGATGTACCACAGGCCCTGGTTCTGAGCTTCGACGATATCGCGCAGGTTGAACGAACCGGCCTGGATCACCACACCCATCAGCGAAAGGCCCATAAATACTTCATAGGAAATGGTCTGGGCCGAGGCCCGCAGGCTGCCGAGCAGGGCGAACTTGTTATTACTGGCCCAGCCAGCAAACAACACGGCATACACGGTCAAACCGGCCATGGCGAAGAAGAACAGCAAGCCGATGTTGAGATCCGCCACGCCCCAGGTTGGGGTAATCGGCACCACCGCAAAAGCGATCAGCAAGGTGCTGAAGGCCACAATCGGCGCGATGGTGAAGATCATCTTGTCGGCGAATGGAGGGGTCCAGTCTTCCTTGAAGAACATCTTGATCATGTCGGCGGCGATCTGGAAGGCACCAAACGGGCCCACCCGGTTTGGACCGTAGCGATCCTGCCAGAGGGCCAGCAGGCGGCGCTCGACCCAGCTGAGCAGGGCGCCACAGATCACCACCGCGAGCAGGATGACGATGGCCTTGAGCACGGCAAAGAAGATTTCCAGCAGTTCGGGCGTTAGCCAACTCATTGTGCGGCCTCCTGCAGAGCCTCGGCGAAGGTGCCGAAGATGGCCGAAGGAATGCCCGCCAGACCTACCGGCAGACCGACCACGCCCAGGCTCAGGCTGTCATCGATACGCAGCGGCAAGCTCAGCTTGCGGCTGCCGACGCGCAGGCTAAGCAGGGCACCGTCATTGACGCCCAGCTTGTCGGCTTCGGCTTTGGCCAGGGCCACGTACGCTGGAACCATGCGCTCCTGAATCGGTGCGGCCAGGGCGCTGGTTTCGTCACTGCCAAACAGATGGTAGAGCGGTACCACTTGCCATTGACCGGCGGCCGGGGCAAATGGCTTGGGCACGCCGGTGAACCAGCTCAGGCCATCGCCCTTGGGCTCGATCAGGCGGATGCCGGGGTCGCCGGCACGCAGGTGACCACCGACTTCGTCCTGGAACTTGTTCCAGGCTTGCGGCGAGTTCCAACCCGGCGACCAGGCAAATGGCACCTGCTGACGCGGTTCAACCGAACCTGAGTAGCCTTCCATGGAGAAGGCGAAGGCGCTGTCCTGATCCTGCGGGGTACGCGGTTCATGCACGCTGATATTGGCGCGCATGGAGGTGCGGCCACTGTAGCGCAGCGGTTCGCGGGCCAACTTCATGCCCTTGATGCGGAACGAGGCGCTCGGTGCAGCACCAATGATTCCGGCCAGCTCGGCGTTGCTGGCAGCGCAGGCGGCGGTGACTTGGTCCAGTTGAGTCCAGTCCACCGGCTTGTGCTGCAGGGTGCTGTGCAGGGCATGCAGCCAGCGCCAGCCTTCGCGGATCAGAATCTCCGGCTTGTAATAGGACGGCTCGTAAACCTGGAAGAAGCGTTGAGCGCGGCCTTCCTGGCTGACCAGGGTGCCATCGCCTTCGGCGAAGCTGGCGGCCGGGAACAACAGGTCGGCACGGGCGGCGGTCGGTGTGCGCTGGTGATCAAGCACCAGCAAGACCTTGGCGGCTTGCAGGGCAGCGTCCACCTGGGCCGCGTCGGTACGGCGATACAAATCGTTTTCCAGTACCACCACGGCATCGGCCTGGCCATCGATTAGGCTTTGCAGGCCGACTTCGACGGCGTCGCCGCCGAGCATGGCCAGGCCCAGGCTGTTGGCCTCGGCAACCACCAGGCTGATGGAGGCGTTTTTCTCGCGCAGCTTGAGGGCCTTGGCGATGTTGGCACTGGCTTCCAGGATGGCCTGGGAACCCAGGGAGGCGCCCGAGACAATCAGCGGCCGCTTGGCGCTGAGCAGGGCGTCGGCAATCCGTTGCGCCAGCGCAGCGGCCTCTGGGTCGAGGTTGGCCACGGCGGGTGAGCTGGCATCCAGCGCGTGGGCCACGGCAAAGCCGAGACGGGCGAGGTCGTCCGGGGCGGCGTGCACCGTTTCTTCAGCCACGTCATCCAGCTTGGTGTCGCTCAGGCTGGCGATAAACAGGGGGCTGAGGGCGTGCTGGCCAATGTTCTGTACGGCGGCATTCAGCCACGGCTGAACCTTCATGGCGTCAGCCATGGCCACCGCTTTGTTCTTCACCGACTGGCGCAGGGCCAAGGCGATGCGGGCAGCGGTCTGGGTCAGGTCTTCACCGAGGATGAACACTGCATCGTGCTCTTCGATCTCGCGCATCGAGGCGATCGGCAGCGGACTGTCGCGCAGGATCTGCAGCACCAGACGCAGGTTGCTCAGCTCGGCGGCATTGATGCCGCTGTAGAAGTTGCTGGCACCCACCAGTTCGCGCAGGGCGAAGTTGCTTTCCAGGCTCGCGCGAGGTGAACCGATGCCGATAACGCGCTGGTCTTTGAGCAGGGCAGCGGCTTTGTCGAGTGCGGTATCCAGGCTCAGCGGATTGCCATTGGCCAGCAGTGGCTGACGCGGACGGTCTTCACGGTTGACGTAGCCATAGCCGAAGCGGCCACGGTCGCAGAGGAAGTAGTGGTTGACCGAGCCGTTGTAGCGGTTCTCGATGCGGCGGATTTCGCCGTAACGCTCGCCGGGGCTGATGTTGCAGCCGGCGGAGCAGCCGTGACAGATGCTCGGCGAAAACTGCATGTCCCACTTGCGGTTGTAGCGCTCGGAGTGGGTTTTGTCGGTGAATACACCGGTCGGGCAGACTTCGGTGAGGTTGCCGGCAAACTCGCTTTCCAGCACGCCATCTTCGACACGGCCGAAGTAGACGTTGTCGTGGGCGCCGAACACACCGAGGTCGGTGCCGCCGGCGTAGTCCTTGTAATAACGCACGCAACGATAGCAGGCGATACAGCGGTTCATCTCGTGGGCGATGAACGGGCCGAGCTCCTGATTCTGGTGGGTGCGCTTGCTAAAGCGATAACGGCGCTGGTTGTGGCCGGTCATCACGGTCATGTCTTGCAGGTGGCAGTGGCCACCTTCTTCACACACCGGGCAGTCGTGCGGGTGGTTGGTCATCAGCCACTCGACCACGCTGGCGCGGAAGGCTTTGGCTTCCTCGTCGTCGATGGCGATCCAGCTGTTGTCGGTGGCCGGCGTCATGCAGGACATCACCAGACGACCGCGTTTGTCGTTTTCGTCGGTGTACTGCTTGACCGCACACTGGCGACAGGCGCCAACGCTGCCGAGGGCGGGGTGCCAGCAGAAATACGGAATGTCGAGTCCCAGTGACAGACAGGCCTGTAGCAGGTTGTCTGCACCGTCAACTTCGAACGCTTTGCCGTCTACGTGGATAGTGGCCATGGTTCAGTTTTCTTCGTTTATCCGCCCAAAGGCAGACGTGGCTAATGGAATCACGGTCGCAGTCGTGGCCTTGTACAGGCCGCCAAGCTGCAAATCTCTTATGCGCCGACCGGTTGCGTCGGCTTATTTACCTGGCTTTGCTCAGCAACACCGGCTTCAAACTCGTGGCGGAAGTACTTGATCGCGCTGCCCAGAGGCTCGATGGCACCAGGGGCGTGGGCGCAAAAGGTCTTACCGGGGCCGAGGTTGTTGCACAGCTGTTCCAGGGTTTCGATGTCGCTCGCCTGACCGACACCACGCTCCAGGGCGCGCAAGGTTTTCACGCTCCAAGGCAGGCCGTCGCGGCAAGGGGTGCAGAAACCGCAGGACTCGCGGGCAAAAAACTCTTCCATGTTGCGCAGCAGCGAGACCATGTTGATGCTCTCGTCGACAGCCATGGCTAAACCTGTGCCCATCCGCGTGCCGACTTTGGCGATGCCAGCGGCAAACATGGGCGCGTCAAGGTGTTCCGGCAGCAGGAAACCGGTACCGGCGCCGCCGGGTTGCCAGCACTTGAGTTTGAAACCGTCGCGCATGCCGCCGGCGTAGTCTTCGAAAAGCTCGCGGGCCGGGACGCCGAACGGCAGTTCCCACAGACCGGGATTTTTCACCTTGCCGGAGAAACCCATGAGCTTGGTGCCCATGTCTTCGCTGCCGGCGCGGGCCAGGGATTTGTACCAGTCGACACCGTTACCGACGATGGCGGGCACGTTGCACAGGGTCTCGACGTTGTTCACGCAGGTCGGCTTGCCCCATACACCCACAGCGGCGGGGAAGGGCGGCTTGGAGCGCGGGTTCGCGCGGCGGCCTTCCAGGGAGTTGATCAGCGCGGTTTCTTCACCGCAGATGTAGCGTCCGGCACCGGTATGGACGAACAGCTCGAAATCAAAACCGCTGCCGAGGATGTTTTTGCCCAGAAGGCCGGCGGCCTTGGCTTCATCGATGGCGCGATTGAGGTTGGTGGCAGCATCGACGTATTCGCCGCGCAGGAAGATGTAGCCGCGGTAGGCCTTGAGCGCGCGCGCACTGATCAACATGCCTTCGATCAGCAGGTGCGGCTGCTGCTCCATGAGCATGCGGTCTTTCCAAGTGTTGGGCTCCATCTCATCGGCGTTACACAGCAGGTAACGGATGTTCTGTGCGTCGTCCTTGGGCATCAGGCCCCACTTCACCCCAGTTGGGAAGCCGGCGCCGCCGCGGCCCTTGAGACCGGAGTCTTTAACCGTTTGGACGATTTCGTCCTGGGACATTTGCGCCAGGGCTTTACGGGCGGCGTTGTAGCCGTCCTTGGCCTGGTATTCGGCGAGCCATACAGGGGCCGCGTCTTCACGCAAACGCCAGGTCAGCGGATGGGTTTCTGCGCTGCGGGCAATGCTGTTGGCCGGGCCAAAAGAGCTGAGTCTCATGGGTAGTTCTCCAGCAGAGAGGCCACGCCGGCAGGTTGCACGTCACCGAAGGTGTGATCGTCGATCATCAGCGCCGGTGCCTTGTCGCAGTTGCCCAGGCAGCACACCGGCAGCAGGGTGAAGCGACCGTCGCTGGTGGTTTCGCCCAGGCCAATGCCCAGTTGCTGCTGCAGGCTGCTGACCACCGACTCATGGCCACCGATATAGCAAACCATGCTGTCGCAGACACGGATGATGTGCCGACCGACTGGCTGACGGAATATCTGGCTGTAGAAGGTAGCTACGCCTTCGACATCACTGGCGGGGATGCCGATCAGTTCGCCGATGGCGGTAATAGCGCCATCCGGCACCCAGCCACGGGCCTTCTGCACGATCTTCAGTGCTTCGATGGAGGCGGCGCGGGAGTCTTCATAGTGATGCAGTTCGTGCTCAATGGCTGAGCGCTCAGCCTCACTGAGGACGAAACGATCGGATTGGATCAGGCTGCTTTGGCTCATGATTAGCGGTCCACATCGGCCATAACGAAATCGATACTGCCCAGATACGCAATCAGGTCAGCCACCATGCTGCCGCGGA
>RCMZ01000119.1_pt1 | contig 47186 bp, 39 predicted proteins | sample 2041141 | NCBI WGS metagenome assembly RCMZ01 (sample SAMN09708263, study PRJNA481090) | Wastewater metagenome, whole genome shotgun sequencing project. | biome: sewage; isolation source: Davis station wastewater (DW) | place: Antarctica: Davis Station | collected 2010-03-01 | reverse complement strand
CACCAGGTTGTGGAAGATCGGCCCTTGCTGGAACACGAAGCTGCCGGTTTCCGGGCGATAGATCTCGGTGCCGGTGATGTCGGCGGGCAGCAGGTCGGGAGTGAACTGGATGCGATGGAACTGCGCTTCAATGCCTTCGGCCAACTCTTTGATGGCCTTGGTCTTGGCCAGCCCCGGCGCGCCCTCGACCAGCATGTGGCCGTCGGCGAGCAAGGCGATGAGCAGGCGCTCGATGAGTTTTTCCTGGCCGAGAATCTGCGTTGAAAGAAAGGTTCGCAGCGCGAGCAGCGCTTCACGATGTTCCATCGATGACGGTTCCTGGAAGGGGTGGCCCGAGGCGTCGAAATAACCCGCGGGCTGGGGTGGCTACTTTAATCCATCGCGGGGGGTGGCGACTAACGGCTTTTTCGCCGCTAGCCGTCACTACAGAGGCCGGATGGGCGCCACCATCGCGAGCAGGGGTACTTGCCGGTTGTCGAGCTGGGGGTGTTCCCGCCCGCCACAAGCGGGCCTTGCCCGCAATGAGGCCGGTACAGGCAAGCATTTATCGCGGTGGGAATACTGCGCTCCCACAGGCGTTGCATCAGCCTCTCAGCGCAAGCGCCCCGGCAGCGGCATTGCCAAACGTCTGCGCAAACTGCACCTGCGGCGCGCCATCCACCAATTTCTTCAGCCGCTGGTTGAACGCCCGGCTCACCGCGTACTGGCCGCCGGACACGGTGCGGAACTGCGCCGTGAGGGTCACGCCGTTGAGGTCCATCTTGTCGACGCCGAATACCTCCAGCGGGCCTTGCAGGTTGTACTTGAGGAAGCTGTCTTCGCGGATCGAATGGCCGGTTTCGCGGATCAGCTCCAAGGCCTTGTCCACGTCTGTGTCGTAGGTGAACTGCACCGAGAAGAACGCATAGGCAAACTGCCGCGACTGGTTGGTGACGGCTTTGATCTGGCCGAACGGCACCGAATGCACGAAGCCCTTGCCGTCGCGCAGGCGCAGGGTGCGGATGGTCAGGCCTTCGACGGTGCCGGCGTGGCCGGAGTCGAGCACCACCCAGTCGCCGATGGACAGGGTGTCTTCGATGATGATGAACAGGCCGGTAATCACGTCCTGCACCAGTTGCTGCGAACCAAAACCGATGGCCAGGCCCACCACCCCGGCACCGGCCAACAGCGGCGCGACGTTGATGCCCAGGTTGGCCATGGTGGTGATGGCGCAGATCACCACCAGGATGATTTTCACCGCGTTGCGCAGCAGCGGCAGGATGGTCTTGATCCGGGTGCTGGGCTGGCGGCTGGAGCGCTTGCTGGCCGGTGGCTTGAGGGCTTCCTGAATGGCGGTGTCCAGCACCACCCAGAACAGCCAGGTGACCAGCAGGATCAAGCCGATGCTGCTCAACGAGTCGCTGATGGCCCGGCCCACGGCGTTGCGCTGGGCAAACTCGAACAGCGACACCCCCCAGATGCGCCCCAGGATCTCGATAAAGGCAACCGCCATGACGATGCGCAACAGCGCATGCAACAGGCTGAGGAAGCGTTCCTTATAGGCGCTGCTGCGTTGCACCGCCACCGCGCTGCGGGACCTGAACAGGTGCTGCAACAGGGTGCTGAGGAACACCGTGGCAATCAGCAGCACGGTGGTGAACAGGGCGCAGCGCAGGGCTTTCTGGCTGTCTTCGCCGGCGCCGATCAGGTTGATTGCCGACACCAGCACCATCAGGAGGATGGGCCAGTACCACAACCCGGAAAAAATCCGCAGCGACTCCTGTAGCGCCGGTTGCTTCAAGCGCTGGGCCAGGGAGCGGTTGCGGATCAGGTGCGCCACCGGGCGGCGCAGGCGGATCACCAGCAGGCCGAACACCACCGAGGCCAGCAGGCCGGTGAGCACCGCGACGCTGCTGGTGATGTTGGAGCCCAATTGCCGGGCGATCTGCGGGCTGGTCAGGGCATCGCTGAGAGCGGCGAGAAAGCCGATCAAGAACAACGGCTGCGGGCAGTAGTGGCGGATGATCCGTACCGCCGGGCGCTTGTGCCCCAGGTTGAACATCACGATCACGCCCAGCAGCACCGAGGTGGAGACAATCCCGCTGCTGGTGGCATAGGCAAAACACAAAGCCAGGGCGCGGCCTACCGACGTGGGCAGCCAGTGGCTGACGTACAGCGTCAGGGGCAGGCAGATGAGCGCGGGCAACGTCCAGGGCAGGGCATAGCCCAACACCGCCAGCAGGCGTGGGCGGGCCTTTACAAAACCGCGACGCTGCAAACGCGCCACCGCCCAGCGCCCGAGCAGGTTCAGGGTGGCGAAGGCACCGACCCACAGGGCCGACAACAGCACAAAATCCCCGGCCACGCTCCACGGCGAGCGCTGCGACGGCTGGTTGACCAAGCGCCCCACCTCATCCGCAGCGCGGTCGGCCCGTAAGCGCCAGGCGTCGATCAGGTGCTCGTTGAGGTCCAGTTTGTCTTGTACTTGTTCGATGCTGGAGCTGATGGCGCCGAGCAAACCGCCCTCGACCAACAGTTCGGCCTTGGCCGGCTCAGGCTCGGCGGCCGGGGTGGGTTCAGGGGCAGCATGTAGCGCGGCGCTGGCGCACAACAGCCAGGCGCCGAGCAGTCGGGCGGTACGGGACGTGAACAAAATGCAGGCTCCTTACGCCAGGGTCTGTAAGGAACTGATCGGTTTTAGCCCTGGGAGTTCGGTTTTATCTGCCTGCGGCGGCCCTGGCTTCAGGCTTGGGCCAGGCGCCCAACGCGTAACCAGCCCACGACCACCAGAAGCACAGGTAGCTAAACAATGGTCAGCGATCGGCCTGTAGGGCGAAGGGGAGGTTTAGCACCCGCAGGCCGGGGTCTTTATGCCAGTCGAAGTTCTTGAGCAACGGCACGATGGCTACACCGACCTGTTGGCGAACCAGGTCGGCGATGCCAATGATCGAGTTCAGTTCCAGAATCTCCAACGGCTCGACCGATTCGCTCTTGATGATCGACTGCACTTTGCGGCCCACCGCGGTGGACCTGTCGTAGCGAATGAACGGCTGGGTTTTGAGCAACTCCACGGCATCGTCGATACCGGCGGTCTGTGTGGCATTGGCCATCATGGCGATGGGTTCGTTGTAGAGCAGGGTCCAGCTCAACGGCGCCCGAGCCGACCAAGCCGCGCCCTTTGGCGGCTATAAACAGTCGGGTAACGGGCGCGAGTGGGGTGAGGCGGGATTTGACCAGTACCTGGAGAGCAAGTCGCTGTTCGGGTATTTGCCGCTCTAGGGGAGCCTAAAGGGCGACAGTTTAGTTGTCGCCCTGAATAGCCGTTCAGAGGCCTGGCCGCTGCTAGCGGACCTGTTTGTGATGCCCACCTTCCAGTTTTCGGTGTCAGCGGCTTTCAATCTGCGCCTGCAACTGGCCGCCAACAATCGAGATTTCTTTGTACTGCTGACCCTCGCGCAGCACGAACAACGCATCCATCCCGCGTTCCTGGGCCAGGCGTGGGCCCTGGGTTTCGCCCAAGACCATCAGCGCCGTGGCCCAGGCATCGGCGAGCATGCACGAGGCCGCCACCACGGTGACGGCGGCGAGCCGATTGCGCAGCGGTGCGCCGGTAGCCGGGTTCATGGTGTGGGCATAGGACTGACCGGCCACGTCCACCCAATGTCGATAGTCCCCGGAGGTCGCGATAGCGGCATCGCTGAGTTCCATCACACCCATCACTTCACGCACGCCGCGGGTGGGCTTTTCCAGGGCCACGGCCCAGCGCCGGCCGTCAGGTTTCATGCCCCGGGCGCGCATCTCGCCATCGATGCCGACCAGGTAGCGGGTGATACCCAAACCCTCCAGGCAACGGCCCAGCTCATCCACGCCAAAACCTTTAGCGATGCCACTCAAATCCAGGTTCAGCGCCGAGCGCTTGCGCACCTGATTGCGTTGCGAGTCGACCACTAGCGCGGCGCTGGCCAACACGCGGGGGCTCGGCGCCAGGGTACCGAGCGCTTGCTCCGGGCCCGTCTGCTCTCCAGGGCCGAACCCCCAGGCGTTGACCAGATCACCCACCGCGATGTCGAAGGCGCCGCCGGATTGCTGACTGACGCGCAGTGCAGCAGCCAGCACCGTGGCCAGTTCCTTGGGAACGGGCACCCAGTCGTGAGCGGGGGCGGCGTTGAGGCGGTTGAGGTCCGAGCCGGGTTTCCAGGTGGACATTTGTTGGTCCACCCGAGCCACGGCGTGGGCAAGGCGACGGCCAACATCGTCGACATCGATCCCGGCGTTGGCATAAAACAGGGCGGTGTAGCGAGTGCCCATGGTTTCACCGCTCAGGCTGTGGCGCGGCAACTCAGTAGACGTCTTCACGGTAGCGTCCTTGTGCCTTGAGGGTCAGCACATTCAGGTTCAGAGGCGCCAACACCTCATCGAGGGCCTGCATCACGCCTTTGGCCATTTCGCGGCTGCCACACACCAGCACCTGGGCGCCTTTTTCAATCAGTCGGCGCAAGGCCGGCGCATCGCCGATCAGCCGGTCTTGCACATAGCTGTGGTCCTGGCTCTGAGAGAAGGCGGCGCGCAGTGCCGTGAGGCGGTGGTCCGACAAGTATTGGTTAAGCTGCGGCTCGTAGAGAAAGTCCGAGGCCGGGTTGCGCCCACCCCAATACAAGTGCATGGGGTGCCGGGCCTTGTTGTTACGGATAAAACCGGCCAGAGGACCGATGCCGGTGCCGGCGCCGATGAGGATCACCGGGTGGGCGCCCGATGCCGGGCGAAATTGCGGGTTGGGCTGGATAAACGCCTCAATATGCGCGCCGATGCCCAGGCCATGAAGGAACTCCGAGCACAGGCCACCGCTGTGTTTACGCACGCAGATCTCCAGCACGCCGTCCTGGGAGCCGCTGGCCAACGAGTAAAAACGCGGGATCGGGCTGCCGGGGGGCACAATCCCCACCAGGTCGCCGGCCAGAAAGCCCGGCAATTTGCCGCGGGCTTTGAAGCGCAGTATGTGGGTCGGCGCGTTCACCTGTTCGCCATAAACAACCCGCTCTGTCAGTTGCAATTGATGTGTACGCGGCGGCTGCGGGGTGTGAACCAGCAGCAGTTCCTGGCCCAACGCTTCGCCCAGCGCGTGGCCCCAGCGCGCAAACGCCTGAGAGGACTGGCGGTTGACGGTTTCCAGCCCCAGCAAGGGCGAGCCACCGGCCTGGGACATTGCCTCCTGGACCTGATGGGCGTACTGACAGAACTGCGTAAACTGGCGGTCGCCCAGGCCCAGCACGGCAAAGGGCAGGCCGGGCTTGAGGCCGGTCTTGGCCAACCGCGCCAGGAACTGCGAAGCCGAGGCCGGTGCATTGCCGTCTCCGTGGGTCGCGGTGAGGATCAACACCCGTTGGGCAGTGGGGTAGTCGCCCGTCCATTCATTCATCGGCGCGCTATGCACCTGATGGCCACTGCGGCGCAGTGCGTCGTGCAAGGTGTTGGCAAAGCCCCAGGTGCTGTTGTTTTCACTGCCCACCAGAATCACGCTGTCGGCGCAGTGGGCCGGGGTGTTGTGGCGGATAGTCGGGCCAGCCTTGCGGCGGCGCCACCACAACAGGATGCCGGTCACGCTCATCAGCGGCACGCAGAGGGCGCAGAGCCCAAGCAGCAGGCCCAGCCACCAGAGGCCTTCGCCGGTGTGCAACCGAAAGATCAACTCGTAGAGGTTGTGCATCGGGTCGTAGGCTTGATACGACAACAAGGCGCCGCTGGCCTGATCCACGTAGCCTTCACCTTGGGCCGTGCGCAGGGAAAACACATCGCGCGGGTTGCCAGGGCTGGGGAAGACCAGCTCGCGCAGGTCGTTCAGGTCGGTGGCCTGCAACGCTTGCAGCTTCCCTACTGGCAAGGCCGGGCCGGTGCTAACGTGGGCGGGGAAGGCAGGCTCTGGTTGACTGCCGTCGGCGATAAAACCGAAGCCGGTGGCGGACATGTAAAGCCCGCTCAATGCCGACAGCAGCAGCCCGAGCAGTGCCAGGCGCCCGACTTCAGCATGCCAGCGCTGGCTGAAGGTACCCCGCAGTGGCCGCAGCAGGTTGCGCCAGCCGCCCAGGCGCCGGGCCAGCAATAGCGCACCCGACACCGACAGCATCAGCATGAACAGCGCGCCGGCTCCCGATACGCCGTGGCCCGGCGTGCCAAGAAACAGTGAGCGGTGCAGTTCTTTCACCCAACGGGAGAACGGGGAGGGCTCGTATGGGGCGAGGCCTTGGCCGGTCAGTGGGTTGACCGTTTGCGCCCCGGCCTGGCCGTTCTGGTTGTAGTAGACGAGCACCGTGCCGGACGCTGTGCGCTGGATCTGCTCCACGCCCGGAAAGTGGCTGGCAATGCGCCCGGCCAGTTGGCCGACATTGAGCTGCCCAGTAGAAGTGGGCGTGCTTTGCAGGTGCTCCAGGGCCGGCTCGACGGACAGGATCGCGCCGCTGATGGCCAACAGCATGACCAACAGGGCGGCGATCAGGCCAGGTAGGGAATGGAACTGGCGAAGCATGTTCAGCCTCCAGAAATGGCGGGTGCTACAGGTCGTAAGTAAAGGAACTGACGTAGGTATTGCCGGGCGCCGGCTTGCCTGCGCCCTCAGACGTCAAGGGCACGCTGACATCAGCGCGGGCATCGCGTTTGTCTTCGACGGCGCTGTCGATGCGGATCTGATACCCGGCATCAATCAGGGTGTCGGCCAGTTCGACGCTGACTTTGAGCGTGCGCCCGCTGCCGACACTGGCGCCGCTGACCCCGTCGAACTCGCTTGGGTTCATTGCGCTGCCCCGGGCCCAGTCGCCCAGATGCTTGTAGTACTTGGCCTTCTTACCGGCCACCCAAAGGGTTTTCTGGTATTGGCCGTTGGCGTCGGTCACGTAGATCGCCAGGTAAGCTTCATTGCCGCTGTAGTTCTTGAGCTGGGTGGTCAAGGTCACTTCACGGGCCTGGGCCAGGCCCGGCAGGGCAATGGCGCCGGCAAGGCAAGTGGCTGCGATGATCTTTTTCATGGGGGTGTCCTTTTTGATCGTTAGGCCAAGAGCCTGGACCTGCTTGCTGACAGCAACCTGAAGCGCAGGAAAAACTCATCGGCAGGTAAGGCATCACTCGGTGAGCGGGGTGCCGAGGTAATCCCTGGCATCGCCGTCGTCGAGGAAATGGATCTCGAACGTGCGCAGGCGCAGTGAGGCCGGCGAATAGCTGGCTTCGATGGCATTGCCTTTGCGGTCCAACCCCTTGAGCTCGTAACAACCGTCGTCGACCTTGATGCGTTGCACGCTCCAGCCGTATTGCCGCTCTACCTGCTGACGCAGGGTTTCGCGCGGTTGCCAGTCGCTCACCGGGTCGCTGCAATGGTCATCCGCCAGGGCGTAACCACTGAGCAGCAGGCTCAGCAGCGTGGTGTTGGCAATAAAACCTGATTTCATGATCTGTCTCCTGCCGAGGTCGGCGTCAGGGGCGTACCTTAAGGTGCATTCCTGACAACCAGCTGAATCTTCAGATTCACGTCAGGTAAGGCAATTAAGCTGCTGCACGACAACCATCCCAGGAGATGCCAGATGCGGGTTTTATTGGTCGAGGACGCAGCGGGGTTGGGGGAGGCAGTGCGCGAACAGATTGCCGATGATGGCCACGCCGTCGATTGGGTGCAGCGCCTGGAGCATGCGCGCAACAGCGTGCGCACCACGGTGTACGACTTGATCCTTCTGGATCTGATGCTCCCGGATGGCCGGGGGCTGGACTTTTTACGTCAGCAACGCTCGGCAGGGAACGTGACCCCGGTGATTATCCTGACTGCACAGGATCAGATTTCCGATCGTATTGCCGGCCTCAATGCTGGCGCCGACGACTACCTGGTCAAACCGTTCGACTTGTTTGAACTCTCGGCCCGTGTGGCAGCGGTGGCCCGACGTTATAGCGGCAACCCCAATCCGCAGATCAAGCTCGGTGATGTGCAGGTCGACATGAGCGCCCGCACAGTGCAACGGGCCGGCGCGACGGTGGACCTGACGGCGCGGGAGTGGGCGCTGTTCGAGGCTTTTGTGCAACGCCCCAGCGCGTTGCTGTCCAAGTCGCAGTTGGAGGACCGGCTGTATGCCTTCGGCGCCGAAATCGAGAGCAATACCATCGAGGTCTACATCAGCCGGCTGCGTAAAAAACTCGGCCGCGAGCTGATTGAAACCGTGCGGGGCATGGGCTACCGGTTGATGTCCGTATGAAGCCGTCGTCAAGCCTGCAAAAACGTCTCGGCCTGGGTTTGACGTTGGGCACGACCTTGCTCTGGCTGGCGGCGACCGTCGGTGCCTGGTTGGTGGTGCAACATGAATTGAACGAGGTGTTCGACAGCGCGCTGCAAGAGACTGCACAGCGCATCCTGCCCCTAGCCGTGCTGGAAATCAGCAACCGGGAAGACCCCACGCAGGCGCAGCATGTCGCCACCCTGAAAATGCACAAGGAACACCTGACGTACCTAGTGCGCGATGCCAAGGGCCAGGTGCTGATGCAGTCCCACGACGCCAACCCGAAGATCTTCAACCCACACCCTGTCGAAGGCTTTTCAACCACTAAAAAATACCGTTTGTACGGCGCCAGTGCGCTGCGTGAGACGGTGTTCATCGAAGTCGCCGAACCGCTGAAGCACCGCCGTGAAGCAGCGTGGGAAGCGTCGCTTGCCTTGTTGTTGCCCTTACTGGTGCTGATCCCCATCAGCCTGTTAGGCACCTGGATGTTTGTGCGCATCAGCCTGCGCAGCGTATTGGCCTACCGTCGTGCCGTGGAAGCGCGGGGCGTGGGTGATCTGTCGCCGATCAGCGGAGCGCGATTGCCGGCGGAAATCGCGCCACTGGCCGAGGCGGTCAATCATCTACTGGAACGTTTGCGCAAGGCGTTGGAGGCCGAGCGCAGCTTTACGGCCAACAGTGCCCATGAACTGCGCACGCCACTGGCCGCGACCTTGGCGCAGATTCAGCGTTTGCAATACGAAGCGCCCGAGGGCCCGTTGCGGTTACGCGCGGCTAAAATCGAAAGCGCGTTGCGCGAACTGGCTCGGCTCTCGGAAAAACTCATGCAGTTGGCCAAGGCCGAGGGGGGCGGGCTGTTGTCCGAAACGCCCCAGGACCTCATCCCGCTGCTGGCCCATGTGGTCGATGAGTGGTACCACAGCAATGGGCACCGGATCGAGCTGCACCTGCCAACCCAGACGAGTGTGTACTCGACGATAGACCCGGACGCCTTCGCCATTCTGTTGCGCAACCTGATCGAGAACGCACTCAAGTATGGCGCTGCGGATCAACCAGTCGAAGTCAGCCTCACCCATCAGGCGCTGCTGCGGGTGGTCAATGGTGGGCCGCCTGTGCCCGCGCCGGTGTTGCAGCAACTCACCGAGCGTTTTGTGCGCGGTCACAGTGAGATCAGCGGTTCAGGGCTGGGGTTGGCGATTGCCAAAGCCGTTGTGCAGGGCGTCAACGCGAGAATGAAATTGGTCTCCCCTGCAACAGGGCGACAGGAGGGGTTCGAGGTCTGCGTCTGGTTACCGCTCGCCCAAATCCCAGCCGGTCGCCAGGCTGCGCTTGGCGCTCCCTGCGCGTCGAGAACACCCCCCGAGCGTTGAATTCGTGGCGTGGCACGGGCGGTAAATGAATCACAGGCACGGATCATCCACTGCTTGCGCTCGGCTTCAAGTAACCGCGTGCTGCCTCACCTTGCGACTCAAACCCGGGGTCTTGCCCGTAATGCGCTTGAATGCGCGACTGAAAGCGGCCTGGGAGGTATAGCCCAAGCGCTGCGCCACCTCTTCAATCGGCAGCCTTTCGAGGGTCAGCCACTGGCTTGCAAGCCGCATTCGCAGTTCGGTGACATAGCGCAGCGGGGTCATGCCAATCGTCACTTGAAAGCGGTCCGCGAAGACCGAACGCGAGGTATTGCATTGCTCTGCCAACTGCGCGACGGTCCAGTCGCGGCCCGGTTGTTGATGGAGCGCCAGCAGTGCACCGGCCAAGCGTGGATCGCGCAAGGCGGCGACCAGGCCAGAAGCATTCCCGCAGGCGCACTCCACCCAACCGCGAACGACCATGGCGGCCACCACGTCGGCCAACCGCGCGAGGATACCGGCGAAGCCGACACGGGCGGCACTGACCTCGCGTTCCATGGTGGTCAGGATTGGCACCAGCCCGGGGTAACGCTGGCCGCCGGCATCAATCAGCATGAGGCCCGGCATCAGCCGGCCAAGGCCATGGATACTGCCCAGTTCAAACTCCATGCAACCACTGAACACAAGGGTGCTCGGCGTGGGGCTGGCATCGGTTCCGGTATCCACCGCGCTGACGGTGTCACCTAAGGGCGCGCCGTTTAGACGGTCGATGTCTTGAACAGGCACGTGGGAATGGGAAGACAGTTGATGGGCTGCGCCGTGGGAGATGAACACGGCGTTGCCGGCAGACAGCGCGTAGGTGCTGCCGTCCTCCATTCGCATTAGCGCATTGCCGACGGCCATGAAGTGGAACCAGGCATGCCCAGGTTTTTCCGCGAAACCCAAACCAAAGGTTGGGCCCGTTTGGATACGCCGGTATTCAACGCCACGTAGGCGCATGCCACGCAACAGCTCGTTGATGAGGTCCGAGGAAAGCGCAAACTGATCTGCAGGCATCGTTCAGGTGTTTTAGTCAAAAAGTAGAGACTTTGGATCATAGATCATCCAGTTTTCGGCGCCTAGACTTCGGCTGGCAATGAATATTGGGAGATCCGTGCAATGACTGACTGTGTATGTAACGCCGTGTCCGACCGCCATCCCGGCGTCGGCGCGGACGTAGAGCCTGCGACGCCCGCGTGGATGGCCGTCTTCTCGTTGGCAATGGGTGTGTTCGGATTACTGACCGCTGAGTACCTTCCGGCCAGTTTATTAACGCTGATGGCGACCGACCTGGGAGTGTCCGAATCGCTGGCTGGCCAGGCGGTAACCGTGACCGCCGTGGTGGCGCTGTTCGCTGGCTTGTTGGTGCCAGGCCTGACCCGCGGCATCGACCGCCGTTGGGTGTTGCTGGGTTTTTCCACGCTGATGGTCGCCTCCAATCTGTTGGTCGCCGTTTCCTCCAGCTTCGCGGTGCTGTTGTTGATGCGCATCTTGCTGGGCATTGCCCTTGGCGGGTTCTGGAGCATGGCGGCAGCGGTAGCGATGCGCTTGGTGCCCAGTGCTTTGTTGCCCCGGGCGCTGTCGATCATTTTCAGCGGTATTGCCGTCGGCACGGTTGTTGCTGTGCCGCTGGGCAGCTATCTGGGCGGGCTATATGGCTGGCGCAGCGCGTTTTTTGCAGCAGCGGCGGTCGGCATGGTGACCCTGGCTTTCCAGTCGCTCACTCTGCCGCGCCTCGCGCCGCGCCGGCCGGCACGTCTGCGCACCGTGCTTGAGGTGTTACAGCGCCCAGGCATCGCCATCGGCATGTTCGGTTGTGTGCTGGTGCACAGCGGCCACTTCGCGATGTTCACTTATGTTCGGCCGTTCCTTGAAGGGACTACCGGCATCGGCCCGCAAGGGCTGTCACTGATGCTGCTGGGTTTTGGTGCGGCGAACTTCGTCGGCACGCTGTTGGCCGGCAGGCTGCTGGAGCGCCACCCGCTGGCCACTTTGGTGCTGATGCCCGCGCTGGTCGGCGTTGCAGCACTGGCGTTGGTGCTGTTGCCGGCCTCGGTGCCGGGGCAGGCGGCACTGCTGGCGGTCTGGGGCCTGGCCTTTGGTGGTGTGCCGGTGGCGTGGTCGAACTGGGTCGCCAGCTCGGTACCCGATCAGGCGGAAAGCGCCGGAGGCATGGTAGTGGCCTCTGTGCAGTCAGCCATTGCCACCGGCGCGGCCGCTGGCGGTGCAATGTTCAGCCTCAGTGGCAGCGCAGGCGTATTCGTAGCGGCGGCCGTGCTGATGCTGCTCGCCGCGTTGCTGATTGCGTTGCGCGTCCGCGTCCCTTCAGCCTATGACGTTCGCCAGCCCAAGCCCGCGTTGCACCTTTGATCCGGTTTGCCACAGCGCCGCGATTCGTCCGTAATCAGGACTGAAACTGGACGAGTTCTGCGCCTGCCCGACGACGCCTAGAGACTCTCAGGGTCGCCAAAAAACATCTGAATCCGCGAACGCAGCCAGCGCTCACCGGGGTCGTTGTCCTGGGAACCGCGCCAGGCCATGTGCAGCTCGAAGCTGCGTACCGGCAGGGGCGGGTCGTCGGCGCGCAGGCCGCCGGCGGCGGTGAGGGCTTGTGCGGTGTAGTCGGGTACGGTAGCGAGGATGTCGGTGCCGGCCAGCAGGGTGCCCAGGCCGTTGAACTGCGGTACGGCGAGTACGACATGGCGCTTGCGGCCGAGTTTTTCCAGTTCTTCATCGATGAACCCGCTCAGGTCGCCGGCAAATGACACCAAGGCGTGGGGGCGGGCGCAGAAGTCGTCCAGGCTCAGGGCGCCGGGCACGCTGTCGGCACGCAGCATCTTGGGCAGGCTGCGGCGCAGGATCTTGCGCTTGGCGTTGGCCGGCAGGTCGGTGGTGTAGCTCACGCCGATGGAGATTTCCCCCGAAGCCAACAAGCCGGGCATCAGGATGTAGTTGACCCGGCGCACGACCAACACGATGCCCGGCGCTTCGGCGCGCAGGCGCTTGAGCAGCATGGGCAGCAGGGCGAACTCCACATCGTCCGACAGGCCAATGCGAAATACCGCGGTGCTGGTGGCCGGGTCGAACTCGGCGGCGCGGCTGACAGCGGTGGAAATCGAGTCCAGGGCCGGGGAGAGCAGGGCGAAGATTTCCACTGCTCGGGCGGTGGGTTCCATGCTGCGCCCAGTGCGCACGAACAGCGGGTCGTCGAACAGCCCGCGCAGGCGCGAGAGGGCCGCGCTGATGGCCGGTTGGCCGAGGAACAGTTTTTCCGCAGCTCGGGTCACACTGCGCTCGTGCATCAGTGTTTCGAACACAATCAACAGGTTAAGGTCGACTCGACGCAGGTCGTTACGGTTCATCGGGTGTCCTGGCAAAATCGGCCAAGCGTGGCGGTACGCTTGACGAGAGCTGCCCGTTGAGAACAACGGTCGGCGTGAATCTTACGGGCAAAGGCTGCTACTCTGCACCGGCTAATTCATTTTTCCTACGTTGATGGTTCTGTTTTCTGGTCTGTATGCGTCGCGGAATCGATGACAGACATGTCGACTATTAATAGCCACGGGTAGTCTTGGCCAGAAAGCCCGGATAAAGTTCAGGGCATTAGAGGTTACTTTTGACGAGGTTTGCGATGTCCCGCACGATCCGTTTTCACAAGTTTGGCGCAGCCGACGTGCTCAAATGCGAAGAGCATGCGCCCGCGTTGCCCGCACCGGGTGAAGTGCAGGTGCGTGTCGAAGCGATCGGCATCAGTTGGTACGACGTTCTCTGGCGGCAGAACCTGGCGTCTTCCCACGCCCGTTTGCCTTCGGGCCTGGGCCATGAAATGGCCGGGGTGGTGACGGCGGTCGGCGAGGGCGTCGAGGACTTGGCGGTGGGTGACAAGGTCGCCAGTTTTCCGGCCGAAAGCCCCAATGATTACCCGGTGTACGGCGAAGTGATCGTGCTGCCGCGCAGCGCCTTGACCCGTTACCCCGATGTGTTGAGCCCCATCCAAGCCAGCGTGCACTACACGCCGCTGTTGATCGCTTACTTTGCCTACGTTGACCTGGCGCGGGTCAAACCGGGGCAGTTCGCCCTGGTCACCGACGCCAGCCACTGTGCCGGGCCCTCCTTCGTACAACTGGGCAAGGCCCTGGGCGTGCGGGTGATTGCCGCGACCAAGACCGCCGAAGAGCGCGAATACCTGCTGAGCCTGGGGGCCGAGAAGGTCATCGTCACCGAAGAGCAGGACCTGCTCATGCAGGTCAACAAGTTCACCGACAACCGCGGCGTCGACGTGGTGTTCGATGGCCTCGGCGGGCCGCAGATGTCGATGTTGGGCGACGTCTTGGCGCCCCGTGGCAGCCTGGTGCTCTATGGGTTGCAGGGCGGTAACCAGACACCGTTCCCGGCCTGCGCGGCGTTCCAGAAGAACATCCAGTTTTTTGTGCACTGCATCGGTAACTTTACCGGCAAGCCGGAACTGGGCATTGCCCAGGACCAGGTGGCGCTGCAACGAGCCTTACGCGACATCAACCAGCTCACCGCCGACCGCGTGCTGGTGCCGCTCAAGACCACCGTGTTCGCCTTCGACGAGTTCGTGAAGGCCCACCGCTACATGGACGAGTGCCCTTGCCGCGAACGGGTGGCGCTGCACATCGTCGCACGCTGAAGGTGGTTCCCAGCGCCAGCGCCCGAACCTGCGGCGCTGGCGTTTTTTTTGCTCGCAGTTTGGGGCCGCGTAGTTAGCTGACGTTGCGCCCCATCCTTATTATTTGATCCGCGCATCCGCGCATTGTCGTTAGTCTTGAAGGGCGAACGAGTGGGCGGGCCTTTGACGATCTATTAACGACAACTTTTTCATGCAGATATGCTGGTCTGAGTATCTGAACTGGTTTTTCGCGTAAATCTGTATCTTCCATTCATTAAGTAAGCCTTGATAATTGAATTATCACTTTCATCTCAAGGAATGAGTCATGACTGACGAGCTTGTTTTATATCGGCGCAGCACTGCTCTAGTTCGTGAAGAGCTTGCAGGGCAAGGGTTGCGGCCGAGGTTTAAGGAAATCATGGTGGGCCGGTTAGTTGGCTTGAGTGTGCGGTATAAGTGCTGTCTAAAAAACAATGTAATCATTGGTTGTAGGTTGTTGTAGGAATATTCTTAGGCAACTTTAGTTCCTTCCTGGTAAGGCTGCTAGTTTGGTGCAGTGTTAATATTTGGTAACTGAATGCCCTCCACCTGGGCGCACACTTTAACTTTAGCGGCAACCCACGACTCAAATCGAGGTTGTTCGCTTGCCACTGATATTTTGCAAATTCAGGTACATCGACCATGACTACTATTCACGATCAAGCCATGAACTATGTGTACCAGCAGGTGCTGCATCGCTTGCTGGGCTTCTTCTCCCGGGGTGAGCGCACCGCGTTGCAGCTGTTTATCCAGCGCCTGGTGGTCGAGGCCGGCGGGATGGAGCACATTGGTGGGCACAAGGTGCTGGTGACCCACTCCGGCACCCGCGAAAGCAGCTACACCCTGGCCTTCCTGCGGGCCGCCCAGTTGAGCATCGCCGGGCGCGCGCCCGCGACCTTCAACCTGCGGGTGGCCACCCTGCGTCATCCCGGCCAGGAGCAGGCGACGCTGAACAATATCCATCGCAGCTTCAGCGCATTGTTCGTCTACGACGATCCGCGGGTGGAAGTGCTGATGCTTGATGGTGCCGAGGTACTGGCGTTCAACCATCAGGCCCCGCTGTCGCCCCAAGGTCGTGAGTTGTACCGGCGCAATGTATTGATGAGCGGCCACCTGGCAGCCAGTGACCGGCACTTGGAAATGGGGGACAGCCATCGCCTGGCCTCGGGTAATTTTCTGGGCAAAGTGGCGTACTGGAACGAGGCCGTCGATACCCTGGTCAGCAGCCACAGCCCCCGTGAGCAGCGCCAGTACTTGCAAGCCTTTGTGGTGGCGGCGCGACAGCTTGGCCAGCGCGGCGAGAGCCGCGCAGTGCTGGACTTCGGTGATCTGTTCCGGGCCCTGAATGACTTTGGCCAGGACTACTATCGCCAGCTCTGCCCACAATTGAGCGAAACCTGCGACCACGCCCCTGGGCACTTCGAGGTACGCCGCCCGGTGTCCTACTTGGGCCTGCACGACTTGGTCAGCGAGAGCGAAGGGGCGCGTGAATCCCTGCTATGCGAGTTCCTCGGCATGCACTGGGACACCCCCTGCGAAAACCTCTACGCCAGCCCGCTGTTGATGACCCATGCCTATGGCTTGCAGGCGCGCTACGTCAATGGCTTGAGCTACGAAGAAGGGGTGCGCCAGTACCTGCAGTTGACCACGGTGCTGATGCGCAAGAAAAACCTCTGCGAGAACCTGATCCAGTTGACCTTGAGCGACTACAGCACTCCCGAGCGCATCGAAGATCGGCGCTTGCAGGCCGACCTGCTACTCAGCCAAAGCCTGGGCTTGAGCGAGGTGCAACTGGTGTGCCTGCTGTTCGCGCCGTTCGTCAATGGCGCGGCGGGCCTGGAGCGGTTCATGCGCGCCTGCCACCCGCAGATGTTGGTGGGCCTGGCAGAGGTGCATAAGGCGTTGCGCGGCGAGCCGGCGATGGACCAAGTGGTCCAGTGGCTGGGAGACGTCAGCGGTTTGCCACTGCCGTTGTTGGGCAAGCTGTACACCTTGCCTGCCCACGACAGCAACCTCCCGCCGCTGCCGGAAACTGGCGTGGCCCGGCACTTGGGTGAGCGTAGCGACGTGGCGCTTGAAGAGCCGATCGGGCGTTGAAACCCATGTGTAATGCCTGCAAACCGGCCCGGCTTCGTCAGGGTTGGTTTTGCACCTGTGCTCCCTGGGCTGGCGGTGGTTGCCCATGAGAGGTGTGCGCCAGACGGACTTCGCCTATCAGGCGGTCTACCGTTACCTGACCAACCTCATCAGCGAAGTTGGCACCGATGCGCGGGTCAAGTTGCCTTCCCTGCGCCATTTGGCTGATCGCCTGAATGTCTCGATCTCAACGATCCAGTACGCCTATTCGCTATTGGAAAAAGAAGGGCGGGTGTATTCGGTGGCCAAGTCCGGCTATTACGCGCTCCCCGTCTCCACCTACAGCGCCTACAGCAGCGGCGCCGACTTATTGGAAATTCTCTACGTCAGCACACGCCGCCCCGACATGCTGGTGCTGTGCAACGACGAACCGGCCCTGCTGCAATCGCTGGACAGCCCCTTGCTGCTGCTCGAGCGCGAACTGGTGCGCCAATACCCGCGCCAGTCGCAAAGCCTGTCCCAACCGTGCGGCGAACTGGAACTGCGCACCGCCCTGGCGGCGCGTTACACCACATCGCCCCTGCGTTGCTGGCACGCCGACGACGTCTACATCGGCGCAGACCTGCGCGGGGTACTGGAAATCCTTATCAACGTGCTGGCCCTCAAGGGCGCCACCGTGTTGGTGGAGTCGCCCTGTGACTGGGCGATCCTGCGCCTGCTGCAAAGCGCCGGGGTGCAGGTGATCGAATTGCCCCTCAAGGACGACGGCTGCCTCGACCTGGCGAACCTGGTGCACCTGTTCGACATCCAGGACGTACGCCTGGTGCTCTTGTCCTCGGACATCAACATGCCCACCGGCGCCCGCATGCCGGTCAACGAGCGGCGGCGCCTGGCCCACCTGCTGGAGGTCAGTGGCTGCTGGGTGCTGGAAAACGACACCTACGGCGAACTGGCCTTCCAGCCGGCGCAGTGGCGCCTGCGCGACCTGGTCAGCGCCGATCGCCTGATCGTGTTCTCCACTTTCGAGAAAACCATCGGCCCGGAGGCGCCTTACGGCTACCTGCTGTCGCGCCAGTTGAGCGTCGAGCTGCAGCGCCACTTCCTGTTGCGGGCCTTTCGCCTGTCGCCGATCCGCCAAAAGGCGATCGCCCGCCTGTACGCCAATGGCCGCCTCGACCAGCACCTGTCGATCCTGCGGCGCATGCTCAAGGAACGTATGCAGCAAATGGTGCAACTGCTGCAAGAGCGCTTCGCCGATTCGCTGCAATGGTCGCTGCCGGCCGGTGGCGCCACGCTGTGGGTGCGCTCGGTGCGCCCGGTGGACGTGCGCCGGGTGTTCCAGCGCCTCCTCAAACAGCGCATTGTCGTGGCGCCGGGGGAGTTGTTCAGCATCTGCGGTTTCCACACCCAGAGCTTGCGCCTGAGCCACACCTACAGCGGCCCCCACAACTTGGAAGCGGCGTTGGGCAGCCTGGCCGACGCCCTGCGCCTGGAATGGCTGGACTGAACCGCCGGGTGCGGCAAAACAACTTGCAGGGCAGGGGATAGATACGGTCGCCGGGTGGTCAAAGTGCCAGTAAACTGCACGACTTTCCCCCGATCTCTCCTTTTCCCGAGGTTTTGCATGACAGTCAGTCCTTTGGCGGGCAAACCGGCACCAGCACATTTGTTGGTCGATATCCCGCGACTGGTGACGGCCTATTACACCGGCCAACCGGATGCCAGTGTGCCAACCCAACGCGTGGCCTTTGGCACCTCCGGCCATCGCGGCACCTCCTTTGAACTGAGCTTCAACGAATGGCATGTGCTGGCCATCAGCCAGGCGATCTGCCTGTACCGCCAGGCCCAAGGCATCGACGGGCCGCTGTTCGTCGGCATCGACACCCACGCCTTGTCCACGCCGGCCGGCACCAGTGCCCTGGAAGTGTTCGCTGCCAACGGCGTCACGGTGATGATCGCCGAGGGCGACGAGTACACGCCCACACCGGCCGTCTCCCACGCCATCCTGTGCTACAACCGCGGCCGCGTCTCGGGCCTGGCCGATGGCATCGTTATCACGCCGTCCCACAACCCGCCGCAGAGCGGTGGCTACAAGTACAACCCCACCAACGGCGGCCCGGCCGACACCCATATCACCAAGTGGATCGAGGCCAAGGCCAACGAACTGCTGGCCGCGCGGCTGGCCGGGGTCAAGCGCATCAGCTACGCCCAGGCCCTCAAGGCCGACACCACGCACCGCCACGACTACCTCAACACCTACGTGGCAGACCTGGCCAACGTCATCGACCTGGAGGCCATCCGCAACGCCGGCCTGCGTCTGGGCGTCGATCCGCTGGGCGGCGCCGGGGTGCGCTACTGGTCGGCGATTGCCGAGCACTATCGCCTGGACCTGGACGTGGTCAACACCAGCGTCGACCCGACGTTCCGCTTCATGTGCGTGGACTGGGACGGGCAGATCCGCATGGACCCGTCCTCCAGCCATGCCATGCAGGGCCTGATCGGCCTCAAGGACCGCTACGACGTGGCGTTTGCCTGTGACCCGGACCACGACCGCCACGGCATCGTCACTCCCAGTGGTGGCCTCTTGGCCCCCAATAACTACCTGGCGGTGTCCATCGACTACCTGTTCCAGAACCGCCCGCATTGGCGCGCCGATGCGGCCGTGGGCAAGACCGTGGTCAGCAGCGGCTTGATCGACCGCGTGGCTCGGCGCCTGGGGCGTCGCCTCTACGAAGTGCCGGTGGGGTTCAAGTGGTTTGCCGAAGGCCTGTTCGACGGCTCCCTGGGCTTTGGCGGCGAAGAAAGCGCCGGCGCCTCGTTCCTGCGCCGTGATGGCGGGGTCTGGAGCACCGACAAGGATGGCTTGATCCCGGCCCTGTTGGCCGCCGAAATGACCGCCCGCACCGGCCGCGACCCGAGCCAGGCCTACCGCGCCCTCACCGACGAGTTGGGCGAGCCCTTCGCCGTGCGCGTCGATGCCAAGGCCAACCCGCAGCAAAAAGCCCTGCTGGGCAAGCTGTCGCCGCAGCAGGTCACGTCCACCGAACTGGCGGGGGAGCCGATTCAAAGCATCCTCAGCCACGCCCCGGGCAACGATCAGGCCATTGGCGGTTTGAAGGTGATGACCGAAAACGGCTGGTTTGCCGCACGCCCCTCGGGCACCGAAGACATCTACAAGATCTACGCCGAAAGCTTCCTCGGCGACGCCCACCTCCAGCAACTGGTGCAAGAAGCCCAGGCCCTGGTCGATGGCGCGATCAGCGCGTAGGGGCAGGGCACCTCTGCATGCTTGCGCTCGGGCGCACAGCGGCCGTAAAAAACCGGCCAGGTGCTACACGCGAGGGGCGCTTTGCGCCCCCGCGCGGGCAAGCCCGCTTGCTACAACAACGGTGGCTAGGCGAGGTCGACCAGTACGACCTCGCTGTCTTGCAGCGCGGTGACGCGCAACACCCGTTCGTCCTCGATCGCCACTCCATCCCGCGCTTGGGCCCGTAACCCATTGACCTCGATTACCCCGGTGGCGGGCACCAGGTACGCCCGGCGCCCGGCGTCGAGGCTGTACTCGGCGCTTTCCCCGGCCTTGAGGTTGGCGGCCACCAGCCGTGCGTCGGCACGGATGCGCAGGCTCTGGTCATCGCCGTCCTTGCCGCTGGCCAGGGTCACAAACCCTTCGCGCAAGCCTTTGGGGAAAGGCTTGGCGCCCCACGACGGCGGCGAGCCGGCTTCGCTGGGCACAATCCAGATCTGGAAAATCCGCGTGGGCGTGGTTTCCAGGTTGTATTCGCTGTGGGCGATGCCAGTGCCGGCGCTCATCACTTGCACATCACCAGCCTCGGTGCGGCCCTTGTTACCCAGGTTGTCGGCGTGGCTGATGGCGCCTTCACGCACATAGGTGATGATTTCCATGTCCCGGTGGGGGTGGGTCGGGAAGCCGCTGCCAGGGGCGATCACGTCGTCGTTCCACACCCGCAGGTTGCCCCAGTTCATGCGTTGGGGGTCGTAGTACTCGGCGAACGAAAAGTGATGATGGGCATCCAACCAGCCGTGGTGGGCGCCGCCCAGGGAAGTGAAGGGTCGAAGTTGCAGCATGAGCGTCTCCTGTAGCGGCGTGCCAAAGGGCTGTCCGCGGTTGATGGGAGGCATCTTCCATCAGCCAAGCATCGATAAAAAGCGCAAAAAATCCGCTGAATCAATCTGGTTTGTCGATGTTTTTTTTGGCCAAACACTCAGTCGACACCTTCAATGAATCGCCTAAGCCAATGAACCACAAGCATTTGACTAGAACTCACCAGCGAATGGCGCGACCATAGCGCCCCATCGCCTCACACCCAGGAGTCAGCGTGTCGCAGCACAACCCCCAACTTCCTCCCGAACTCGTGCCCCTGGCGCAAATGCCCCTGTTCAAACGCCTGATGGCCCGGTTTTTCGGCCATGGCCTGAGCCGCTTGCACGCCCAGCACCGCGCTTCGTGGCTGCACGGCCAGGCGGACGGCTTTCGCAGCGGCCACAGCGCAGGCGTGGAATACGGTTACCGCGAGGGGCACCAGGAAGGGCTGGAAGCAGGGCGCCAGGTGTTGTTGATCCGCGATTCGCGCTGCACAGAGCACCCGGCTCCTGGCGTGGACGATCACCTGTTCGACGACTGGCGCCTGCCCCTGGGGGCGGAGCTGAAAAAACGCATCAAGGCCGATGTGGCGCGGCGGTTGCCCGAGCACAGCCAGCCCAGCGCCGCGCAGTGGAAAATGATCTTCAGCGACACGCCGTCCACCTCGGTAGTGGCCGGCGCGGGGGCGGGCAAATCAACGTCTCTGGTGCTGCGGGTGCTGGTGCTGCACCACTACCTGGGTTTCGAGCTCGATTCTCTGACCGTGGTGACCTTCACCCGTGAGTCGCGCAAGGACTTCATTCGCAAACTGATGGCCACCTTCGCCCTCTGGGGCCTGGCCCTGAGCCCGGCCCAGGGGCGCGACCTGGTGCGCACCTTTCACTCGCGCATCCTGCCCATGGTGCGCAGCCTGCCGGGGTTCGAGCGCTTGCAGGCGTTCGAGAACCTCAACGCCCGCGGCGGCGAGGAGGAGGCCGACAGCAACCCGTTCGACCTGCGCCTCAACGACACCCAGCGCCAGTACCTCAATGGCGCCTACCATCGCCTGTTCCAGAGCGAGGCGCGTTTTCGCGACCTCATCAAGCCGCTGTCGCGCCACGCCTTGCAGCTCAAGGAACTGGAGCGTGACCACCCGGACGTGCAAAAACGCGTGGCGGTGACCGAACTGGCGGCCCAGCGCGATGTGGAGCTGTGTGACAGCGTGGAAAACCTCTGGCGCCAGGCCAAGGCCTGGCCGATCAAGGGCATCGAAGCCAAGCGCCAAACCTTCCAGATCAACGGCGCTACTTTTCATTGCCACGGCTACTGCCGCGAGTTGGAGGCCTGGGTGATGCTCGGCTTCGATCCGGGGGAAAGCGCCCAACTGACGCGCCCCGGCGCCCGTCTGTCGGTGCGCGCGGAGTGGGCGGTTAAACGCACCCTGTTTCAAGCTTTCTGCGATAAACCTTTGATTTGGTTGGATAACTACCAATCAGGAAAACGTGTCTTAGCCACCCTGGGCTGCGATGCCAGCGCCGGGCCGGGTTTCGACTACAAGGTCAAGGGTGAGCTCAGTTCCGCGCCTTTGCTCGACTGCTTCGTAGCCGCCGCCAGTTTTATCGAAAACCTGGGGCTGGACGTGCCCATGGCCGTGGGCCGCATGCGCTTCGCCCAGGACGACCAGGACCGTTTCTTCTTCGAGGCCCTGAGCCTGTACTGGCGGGCCCTGGAAGACCACTTACTCGACCAGTCGCCGCCGATCATGTCCTATAACCGCATGTTCGCGCTGTTTAGCGAACATTCGCCGCAGAACTTCAAACTGCTCGGCGACGCCACCCTGCGGCCGTTGTCGCACCTGATGATCGACGAATTCCAGGACGTCTCGCCGCAGATCGTCTCGTGGCTGCGGGCCAGCCTGCGGGAAATCCGCAGCCGCGGCCCGGCCATGCACGTGGGGCGCGGCGCACAACGTTCGTCGCTGCTGTGCGTGGGGGACGACTGGCAGTCGATCTATGGTTGGCGCGGCAGTTCGCCCCAGTACTTCATGGCGTTCAACAAAGAGTTCCCGTCGCCTGCTACCACCCGGGTGATGCTCAGCGACAACTACCGCAGCCACCAGCACATCATCGATGCGGCAGAACACATCGTACGAGCGGCTGCGACCATCCCTGGGAAAAAGGCCAAGGCTTGCGGCGAACCCAAGGCCTTGGTGCCGGTCACCGTGCTGGAGCGCGATGGCCCGGCCCTGGCCCAGCGTTTGATCGAGCATTATCGCCAAGGCGATTCGATCTTGATGTTGTATCGAGGAGTTAGCGATAAGCTATTGATTGAAGAGCATATTCAGTCTGTAGTTAATGTGGATTCTAGCTTGCCTCCCGAGCAGCGCCGCCTTAAACAGCTGACCTATCACAGCGCCAAGGGCCTACAGGCGGATGCGGTTTTTCTGCTGGGCGATTGCCAGCACTTGACCCGTTCGCCCTACAAGAACCAGGTGTACCCCTTGGCCGGCCTGGGCCGTGACGGCGACGCCGAGCCCTATGACAGCGCCCAGCAGGACGAAACCCTGCGCCTGGCCTACGTGGGCATTACCCGGGCGGTGAAGCACTGCTACTGGTATGTCGATGGGCCTGACGGGCGAGCTGCTCACCAGCCCAAGGCCTCGGACCGGGTGGCGGGGGATAAGCCGTTCTTCAATGACCTGCGGGGTGCAAAGGGCTGATGGGGCAGGCTGGGCTCACCCTGTGGGAGCGGGCTTGCCCGCGATGGCGATGTCTGATTCGACATACCTATCGACCGGAAAGCCCATCGCGGGCGAGCCCGACCCCACAACGACGCCGTCCTGCAATGTGATAAGTATTGTTTTAAATCAGTGGCTTAGCCAAAACTCTTAAGGCTCGATGGAGGTACAAAGCACTCAAGCTCAGCCTCGATGGCTTCGATGATCCGTTCCACATCGGTGGCGTTCATCACCGTCGCGCAAGGGATGCCGGCAATGGCGATCATGGTTTCGCCGCTCTCGCGGTCGAACAACCGGGCAATCAGGCTGCCGGGTGCGTCCATGCTGGCTTCGAAACCCACGGGGTGAAAATGCCAACGCATCAGCTGGCAAGCGTTGGGAAAGGTCACCTTGTTGGAAAACGTCTTGTTCATGGGGTGCCCACCTGTGTCATTGAGCGCTTCCTTTAGCTCGCGGTAGGAACGACAGGGCCTGCTTGGCCGTGCCCGTTGAGTGCTAACCCTAGCATCAGATTGCCGCTATTTAATCGGTTTTTTTAAACCCTTTCGCAATTGCCTGGCAAAAGTATGACGCGTGTCATGTATTTGTCGGGCAGGTGGCTGGAATAAGGTTTCCAGCCTTGGGAATGTCACGTTCGACCGTTCAAATGGAGCACCCCGTGGGTGCTGTCAATCAGCCTTGCGCACGGTGGCCACTTCGTCGGCCTTGACCCGCACTTTACGCCCGGAAATATCCTCGAACTCATAGAAACCGTCGGCGGTCTTGGTGTCCGGTACATCCCGGGTCAGGTACTGGGTGCCGTTCTGCAGGGTGACCACCGTCGGCGACGCACAACCGGCCAGCGCCGCCGTGGCGAGAACAGCCAGGGCCAGGGTCTTGATCTTCATGGATATGCCTCGTGCATGTGGAAAAACCATTGAGCATTGATGGCACTTTGTCCTGAAAAGTGTCAGAAAGTTCGCGGCGGCGAGGGAAAACTGTGAAGCCGTCCATCCATTTGGGTTTGCCAGGTACGGCGACAAACTGCTATCTGTATGTATAACCAGTATTCGGCCCGTGGCGCTTTCGATCCGTGATGTCCAACCCTCTCGACCATCCGTTCTATTACCTGCACAACTTCCTGCAAGTGCTGGCCTGGCTGGAGCAGCGCTATGGCGACGTGCTCAGCGAAGCCGAGCGGCAATTCATCGCCGACTTCCAGCAATTGCCTCAACCGGCCCAGGGGTTGCTGGTGCGCATGGTGATGCGCAAGGGCGTGCACTTTCGTGCCAGCAAGCTCAGCTACAGCGAAATCGGCGACACCGCCACAGCCGTGGCGCCCTTGCTGGCCCTGGGTTGGGTCGATGAACAGGTGCCGCTGAGCCTGGCCGAGCTGTTCGAGGTATTGCTCAAACCCGAGATCCTCCAGTGCTTCAAGGAGGCCATCCCCCGGCCCAAGGGCAAAAAAAGCCAATGGCTGGCAGACCTGGAAGCTAGCTTCCACACCGCACAAACCTTCGGCCAATGGGCCCCGCAGGTGCAGGACCGGTTGTTTGGCCTGACCATCATGGCGCTGTGCGATCGCCTGCGGCTGATGTTCTTCGGCAACCTGCACCAGGACTGGTCCGAGTTCGTGTTGGCCGACCTTGGAGTGTTCGTCTACGAAAAGGTCGAATTTTGCAGCGAATCCCGGGGTTTGCGCTGCCGTGAAGACGTTGACGGCTACCTGCACCTGTACGAGCACCAGCGCCGCTTTGAAGAGGGCGCCTGCCTGGCGGAAGTGATCGAAGGGATAAACCGCTTGCACACCGCCAACCCCTGGCTGCAACGGCGCCAGGCCAAGTTGCTGTTCCAGGTCGGCCAGCACTGCGAGCGCCTGGCCGACTGGCCCGCCGCCGAGGCGCTGTACCGCGCCAGCAGTTACCCTGGGGCGCGGCTGCGCTTGATCCGCGTGCTAGAGCGCGGTGGCGAACCAGGCGCCGCGTTGGCCCTGGCCGAAGCCATCGCCGCCCAACCCCACAGCGGCGCCGAACAGCAGCAATTGCTGCGCACCTTGCCGCGCCTGCGGCGCAAACTGGGCGGCCCGCCCCAGCCGCGGCGCAAAACCCAGGCGGCCGAACGCCTGGACCTGTGCCTGCCCAGGAGCGAAGCGGGGCTGGCGGTGGAGTTCTGCGTGCAGGCTCACCTGGACGCTGCCACCGCACCCGTGCATTACGTGGAAAACAGCCTTATCAACTCGCTGTTCGGCCTGCTGTGCTGGCCGGCGATTTTCGCCCCGGTGCCGGGGGCGTTCTTCCACCCGTTCCAGCGCGGCCCGGCAGACCTGCTCAGCGAAGACTTCCATGAGCGGCGCAGTGAGTTGCTGCGCGCCTGCCTGGCGGAGCTGGACGATGGCCGCTATCTGGCCACTATCGGTGAACGCTACCGGCAGAAATTCGGCATCCAGTCGCCGTTCGTGTTCTGGGGCGCGCTCAGCGAAGCGCTGCTGGAGCAGGCCTTGGCGTGCCTGCCGGCTGAGCACCTGAAGCTGTGGTTCAATCGCCTGCTGCTGGATATCCGCGCCAACCGCGCCGGTATGCCGGACCTGATCCAGTTTTTCCCCGCGCAAAAAACCTATCGCATGATCGAAGTCAAAGGCCCCGGCGATCGCCTGCAAGACAACCAGCTGCGCTGGCTGGCGTTCTGCGAAGAACACGCCATGCCCGTGGCGGTGTGCTACGTGCAATGGGCGCCGGGGGCGCCATGAACTACAGCGTGGCGGTGCGCGCCCTGTGTGAATTCACCACCAAGTGCGGTGACCTCGACCTGCGCTTCACGCCATCGCCCACGGCCCTGGAAGGCATGGCCGGGCACCGCACGGTGGCCTCGCGGCGGGCACCGGGCTATCAAAGCGAAATTGCTTTGGAGGGCCAGTACCAAGGCCTGCGGGTGCGGGGCCGGGCGGATGGCTACGACCCGCAGCAAAACCGCCTCGAAGAGGTGAAAACCTACCGCGGCGACCTGGCGGCCATGCCCGACAACCATCGGCAATTGCACTGGGCCCAGGCCCGGGTGTATGGCTGGTTGATGTGCCAGCAGCTGCAATTGCCCGACCTGCACCTGGCCCTGGTGTACTTCGATGTCACCAACGAGCGGGAAACCTGCTTGAGCGAACACTGGACGGCCCAGGCCCTGGAGGCATTCTTCAACCGCCAGTGCGCGGTGTTCCTGCACTGGGCCGCCCAGGAAAGCGACCACCGCGCCGCCCGTGACCGCGAAGCCGCCCACTTACGCTTCCCCCATGGCGATTTCCGCCCCGGCCAGCGCCACCTCGCCGAGTCGGTGTTCAAGGCTGTCAGCACCGGGCGCTGCCTGATGGCCCAGGCCACCACGGGCATTGGCAAGACCCTGGGCACGCTGTTCCCGATGCTCAAGGCCCTGGCGCCGCAGCGCCTGGACAAGGTGCTGTTCCTCACTGCCAAGACCCCGGGCCGGGCCCTGGCCCTGGACGCAACGCAGGTGCTGCGCCACAGCCACCCGGCGTTGCCGCTGCGGGTGCTGGAGCTGGTAGCCCGGGACAAGGCCTGTGAGCACCCGGATAAAGCCTGCCACGGCCAGTCCTGCCCCCTGGCCCGGGGCTTCTACGATCGGCTGCCCGCCGCCCGGCAAGCGGCCACCGCCAGCGGTTGCTGGGATCAGCCGGGGTTGCGGGCCATCGCCTTGGCGCATGAGGTCTGCCCCTATTACCTGAGCCAGGAAATGGCGCGTTGGGCCGACCTGGTGGTGGCGGACTACAACTACTACTTCGATTTCAGTGCCCTGTTGTTCGGCCTGGCCCAGCTCAACCAATGGCGCGTCGCGGTGCTGGTGGACGAGGCCCATAACCTGGTGGAGCGGGCGCGGCAGATGTACAGCGCGAGCCTCGATCAATCGAGCCTCGACCAGGTGCGGCGCAGCGCCCCCCAGGTGCTGAAAAAGCCTTTGCAGCGGCTGAACCGGGAATGGAACGCCCTGCACAAGGCGCAAATCGCGCCGTACCAGGCCTACCCCCAGGCGCCGGGCAAACTGCTGGCGGCGCTGGGCACTTGCGTGACGGCCATCGGCGACTACCAGAACGACCACCCCCAGGGCCTGGACAGCGCCCTGCAAGGGCTCTATTTCGAGGCGCTGCAATTTATCCGCGTGGGTGAGCTGTTCGACGGCCAGTTTCTGTTCGACATCAGCAAGCGCGACCTCAGCGCCAAGAAGAGCCTGTCGCGCCTGTGCCTGCGCAACGTGGTGCCGGCCGGGTTCATCGGCCCGCGGCTGAAAGCGGCGCGCAGTTGCGTGCTGTTTTCCGCCACCCTCAACCCTCGGCGCTATTACGCTGACCTGCTGGGCCTGCCCGCCGACACGGTGTGGATCGACGTCGAATCGCCGTTCAAGGCCGAGCAGTTGCAGGTGCAGGTCATCCGCCGTATTTCCACCCGCTATACCCACCGCCAGCAGTCCCTGGGGCCGATTGTCGAATTGATCGCCGAACGCTTTGGCCAGCGCCCGGGCAACTACCTGGCGTTTTTCAGCAGCTTCGATTACTTGCAACAGGTGGCCCAGCTACTGGCCGAGCGCTACCCCCACATCCCGTTGTGGCCGCAATCGCGGGGCATGGACGAGGGCCAGCGCCAGGTTTTTTTGCAGCAGTTCACCGCCAGCAGCCAAGGCGTGGGCTTCGCCGTGTTGGGTGGGGCGTTCGGCGAGGGCATCGACCTGCCGGGCGCGCGGTTGATCGGCGCCTTTATCGCCACGTTGGGGCTGGCCCAGGTCAACCCGGTCAACGAACAGTTGCGCCAGCGGATGACGGCAATATTCGGTAACGGCTATGACTACACTTACCTCTATCCCGGCCTGCAAAAAGTGGTGCAGGCCGCCGGGCGGGTGATCCGCACGCCCGAGGACCAAGGCATGGTGATGTTGATCGACGACCGTTTTGCCGAACCCCGGGTGCGCCAGTTGCTACCCGATTGGTGGGCGGTTGACGTGGTCGGGTAGGGGGTCGATAGAAATTTCGTACATCGAGCGTCGAAAAAAGCCGATAGGCGGTGTAGGTTTGCCCGTCCAAGGCGTTTCGCCACTTTTTTCCTGCATCAGTCTCAGGGATGGGGTACATGCCACACGCAAGTTGCTTCCTGGCGGGCGACGACCCGCGTCGTCTCGGCGAAGGCCTGGTCTATCACGACCCGGCACTGGCGAAGGCCCCGGCCACCCATGTGCTGGTGGTGGGCGTGGCGGCATTGCGCTCGGCCAATTTTCCGCTCAACCTGACCACCGCCACCCTGTCGGCGCGTAACCTGGCCGACTGGTTCCTGGCCCCGGGCAAGGCGCGTTTCAGCAACGCTGGGCAGCCTCTGGGCAGCGTGGCACTGTTGCTCTCGGAAACCACCCAACCCTCCCAAGCACCCCTGGCCACCTACGGCGGTGGCGAGGTGCCACGGGCCACCAGTGCCAGAGTCAAAGCAGCCCTGGGTAAATGGCTCAAGCGCCTGCACGGCCACCCGGACAACCTGGCGATCCTCTATGTGGCCAGCCATGGCCAGAGCCTGAACGGGCGCACCGCGTTCCTGTTGGAGGATTTCGGCAGTGCGCCGCAAAACGCCACCTTTGGCCTGGTCAATGTCGAGCAGTTGTTCGGCACCCTGGAGAACGCCTGGGCCACCCGTCAGTTGCTGCTGATCGACTGCTGCCGCAACGCCACGGACGTGAAACTGGCGGCTGAGGAAATGTTCGGCACGCCGTTGGTGGTCTTGCCGCGCGACCCCAAGGACCACGGCCAGCCGCGCAACCAATGGGGCATTTGCTCCACCACCCTGGGCCAGGTCGCCACGGGGCTGGCGGCGGGGCCGACGCTGTTCAACCTGGCCCTGCTCGATGCCCTCAACGGCGTGGCCAGCGACGTCAGCGCCGAAGGTTGGCCGGTGCGCCCCGGCACCCTGGTGGACCGGGTGACCCGCATCCTCGACCTGTACCGGCGCCCCGACGAGAGCGTGCAACTGCCGGCGGGGCGGATCAGCGGCAGTTTCGATATCACTTTGCCCGGGGAAAGCAGCGATGTGCCGGTGTACATCAGCCTGTACGACCCCAGCCTGTGGCCCGACAGCACCCTCACCGTGACGGTCGATGGCGTGGCCCAGGGCACCATTGCCCACCAGGGCGGGGCCGGGCCGTTCTACCTGGCGCGTTATAAGGACCAAGCCGATGTTCGTGTCAGTGCCGAGCACGATGGCGAGTCCCTGGGTAGCAACACCGCCAGGGTTCGGGCGCCGGTGCTGTTTTTGCAGGTCTCACCGCCACGGGAAGACAAGCAACGGCCGCCCATGCTGGGCCTACAAAAATGGACGCCAACGCGCGATGACCTGTTCCAGGCGCTGAAATTCGGCACGGTCATTCGGCCCCGGGCCGGCGCGGGCAAGCCACCGCCGTCGTTGAGCGCCACCGTGCGGGTGGTGGGCGCGCTGTCCATGGGCCTTGACGAGGCTCGCCCCGCCAATGGCCATGCCACGCCAGCCTTCGACATTGGTCGCGAGCGCTCGAACACGGTCGCCTTGGGCGAGAACCAACTGGGGGACTTCGACAGCAGCGTGGCCCCGGGCACGCCGGTGTTCATTAAGGTCCGCCACGCCGACGGCTATGAGGAATACGCCGCCGTGCCCGCCCGCCAGCACATTGGCCCCTTGGGCGACAGCCGCTGGTGCGCCGAGGTGCGCATCGACCTGGGCGCGGCCCGTTACGAAGCGATGACCCGGGTGCATATCGATGACCGGCGCTGGAGCAAGCTGCTGGGCTGTGTGGCCGCCCGCAACTTTGTCGAGGGCGAAAAACTCCTCGACGAAGGCCTGGCCGAGGACGTCCTGGGCGCCATCCGCAACAAAGTCCTCAACAATGTGGCCGCCACCGCCGGGGCGCTGGTGGCGGTGGGGGCTGCCAGCCCGAAGGTGGAGGAGCACTGGGACCCCTGGCTGCGCAACCTGTGCCAGTGGTTCCCCGGGTTGCCCGACGGGCCGATCATCCTCGGCCGGCGCCTGATGAGCCGTGCCCGCAGCCAGGCACAGATCGACGAAGCCGGCGCCTGGTTCCTCGAAGGCTACCGCCGTGGCGTGCCCTATTACTCGCTGTCGCTGGACTGGCTGGCCCAGGGCCTGGAAAGCGTGCCCGGCAACAGCGCCGAACTCCTGGAAAAACGCCGCATCGCCCGGGAACTGTCGATCCGCGTCGACCCCGCCCGCACCTTTACCGTAATCCGTTTGCGCAACGCTGGAGCCTGAGCCCATGGCCACTTTCACCCTGACCTTGCACCCGGCGTCCGAAGGCGATGCCTTGATCCTCACCTGGGGCAAGGCCCCGGCCCTGCGCCATGCCCTGGTGGATCTGGGCCGTGGCGGCGACTACAAGCCCCTCAAGCCATTGCTGCAAGGCCTGGGGGAGGTCGAGCTGTTCGCGTTGAGCCACATCGACGCCGACCACATCGAAGGCGCCGTGAGCCTGTTCAAGGCCCCGGACCTGCCGTTCAAGGCCCGCGAGGTGTGGTTCAACGCCCGCGCCCAATTGCTGGCGGCCAATGCACGCCTGGCGCCGGAGCAACGGGTGCCGCTGGGTTCCAAACAGGCGGAAAAGGTCAGCGAGGGCCTGGCCGCCAGTGGTTGGCCGCTCAACAGCCGCTTTGCCAGCCGCGTGGTTTCGGTGGACAGCCCCGAAGGCGCGGCGCCGCTGACGTTTGCCGGTGGCCTGCAACTGACCTTGCTCTCGCCCACGGACCAGAGCCTGGCCAACCTGTTGCCGGTGTGGCTCAAGGAACTCATCCGCGCCGGCCTGCGCCTGGAAGATCTGGTGGCGCCGCCGCCACCGCCCGCTGACGGCCATGTACACCTGGGCGGGTTGGACGTGGAAGCCTTGGCGGCGATGGACTTCAAACCCGATCAGACAAAGCCCAATGGTTCCAGCATCGCCTTCATCGCCCAATACAACGGCGCGCGGGTGCTGATGGCCGCGGATGCTTACTCCGATATCGTCGAGGCGTCCCTGCGCCGCCTCGGCGCCAGTGAAACCCAGCGCTACCGGTTGGCGTGCCTGAAAGTCGCCCACCACGGCAGCCAGGGCAACACCTCGCCAGGGCTGCTGGGCATCATCGACTGCACCTGCTTTGCCTTCTCCACCGACGGCTCGCGCCACGGCCACCCGGACCCGCAACTGATCGCCCGCATCCTCAAGGCCGACCCCCAGCGGCCCAAGACCCTGGTGTTCAACTTCCGCCAACCCCAGACCCTGTGCTGGAACGTGCCGGCGCTGATGCAGAAATGGAACTACCGTTGTGTCTTTCCCACGGTTGGGCAGGAGGGCCGCGTGGCGCTGGACCTGTTGGCGTGATACCTCTTACACCGCCACCCCCCCCTGTGGCAGCGCGTGCTCCCACCGAGTTTGTGTCTATGATTGACTCTGTCGCCGCCCAAACCCTCGCCATCCTCACCACAGGCCTTTGCCCTCCATGACGTCCAACCCCCAGTGGATCATTTGCGAGCACTGTGACTCGGTCTACAGCCCGGTGCCCCTGGGCCAGGGCGAAATCGCCCGTTGCGTGCGGTGCGCGGCAATCCTGGAGCGGGGCGGGCAGATGAGCATCCAGCAACTGCTGGCGCTGTCTATCGGTGCGGCGCTGCTGTTCGTGCTCGCCAATGCGTTCCCGGTTATCACCATCAGCCTCAAGGGCCTGAGCAACCAGGCGACCCTGTGGCAATCGGTGCAGGCCCTGGCCCAGGGCGATATCAGCCCTATCGCCGCCGTGGCCGGGCTGACCATCATCCTCGCGCCCATGCTGCAAATCGCCTTGCTGTGCTGGCTGCTCAGCTACGCGCTGGTGGGCCGCGCCGCGCCGGGGTTCAAGGCGTGCATGCGCGCCCTGGAGCACCTGCGGCCGTGGAGCATGCTGGAGGTGTGCCTGCTGGGCATCCTCGTGGCGATCGTCAAGTTGGCCGGCATGCTCGACGTGCACCCTGGCCTGGGCCTGTGGGCGCTGGCGATGCTCACGGTGCTGATTATCCTGATCTCCGGCAAAGGCATCCGGCGCTTGTGGAAAGACCTGGAGGGCGTGATCCCGTGAACCTGCCGCCCTACGCCTCGCAACTGGGCCTGTTGCTATGCCACACCTGCGGCCAGGCTTGCCTGAGCGGCCAACTGCGCTGCCCGCGTTGCGACGCTATCGTCCACCGGCGCAAACCCGACAGCCTCAACCGTACCTGGGCGCTGTTGCTGGCCAGCCTGATCTGCTACATCCCGGCCAACCTGATGCCGGTGATGTTCACCGATATTTTTGGCAGCGGCAGTGAAAACACCATTTTCAGCGGTGTGCTGGAGTTCTGGCACGAAGGCGCCTGGGACCTGGCCGCGTTGATCTTTATCGCCAGCGTGGTGGTGCCATGCATGAAGTTCGTCGTGCTCGGCCTGTTGCTGGTGACCTGCCAGCGCCGCAGCCGCTGGGCCATGGCCGAGCGGGCGCGGCTGTATCGGCTGATCGAGGTGATCGGCTACTGGTCGATGCTCGACGTGCTGGTGGTGGCGTTGATTGCCGCGTTGGTGCAGTTCCGGTCCCTGAGCACCATCGAGCCCAGGATCGGCATTTTGTTTTTTGGTCTGGTGGTGGTGCTGACGATGCTGGCCGCCATGAGTTTCGATCCCCGATTGATCTGGGACGCAGAGGTTGAAGATGCCTGATACCCATACACCGCCCGCGCCGGGCAGCCCGGCGGTCAAGCGCCGGCGTTTCAACGTTTCGCTGGTGTGGCTGGTGCCCATTGTCGCGGCCCTGGTGGGCCTGTCGATGGTGGTGCACAACGCGCGCAACGCCGGGCCGCAGATCACCGTGAGTTTTCTCACGGCCGAGGGCCTGGAGGCGAACAAGACCCAGGTCAAGTACAAGAACGTGGTGATCGGCAAGGTCACGGCCATCGCCCTGGCCGATGACCGCAGCCATGTGCAGGCGAGCATCGAGCTGGACGCCTCGGCCAAGTCCTTCGCCTCGCGCGATGCGCGTTTTTGGGTGGTGCGCCCGCGCATCGGCGCCAATGGCATCTCCGGGGTGGATACGCTGCTGTCCGGGGCCTTTATCGGCGCCGATGCCGGGGAATCGAGCAAGGCCCGCAAGGACTTCGTCGGCCTGGAAACCCCGCCCGCCATCACTTACGGCGAGAAAGGCAAGCGCTTCACCCTGCGAACCGACAACCTGGGCTCGCTGGACATTGGCTCCAGCGTGTATTACCGGCGTATCCCCGTGGGGCAAGTGGTGGCCTACCGGTTGTCTGAGGACGGTAAGGGTGTGGACGTGGAGATTTTCGTCCACGCCCCCAACGACCGCTTCGTCACCCGCGACACGCGGTTCTGGAACGCTAGCGGCATCGACGTCAGCCTGGCCGCCGATGGCTTGAAGGTGAACACTGAGTCGGTGTCCTCGATCCTCGCCGGCGGCATTGCCTTCGTGGAGCCCAAGTACAGCCCCAACCCGGAGGTGGCGGCGGAAAATACCGCGTTTTCCCTGTTCGACGACCAGCAAAGCGCCATGGCCCCGGCCGATGGCCAGCCGCGCTACATCCGCATGCGCTTCGACCAGCCGTTGCGCGGGCTGGTGGTCAATGCCCCGGTGGAGTTCCACGGGGTCAACCTGGGCCGCGTGGTCTCGGTGGACCTGGATTACGACGAAGTGAAAAAAACCTTCCCCACTATCATCGGGGCGGTGATCTACCCCACGCGCCTGGGTAAGGCCCACGCCAAGATGCTTGAACGCGGCGGCGCCGACGACGAGACGCGGGCCTCGCAATTGATGGCCGAACTGGTGGCCCGCGGCCTGCGCGCCCAGGCCCGCACCGGCAACCTGATTACCGGGCAGCTGTACATCGCCCTGGATTTCGACCCCAAGGCCAAACCGGTGCAATTCGACCTGGCCGCGCGGCCGGTGGAGATCCCCACGGTGCCCGGCAGCCTCGACAAGCTCCAGGAGCAACTGCAAGCGGTGGTGGACAAGATCAGCAAGCTGCCGATCGAGCAGATCGCCAGCAACCTCAACGGCAGCCTGGGCGAGATGCAAAAGACCCTCAAACAGGTCAACGGCCAGGTGTTGCCGCAACTGCGTGACACCCTGGAGCAAACGCGCAAGACCGTCGCCACGGCCAACGACAGCTTTGCCGAGGACTCGCCGCAACGCCAGCAACTGGGCCAGGCCATGGATGAAGTGCAACGCACCGCCCGTTCGGTGCGGGTGCTTACCGACTTCCTCGGCCGCCACCCCGAGGCGTTGATCCGGGGCCGCCTCAAGGACAACCAACCCGACGCCTACACAGCGCCGTCTTCGACTTCCCGCCAGAGCGACCCGCAATGATGACCCGTTCCTTGACCCTGGCCGCCGCCCTGGCCCTGAGTGCGTGCAGTTCGGCGCCGACCCATTACTACACCTTGATCCCCGCCGCCCACGAAGGCGCGGTCGCGGCCCCGGCGCCGGGCTTTGAATTCGAGATGCAAAGCGTGCGCATCCCCGTGCAGGTAGACCAGCCGCAAGTGGTGGTGCGCCAGGGCGGCGGGGCCTTGGCGATCCTTGAAACCGAGCGCTGGAGCGCGCCCCTGGCTGATGAACTGCACGATGCCCTGGCCTTGCAGATGGAAAACAAGCTCGGCACCCGCGACCTCGCGGGCCTGGCCATTGCCCCGGGGCGCGAACGCCTGGCCCTGCGCACCGACGTGCGCCGCTTCGACTCGCTGCCGGGGCAGTACGCCCTGGTGGATGTGGTGTGGAGCCTGAGCCTGCGCGGCGATGGCCAGCCGCGGCGCACCCTGACTTGCAGCAGCACCCTGCGCCAGAGCACCGGGGTGGGCATCGAGGCGTTGGTATTAGCCCACCAGCAACTGGTCGAGCAACTGGCCACGCGCATCGCCCGCACGGCGCGGGCCTGGGTCAGTCAGCCAACGGCGGGATGTTCCTGAGGCGCCAGCCAACGGCCCTGCACCCATAGCAGGGCCATGGCCGCCAACGCTGCCAGCGCACCGAGCAGCGGCACCCAGGCCAGCCCCGCGAGGTGGATCAGCACGCCGCTGGCCGCACCGCCAATGGCGGTGCCCAGGTTGAACGAAGCGATGTTCAGGCCCGCCGCCACGGCGCTGTAGCGCGGGATGTAGTGGTTGGCCAGGCGCAGCAAACGCAGGGTGGAAAGGGTGACGATGGCGAAGAACAACACCCCCAGCAGCCCCACCAGCAGCAACATCACCCAGGGCTGCTCACGCCACAGGTACAGCCCCACCATGTCCAGGGCCAAGGCGCCCAGCGCCAGGTACAGGCAATGGGTCACCGAGTAGCGGTCGGCCCACTGGCCACCGAGCATATTGCCCAGAATCGAACAGCCGCCAAACAGCAGCATCGCCAGGCTCAGGGTGGCGTGGCTGACGGCGGTGATGTGCAGCAGGTACGGCGAGACAAAGGTAAAGAAGGCGAACGTCGCCACACTCACCAGCATCGCCAGGGCCGCCGCCATCAGCAGTTGCCGGTGCAGCGCAGCGCGTAGGCCGGCCAGCGCCCCGGCACCCGCAGGCGTGGCCGGCGCGCGGGGCATCAGCCACACCAGGCCCAGGCTGCTGAGCAAGCCCAAAGCGCCGATGGCGACAAACACCAGCCGCCATGACCAGACCCCGCCCAGGTAGGTGCCCAGCGGCACGCCGAGGGCCACCGACAGGGTCAGGCCCAACCACACCAGCGCCAAGGCCCGCCCGGACTGATCCGCCGGTACGCACTTGACCGCCACGTTGGAGGCCACGGCCATGAACACGCCGTGGGCCAGGCCAATGACAAAGCGGATGCCATGCAGGGTGAGCAGGTCCGGGGCGACGCCAATCGCCAGGCTGCCCAAGGCCAGCACGCCGAGGGTGGTCAGCAGCAGGGCCTTGTCGCTCCAGGCATGGGCCAGCGCCGTGAGGATCGGTGCGCCGATGGCCGCGCCCAAGGCGTAGGCGGCAATCGCTGAGCCGACCTCGGCCACCGGGGCGTGCAGGTCATCGGCCATCACCGACACCAACCCGGCCAATACAAACTCGGACAGGCCGAAGGCGAAGGTGCAGAGGGAAAAGAGGTAGATCACTGCAGGCATAGGGGGCTTCCGCAAGACAAAGGAATTGACTGTGCAAACCGAACCTGTGGGAGCGGGCTTGCCCGCGATAGCGGCGGCCCTGGCGCTGGAGATTGAGTGGCTGTACCGGCCCCATCGCGGGCAGAGCCCCACAGGTTTCGCGCCCATAAGTTCGGCCTACAGAGTGGCCACCCGCGCCCGCTGCGGGAAATATTAAATTAGTGGCGTCTTGATACTTTTCAGCGTGGCGCCAGCACCAAGGCCCGCAGGGGCTCAAGCAAAGGCGAAGGGTTGCTGCGGGCCCAGCACATGAACAGGCTGATGCCCGGGTTGGGCTGGGCGCCGACCTGGGCCAGCGGGCGCAGCACCACATCGCTGCGGGCCACGGCGCTGGCGATGGAGGCGGGCACCAGGGCCACGCCGAAACCCCGGCCGACCAGGGCGATCAGGGTGTGCATCTGCGCTGCTTCCTGCACCACCCGTGGGTAAAACCCGGCGGCTTCGCACAGGCCGATCAGCTGTTGGTGATAACCGCTGCCCAGAGGCTGGGGGGTGAATACAAAATCCTCGTCGGCACAGTCGCGCAGTTCGATGGGCGTGACGCCCGCCTTGGGATGCGTGGCGGGCAGGGCCAGCAACAGGGGTTCGCGCAGCACCTCGACGCACTCCATCTGCTCACTGTCAAAGCGCACCTGGCGCAGAAACCCGATGTCCACCTCGCCGGCCAGCAGGGCCCGGGCCTGCTCTGCCGAGGGCATTTCCCGCAGCACCAGCCGCACCTGGGGCAACGCCTGGCGAAAGCCTTGCAGGCTGTCGAGCAAGGTGTCGTAGCACGCCAGGGACAGGGCGCTGACAGTGAGGGTGCCGGCCACGCCGCGGGCCACTTGCCGGGCGTGGTCGATGCCCAGCTCCAGGCCGCGCAGGGTGGTATAGGCCGTGTCCAGAAAGGCCCGGCCGGCCGGCGTCAGTTGCACGCCGGGTTTGCTGCGGATGAACAGCGCCACTCCGAGTTTGTCTTCTAGGCGGCTGATGGCCTGGCTTAAGGGCGGCTGGGCCATGTGCAGGCGAGCGGCGGCCTTGCTGAAGTGCAGCTCTTGGGCGACGGCGATGAATTGGCGCAGCAGGCGGGTTTCGATCATGGCGCAAGGTCCTTCTTGGGGCGCGAAGGGCTGCCATCGTGCCACAGCCGCGCAAATGAGCGGGGATTTGCGCCCTGGATAAGGCTGTCGGGCGGGCCTCGGGGGATTCATGGTGAGGCTTTGTCGCCAGTGGAGTGCCTGCCCGTGAGTACCATGCCCGAAGGTTTTGTCGCGTTGCCCCGCAGCAGCCCCTTGCTCGACCTGATCGGCCCGGTGTACTGCCGGGGCCTTGGGCTGCAACTGGAAGTCGGCCTGCTCATTGAGCCGCGCCACGCCAATGGCCGCGGCACCTTGCACGGTGGGGTGCTGGCGACCCTGGCGGACGTGGGCATGGGCTACGCCATGGCGTTTTCCAGCGACCCACCGCTGCCCCTGATAACCGCGAGCATGAACCTGGATTACCTGGGCTCGGTGAAAATCGGCGAATGGCTGAGCGTGCGCCTGGAGCACTCCAAGCGCGGCCGGCAAATGGCCTTCGCCACCGTGGTGCTGGAAGTCGGCGAGCGGACGGTGGCCCGGGCCAATGGGGTGTTTGCGGTGCCGTTAGAGGCTTGAACGCCTGCTCCCACAGCCGTAATCAAGCCAGCACAGGCAGGGCCTCTAGCGCCCGGCTCACGCCGCGCACGATCATCTCCACCTCGCGCTCATCCAGGGTCAGGGGCGGCAGCAGGCGGATGGTGGTGCCGCGGGTGACGTTTATCAGCACCCCGTGGTCGCGGGCGGCGATGAGCATCAGTTCGCGGCAGGGCCGGGCCAGTTCGATGCCGATCATCAAGCCTTGGCCACGCACCGCGACCACCTGCGGGTGCGCGCCCAGCTCCACCCGCAGCCGCGCCAGCAAGCGCCCGCCTTGAAGTTGGGCGTTGGCCAGCAGGCCTTCGTCCTCGATCACCTCCAGCACCGTGCACGCGGCGCGGCACGCCAACGGGTTGCCGCCGAAGGTGCTGCCGTGGCTGCCGGGGGTGAACAGGCTGGCCGCCGCTTCGCTGGCCAGGCACGCGCCAATGGGAATGCCATTGGCCAAGCCCTTGGCCAGGGTCACGACATCGGGAACGATGCCTTCGTGCTGTTAGGCAAACCACTGCCCGGTACGGCCCATGCCGCTCTGGATCTCGTCGAGCATCATCAGCCAGCCGTGGCGGGTGCAGTGTTCACGCACGGCCTTGAGGTAACCGGGCGGCGCCGGTTGAATGCCGCTTTCGCCCTGGATCGGCTCCAGCAGCACGGCGACGATCCGCTGGCCAAACTGCTGCGTGGCCTGGGCCAGCGCCGCCAGGTCGCCAAAGGGCAACTTGAGAAAATCCCCCGGCAGGTGGGCAAAACCTGGGCTCAACGCCGGGCTGTCGCTGGCGCAGAGTGTGCCGAGGGTACGGCCATGGAAGGCGTTTTCCATCACCACCACCAGGGGCGCGGCAATGCCTTTTTGCTTACCGTGCAGGCGCGCCAGTTTCAGCGCGGTTTCGTTGGCCTCGGCGCCGGAGTTGTTGAAAAACACCCGGTCCAGGCCAGCGAGGCGGGTGAGTTTTTGCGCCAGGCGTTGCTGCCAGTCGATGGCGTAGAGGTTGGAGGTGTGCAACAGCAGGCCGACCTGTTCGCGCAGCGCCGCCACCAGTCGGGGGTGGGCGTGGCCGATGCCAGTCACGGCGACGCCGGCCATGGCGTCGAGGTACTCGCGCCCGTGTTGGTCCCACAGGCGCGTGCCCAGGCCATGGGTGAAGCTGATGGGCAGGGGCTGGTAAGTGTTCATCAGGCAAGCGTGGCTCATGTCGGCACTCTCCGAGGGTGATTGAGCGGGGTGCTTGCAGTATGGTTAGCCACATTGGCTGGATAAACATGGGCCGAGTTCAAACATTTTAAAGTCAGGGTTGATAATGGATCTGTTCCAGGCAATGACGGTGTTCGTCAAAGTGGTCGAGACCGGCAGCATGACCGCGGCCGCTCAGGAGTGCGGGCTGTCCACCACCATGGTCGGCAACCACTTGCGCGCCCTGGAGCAGCGCCTGGGGGTGAGCCTGCTCAGCCGCACCACCCGGCGCCAGCGCTTGACCGAATTCGGCCACGGCTATTACCAGCGCTGCCTGGAAGTGCTGGGCTTGGTGGCCGACTCCGAGCGCCTGGCCGAGCAAACCCAGGCCGCGCCCCAGGGCACCTTGCGCGTCACCGCCCCGGAAACCTTCGGCGCTACCTGCCTGGCCCCGGCCTTGAGCCGCTTCGTGGCGTGCTACCCGCAGGTGAAGGTGGACGTGACCCTGAGCAACCGGCGCATGGACCTGATCGACAGTGCCTTCGACGTGGCCCTGCGCCTGGGCAACCTGGAACCCAGCAGCCTGATCGCCCGGCCCTTGCGCGATTACACCCTGAGCCTGTGCGCCGCGCCGGCTTACCTGGCGCGCCGGGGCACGCCGCGCACGCCCGCGGATCTACAGGCCCACGATTGCCTGGCCTTCAGCTACCCGGCGGGGGATGACTGGGCTTCGGTGGAAAAACAATGGCGCCTGCACGGCCCCGACGGGGATATTTTGGTGCCGGTGGACGGTCCCATGGTGATGAACAGCACCGCGGGCCTGTACCACGCCGCGTTGGCGGGCATGGGCGTGGTGATGCTGCCCGATGCCCAGGTGGGCCATGACCTGCACAGCGGTCGCCTGGTGCGCCTGTTGCCGGACTACCGCTTGCCTAGCCGCGCGATGCACCTGGTGTACGCCCAAGACCGCTACCGTTTGCCCAAGCTGCGCTGTTTTGTCGAATTTGCCTTACAGGAGTGGCAGGGCAAGCGGCAAACGGCCTAGCGGTAAGCTTGAAGCTGCTTCTCTGGACTACGCTTGAAAAAAAATGAAATGGAGGTAGCCATGTTGATCCGTTCCCTGATGCTGGCCACGTGGGTGGCCGTTGCGGCTCCAGCCCTGGCGGCTGGTGACGACAATCCCTTGGCGATGGATCGCGGCAAGTCCCGGCCACTGGTCGTCATCGCTCGCGATAGCCTGGACCCGACCCTGATCCGGTTGGAGCAGGCGCTCAAGGAGCCGGCCAACCAAAGCGCCGCGAAGGAACGCAACCTGGTGCTCTACACCCTGGTGGGCATGACCGGCAAACGGGACGACAAGGCGCTGGACCCGCAAAGCACCATGGCCTTGATCCGTACCTTGAAGTTGGGCGCAGGCTCGAAGATCAAGGTGGTTTTACTGGGCAAGGACGGCGAGAAAAAACTCGAAGACGAAGGCGCCATCGAACTCAAGGACATCTTCACCGCCGTCGACCAACTCCCCGCCAGCGAAAAACAACTCACCGCCACCGTGGCGCCGCCCGCCGAAGCCGTGCCGGCTACGCCCGGCAAGCACACCAAACCGGCCAAGCCCGCCGCGCCGCCCAAACCCTTGGACGACTAACCCGCCAGCGCTTGCAGCCCTGGGCTGGGCAGCAGGCGCTCGATGGCGGCCGCCACCCAGTGTTCGATCAAGCCATCCTGATGCGGCACATGCTCCGTCAACCATGCCGGGGCGCTGTTGAGTAGCGCCGCGAGGGCATGGCCCGCGGCCCGCACCGCCGGGTCGTCCAAACGGGTCTGCTGGCCGAGCAGGCTGAGCAACTGGCCTTCGTAGGCGTCACGCAAGCGGGCCACTTGTTGTTGCTGCTCCTCATTCAGGCAAGGGCTGTCGCGCTCCACCAGGCGAAAGTGCAGCGGCAGCTCGCGGTGCAGTTGCACGTGGGCCTGGACGATGCGCGGCACCCGCGCCGCCATCGCCCCCGGCCGCTTGGCGATGCGCCGCAGGGCGGCCAGGCGTTCGTCGTAGAACTCCTCGATCAAGTCCAGCAGCAAATGCTGTTTGCTCGGGTAATGGTGGTACAGCGAGCCAGGTGCCAGGCCCAAGTGGCTCGCCAATTCCCGCATGCCGACCTGGCCGAACCCCTTGCTGGCGAACAGCTCCAGGGCTTTTTCCCGGCTTTGGGCAAAGCGCGCGCAGCGCTCAGCCATAGGCATGGAAACCACGCCCGCTTTTGCGCCCCAGGTAGCCGGCGGCGACCATTTCCTTGAGCAGTGGCGCAGGGCGGTACTTGCTGTCGTTGAAGCCTTCATAGAACGCCGCGAGGATCGCCAGCAGGGTGTCCAGGCCAATCAGGTCCGCCAGGGCCAGCGGGCCGATGGGCTGGTTGCAGCCCAGGCGCATCCCGGCGTCGATGTCTTCGGCGCTGGCCAGGCCTTCCTGTAGCACCAGGATGGCTTCGTTAATCATCGGCACCAGAATGCGGTTGACCACAAAGCCTGGGCGGTTGCCGGCGGTGATGGCGGTCTTGCCCAGGCGCGTGGACAGCTCCAGCGCCAAGGCGTGGGTGGCATCGCTGGTTTGCAGGCCACGGATCACCTCGATCAGGCCCATCATCGGCACCGGGTTGAAAAAGTGCAGGCCGATAAAACGCTCGGGCACGCTGACGCTGGCGGCCAACTGGGTGATCGACAGTGACGAGGTGTTGGAGGCGATCACGCACTCGGTGCTGACCTGGGCGGCGATCTGTTGCAGCAAGCGCAGCTTGAGGTCGAGGTTTTCCGTGGCGGCTTCGATCACCAGGTCGGCGCCTTCCAGGCTGGTGTAGTCGGTGCTCAGGCAGATGCGCGCCAGGGCGGCGTCCTTTTGTTCGGCGCTGAGTACCTGCTTGGCCACTTGCCGGTCGAGGTTCTTGTCGATGGTGGCCAGGGCCCGTTGCAGCGCCGGTTCAGCGATGTCCAGCAGGGTCACGTCGAAACCGGCCGCCGCGCAGACTTGCGCAATGCCGTTGCCCATGGTGCCGGCGCCAATCACGCCGATGCGGTGTAGGTTCATCAGAAAGTCTCTTTTTTGTTCAGAAGGGGCGCGCCCCTTGGCGTACCATGGCCGCTTGCCATGCCGGGTGATGGCGCCAGTCTAGGTGCGTACGCGTTTCAGGCCTATGCCATAAGCAGTCACCCGGGATGACGCTTTTTGCCACTTTTTCCGCTCGCTGGGGGAGCGCCGCCGCCATGGACGAAAAAGACTCAGTCGCCCTGTATTTTGCCCAGATCATGCTCCACGCCTTGGGCGCGCAGCCCCAGCGCCTGCGCGCCGTACTGGCGCAAGCGGGAATCGATCCGGCGCTGTTGGGCCAGCCGCAGGCACGGGTGCCGGCCAGTGCTTTTGCGGCGCTGTGGCTGATCCAGATCGACGAATTGCAGGACGAGTTTTTTCGCCTTGACCGCCACGGCATGCCACCCGGTGCCTTTGCCCTGATCTGCCGCGCGCTGATCCAGGAACCCAACCTGGGCAAGGCCCTGGGCCAGTGCCTGGGCAACTTCGGCCTGTTTCTGCACGACTTTCGCGGCCAGCTCAGCGTGCGCGGCCCGCGCGCGGTACTGCGGGTACACAGCGACAGCGCCGACCCCGCGGCCCGGGGCTATGGCGACGAAACCTTTCTGGTGCTGATGATTAGCCTGCTGTGCTGGCTGGGCGGGCGGCGCATCAGCATCGACCGCGCCGCGTTCGCCCATCAGCGCGTATCCCTGCGCGACGACCCCTTGCTGTGGGGCACCCACCTGAGTTTTGGCGCCCCCTGCACCGAGATCGAATTCTCCAGCCATTACCTGGCACTGCCGGTGGTGCAGGATTTGGCCTCGCTCAAGGTGTTCCTGCGCAGCGCCCCACAGTGGCTGGTGGTCCGCTTTCGCAACCAGCAAAGCCTGGTGGCGCGGGTGCAACAGCGCCTGCGCGGTACCGCCTATGGGCAGTGGCCGACCCTGCCGGCCCTGGCCGCGGAACAACAAATGAGCCCCAGCACCTTTCGCCGCACCTTGGCCCGCGAACATGGCTCGTTCCAGCAGATCAAGGACGAAGTGCGCCGCAGCCTGGCGTTCGAGCTGCTGCGCCAAGGCACATTGAGCGTGAGTGAAATCGCCGAGCAGACCGGGTTCCAGGAGCCCAGTGCGTTCCACCGGGCGTTTCGTAAGTGGACCGGGCAGACGCCGGGGCGCTATCGGGCGGGGGCTTGAAGGGAAGGGTGGCTGTGTGGCTGTGGCTTTTGTGGGGGGCTTCCACATTCATCCCAGCCTTGACATCCCTGCGAGCGAACGGCATTGTCCGACAACCTGACTTATAAGAATAGAACCATGCTCGAACTCCAACGCCCCGATTCGCTGGTCATGCGTGTGGTCAGCGCGATCCGTGCCGAAATCGACTCCGGCCAATTGGGCCCCGAAGCCCGCCTGCCCACCGAACAGCAATTGGCTGAGCAGCTCAATGTCAGCCGCTCGGTGGTGCGCGAGGCGATTGCCCAGCTCAAGGCCGATGGTGTGCTGATCGCCCGCCGTGGCTTGGGTTCGTACATTTCCAAGACACCTGCCGGCACGGTGTTCCGTTTTCCCGAGCCGCAGGGCCGGCGCCCGGATTTGGCGCAGATGTTCGAGATGCGCCTGTGGATCGAAACCCAGGCTGCCGCCATTGCCGCCCAGCGCCGCGACGAGGATGACCTGCAACGCATGCAGCAAGCCCTGCAGCAAATGCATGACAAGCGCACCGACTTCGTTGCCGCTGCCGCCGCGGACGTGGCCTTTCACCGCGCCATCGCCGAGGCCAGCAAGAACGACTACTTCGTCGCCTTCCACGACTTTTTGCGCAGCCAGTTGGCCAGCGCCCGGCGTACCGCATGGGAAAACTCGGCCAGCCCCCAGGTCGGCGGCTCGGCCGACGCGGCCCGTGAGCACCAGGCCTTGTTCCAAGCCATCGCCGATGGCGACCGGCAAGCCGCCAGCGCCTGTGCCGACGCCCACCTGCGGGCCTCGGCCAAGCGCTTGAAGCTGGAACTGCCCGCCACCGATTAAGCCACCCCAAACCCCTGATAAACCCCGTGTGCCCTGGTACGCGGGTTTTTCATGAATGTATTAGTCTGACAACCTGATAACCAGACGTAACCGATCCAAGGTAACCACCATGATTTATGACTTTTGCATCATCGGCGGCGGCATCGTCGGCCTCGCCACCGCGATGGAGCTGCTGGACCGCCAACCCGGCGCTTCGTTGCTGCTGCTGGAAAAGGAAAGCACCCTGGCCCGGCACCAGACCGGGCATAACAGCGGGGTGATCCACGCCGGCATCTACTACGCGCCGGGCAGCCTCAAGGCTGACCTGTGCAAGCGCGGCGCGGCGGCGACCAAGGCGTTCTGCCTGGAGCATGGGATCAAGTTCGAGGTATGCGGCAAGCTGCTGGTGGCCTCCACGCCCCTGGAAATGCAGCGCATGCAGGCCCTGTACGAGCGCTCCCAGCTCAACGGGATGAAGGTCGAGCGCCTCGACGCCCAGGAGTTGCAACGCCGCGAGCCGAACATCGTGGGTTTGGGCGGCCTGTTCCTCGACGCCACCGGCATCGTCGACTACCGCCAGGTGTGCGAAACCATGGCCCGGGTGATCGTGCAAAAGGGCGGCGAGATTCAGCTGCAACGCACCGTCGAAGCCATCATCGAGGGCGGTGACCACGTCACCGTGCGCACCGCCCACGGCCAAGCCCTGGCAAAAAAACTGGTGGTATGTGGCGGCTTGCAGTCCGATCGCCTGGCGACCATGGCCGGGGTCAAGATCGACCACCAGATCATCCCGTTCCGGGGCGAATACTTCCGCTTGCCGGCGGCGAAGAACACCATCGTCAACCACTTGATCTACCCGATTCCGGACCCGGAGCTGCCGTTTCTGGGCGTGCACCTGACGCGCATGATCGACGGCAGCGTCACCGTGGGCCCCAATGCGGTGCTGGGCTTTGGCCGCGAGAACTACAAGAAGTTTTCCGTGAACTGGCGCGACGTGGCGCAGTACGCCAGTTTCCCGGGGTTCTGGAAAACCATTTGGCAGAACCTGGGTTCCGGCAGCGTAGAGATGAAGAATTCGCTGTTCAAGTCTGGCTACCTGGAGCAGTGCCGCAAGTACTGCCCGTCTCTGGAAATCGGCGATTTGCTGCCGTTCGAGGCGGGTATCCGCGCCCAGGCCGTGATGCGCGACGGCACCCTGGTGCACGACTTCCTGTTCGCCCAAACCCCGCGCATGTTGCACGTGTGCAACGCGCCATCACCGGCGGCCACTTCGGCGATTCCCATCGGCGCGATGATCGCCGACCGCATGTTCAACGCCAACTGACACCCCGAACCCAGACCTTGCGCCGGCCCACCGCTGACGCAAGCCCCTACGCACCCTGTGCACATAACTATAAAGACGCATAAGGAAACACCCATGACGGCAATCACCGCCGCTGCCCTGGCAGCAGAGACCCCGCTACAAACCAAAAAACGCCTGCGTAAAGTCGCTGCGGCGACGATTTTCGGCTCCATGCTGGAGTGGTACGACTTCTACCTGTACGCCACCATGGCCGCCATCGTGTTCTCGAAGATCTTCTTCGATAACAGCGACCCGAAAACCGCCTCCCTGTTGGCGTTTTCCACCTTCGCCATCGGTTTTATCGCCCGCCCGTTCGGCGGCATTCTGTTCGGCTACCTGGGCGACCGCTTCGGCCGCAAACAAGTGTTGGTGGTGACGTTCTGCATGATGGGCGTGTGCACCACGCTGATCGGCCTGATCCCCAGCTACGCCTCCATCGGCATCTGGGCGCCCATCGTGCTGGTGGCGGTGCGCATCATCCAGGGCCTGGGCGCGGGCGCCGAGTTGTCCGGCGCGGCGGTCACCTCCTACGAGCACGCGGCCCAAGGCAAGCGCGGCAGCCAGGGTGCCTGGCCGGCGTTGGGCTTGAACCTGGGGCTGTTGCTGTCGTCGCTGACGGTGTACCTGCTGACCATCAACGGCAATGAGTTTTTGCTCAATGGCGGCTGGCGCATCCCGTTCATTTGCAGCATCGCCCTGGTGGGCGTGGGCCTGTGGGTGCGCAACAGCATCCCGGAAACCCCGGAGTTCGAGCGCAATAAAGAGCAGAACAAAGAAGCACACAAACCCCAGGTCTCCCCCCTCAAGGCGCTGTTCAAGAACGACCTCAAGGGCCTGGCCGTGGTGTTTTTCGTAGCGATTGGCTACAACGCCCTGAGCTACATCTTCAAGACCTTCTCCCTGGCTTACCTGACCCAGTTCAAAGGCGTGGATGTGCACGTCACCTCGTTGTCGGTGACCATCGCCAGCCTGATCGCCATCGTCGCGGTGCCCTGCTTCGGTTGGTTGTGCGACAAGTGGAGCAGCAAAATGGTGCTGATGCTGGGCGGGGTGTTTTCGCTGGTGTTCGCGTACCCGTTCCTGGCGCTGCTCAATACCGGGGAACCGCTGATGATCTACGTGGCCATCGGCATCGGCACAGGCATCCTCGCGCCGATGATGTTCGCGCCGCAGGGGTCGTTCCTCAGCCGTCAGTTCCCTACCGAGACGCGTTCGTCGGGCTTTGGCACTGGCCGGGAAATCGGCACCGCAGTGGCCGGCGGCCTCGCGCCGCTGGGCGCCTTGTCCCTGGTTGCGGCCTCGGCCACAAACTCCACCGATGGCGTGGTCATCATCCTGGCCATCGCCTCGGTGCTGGTGGTGGTGTTTGCCCTGTGCGACCAGGGCCGCAAGCACTCGGCGTTCAAGAACTAGCAAGCCTGTGTGGAGTGAGCCCCTGTGGGAGCGGGCCGGGCGGCGCTCCGCTTGCCCGCGATGGGGCCGGTCCAGGCGATGCATTTATCGCGGCGGGATTACCGCCATCGCGAGCAGGGCTCGCTCCCACGGGCTCTGGTGTCGATCACCTATGTTGGCTCCTGTGGGAGCGGGCCTTGCCCGCGATGGGGCCGGTCCAGGCGATGCATTTATCGCGGCGGGA
>RCMZ01000122.1_pt1 | contig 47321 bp, 47 predicted proteins | sample 2041141 | NCBI WGS metagenome assembly RCMZ01 (sample SAMN09708263, study PRJNA481090) | Wastewater metagenome, whole genome shotgun sequencing project. | biome: sewage; isolation source: Davis station wastewater (DW) | place: Antarctica: Davis Station | collected 2010-03-01 | reverse complement strand
GGACGAGCTGAAGGTCGGGCGCTTCTCATTCTTTCGTCATTCCGGGCGCAGCGCAGCGAAGACCCGGAACCCAGCGGCGCCGAAGGCGAAATCCATCAGCCGCATGAGCCTTCCAACATTCGAGCCCGCGCAGGTTCGCGCTCTCGCGCGCCGCTGGGTTCCCCGGTTCCGTTTCGCGGCCCGGAGGATGACGAAAGAGAAGGATCTCAAACGAAAACAGCGCCCGTCCCGGCGAGGGGACGAGCGCTGCATCATGTGGTTCACACTGTTTGGGACGTTCAGGCCGCCTGGTTGGAGCCTTCCGGGGCCGACCAGCGCAGCACCGGCGAGCGGGCGGCGCGGGTTTCGTCCAGACGCTTCAGCGGCGCATGGAAAGGCGCACCCTTGAAGCGATCCACGTCACCGGCCTTGGCGGCCTCGGCCAGCAGGCGCATGGCGTGTATGAAGCGGTCCAGTTCGGCCTTGGACTCGGTCTCGGTCGGCTCGATCAGCATCGCGCCGTCGGGAAATACATGGTCATCGGGTGGAAGCCCTCGTCGATCATCGCCTTGGCGAAGTCGAGCGTGGTGATGTCCGTGCCCTTCAGCCATTCGTCGTCGAACAGGGCTTCGTGCATGCAGGGGCCTTCGGGGAAGGCCGGGCTCATCAGGTCCTGCAGGCGGGCCTTGATGTAGTTGGCGTTCAGAACGGCGTCCTCGGCCACCTGACGCAGGCCGTCAGAGCCGTGCGACATCATGTAGGACAGGGCGCGCACATACATGCCCATCTGGCCCTGGAAGGCGCACAGACGGCCAAAGGCTTGCTCTGCCTCGTCTTCCTCACGCTCGATCAGGCGATAGCCATTGTCGTCGTGCACCACCCACGGGGCGGGCGCGAAGGGCGCCAAGGCCTCCGACAGCACCACCGGACCCGCGCCCGGACCGCCGCCGCCGTGGGGCGTCGAGAAGGTCTTGTGCAGGTTGATGTGCATGGCGTCGACGCCCAGATCACCTGGACGGACCCGACCGACGATGGCGTTGAAGTTGGCGCCGTCGCAATAGAAGTATGCGCCCGCCTCATGCGTCAGGCGCGCGATCTCGATGATGTCGCGCTCGAACAGGCCGCAGGTGTTGGGGTTGGTCACCATGATGGCGGCGACGTCCGGGCCCAGCTTGGACGCCAGATCGGCGACGTCCACGCGGCCGTCCTCGGTCTGGGCGACCTCGACGACAGAATAGCCGACGAAGGCGGCGGTGGCCGGGTTGGTGCCGTGGGCGGACGTGGGGACCAGAACCTTGCGGCGCTGCTCATGCTCGCCCTTGGCTTCGTGCGCGGCGCGGATGGCCATCAGGCCGCACAGTTCGCCGTGCGCGCCCGCCTTGGGCGACAGTGCGACGGCGGGCATGCCGGTCAGGGTCTTCAGCCAGTGCGCCAGCGTGTCCATCAACTCCAGCGCGCCCTGAACCGTCGAGATCGGCTGCAGCGGGTGGATGTCCGAGAAACCGGCCAGACGCGCCATCTTCTCGTTCAGGCGCGGGTTGTGCTTCATCGTGCACGAGCCCAGCGGATAGATGGCCAGGTCGATGGCGTGGTTCTTTTGGCTCAGGCGCACATAGTGGCGCATGGCCTCGGGCTCGGACAGGCCGGGCAGGCCGATCGGATCCTTGCGGACCAGGTCGCCCAGGTCGGACGCATCGGTCTTGGGTTCCGGCAGATCGACGCCGGTCTTGCCCCAGCCGTCGCCCTCAAAGATCAGGGCTTCGTTCTGCAACAGGCCGCGACCGCCGGTCAGGGTGGCGGGCTTGGTCTGGACTTGGTTCGGAGCGGTCGGGCGGCCGACAGTGTTCATGGTGCTCATGATCGGTTTCCCTTAGGCGGCCAGGACTTTGGAGAGGGACTTGGCGAGGATCTGGATGTCTGCATCCAGCGTCGTCTCGGTCGCGGCGACCAGCAGGACGTCGTCCATGCCGGCGTCGGGCGCCAGGCGGCTGTAGGGCACGCCCGCCAGAATGTGGTGACCGGCCAGGGCGTCCACGACCTCGGCCGCGTTCTTCGGCAGGCGGATCGCGAACTCGTTGAAGAAGCGCGGCGTCAGGACTTCCACGCCCGGAATGGCGGCCAGGGCGTCACGGGTGGCGACGGCCTTCTCGTGGTTCAGCAGGGCCAGTTTGCGCAGGCCCGTCTCGCCCAGCAGGCTCATGTGGATGGTGAAGGCCAGGGTGCAGAGGCCCGAGTTGGTGCAGATGTTCGACGTGGCCTTGTCGCGGCGGATATGCTGTTCGCGCGTCGATAGGGTCAGGACGAAACCGCGCTCGCCGTCGGCGTCCACGGTCTCGCCGGTCAGGCGGCCGGGCATCTGGCGGATCAGCTTCTCGCGCGTGGCGAACAGGCCGACATAGGGGCCGCCGAAGTTCAGGGCGTTGCCGATCGACTGGCCTTCGGCCGCGACGATGTCGGCGCCCATTTCGCCCGGCGATTTCAGCAGGCCCATCGACACGGCTTCCGTCACCACGACGATCAGCAGGGCGCCCGCCGCATGGGCGGCCTCGGCGATTTTCGTCACGTCGGTGGCGGTGCCGAAGACGTTGGGGGTCTGGACGACGACGCAGGCCGTGTCCGGGCCGATCTGATCGATGACGGCGGCTTCGGCGTCGAACGCCGGGGCCAGCACTTCAGTCTCCACGCCGACAGCGTGAACCACGGTCTCGGTTGCCTTGACGTAGTGGGGGTGGACGCCGCCCGAGATCACCGCCTTGTTGCGGCGGGTGACGCGCGTCGCCATCAGCACGCCCTCGGCCATGGCGGTCGAGCCGTCATACAGGGATGCGTTGGCGACCGGCATGCCGGTCAGGTTCGCGACCTGGGTCTGGAACTCGTACAGGTACTGCAGGGTGCCCTGCGCGATTTCCGGCTGATAGGGGGTGTAGCTGGTCAGGAACTCCGACCGCTGGATCACATGATCCACCGTCGCCGGGACGTGGTGCTTATATGCCCCTGCGCCGCAGAAGAAGGGCACGGCTCCGGCGGTCGCATTCTTGGCGGCCATGGCGGACAGGGCGCGCTCGACCTCCAGTTCGCCCGCCACGCGGGGCAGGTCCACAGGCCCGTCCAGACGCGCGCTCTCGGGCACGTCAACGAACAGGTCGTCGATGGTTTTCGCGCCGATGGCGGCGAGCATCGCCGTGCGGTCGTCGGGCGTCAGGGGGAGGTAACGCATGATCTTGTCCTGGGCCGTGGCAGGCCGAAGACCCGCTGACTCTTAATCAGCGGGCCTAATGGGTCTTAGAGGGTGGCGAGGAAGGCGTCGTAGGCAGCTTGATCCATCAGGCCGTCCAGTTGCGAGGCGTCCGAGATCTTGATCTTGGCGAACCAGCCGTCGGCTTCGGGGGCGGCGTTGACGGTTTCCGGGGCGGTCGACAGCACGTCGTTGGCCTCAACCACCTCGCCCGAGACAGGGGCGTAAACGTCCGACGCGGCCTTGACGCTTTCGACCACGGCGAAGCTGTCGCCCTTGGCGAAGGTCTTGCCGACTTCCGGCACCTCGACGAACACCACGTCGCCCAGGGCTTCAGCCGCGTGCTTAGAAATGCCGACCGTGGCGATGTCGCCGTTCAGGCTGACCCACTCGTGATCCTTGGTGAAATGCATCTTGCTTCTCCTAAAGCCGTCATCCTCGGGTCTGACCCGAGGATCGGATGTTGTGCGGTCTGTGCGTCGATGTCTTCGCACGAGCGGTTGATGTCCGGCCCTCGGGGCAAGCCCGAGGGTGACGGACAGTGAGGGTTACGCCTTCGGTTTGCGATAATAACGTTGCGCCACGAACGGCATGGCGATGACCTCGGCGGCGGCGGGCTTGCCGCGGACCAGAACCTTCAGTTCCGTGCCCAGTTCCGCGAAGGCGGGCGGCACGAAGCCCATGGCGATGTTCTTGCCCAGGCTCGGCGAGGGGCCGCCCGAGGTGATCTTGCCGATGATGTTTCCGTCGGCGTCGGCGATCTCGGCGCCTTCACGGGCCGGGGCGCCTTCCTTGACGTGCAGGCCGACGCGGACGCGCGACGGACCCTCGGCCAGTTGCTTCAGGATGATGTCGGCGCCGTTGAAATCGGCGCGTTCCTTGCGCGACTTGGACAGGGCGAAGGTCAGGGCGCCTTCGACCGGCGTGGTGGCGGCGTCGATGTCGTGGCCGTGCAGCGGCAGGCCGGATTCAAGGCGCAGGCTGTCGCGGGCGCCCAGGCCGATCGGCTTGACGCGGGCGTCTTCCAGCAGGGTGTTCCAGATGCGTTCGGCCTGATCCGAAGGGACCGAAATCTCATAGCCGTCTTCGCCGGTGTAGCCCGAGCGCGAGACGTAAGCATCGACGCCGAACAGCATCAGATGGGCCGTCTCCATGAAGCTCATCTCGGCCAGCACCGGCTCGTGGACGGCCATGACTTCGGCGGCTTCGGGCCCCTGAATGGCGATCAGGGCGCGGTCCAGCACCGTCAGCTTGGCGTCGCCCTCCAGATTGGCGTTCCAGAAGGCGAAGTCCTCGTCCTTGTTGCCGGCGTTGACAACGACGAACAGGCCGTCGTGGTCGGGGCGGCCCGCCATCAGATCGTCGATGATGCCGCCGTCGGTGTTCAGCAGCAGGGTGTATTTCTGCTTGCCGTCCTTCAGGATTTCATAGTCGCCGGGAACGAAGCGCTGGAACTGCGCCGTGGCGTCCGCACCGGTGATCTTGCACTGGCCCATGTGCGACACATCGAACAGGCCGACATGTTCGCGGGTCCAGCGGTGTTCGGCCAGAACCCCTTCGTACTGAACCGGCATGTCATAGCCGCTGAAGCCCACCATGCGGGCGCCCAAGGCGCGGTGCGCGGCGTTCAGCGGCGTGGTTTTAAGAGCTTGGTCGGTCATGGTTCAGACTTTCGCGGTCGCGTGTTGTGGCGGAGCTTCGCCGCCGTCCTCGCGCCCCCGCTGTCCTGAAGCCTGAGAGATTCCGGCGTTTCCGCCTTGCTCCGTCGGCGCGCCCGTAAAGAGCGACTTTCCAGCGTCCGTATGCTGTCGCGGTCCGTTTGCCTGAGCGTTTCCGGGGCGGTTGCGCCTTCGGCGTCGAAGCCGGTTTCCCGTCCCCGAACTCTCCCGCGAGAGCGTGCGACCTAAGCCATCGAGTCATGGCCCAAGTCAAGCGTCGCTGCAGATGCGGCCAAGCTTGTTTGCGCCGCCAGACCTTGCCCCGCGTCGCCTGTGCGGCCATGAGTGCGCGACGCCCAACAACCTACGGGAACGCCTTCATGTCCGCCGACCGCCTTCATCTCGACGCCCATATCGCCGCGCTGGACGCGCCTGACGGGCTGAAGGCCGTCCTGAGCGTGGTCGCCGCGACCTGCGCTCGGATTAGCGACGTAGTGGCGGGCGGCGCCCTGGTCGGCGCGCTGGGCGCATCCGGCCAGATCAATGTGCAGGACGAGGAACAGAAGAAGCTGGACGTCATCACCGACGACATGCTGACCCAGGCGCTGCTGGCCTGTCCGGCCATCGCGGGCGTCGCCTCAGAGGAAAAGGATCAGGTCGAACCGGCGTCCAATCCGGCCGGTGAATATCTGGCCCTGTTCGACCCGCTGGACGGCTCGTCCAACATCGACATCAATGCGCCGGTCGGCACTATCGTCTCGGTGCTGAAGTCAGCGACCCCGACGCCGGTCGAGGCCGACTTCCTGCAGACCGGCCGTCATCAGGTCGCCGCCGTCTATGCCGTCTATGGGCCGCAGACCATGCTGGTGCTGACGACGGGCGACGGGGTTAAGGGCTTCACCCTGTCCAACGACGGCCAATGGTTCCTGACCCATGACGCCATCACCATTTCGCCGGACACCAAGGAGTTCGCGATCAACGTCTCCAACCAGCGCCACTGGGCCGAACCGGTCCAGCGCTATCTGGACGGGGTGTTGCAGGGGGCGGAAGGCCCTCGGGCTAAGAACTTCAACATGCGCTGGGTCGCGGCCATGGTCGCCGATGTCCACCGCATCCTGATGCGCGGCGGCGTCTTCTTCTATCCGTGGGACAAGCGCGAGCCGAACAAGCCGGGCAAGCTGCGCCTGATGTACGAAGGCAATCCGATGGCCCTGCTGGTCGAACAGGCGGGCGGCAAGGCCACCACCGACGGCGTCCAGCCCATTCTCGATGTCCAGCCGACCCAGTTGCACCAGCGCATTCCCGTCGCCCTGGGTTCGGCCAACGAGATCGACGCCTTCGCGAGCGCCTGAGCCGGAGCCTGAACCATGAACATCGGTCCCGCCGACGCCCTTCTGGTCATCGACCCGCAGAACGACTTCTGCGAGGGCGGGGCGCTGGCGGTCACGGGCGGGGCCGGGATCATGCCGCTGATCAACCAGTTGGCGGAACGGTTCGACAAGGTGGTTGCGACCCAGGACTGGCACACGCCAGACCAGATTTCGTTCGCCTCGAACCACGAGGGCGCGACGCCCTTCACCGAGATCGAGGTCGCCTATGGTCGCCAGATGTTGTGGCCGGATCATTGTCTTCAGGGTTCGCTCGGCGCCGACTTCCACCCCGACGTGAAGCCGACCATCGACCGCGCTCTGGCCGTGATCCGCAAGGGCTATAATCCGGCGGTCGACAGCTATTCCGGCTTCTTCGAGAACGACCACCAGACCCGGACGGGGCTTGCGGGCCTGTTGCGTGATCTGGGCGTGAAGCGGGTGTTTCTGGCCGGTCTGGCCTTTGACTACTGCGTTCGTTTCACCGCCGAGGATGCGGTCCGCGAAGGCTTCGAGGCCATCGTCATCACCGACGCCAGTCGCGCGATTGCGCCAGAGACGGCGGCGGCGGCGCACGACAGTTTCCGCGCGCTGGGCGTGACGGAGATCGAGGCGGCGGCGGTGCTCACGTAACTTCCTTTCGTCATTCCGGGCGCAGCGTAGCGAAGACCCGGAACCCAGCGGCGCCGAAGGCGAAATGGTTCAGCCTTGCGATGGGGCACGATTGAGCCCGCGACAGGTTCGCGCTCTCGCGCGCCGCTGGGTTCCGGGTCTTCGGCGCTTGCGCGCCTTCGCCCGGAATGACGAAAGAAAGAGAGCTCACTCCCAGAAATCCTCAGCATCGGGAATCCGCGTGAAGGCGATCTTGGCCCCGATATATTCGGGCAGGCCCGCGTTCGGGCCGATGCTGACCGTGTCCTTGCCGTATCGGCGGTTCAGGTCGTCCAGCGCCTGTGACAGTTTCAGCGACCGCGCCGTGCCGCCCTGGTCGGGGCCGGGATCGAACAGGTCCGTCTCGAAGGCGCCGCTGGCCTTCAGCTTGTGGACGCCAACCCCGACATAGCTCAGCCGCCCGGCCTCAAGCTCCGGCTCGATCCTGCGCCACAGGCTGTCCAGCGCGGCCAGCAGGGCGAAGGTGTCCTGGGTCGGGGCGACGGCGCAGTTCAGACCTGCGGTGTCCCAGCCGCGCTTGGCGCCCCTTGGTCCCATGTCCAGATGCAGGCTGACCACCGCCCCTGTCAGTCCCATCCGCCGCAACCGCGCCCCGCATTTGACCACCAGGCGCCGGGCGACCGCGCGCGCCTTTTCCGGGGTCCGCATCTGCGCGGCCAGAACATGGCTGTGGCTGATGGAAGCGGGCGGTTTTTCCGGCGTCGGTTCGCTGTCCAGACCGTGCAGGCCGCGCCAGATGCGCTCGCCCTCGATGCTGTTCCAGACGGCGCGGGCCTGTTTGGCCCCCATGTCCCACAGGCCCGCCGTATCGACCACGCTCGCCGCCGACAGCCGCTCGCGCATCCGCGAACCCACCCCCGGATAGGTCGACAGCGGCAGGTGCAGGATAGAGCCGGGCAGTTCATTGGCCCGCAGGATCGTCAGCCCGTCCGGCTTCTTCATCCCGCAGGCGGTCTTGGCCAGAAACCGCGACGGCGCCAGACCGATGGAGGAACGCAGGCACTCGCCCACATTCTTGCGGATGCCCGCCTGAATGCGTCGCGCCAGGGCGACCGCGTTCGCCTCCTGCCGCTCAGGCCCGATCAGTTCGCACGAACATTCGTCGATGGAGCCGACCTTCCACACCGGCACATGGCGATCGATCTCGGCCATGATCTGCTTATGGATTTTGACGTAAAGGTCGGGCCGCGCCTCGGCGACGATCAGGCCGGGACACATCTGGCGCGCCTCAGACACCCGCGTGCCGGTGCGGACGCCATAGGGGCGGCTCTCATAGCTGGCGGCGATGGCGCCGGTGTATTCGCTCTCGGCCGGCCGGACGATCAGCGGCTTGCCCCGCCAGTCCGGGTTCATCTGCTGCTCGACGCTGGCGAAGAAGGCGTTCAGGTCGATGAACAGCCAGCGCAGGTTCGCGCCGTCGTCATGCTGGGGGTTCGCCTGATCCATGACGTGAACATATCAGGAACATCAGGCGGTCGGAAGCCGCTGACGCTCTCACTTTTCGTCATTCCGGACGAAGGGCAGCGAAGACCCGGAATGACGAAAAGTGGAGGGAAGTCAGGCCGTCGCGTAGGCCTCGATCTCTGCGATCCGCGCGGCCTTCTCGGCGTCGCTCAGGAAGCTGCCCTCGAAGCTGTTCTTGGCCAGTTGAGTGACCTGTTCCCGCGTCAGGCCGACCGCCGCCGCCAGCTGGCTGTAGTTCGCGTTCACATAGCCGCCGAAATAGGACGGATCGTCCGAGTTCAGGGTGACGTGCAGGCCCCGGCGCAGCATCTCCGGGATCGGGTGATCCTTCAGGTCGTTGACCACGCACAGTTTCAGGTTCGACAGCGGGCATATCGTCAGGGTCATCTGTTCGGCGACCAGACGGTTGATCAGGCTCTCGTCCTCCATTGAGCGGTTGCCGTGGTCCATGCGGTCGATGTGCAGCAGGTCCAGCGCCTCATGCACATAGGCGGGCGGGCCTTCTTCGCCCGCATGGGCGCACAGTTTCAGGCCCAGATCGCGGGCGGCGGCGAAGACGCGCTGGAACTTGGACGGCGGATGGCCGACCTCCGACGAATCCAGTCCCACGCCGATGAAGTGATGCAGATAGGGTTTGGCCGCCTCCAGTGTGGCGAAGGCCTCCTCCTCGGTCAGGTGTCGCAGGAAGCTGAGGATCAGGCCGCTGCTCACGCCCAGCTCCGCCTTGGCCCGGTCCATGCCCGCGATCAGGCCCTCAACCACCACGCCGAACGGCACGCCGCGATCCGTATGCGTCTGCGGGTCGAAGAAGATTTCGGCATGGCGCACATTGTCCGCCGCCGCCCGCTGGAAATAGGCGAAGGCCAGATCCTCGAAATCCTTGCGGGTCAGCAGCACCGCCGCCCCTGCATAATAGATGTCCAGGAAGTCCTGCAGGTTCGAGAAGTCATAGGCCGCCCGCACCGCTTCGATGCTGTCATAGGGGATGGCGACACTGTTGCGCTGGGCCAGTTCGAACATCAGTTCCGGCTCAAGGCTGCCTTCGATGTGCAGATGCAGTTCGGCCTTGGGCAGACCGGCGATATAGGCGTCGAGGGGCGAAGAATGGGCCATCAAGACCTCCTGTGAAGCTGGAACGACGCCGAACGGCGAAGCGTTGAAGTGCTGCAGTCAAGGAGCACCGCAATGACGGACAAACAAGACAAGCCGGTCAAGATCAACACCACGCCCGGCGTCATGGGCGACGGCACTGAAGAACAGAACCTTGGTCAACCGGGCGATCCGTCCAAGCGGATCACCGAAGAAGAGGTGGACGCCGCCTTCTCCGAGAAGAAGACGGACTGATCCTTACATACGCTCGGGTGTTTCGATGCCCAGCAGGCCCAGCGCAATCTCCAGCTGGCGCAGGGCCGCCGCCGACAGGGCGAGGCGCGACCGTTTCGTGTCCTCGTCCGGTGCGACCAGCACAGGGCAGGCGGCGTAGAATTTCGAGAAGGACTGCGCCACGCGATAGGCGTGTTCCGCCACCATGTGCGGCATCCGCTTGTCATAGGCGTCCGATGCTGCGGCGCTGAAGGCGTCCAGCGTCAGGGCCAGATCGCGTTCCGCCTGTTCGGCGATGACGATGGGGCCAGCGGACACGCCCTGTTCGGCGGCCTTTCTCAGCAGGGATTTGATGCGGACCGCCTGATACAGCAGGTAAGGCCCGGTCTTGCCCTCAAAGCTCATGAAGCGGTCGAGATCGAAGACGTAAGAGGTGGTGCGCGCGTTCGACAGGTCGGCGAACTTCAGGGCGGCGATGGCCACCTTGTGCGCGATGGCCTCGAACTCTTCAGGCGACAGGTCGTCGCCCAGCTTGGCCTCATGCAGACGCTCGCGCGCCTTTTCGGTCGCCTGATCGATCAGGTCGCGCAGTTTCAGCACGCCGCCCGCGCGGGTCTTGAACGGCTTGCCGTCCTGGCCGTTCATGGTGCCGAAGCCCAGATGCTCCAGCGACTTCTCGGGGGCGTAACCGGCCAGATAGGCGGCGCGGAACACCTGTTCGAAATGCTCGGCCTGACGTTCGTCGACGACGTACAGGATCAGGTCCGGGCCGATCGACTTCTTGCGGTCCAGAATAGTGGCCAGGTCGGTCGTGCCGTACATGGCCGAACCTTCCGAGCTGATGACCAGCAGCGGCGGGGGGGAGGGGGCCTCGATCACCGAACCGTCGGCCAGCTTCTTCTTGCGCGTCTCACCTTCGCGGGCGACGTGAACCACCTGGGCGCCGTCGTCCTCGACCAGCAGGCCGCTGTCTTTCAGGTGGGCCAGCATTTCCGGCATCACCGGATCGGCGTCGCTCTCGCCGTTCCACAGGTCGAAATCGACCGAGAGGTCGCCGTATTCACGCTTCAGCGCCTCGCGGCTGACCGCCACGAAATGCTGCCACAGGGCGCGATAGCCGGGGCGACCGTTCTGCAGTTCGGCCGTCGCCTTGCGGGCGCGGTCGCGGAAGGCGGGGTCTTCCTTGGCCTTGCCGGCGGCCAGCGGATACAGCCGGTCCAGATCGGCCAGGGTGACTGGGCTTTCGGCCGGGAAGGGACCATCGCCCTCGACCATGAAGGCGTCGGCCAGCTTCTCATCGCCGCAGGCGACGATCAGCAGACCCATCTGGAAACCCCAGTCGCCGAAGTGGGCGTCGCCGGTGACGTCGTCGCCGCGGAAGCGGAACAGGCGTTTCAGGCTCTCACCGATGATGGCGCTGCGCAGGTGGCCGACGTGCATCGGCTTGGCCACGTTCGGGCCGCCGAAGTCGATGACGACTTTGCGCGGATCAGCGACGACCGCTGCGCCCGCGTGATCGGCGTCCGCCGCCACTTCCTCGGCGCGTTCGGCCAGGGCCGCGTCGGCGATCTTCAGGTTGATGAAGCCGGGACCGGCGACCTCGACCGAGGAAAAGCGCGGATCGGCGCTCAGGCGTTCGGCGATCTTGCCCGCCAGTTCGCGCGGATTGGCCTTCAGCGCCTTGGCGGCGGCCAGGGCGCCGTTGGACTGGAAGTCGGCCAGGTCAGGACGGTCGGACGGGGTGACGCGGGCCAGCGCCGCATCCACGCCTTCGGCGGCGAAGGCGGCGGCGACCGCTTCGCTGAGGACGGTCTTCAGATCAGCCATTTATTCGCTCGTGGGGGCAGCAGCAGCGGGCGCAGGCGTCGTTCCGGCGTTGACGCGGAATCGGCTGCCCGAGCGGTTGAACTCGGCCATTTCCGGCGTCACGTCGAAACCGACCAGAACCTCGAAGTTCGAGCCGTTGGTGGTGATGTCAGCGCGCGGGATCACGATGGAACGGTCTTCGGTCACGGCGGCGGTGCGCTGACCGGCGAAGTTCACCGGGATGTCGAAATATTCCTTGGCCAGGATGGCGCTGTTGCGCTCGGTGACCGCGACCCAATAGCGATAGGTGCGCTGGTCGCCTGCGGCCTGAGGACCACGGCCGAACTGGAACAGCACGCGCATGTCCAGGCGGATCGGTTCGTCGCCGCGATACTGGCAGTCAGAGGTCAGGTTCTCGATTTCGCCGGTATAGCCGACGTTGGCGATGGCGGCGCGCTCGCCCTCGAACTCGACGTAGCGAGCGGCGTCGTAGAGAATCTTCACATAGGGGCAGGGGCCTGCATTGGCCCGGCGCGACAGGGGGGCGATGCGAACCGTCCGGCGCGGCGCGTCATCCTGATCAGAGGCCTGCTGCTGACCACCGCCGCGTTGACGGCCGCTCTGGGCGTGGGCGGCGACTGGCAGGACAGACGCCGCAATCGAAATGGCGGCGAGGGCGGTTAGGACGCGACGCATCAGCATATATTTCCGACAGCGAAAGGGCTCGCGCGACGATCGGCGGCCGATCATAGAACGCTCGCCGCTGATAGCGGCTAAAGCGAGGCGCGGCAAACCTTCGCTTCGGAACTGTGCTTTCAGACGCTCATCACCAGGCAGGTCGAGGTGGCTGTGGCGTAGAGTTTGCCGTCCAGCCCCCTCAGATCGGCCTCGGCGAAACCGGCGCGGCGGCCGATCTGCACGATCCGTCCTTCGGCCCGCACGGGCGTGCCCGCCGTCAGCGCCTTGTGGAAGACGGTCTTCAACTCCAGCGTCGTATAGGTCTGGCCGGGTTTGAGCATGGAATGGACCACGCAGCCGCAGGCCGAATCCAGCAGGGTGGCGATCCAGCCGCCGTGGACCGTGCCCAGCGGATTATAGACGGCCTCTGTCGGGATGGCCTCGAACACCACCCGTCCTTCCTCCACCTCTGTCATGTCGAAGCCGACCGTGCGGCCGATCGGGGCGGTGAAGCCAGCCTTGGCGCCCAGACGCAGTTGCTCCACGCCGGACAGAGCGGAGAAATCGATGGCTTCAGTCATGGGGAACGGATCCTGAGCGATGGGGTCCGTTTAAAATAAAGACGGACGCTGCCGAGGCAAGCGTCCGTCAAAAATCCTGGTTCCGTGCAGAAGTCGGGTCTTACAGGCCCGGCAGCTTGAAGCCGCTGTCACGACGCGGAACGATGGTGATGGCCCGACCGCCGGTCAGGGCCTGATTGCGGGCGGCTTCGCTGGCGGCGTCGATGGTCACGGCGCCGTCTGCGGTCTGGCGGGTGGTCGCCGCCTGGCTGGCCGAATCATTCTTGCGCCAGAACATCAGCCGGTTCGCGAAGCTTTCGTCCTTGCGGGCGATGTTGCCGAACTCGTCATCGACGACATAGATCGCCAGCGGATCAGCCTGGTCGGCGCCGGCCTGGGTGACCAGGGCCTGTTCGCCTGCCGTGCGGGTGACGCCCTGACGTTGGCCCAGCAGGATCTGACGGGCGGCGCTTTCGGGGGCCAGCTCCTGCGGGCGCGGCTGGCCGGGTGCGGGCGGACGCAGGCCGTACTCGGGCGGTACGGTCAGGGGCGCCGTGGCGACGGTGACGAACTCGTCCGGGACGACCTTGGTCAGGCCGACGCCTTGCTTGATGGTGCCGCAGGCCGACACGGCGAGCGCGGCGGAGGCGGCGAGGGTCAGGACGGCGACACTGCGAATACGCATGGTTTCAGGCTCTGTTCGGCTTAATGCGGGTGCTCCCCCGGAGCGAAGGCCGCATAGTGAAGACGGTGGATTACGACTTTTCGGCGGCGGGGCCAACCTTGGCGGCGCGTTCGGACAGAAGAGTGTCCAGAATCAACAGCACGACGCCGATGGTGATGGCGCTGTCGGCGACATTGAACACCCAGGGAAACACGCCCGTGCCGGAAAAGTCGATGAAGTCGACGACATAGCCGAAACGCACGCGGTCGATGGCGTTGCCGATGGCGCCGCCCATGACCAGGCCGATGGCCGAGATCAGCAGCCGCCGCTGCGACTTCAGCGCCCACCAGCCCAGGGCGATGGAGACGATGATCGAAAAGACGCTTAGGCCCCAGCGCGCCTCGCCGCCGCTGAACAGGCCGAAGCTGACGCCGGTGTTCTCGACCCAGCTGAAGTTCAGGATCGGACGGATGACAGGAACGCGCCCGATCTCCTGCAACTGCAGGCCGCTGATGATCCAGGCCTTGCTGATCTGGTCCAGCAGGACGACGACGATGGCCATGCCATAGGCGGCCAGGGCGATGCGGGGAATCTTCATGCGTCGCTTTCAGCGGGACGAACGGGAACGGGCGCGATTAGCAGGAAGCGCAGCCCCCGCCAATGGATGTTGGGTTTCGTGTCCGCCCACCCCTCTCGTCATCCTCGGCCTTGTGCCGAGGATGACGAGAGGGGTGTCAGAATAAATCCCCCTGACCCGGCGGCGGGGTCTTGGGCTTTGGGGCGGGCTTGGCGGCAGGAGGCGGCGTTCCGGCGCGTGGCTCGCCGCCGTCGATCACCGCCCCACGCGCCCCGTCGCCGAACACCAGCTGCACCGACTGGCCGGGGTTAAGGCTGGCGGCGGCGGTGATCCAGACGCCGTCCTCGCCCTCGACGCGGGCGAAGCCGGGCTTGGGACGGGCGGGGTCCAGACTGGTCAGGGCGCGCGACAGGGCCGCCAGCCGGTCGGCGTCCCGCTCCAGCCGACGCGGCGCCCAGCCGTCCAGACGCAGGGCCACGGCCTCCAGCCGGTTCTGGCGCTGGTCCAGACGACGATAGATGGGGTCGGGCGACAGACGCCCAGCGGTCTGCAGCAGCCGCCGCTCATGGCGCGCCACATTGGCCTGCAGGGCCGTGCCCAGACGTCCCGCCGTATTGCTCAGCCGGTCGTCGCTGCGGTCCAGACGCGCGCGCAGCAGGGCAGGGGTCAGCTTGCCCGCCGCCACGGCCAGATGCCGCTCATGCAGGGCCACATTGCGTTGCAGGCCCGACGCCAGACGGCTGGCGGCATGATCCAATCTCTGTTGCGCCAGCGCCAGAAGGTCTTCGGGCCGCGCAGGCAGACCGCGCGCCACGGCTCGCAGTTTCGTGCGGCGATCCTCGATCAGCCGCCCGCCCGCCTGAACCAGACGACGATCCATGTCCGCGACGGCATAGCGCAGGTCCGCCAGCACCGGCGTCGCCATTTCCGCCGCGCCCGTTGGCGTCGGCGCGCGCCGGTCAGAAACGAAGTCGATCAGGGTAGTGTCCGTCTCGTGCCCCACGGCCGAGATGATCGGGATGCGCGCCGCCGCCACCGTGCGGGCCAGTCCCTCGTCGTTGAAGCACCACAGATCCTCCACCGATCCGCCGCCGCGCGCGACGATCAGCAGGTCGGGGCGGGGGATGGCGCCGCCGGGCGCCATCGCATCAAAGCCGCGAATGGCGTTGGCCACCTGACCTGCCGCCGCATCGCCCTGAACCACCACAGGCCAGACGATGACCCGGCACGGCCAGCGTTCGGCGATCCGGTGCAGCACGTCGCGGATCACGGCGCCGGTCGGGCTGGTGATGACGCCGATGGTGCGGGGAAACTGGGGCAGGGGCTTCTTGCGGGCGGGCTCGAACAGGCCCTCTCCGCGCAGGCGCAGCTTCAGCCGCTCCAACTGGGCCAGCAGGGCGCCCGCGCCCGCCGCCTCCATGCTCTCGATCACGATCTGATATGAGGACCGCGCCGGATAGGAGGTGATCTTGCCGGTGACGATGACCTCCAGCCCCGCCTGCGGCTGGACGCCCAGACCGCGCACCGCACCCTTCCAGATCACCCCGTCGATGGCCGACTTGTCGTCTTTCAGCGTCAGATAGACGTGGCCCGAGGCGTGGCGGTTCACCTTGGAGATTTCGCCGCGCAGCCGCACATGGCCGAACCGTTCCTCCAGCGTCCGCTTCAGCGCGAAGGACAGCTCCGAGATGGACAGGGGCGGATTGTTGTCGCGCGGCGCCGACTGTTCCGCCGGGCCTTCGAATACGTAGGAGTCGTCGCTCATGCCCCTACCTTAGCCTGCGTCGATGCGCGCGGGAACGGCGATGGCTGCGGGCCGTTCGTGATCCATGCCCGTCGATCCGCAAGGAACAGACCCGAATGACCGCGACCCGCATGAGCGGGGCCTGCAGCGGCGCAGCGGGGCAGGCGGCGCCATGAGCCCGTGGCTGATTATTCTGAGCATAATTCTGCTGGGTTTCGTGGTCTATGTCCTGTCGGCGATCCTTTGAAGCCTGAGTTTGCGTCGATGAAACGTCTTCTTGCCCTGGCCGCCGCCCTTGTTCTGACGGGCGCCGCCGCCTGTTCCAATAATGAGGATGATGACGCCGTCGTCGAACAGGCGAACCCCGCCGCAGCGCCGGTTCCGGCGACCCCGGCCCAGGCGGACGCCGTCGCTGGCGACACGGTTCTGGCCTTCAACATGACCCGTGACCAGTTGGAGGGGGCGACCCTGCTGGCGCAAGACGGTGACGATCTGGGCAGCGTCGAGAAGCTGGTGCTGGACCCGCAGCATCGCCTGACCCACGTCATTGTCGAGCTGGAGACCCCCGGCAATCCCAATGTCATGGTGCCGATCAACGATCTGGCGCCCATTCAGAATGGCGCGGACAGTGATCTGACAACCGCCCTGACGGCCGCGCAGTTGCAGGCTCTGCCCGCCTACAGCCCCGACGCCATTCCACCGACGGCGCATTAAACCGGCCAGAAACAGACTCGAAAGCGGCCCGACGCTTGACCGACCGCAGCGGCGCCGTCATTGCCCGGTCTCATGAACATTCTTCTCGTCGGATCGGGCGGGCGCGAACACGCCCTGGCCTGGAAGATCGCCCAGTCGCCGCTGGTCACGCGGCTTGTCGCCGCACCCGGCAATCCCGGCATCGAGAAGCTGTGCGAGCTTCGCGCGGTCAAGGCGGACGACGCCGAAGGGCTCGCGGCTCTGGCGCGTGAGATCAAGGCCGATCTGGTCGTCGTCGGGCCGGAACTGGCGTTGGCGGCGGGTCTGGCTGACCTGCTGGCCGCAGCGGGCATTCCCTGCTTCGGCCCCAGCGCAAAGGCGGCGCAGCTGGAAACCTCCAAGGCCTTCTCCAAGGCCTTCCTGGAGCGTCACAATATCCCTACCGCCGGTTACGGCGTCTATGAGACGGTCGCTGACGCCAAGGGCGCGCTGGACCGCTTCGCGGCCCCCTATGTCATCAAGGCCGACGGTCTGGCGGCGGGCAAGGGCGTGGCCATCAGCCCGGACCGTCAGGACGCCGAGGCCGAGATCGAGCGGATGCTGGGCGGGCGTTTCGGCGCAGCGGGCGCCCGCGTCGTGATCGAGGAGTTCATGGACGGGGAGGAGGGTTCGCTCTTCGCCCTGTGCGACGGCAAACAGGCCGTGCTGTTCGGCGGGGCCCAGGACCACAAGCGCGCCTTCGACGGCGACCTTGGCCCCAACACCGGCGGCATGGGCGCCTATTCGCCCGCGCCCGTCTTCACCGCCGAACTGGTGCAGCAGGCCAATGACCTGATCGTCCAGCCCACCATCCAGAAGATGGCCGAGGAAGGCGCGCCCTATCGCGGCGTTCTTTACGCCGGTCTGATGGCGACCGAGGACGGTCCCAAGGTGGTCGAGTTCAACGCCCGTTTCGGTGACCCGGAATGTCAGGTGCTGATGATGCGCTTTGACGGCGACATCGTGCCTTATCTGCTGGCCTGCGCGCGGGGCGACGTCTCGGGCCTGCCGCATGCCGCCTTCAAGCCCCAGACGGTGATCTGCGTGGTGATGGCGGCCAAGGGCTATCCCGACAGTCCGCTGGAAGGCTCGACCATCCGCGGCGCCGATCAGGATTTCGGTCCTCATGTTCAGGTCTTCCACGCGGGCACCAAGCGCCGCGAAGACGGGGCCCTGACCGCTGCAGGCGGGCGTGTGCTGAACGTCTGCGCCGAGGGTGACGACATCGCCCAGGCCCGCGAACGCGCCTATGAGGCCATCGCCAGGATTGACTGGCCCGGCGGCTTCAACCGTTCGGACATCGGCTGGCGCGCGCTGGACCGCGAATAGGCCGAATGCGGGCCGAGTGAGAACATTGCATGGTTGAACTGGCCCCCGAGATCATCGCCCTGTTATGTCTGGCGGCCGTGGCGGCGGGGTTCGTGGACGCCATCGCGGGCGGCGGCGGCCTGATCACGGTACCGGCCCTGCTGGCGGCGGGCATTCCGCCGGTCGCGGCCATCGCCACCAACAAGGTGCAGTCCAGTTTCGGCACGGCTTCGGCGACCTGGAGCTACTGGCGGGCGGGCCGGATCAACTTCGGTCTTCTGAAATGGCCGCTGGCGGCGACCCTGGTCGGTGCGGCGCTGGGCGCCTTTGCCGTCACCGTTGTCGATACGCGTTGGCTGATGGTGCTGCTGCCGGTCCTGCTGATCGCCATCGCCCTCTATTTTCTGTTCGGACCCAAGGCCAGCGACGAGGACGCCCACGCGCGTCTGACGCCCTTGGCCTACAGCGCCGTGGCGGGCGGCATCGGCTTTTATGACGGTTTCTTCGGCCCCGGCACCGGCTCCTTCTTCGCCCTGAGCCTGGTCACTCTGATGGGCATGGGCCTGACGCGGGCGACTGCCAACACCAAGGCCCTGAACCTGATGAGCAATGTCATCTCGGTGGTGGTTCTGGCGGCGGGCGGCCATGTGCTGTGGCTGCTGGGCGGCTCGATGGCCGTGGGGCAGGTGATCGGCGGGCGGCTGGGCGCCCACTCCGCCATGCGGTTCGGACCGCGCCTGATCCGGCCTCTGCTGGTCGTCATATCGCTGGGCATGGTGGCCAAGCTGCTGTCCGACCCGGCCAACCCCTTGCGGATCATGATCGCGGGCTGGTTCAGCTAGGTCTGGTCGAGATCAGCCTAGACCGTCATTCCGGGGCGTCCGAAGGACGAACACGGAAGCCAGGAGGCTCATATCAGGCGTCGAATGTGTCCAGCGGTCCGACTGTAGCCCTGGGTTCCGGGCTCTTCGCTCCGCTCAGCCCCGGAATGACGATTCGAGAGGCAGGTCGACTGAATCCGGTTGGACTTGAACCTTCACGCCGCCGCGTACAGCAGGCGGCCTTCGCCCATGCGTTCACGCAGGTCCGGCAGGTCGGTGTGGGCCACCGAGAAACAGCCGTAGCTGCGGCCCAGCTTGCCTTCGCGCGCCAGGAACTGCGGGTCCGCATAGTCCGCGCCGTGGATGATGATGGCGCGGTCGCGGGCCTTGTCGTTGGAGTATTCCAGCCCGTCCAGCAGCACGTTCGGCCCTTGTTGACGACCCCAGCTGGCCCCGGCGGTGGCGTAGGCGCCGACCGAGGACATGTTCGAATCCGGCGTGTTCGAGAAGCGCTGGGCGTAGCCCGAATGGCTGGGGTCCGACCCGCGTCCGTGGCAGGTGCGCAGCACCTTCACTTCGCCGCTGACCAGATCGACCTCGTACAGCCGCTCTTCGCCCGAGAATTTCTTGAAATCGACCAGATACATCCGGTCACGCAGCGGCAGCCTGCGGTGATGGGTGTCCAGCGCGGCCATGGCGCGGTCCATCAGATCCTTGCGGACATGACGGCGGGGGTCGAGCGGAGGCGGCGTGATAACGCCCGTCTGGATCACCGGCAGCGCTGCGCTTGGCGAAACGATCGGCCCAGCTTGCGCCAGGGTGGTCACCGGCGGTTTTGCGCTCGCGCTTGCGCACCCCGTCAGCAGGGCCGAACCGCCCAGAATCATGCCTCGTCTCGATAGCCGCATGCGACGCCCTCGTTGCGGTTTGTTCTTGGGCCCGGTTTGTTTCAAAAGGTTACGGCTCAGGCAACCTGAGCCTTGTGGGGCCATTTTACGGCAGCGACGCCGTTGGGAGGATTTGATGAGATTTTTGGGCCTGGCCCTGGCGGCGCTGATGGCGTCGGCGACAGGGGCGTTCGCGCAGCAAACCCCGGCTGTCACTGGAACAGCAGATGCGCAGCCGACGGTGTTCGTCGAGGCGGGCCGTCTGCTGGCCGATCCATCTAACGGCGTTGTGCAGCGCGGTAAAACTCTCGTGATCAGGGGGAACCAAGTCGTAGAAGTGCGCGACGGCTTCGTTGGCGACGCGTCGCAGGGCAGGGTCGTCAACCTGCGCGACGCCTTCGTCCTGCCCGGACTGATCGACAGCCATGTCCATCTGACCAGCCAGCAAAGCCCGAATTCGCGTCTGGATCGCGTCACCCTGTCAGAGGCCGATCAGGCCATGGTCGGCGCCCGTTATGCGCGTCGCACCCTGCTGGCCGGGTTCACCACGGTTGCTGATCTGGGGGCCGGCAACGAGGCGATCTTCGCCTTGCGCAACGCCGTGCGTAACGGCGACGTGCCGGGGCCGCGCATCATCGCCTCGGGCAGTTCGGTTTCGATCCATGGGGGACACGGCGACGCCAATGGCTATCGTGATGACATCCTGCATGTGCTGTCGAGCGAGAGCATCTGTTCGGGCGCCGAGGACTGCATGCGCGCCGTCCGCACCCAGGTTCGTGCGGGCGCCGACATCATCAAGATCACCGCCACGGGCGGCGTCCTGTCCAACACCGCCGCGGGCTTGAACCAGCAGTTCTCCGACGCGGAACTGGCCGCCATCGTCGACAGCGCCCACCGCATGGGCCGTCAGGTCACCGCCCACGCCCACGGCGTCGACGGCATCAACGCCTTCCTGCGGGCAGGCGGCGATTCCATCGAACACGGCACCTATCTGGACGATCAGTCGATCCGCATGTTCAAGCAGAACAACGCCTGGCTGGTGCCGACCCTGCTGGCGGGCGACTTCGTGGCCCGCGTGGCGTCCGGCCCGGATAACTTCTTCACACCCGCCCAGACGGCCAAGGCGCTGGAGGCCGGGCCCAAGATGCTGGACATGGCGCGCCGGGCGCACAACGCCGGGGTCAGAATAGCCTTCGGCACCGACTCGGGCGTTTCCGCCCATGGCGACAATGCCCAGGAGTTCGCGCTGCTGGTCCGCGCCGGTCTGACCCCGCTGGAGGCCATTCAGGCGGCAACAGTCGGCGCCGCTGAACACCTGAAGATCGCCAATGAAGCTGGCCGGATCGGCGTCGGCCGCAACGCCGACATCGTCGCCGTCGCTGGCGATCCCCTGACGGACGTGACCGAGCTGGAGCGCGTGAAGTTCGTGATGCGTAACGGCGTGGTTTACCGCGCCGACTGAATACGGCGGGTCAGGAAGGCGGCGAAAGCCGCCTGATCCTCGAACCGGGCGACGACCGGCCAGGCCGCCACGCGCGTGCGCTGGTCGGGCGTCAGCCGGACCCAGTCCTTCTCGGTCGTGACTAGACCGGCGCCATAGACCGCCGCCCGCTCGGCCAGGAACTTCATGTTCTCGGCGCTATAGGCCGCATGGTCGGGGAAGGGGACGAAGTCCACCAGATCGCACCCCGCCGCCTTTAACGACCGTTCGACTTTCCACGGCTTGGCGATGCCTGCGAACCCGACCTGCGGGCCGGACGGCGGTGGGCCCTCGGGCGTCAGTCGGGCGATGAAGACGGGCAGGTCGCCAAACAGTTCCAGCAGTTCGGAATCGGCCTGATCGACATCGGTCGGCAGCATCACCACCACCGCATCGGCGCGCGCCAGCCCGGCCTTCAGCGGCTCGCGCATCGGACCAGAGGGAAAGACCGATCCATCCCCGAACGGCCATTCGTCGCCGCGCGTCTCGCCGTCCACGACGATCAGGCTGACGGTCTTTTTCAGCGCCGGGTTCTGATGTCCGTCGTCCAGCACCACCGCCTGCGCTCCGTCCGCGACAGCAGCGTTTGCGCCCGCGATCCGGTCGCGTGAAATCCACACCGGCGCGTCTTGCGCCAGCATCAGCGGCTCATCACCGACATCCGCCGCGGTATGCGCCGTCGGATCAACCCGCACCGGCCCCTCCAGCCGCCCGCCGTAGCCGCGCGACAGGCCGTGCGCCTCAACGCCGGCAGCGTGCAGCAGCCGCAGTGTCTCGCGCGCCACCGGCGTCTTGCCCGAACCGCCGACCGTCAGATTGCCGACCGATATGACCGCACAGCCGGGATCGACCGGCGTGGCCTTGGCGATCTTGCTGGCCGTCACCCCGGCCCAGATCCAGCCCAGCGGCTTCAGCACCGTGCGCGTCACCCATGCATGGTTGTGGTCGCGAATATACCACCAGCGCGGCGTGTTCAGCTTCATCGCCGCATTCCTTTGGCGGGCGCAGTAGGGATCAGAGGCGTCAGCAGCGACCACAGCCGGTCCAGACCGCCGCCCGCCTCCGCCGCCGCGCGTTTCGCCCGCTCGCCCATGGCCTTGGCCGCCGCCGGGTCGGCCAGCAGAGGCGCGATGACCCCGGCCAGTTCATGCGGTCCCTGCACTAGGATCAGCCCGCCCGCCTCAGCCAGAGACGAGGTCACGGTGGCCCAGTTTGAGGCGTCCGGCCCGCTGATCGTCGGCCGCGCCAAGCGCGCAGGCTCCAGCGGATTATGCCCCCCGACCGGCGCAAGGCCCAGAGCAGGCGCGAATGAGCCGCCCATCACCACCACGTCCGCCAAACGCAGGAACAGGCCCATCTCGTTCAGGGTGTCGGCCAGATAGATGTCCGTCTCATGCCCGATGCTCTCGCCGCGCGACCGCATGGCGAAGGCGAACCCCTCGGCCTGCAGCGTCGCGGCGATGGCCGACGCCCGATCCGGGTGACGCGGCAGCAGGATCAGACAGGCCCGATCCGGCAGCTTGTCCAGCGCGCGGATGATGGCGATCTCCTCGCCCTCATGGGTGCTGGCCGCTACCACCACGGGGCGGTCGCCGATGGCTTCGCTGATGCGGCTGAAGGCGGCGGCGTCATGCGGCAGGGGCTCGCCCGCCAGCTTCAGGTTGATCAACTCATCAACCCGCGCGCCGAGTGTCTTCAGTCGCTCTGCCGAAACCTGATCCTGCGGCAGGACCAGATCGAATGTGTTCATCAGGGCGCGGCTGGATTTCGGGAAACGACCCCAGCCGTCCACGGTCTTTTCGGTGATCCGCGCACTGACCAGCGCCAGCTTCACCCCGCGCCGATGCGCCTCTAGCAGCATATTGGGCCACAGTTCGCTCTCGACGAAGATGGCCAGAGCGGGCCGCCAGTGATCCAGAAACCGCTCGACCACGCCCGGCCCATCGACCGGCGCATACTGGTGGATCACGCCATGCGGCAGCCGCTCGGCCAGGATCTGCGCCGAGGTCACGGTGCCCGAGGTGACCAGCACCGTCAGGTCGGGCCGCGTCTTCGTAAACCGCTCCACCAGCGGCAGCAGCGACAGGGTCTCGCCGACGCTGACGCCGTGCAGCCAGACCAGATCGCCGTCGGGCCGCTCTGCGCGTGTGAAGCCCAGCCGCTCGTCCACCCGCACCGGATCTTCCTTGCCTTTCTGCGCGCGCGCATCCAGCAGGCGCGGGGCCAGCGGCTCCAGCGCGCGGGTCGCCAACCGATAGGCGATCAGGGGCAGGGGCGTCACGGCTGGACCCTCATGGTTCCAGACCTGTGATTTCGTCGGCCCGCGCCTCGACGGTGCTCAGCCGGTCGGCCCAGTCCAGCCGCACGGCGTCCAGGTCTTCGCCCTTCGGATAGTCCGCCACATCCCACACGATCGCGCCCTTGCCGAAGGGCAGGGGGATGAGCGCGCGGTCCCAGCTGTTCAGCCGGATGGCCGGATTGCACGACATGCCGATGAACAGGGTCGGCGCCTTGGAGATCTTGGCCATCATCGGCAGACCCTCGGCCATCTGGCGTGCAGGGCCGCGCGGGCCGTCCGGCGTGATGGCCAGCGCGCCTTCTTTCAACTGACGCAGACCGGCGCGCAGAGCCTGTGCACCGCCCTTGTCACGATCCGCCTTGGCCTTGTTCGACGACGAACCCCGGATGGCGGGGAACCCCTGCAGGGCCACGGCCTTGGCGATGAACTGACCGTCGGCGGACAGCGAGATCAGGGCCTTGGCCGGTTGCGCGCGGCCCTGCGGCCAACTGGCGGGCGCCAGACTGATGCGTGAGTGCCAGAAGGCGCACAGCACGCCGCCGCCATTGTCCCAGACATCTTCGGCGACCGACTGGTTCTCATGGGTCCAGCGGATGGTGGAGATGCAGAACCGCATCCAGCCCGCCAGAATGAACGACAGGGTCGCCTGGACGGCGGGTATGCGAAGGGGTCTCACGTCACGGTCTCAACGGTGACCGGCGCGCCGTCCAGCGACTGTTGGCGGGCGAGGCGCGAATACAGGCCGCCCCGCGCGACCAGGGCCTCATGCGAGCCTTCCTCGACCACGCGACCGGCCTCGATCACATAGATGCGGTTGGCGTTCTTCACTGTGGACAGGCGGTGGGCGATCATCAGGGTGGCGCGACCCTGCATCAGCCGCTCCAGCGCCGCCTGAACCAGGGCCTCGCTCTCGGTGTCCAGCGCGCTGGTCGCCTCGTCCAGCAGCAGGATCGGCGCGTCCTTCACAAAGGCGCGGGCGATGGCGATGCGCTGGCGTTGACCGCCTGACAGGCGCAGACCCGCTTCACCGGCGCGGGTGTCGTAACCTTCAGGCAGGGCGGTGATGAAGTCATGGGCGGCGGCGGAACGGGCGGCGGCCTCGATCTGATCCTGCGTCGCGCCGGGGCGGCCATAGGCGATGTTGGCGGCGATGGTGTCGTCGAACAGGAAGGGCTCCTGCGTCACCAGGGCGATGTGTTCGCGCAGGTCATGCAGGCGCAGTTGGCGCACGTCGCGGTCGTTCAGCATCACCGCCCCGTCTGTCACGTCATAGAAACGCGGCAGCAGGCTCAGGATTGTGCTCTTGCCGCCGCCTGACGGCCCGACCAGAGCCACCGTCTCGCCCGGCGCGACCCGCAACGACACCTGATCCAGTGTCGGCGCACCGCCGCTGGCGGCGGGGGCATAGGCGAAGGACACCCGATCCAGCACCACCTCGACCGGGCCGGGGGCCAGAGGGGCGGCGTCCGGCGCCTCGCGGATTTCCGGCTCGATGTCCAGGGCGCCGAACAGGCGGCGTGCGGCGGTGAAGCCCTCAGCCATCACGGTCGCCAGATTGGTCACCTGACGCAGCGACTGACCGGCGGCCAGCAGCATGCCGATGAAGGCGGCGAACCCGCCCACCGTCATCTCGCCCGACTGCGCCCGCCATCCGGCATAGGCCATGACGGCGGCGACGACGATATAGGCCACCAGATCGCTGGACGGACCGGCGAAGGCGCGGGCGTTGGCGCCCTTGATGACGTGGCGCTGGCGGCGGGCGACGACCTCGCCGACGCGGGCCTCTTCCGCCGCCTCGCGGTTTTCGATCTTGATCAGGCGGACCCCGTCCAGATTCTCCATCAGGGCGGTGGACAGGTTTTCCGTCTCGGCCATGGCGCCCACGGCGGCCTTACGCGTCTTGCGCCCGAACCGGCGCAGCACCAGCGCCACCAGTGGCACGCCCAGCAGCACCACCATGGTCAACTGCCAGTCGATGAAACCCATGTAGATCAGCACGGCGATCAGGGTCAGCAGGTTCTGGGTGTAGGTCACCACGCCCGAGGTGAAGGCCTCGCGCACCAGATTGGCGTCGAACAGCACCGACGAGACGAAGCCGCCCGAATGCTGGCTGCGCAGCCGCGCCAGATCAGCCCGGATCATGGCCCCGAACAGGCGCACCTGAATATCGCCGACGATGGTGTGGCCCAGCCGGTTGACCAGCGCCGCCTGTCCAATGGCCGCCAGCGTCCGCGCCACAGCGACGGCCAGGATGGCTGCGGGTATCCAAAGGATCGCCTTGGACGCCGGAAACTCGATCAGACCGAACAGGCTGATCGGCGCCGTTCCGCCCAGGAACAGGCCGTTCACGGCCGGCTCCAGCAGCTTCAGCAGGGCCGCCGTCAGCAGGCCCGTCACCGCCGCCAGCAGGATCGACAGCACCAGCGATCCCTTGTGCCGGGACAGGTAGTCGCGCCAGATCCGCGCCAGCAGGACGCGCAGGGGCATGGTCTCGGCGGTGGTTGTGGTCATTGGCCTTCGGTCGTCCGAGCAGGCTTTCAAGTCAAGGCTTGTCTGGCGAAGCGCTGCGGGTGCTTGAACCGCAGGCCGCGCTTCATTAGCTAGGGGCCTGCGGGTTCGCCCGCGTTGTTCTCAGGGCGGGGTGCAATTCCCCACCGGCGGTAAGGCGGCGACGCCAAGCCCGCGAGCGCTCCCCCGGTGGGGGAGGTCAGCAGATCCGGTGTGATTCCGGGGCCGACGGTATAGTCCGGATGAAAGAGAACGGGATCACACGCCACGTCGGCGTGCGTCGCCTTTCGCCGGGCGGCGTGCCGGCGCGTCGTCGCCCGTAACCCTGAGGAAAACTGGTTACGGAAAGGACGACGCTTGAACCAGATTTCCTCGCCATTCCAACGCGCTGCTTCTCATGGCGCGCTGCTTATGGTCTTCGCCAGCCTGGCTTTCGCCGCAGGCAACACCCTGCAATCCGTGCTGCCGTGGCGCTATGGCATGAGCTCCACCGGCATGGCCTTCTGGCAATACCTGATCGCCTCGGTGCTGATGGCGCCGATCGTGATGCGGATCGGGCTGAACAAGTTTCGCACCCGCCGCCCGCTGATCCATGAAATCCGCGCCCTGGCCTCGGCGCTGGGCGTGCATGTGTTTGTCTATGGTTTCGCGACTGGCGTGCCGATCTGGCAGATGGTGACCCTGCTGGCGACTGGTCCCCTGTTCATCATCATCGGTTCGACCCTGTTTCTGGGCGAGCGGGTTTCGGGCGCGCGTCTGGGCGCGGCCCTGGCCGGTTTTGTCGGGGCGGTGGTCGTATCGGGCGTGGGAACCGAGCATCTGGACTGGCGTGCTCTGACGCCCATCGCGGCGGCGGCACTGTGGGCGGCGACTGACGTGCTGACCAAATATCTGGCGCGGGAAGAGACGCCTGAGACCCTGACGGTTTCGCTGCTGGTGCTGATCGCGCCCAACCATCTGGCCATTCTGCTGCTGGTTAATGCGCTGGCCTTCATGATGCCGCCGGGCGTGGCGAACGGCTTCCCCTTTGCCTTGCCTCAAGGTGAGGGGCTGGTGCTTCTGCTGGTTCTGGGCGGGGCGACGGCGGCGGCGCAATATCTTCTGGCCTCGGCCTACAAGGTCGCCGATGCGGTCTATCTGCAGCCGTTCGCGGACTTGAAGGTGCCGTTGGCCGGGCTGATCGGCTGGATCACTCTGGGTCAGGCGCCGTCCATCTGGTTCTGGCCGGGCGCGGCCCTGATCGTGGGGGCGTCGCTGTTCATCTTCTGGGGTGAGAACCGGGCGGCTCAGGCCCGGATCGCCGCCGCCCAGCCCTGTCCCTGAGACACATGATCCGCAGGCGTGGGATGACGCGGCGGCGTCGGATCGCTATCTGACGGTCAATGTCACGCTTTGATCTCACAACTGCGATGGGCCGCTTCAAGGCCCATTGGCACTATTTCTGGGCGGACCATGCGTTCCTGCGTCTGGCCTTTTCCAACGCCCACTGGCTTGGCCCCGATCTGGTGCGCACCAACCAGCCGTCGCCCCGCCAACTGGCGGGGTGGAAGGCCAAGGGGATCAAGACCGTCATCAACCTGCGCGGGGAACGCGACGAGGGCTATTACTGGCTGGAGAAACAGGCCTGCGAGCGTCTAGGGCTGACCCTGATCAGCGCCCCGCTGGATTCACGCGATCCGCCCCAGACCGACCGCATTCATCGCGCCCGCGACCTGTTCAAGACCATCGAATATCCGGTGCTGATCCACTGCAAGTCGGGTGCGGATCGGGCGGGGATGATGGCGGTCTTCTATCGCCACTTCCATCTGGGCGAGCCGATCTCGGTCGCCATGAACCAGCTGTCCAAGAAATACCTGCACTCACGCGAGGGGCTGACGGGGGTGCTGGACTATACGCTGGAAAAATACGTCAACGAGGTCGAGCCGCGCGGCGTCAGCTTTATCGACTGGGTCGACAGCCCCGACTACGACACCAAGGCGATCCGGGCCGAGTTCAAGGCCGGTTGGTGGGGCACGTTGCTGACGGACAAACTACTGCGGCGGGAGTAGTCGCCCACTGTTCCGTCGTCATTCCGGGTTCTTCGCTGCGGACGCCCCGGAATGACGATTCTGCATGGGACGAAGCCTCAGCTCCACGGGCCGGTCTTCGGCTCCGTCTTCGGCTCATCGCCGTTTGCGCGAGCTTCGGCGGCCAGTTCGGCGTCGCGGCGGGCCTTGCGGTCGGCTTCCCACTGTTTGAACCAGCGGGCGTAGTTGATCTTGTCGCGTAGGGAAAAACAGAACAGCACCAGCACGCTCAGCATGGCGATGATCTGAAAAGTCTGTTGCGGTTCCAGGTTCACGGCTTTCCTCGTTCGTCCAGTTCCAGCGGGTGGATCAAGGAGCGGGTTCCACTCCCTGATGTCGCACCATATCAGGCTGCGTCGCCGCGCGGGTCGATCAGCTTGTGGGCGTGCAGGATGAAGTAACGCATGTGGGCGTTATCGACGGTGGCCTGTGCGCGGGCCTTCCAGGCGGTCTTGGCGTCTTCGTAGGTGCCATAGGCGCCCACGAACTCGACCTGCGACAGGTCGCGGAAGACCGGCTCACCCAGATGGCGCATTTCGCCGCCGATGACGAGGTGAAGCAGTTGGGGCGGGAGGGTGTTCGGCTCGGTCATCGGAGTCCTGTGGCGCAGAGGGGGAGGTTTGCGCGCGGCATAGGCCCAGAATGGCCAAGGATCAATGCGCGCAGGGTGTTTTCACCCCCGCCTTACGTCGAAAGCGGCACGTTTTTACAGCGTCGAATTATCATCGGATGCAGCGCAGGCGCGGCGCAGACCAGACTGGCCTGTCGCGGATCGGGCCGGTTGAACCGCCACGGACGGCCGTGGTGATCACTGACCACGGCGCCCGCCTCCTGCGCGATCAGGCAGCCCGCGGCGACATCCCAGTCCCATTTCGGCGTCAGGGCCAGAGCCGCATCGAACGCTCCCGCCGCCACCAGGGCCATGCGATAGGCCAGGGCGTTGCGCTTCTCGAACCGCATCGGCGGCCACGGCTCGTCGAAATAGGGCGCCTCAATCATCCGCGCATCGCCCAGCACCGAAGCGTCCTCCAGCGTGTCGGCGTCCGAGGCGTGGATGACCCGGCCATTGCGTCGCGCCCCGCCGCCGCGTGTGGCCACATAGGTCTCATCCACCTCGGGCGCATGGATGACGGCGGCGACAACCTCGCCATCCTCGACCACGGCGATCGGCACGCACCACCACGGCGTCCGCTTCATATAGGCGACCGTGCCGTCGATGGGATCGACGATGAAGATGCGCTTTTTGGACAGACGATCCGCCGAATCCGCCGTCTCTTCCGACAGCCAGCCATAGTCGGGACGGGCCGACAGCAGGCGGTCCTTCAGCATAGCGTCCACTTTCAGATCGCCGCTGGTGACGGGCGAACCGCCGACCTTGGACGTGACCTTCAGCCCGGCCTCGCGTTCGGCCACGGCCAGGGCGCCTGCGTCCAGCGCCGCCTGACGGATCAGTTCAAGGTCTGCGTTCAGGTCGGTCATTTTCCGGCGATGGCCACCGCGTCGAACATCAGGCTGGGCACGTTGAAGGAGCCTCTGAACTCCAGATCCGATCCCCGCTGCAGGCGCAGATAAAGTTCGGGCAGCTTGCCCGCCACGGTCACTTCGCTGACCGGATAGGCGATCTGACCGTTCTCAAACCAGAAGCCGGACACCCCGGCGGACCAGTCGCCGGTGTTGCCGTTCAGCGAGGGGCCGAACATCGAGGTGACCAGCAGACCCGTACCGGCGTCCCCCATCAGGCCCGCCAGATCGCGATCTCCCGCCTCCATGTGCAGATTGTGGGTTGAAACGCCCGACGGTCCCGCCAGCCCGCGCGAGGCATGGCCGGTCGTCTGCAGGCCCAGTTGGCGGGCCGATGCGGTGTTCAGCAGCCAGGTGGTCAGGACGCCGTCGTCGAACAGGGCGCGGCGCTCGACCGCAACGCCTTCGTCATCGAACGGGGTCGATCCCAGACCACGCTTGCGGAACGGATCGTCGATCAGGCTGACGCCCTCGGCGAACACCCGCTGGCCCAGCTTGTCCTTCAGGAAGGAGGTGCCGCGCGCGATGGACGGTCCGGCGATGGCGCCCACAGCCGCCGACACGATCTGGCCTGCGACGCGGTTCTCGAAGATGACGGGTGCGGTGGTCGAGGCGATCTTGCGCGGCCCAGTGCGCGACACGGCCTTTTCACCGGCATAGGCGCCGATGGACCGGGCGGTGGGCAGGTCGGACAGGTGCCGGGTGGTGCGGCTTTCGCCCCCGCGCTCCATCGCGCCGTCCTTTTCAGCGATGACGCCGACGCCCAGCGAGAAGGCCGTGCCGCGATAGTCGCCGTCAAACCCGTGCGAGGTCACCAGACGCCAGCGGCTGGAGGACCAGGACGCATGGCCGCCTTCGGATTTCGCCACTCCGGGAACGGCCAGGGCTGCGGCTTCGGCCTCGGCCGATGCGCGCTCCAGCTCCTCGGCCGTGCGTTCGCTGGCGTCGTACAGGTCCAAATCAGCATAGGGGCCGCGCGCCAGACGGTCTTCGGGGGCGAAACCGGCGTGGGGGTCTTCCGGCGCCAGACGGGCCATGGCCACGGCGCGCTCGACCAGACGGGTGCGGGTGGCGTCCGACAGGTCGGATGCGGACACCGAGGCCTGACGCTGGCCGACGAAGACCCGCAGGCCCAGATCGCGCGATTCCTCGCGCTCCACATCTTCCAGCTTGCCGTTGCGAACCCCGACCGACAGCGACTGGCGGTCGGCGCTGACGGCCTCGGCGGCGTCGGCCCCGGCCCTCAGGGCCGCCTGGACGATATCATTGAGAAGATCGGTGGAGACGGACGCAGTCGTGGTTTCAGTCATGCCCCGATATGGCGGACCCGCCCCCGCACCGCAACATGCGCGACGGCTTCGTCGTCAGAGCGCGTAGGCGATCAGCCCGACCGCCACGCTCAGCAGGGCGATCCACGTCAGGATCATGCCCAGCACCCGGCCCAGCGACGGCCCGGTTTGCAGCAACAGGCCCAGCGCATGCGCGACCCGTCCGACGAACAGCGTCGCCCCCACCGCATGAACCATCCACGGCTCGGCCCCCAGCACGGCCAGAAGCGTCAGGGCCGCCATGCCGGGCGCGGCGTATTCGGCGCAGTTGCCGAAAGCGCGCGTGGCGGCCTGCAACTCGGCATGTCCTCCGTCGCCCAGCGACACCAGATGGCGCCGACGCCCACTGACGACCACGCCGGACAGCACCAGCAGCAACAGGATCAGCAGGCCGCTCCACAGGCCCGCAGCCTGCAGAGCCAGCATCAGATGAGGCGTCATGGATCAGTTCTCCCGCGCGATCGGATACAGCAGATAATGGTCGTCATAGAAGGGCGTCCGCTCATAGAACCAGGCCAGACGCGCCTGCGGATCGGCGGCGAAGGCTGCATCCGCCGCCAGCTTCGCCTCGAACTCGGTCTTCAGCGCTGGGTCCGCCGCCAGCATCTTCTCGGCCAGGGGCGCGATGGCGTAGGCCTCGATATATTCGACGCGGCTCATGACCTCGGGGAACAGGCCCCAGGCGAAGAAGCTTTCGTTCGACTGCGGCTCCAGCAACAGGATGGCCACATCGCCCAGCGGCTGATCGGTCGGCACCCGCACCGATCCGGTGGGGAATGTCCAGTCGCGGCGCTCCACATTCACCGTCTCGACCGAGGCCTGGACGTGGCCTTCGTTGGCGCGGTTCGCCAGCTTGGGTGACACAAGACGCAGCATATCCACCGCGACCACGCGCGGCGCGGCGACCGTCTCCATCTGCACCCCGTGCGCCTTCAGTCGCTCGATGATGTCGGTGCGGTAGCTGGGGATCCAGTAGGCGCTCGGGCGTTGCAGGGTCAGGGTCGGCTTGGACCCATAGAAGGGCATCTGCCACAGGACGGGATCAGGCTGACCCGACCAGCGGATTTCGTTCCGGCCCGAGGCGGGGCTGAAATAGGTGTCGAACAGCACGCCCTTGAATGGACGGGTGGAGGAGGGGGCCTCGTCCTGCTCGAAATTGGCCAGGATTTCCGCCGGACGCAGGGCGCGGTCCTGTTCGGTGGCGGCGCGCAGGGCCGAACCCTTGTCCGCCAGCAACCGCAGCGCCTCTTCGATGAAGACGTATGTGCCCAGCACCCGCTGCTCATGCGGTTTCAGGCTGTGGTTCTCGATCAGGATGGTCGGGACGTGGGCCGCCGCCCCCCAGCCGTTGGAATAGCGTTCGCCCAGCCCACCGTCCGACAGGCCAGCCTTGGGCGCATCGTCATCGACCCCGAACACCAGTTCGCCGGGGATATGGCCCTCACGCTCCAGCGCCGCATTCATGGCGGGCTTGAACACGGAATCCAGCCACTGTGATCCGTGCGGCGAGCGGCTGAACGATCCGTCCTCGCCGTTGAAGCCGAAGGTTACGTCGTACTGGTAATCCAGCCCGTCGGTGACATGGACATCGACATAGAGGTCGGGCCGGTATTTCAGGATCAGACCGCGCACGGCCCGCATCTCGGGCTGGTCCAGCTTCAGATAGTCACGGTTCAGGTTCTGGTTGGTCGCGGTGTTGCGCCAGCCCTGGATGCGCGGCCCGCGCTGGTTGGGGCGCGAATAGGCCGACGCCCGCTCATGCCCGTCCACGCTCAGGATCGGGATCAGGATCAGATTGACCCGGTCCAGCAGGGCGCTTTTTCCATAGAAGGCGATGTCGCGCAGCAGCATCATGCCCGCGTCCTTGCCGTCGATCTCGCCGGGGTGGATGCCGGCTTGGATCATCAGCACAGGCTTGGCCGGATCGAACGCAGCGCCATCCTTGGACGCCATCACCGCATAGATCGGCCGCCCCTCGGGCGATGTGCCGAACTGTTCGATGCGGATCAGATCAGACGCCGCATCCAGTCGGTCGAACCAGGCGCGGGTGTCGGCGTAGTCGGGGCTGAAGTCGTGGGCCGGATCGGCCTCGAACGCCGTCACCCACGGATCGGACGGCCCCCTCAGCAGGGCTTTGGACGCGCCATTCCACGCAGGCGCGGGCGGCAGGAAGGCTTGATCCCACGGGGCGGTGTTGGGAATGGACGAAGGCGTTTGAGACATGACGGGGGTCACCCAGCAGGTTAGGGCGGCCAAGACGGCCGGAGCTGCAAGATAGGGATGCATGAGGGCTTTCGTGAGCCGATTGCCCCCGCCTGACAAGTTCAGCCGCCTGCGCCGAGCACGGGCGACCAGCCCCCGCCTGCGATCAGACCCGACGCCGACTGCGCCACGCCCCACAGGCTGTAGAGCAGAACCAGCATCAGGGCGGCGACCACCACGCGACGCCACGGCGCAAAGGCCGCCGTCGCCGTACAGGCCACAAAGATGGCGATGCCGACCCACAACCGGACCGAAGCGGTCAGTTTGGCGAAGCCGGGATCAAGCTGGGCCAGCACCAGCAGCACCACCGCCACGATCATATTGGCCGCCAGAATGCACGAGAAGACCAGACGCCGCCGCGCCCAGAAATGCTCGTCCAGATCGATCTTGTCCTCGCCGCCTTCGGCCGAAACGCGCGGGAAGGTGATGCTGGCGGCGACATAGAAGGTGGCGGCGATGGCCAGGGCGATCAGCAGGACGAAGGTGTTGAACGGCGCCCCTCGGAATACGATCCAGGCCTGGTTCCAGAAGGTGGCGATGTCGATGGCCACGAACAGCGCCAGCAGCGGCGTCAGCAGACCGAAGCGGATACGGTCCTTTTCATGCAGGACCCGCGCAAACCCGCCGACCAGTTCGGCGACGGACAGGCCCAGAAGCAGGCCGTAGAAGCTGAAAAAGAACTCGAACGAACTCAAACGCCATTCCCCCGGATTGAGGACGACAGAGCTAAACCGTATCCGGGGCCGCCGCCAGTCGGCGTCTGCAGGTAGGCATCGCCCCCGCCGCGATCAGGCGGCGGAGGCGGCTGTAATCGTCAGACGGGCATTTCGACGTCGTTCATGTCGCCGATGGCGCGGTTGTAGTCATCGACGATGCTTTCACGCTCATAGTCGCTCTTGCTTTGCTTGTAGTCGCGCCAGGAGCCGATCATCGAGTCGAGACGACCGGCGATGGAGCCGAACTCCGACTTGTTGGCGTTGTCGGCTGCCAGTCCGGCCTCCGCCGTGCGCAGCTTGGCTGCAGCGGCGACGAACTCGGGCAAGAGGCGGTCCGCCTCGGCCGTGTTGTCCTCGATCACGGCGGTGGTGAAGTGGTCGGCCTTCTGCATGGCGTCGATCAGGCTGGCCTCGGCGGCGTGTCCGCTCTTGATCAGGGCCGCCATCTTGGCCGCATTGCTGGCGCGTTGATATTCAGTCAGGGCGGCGTCCAGTTCGCCGATCCCTGCGGCGGCCCCTTCATAGGCGCTCATCAGCGCGGCATGGGCGGCCTTGCCCTGGGCAAGGTTGTCCTCGCGATAGGCGCGCGATTCATAATAGGGATCCAGCGTCTTCCACTGGGCCAGAAGGGCTTCCAGCTGTGGGATCAGCTTGTCCACGGCGGCGTCTGCGCGCTGGCTCTGGGCGCCGCCCGACAGGGCCTTGCCTTCCTTCAGCTTCGCGATGGCTGTTTCCAGCGTCGTGATGTTTTCAGGGAAGTAGATCGAGCTGGTTGGATTGGCGTTCGGGATGTTCAGTTTCTGATACTTGTCGAAATTCTCGGGCACGCCCCAGTGTTCGTCGATCAGCTTGTTGAACGCCTCGGTGTAGTGGCTCAGTTTTTCCTGCGTCGTTTCCGTCCCCGCAGCGGCGCGAACCGATTGCGGGCGCCCGTCTGCACCGTTCTTGGCGTCGCCCTGTCCGCAGGCGGCAAGCCCCATCGTCATTGCGCAGACCAAGGCCATGGCGCTGACAGCTGTCCGAGATTTCATCTGAATTTTCCCTTCCTCGACCGGCGAAGAGACAGCTTCGCCGCAGTCCAGTCAGGGAACGCCACGGCCAAGCCTGGGTTCTCGAAAAACCATTGTTCTCTGCAATTAAGCGGCAAGTCCTTGAAAGGCGATCACTTCCAGATCGGCTTGCTGTCGCCGGGCAGGCCCAGACGGTCCCATATGTCGGAAACCCGGTCGATCACGTTCTGATCCATGCGGATCTCCTCGCCCCATTCCCGCTTCGTCTCCGGCTCCCACTTGTCGGTGGCGTCCAGACCGATCTTGGAGCCCAGCCCGCTCTCAGGCGAGGCGAAGTCCAGATAGTCGATGGGGGTGGATTCGATCAGGGTGATGTCGCGCGCCGGGTCCATCTTGGTCGAGATGGCCCACATGACGTCCTTCCAGTCGCGGGCGTCGATGTCGTCGTCCACGACGATGACCCACTTGGTGTACATGAACTGGCGCAGATAGCTCCAGACGCCCAGCATCACCCGCTTGGCGTGGCCCGGATAGGCCTTCTTCATCGACACCACGGCGATCCGGTAGCTGCACCCCTCGGGCGGCAGCCAGAAGTCGACGATCTCGGGGAACTGCTGGCGCAGCAGGGGGATGAACACCTCGTTCAGCGCTTCGCCCAGCACGCTGGGCTCGTCCGGCGGACGCCCTGTGAAGGTGGTCAGATAGATGGGGTCCTTGCGCATGGTGATGGCGCTGACCTTGAAGACCGGGAACTTCTCGACCGAGTTGTAATAGCCGGTGTGGTCGCCATACGGGCCTTCGTCCTCGAACTCGTCCAGCAGGACATGGCCTTCCAGCACGATCTCGGCCTGGGCCGGGACCATCAGCGGCACGGTCTTGCAGGGAACCAGTTCGGCCTTGGCGCCCCGCATCAGGCCCGCGAACTGATATTCAGACAGGGTGTCCGGCACCGGCGTCACGGCGGCCAGGATCGTGCCCGGATCGGCGCCCAGAACCACGGCGCAGGGCAGGGGTTCGCGCTTTCCGGCCTTCTTGTGCCGGGCGTAGTGCTGCGCCCCGCCACGATGTGCCAGCCAGCGCATGATGGCCCTGTCCTTGCCCAGCACCTGCATCCGATAGATGCCCAGGTTGAAGTCGTCCTCACGCTCTTCCGACGGCCCCTTGGTCACCACCAGGCCCCAGGTGATCAGGGGCGCAGGCTCGCCGGGCCAGCACGATTGGACGGGCAGGCTGGTCAGGTCGATCTGGTCGCCCTTCAGCACCACTTCCTGCACCGGGGCCTTTTTCACCGTCTTGGGCCGCATCGACATGACGGTCTGCGCCAGCGGCAGCATCTCCATCGCATCGCCCAGGCCGCGCGGCGGCGTGGGATTGCGTAGGAAGGCCAGCAGTTCCCCGACCTCGCGCAGTTCCGCCGTGGTGGTGCGCGCCTTGCCCTCCAGCGTCACCCCCATCGCCACCCGCTTCACCGTGCCGAACAGATTGGCCAGGCAGGGGATGGGGCTGATGGTTCCGTCCGGCATGACCGGCTTTTCGAACAGGACCGCCGGGCCGCCGTTGCGCAGCAATCGGGTCTGGATCTCGGTCATCTCCAGCACGGTCGAAACCGGCTCGGACACCCGCACCAGTTCGCCGTCGGCTTCCAGTTGCTGGATGAAGTCACGCAGGGATTTGTAGGCCATGCGCGGTGGCTTAGGCGGCTCTCGGCCCGCTGTCACGCGCCGTTCGCCCGAACAGCCTGTCCAGCCCGACAACGGCCAGTCCCACCACCAGGAACAGGCCCAGCATGGCCGCCGCCCACAGGCCGGTCTTGGCCCAGCCCAGCTGCTCCACATTCACGAACCAATAGGGCCACCAGCCCGAGGTGAAGCCGTGGATCACGGTCCAGACGACATAGACCAGCGGCAAAGCCAGCCACTTCACCGCATCGACCCAACGCAGATGGCCCTTGGGCGTGAACATCAGCCAGTCCAGAACAAAGGCGATCGGCATCACATAATGCAGCAGGCTGTTGGCCAGCCACGCCAGCCCCTGCGGCGCCCAGACATGCGCCAGCAGGAAGTGATAGGTCAGCCCCACAACCGCGATATAGATGGCCAGCGCCGCCCGGACGTGGACATTGGCCCCCCACCGTCCCAGTCGGCTGTCGGCGCGAACCAGCGGCGCGGTCAGGGCCAGCGCGGCCAGAAGGTTGGTCAGGATGGTGAAATAGCTGAAGAAGTTGACGGTCAGGCCGGGCATGGCCTCGACCTGGGCCGGGCCGATCATCAGCAGATACTGAAGCCCCAGCGCCGCCCAGCCGACGACGGCGAAGGCGCCCTGCCACAGTCGTGGTCGATCACGCGCACGCAGCATGGGCGCCCTCCCGTTTCGGATCAGGCCTCAGTCTTGTCCCATTTGAACGTCGGGTCCAGCCAGTCGCCGATGCGTTCTGCGCGATCCAGCGCGTTCAGGCGCTGAACCTCTTCCGACGACAGTTCGAAATCGAAGATGTCGAAATTCTCGCGCGCCCGGCTTTCCTTGGTCGTGCGCGGGATGGCGATGATTCTGTTCTGGATCAGCCAGCGCAGCGTCACCTGGCCGTTGGTCTTTCCGTGGGCCTTGGCGATGTCGGAGATGGTGGCGTCGTCGACGATCTTGCCCTGGGCCAGGGGTGACCAGGCGGTTATCGACGATCCCAGATCGGCGGCGGTGGCGACCAGTTGGTCAATGCCCAGATAGGGGTGGTGCTCGACCTGATTGGTGATCAGCTTGGCCTTGGACAGGCCCTGCGCCTGACGGAATTCCTTGGACGGGAAGTTCGACAGACCGATCGACTTGGTCAGGCCTGCATCCTTGGCGGCGTTAAGGGCGCCTAGCGTTTCTTCGAACGTCGGTTCGGCCTTGGGCCAGTGCAGCAGCAACAGGTCGGGAACCGTGCCCAGGCTGTCGGCCGATTCCTGCGCCTGACGCAGCAGGCCGTCGTGGTCGAAGTGGTCGACCCAGATCTTGGTGGTCAGGAAGAAGTCCTCACGCGCCAGCCCGGAATCGCGGATGCCTTCGCCGACCGCCTTCTCGTTTTTGTAGATCCAGGCGGTGTCGATGTGGCGATACCCGATCCGCAGCGCCTCGGCGACCATGCGGCGGGCGTCGTTCGGCTCCAGCTGCCAGGTGCCGAAACCCAGCAGCGGGATTTCGACGTCATCGACAGTGATCGTGGGTTGGTCGCCGTAATCCATGCGGGTCTCCTCGTGGGTCGTGTCGCCGGATATAGGCTCAAAGCCCGCCTTCGCCACTGTTTCGCCTGTATTAATCCGCTGGCGTCCCGGCGGCGTCTGCAAGGTCCGCCTCGAACCAGTGCAGGATTTCCTCCCACAGCGGCTCCATCCCTTTTCTGAACGCCCCCTCATGGCCAATGCGCTTGACGCCATAATCGTGCGGTTGGCGGCACAGGATTTCGACAGGCGCGCCGGGATAGGCGGTCAGCAGCCGCTCGCCCGTGTCGGGCGTCGCGATGGGATCGTCGCTGAAGATCCATGACCGGATCGGCGCCGTCACCTTGTCGAACTGCTGCGGGTCCAGCGCGCCTTCGGTCAGCTCCTTCAGGAAATAGCTCGGCTTCAGGCACCACCGTTTCCAGGTCTGAAACACCCCGCGCGGCAGGTCGGTCCCGCGCCACAGCTTGCCGCTGCGGACATAGCCGTATTTGCGCAGATCGTGCGGGCCCAGCACCAGCCAGAACATCAGTTCGAACGTGTTGTATGTCCGGTGATGCCCGCCCCACCAACCGCTGCCGACCGAGAGGAAGGCGTGTTTGACGATCTCACCCTGGTTCGGCATGAAACCGACGAAATGGCCGCCGACGCTGTGGCCGACGTGGAAGACGGGCAGGCCGGGCGCCGCCACCTTCAACGCCTTCAGGGCCGCTGGCATGTCCAGCCGCCCCCAGTCGGGATAGTCCATCTGCATCGCCGCCAGATCGTCCGGCCGCGATCCGCCGATGCCGCGATAGTCATAGGTCAGGACCACCGCCCCGCGATCGGCCATCCAGCGCGCGAACCGGCCATAAAAGCCGCGCGGAAACCCGGTCCCAGCCGAAACCAGCACCGCCATCCGCGCGTCATCTGGGCGGAACAGCGTCGCCTCCAGCGGCCAGCCGTCGCTGGACTTGATGATCCGATCCTCAACCCTGACCGTCACGGCGCACCCCCATAGTCGTCTTCATGTCCGTTTTTATAGGATACGGACTATGGCTGATTTCCCTCGCGTCAGGTCAAGCCGCGAAATGCGTCACCGGCTGCGGTCGTCGCCGATGACGATGGTGGTCGATTTGGCGGTCTCGGCGGTTTTCAGCAGCCGCAGTTGCGCCAGTTCCGGGTTGTCCTTCAACAGGCGCGCGGCATTGGCCAGCGACCGCAGCGAGGCCTGTTCGCCCCGCGCCCGCTCCAGCGCCGCCAGACCTTCCAGACGCGCCCGTTCGACCTCGCTCATCAACCGGCGCACCTCGGGCGGCAGTGTGACGGCGGTGATCTCGACCGTTTCGATTCGCGCCGCCCCGACCGTGTCGGCCAGCCGCGCGGTGAAGGTTTCGGCGGTTTCGGACGACTGGGCCAGCAGGGTCTCCAGCGGCGTCTCGCTCGCCAGCCGCGTCAACGCCGCCTGCACCGCCAGATCGATCAGCGGCTGGACCGGCTCGCGCAGGGACATCTCGGCGTTCTCGATGCGGTACAGGACCGTGGCGGTCAGGCGCAGCGGCATCCGCTCGGACGACATCACATCGGCGCGCACCTGATGCACCCGCTGGTCCAGGCTGACGGGTGAAACCATCAGGTGGCCGCGTCCCTTCCACAGCCAGTGCACCCCCGGCTGCAGCAGGCGCTCGAACACCCCGTCGATATAGACCGCCGTGCGTTCCCAGCTGTTGACCCGCACCCGCTTGCGCGACCGCAGAATGACGACAGCGACGACGATCGCAGCCGCGCTCAGGATGACAAATAGAATCTGCGTCGCGTCCACTCATCGCCCCTTGCGTCAAAAGGAGGCCCGACGCCGTGGCGGAGGGGCGGGGGCTTTAAACCCGCATGGCCCATCCACGACTTGCCTTGCGGCGGGCGTCGGGCGCCCAGTTTTGTTGTGACCAAACATTAGAAGGCCGGTCCTTTGCGGCTGACCGCGCCCCGCAAGGGGCGTCGCGCCGAACAGACCTTCAAAGGGGATCGAGCCCCGCCTGCAGCCTAGCCTGATCGTCGCCCAAAGAAAAAGGCCGCATCCCGAAGGATGCGGCCCTGATCGTTTTAACTGAGCCTGAACTCAGGTGATGTCTTCGTTCAGCAGGCCGACCTTGAAGAAGCCGTTCTTCTGCATCTCGTTCATGACTTCCATGAACTGCGAGTACTTCACTTCCGGCTGAGCGCGAACGAAGACGCGCTCTTCTTCACAGCCTTGGCCCGTCGGGTTGCCCACGGCGGTGCAGACGTCGGCGGCCAGCGTCTCGATGTTGGTCTGCTTGTCCGCGATGAACAGCGAGCCCGAGTCCTGGATGGTGATGTAAACCGGGTCCTTGGGCTTTTCAGCCGCGTTCTCGGGCGGGGTTGCGGGCGGCAGGTCCAGACGGATCGACACGGTCGCCATAGGCGCGGCGACCATGAAGATGATCATGAGCACCAGCAGAATGTCGATGAACGGCGTGATGTTGATATCCGCCGTCTGTTCGATCGTGTGCTTGTCCCCGCCGGAACCACCGAGCTTGGCAGCCATGCATCGTCTCCGTTACTCGCCGGGCGCATTTCGCGCCGACATTTCCCTATGGATCGCCCGAAGGCTTGCAGGGTTCTTGGCGTCCCGATGCGCGCTTGTAAAGCGGTTCTAAACGATCTGCCGTTGCCGAACGTCAATTACACGCAGGAGGCGCGGTCTTTACGCTTTCGCCAGCTTCAAAAAACGGTCCATCAGGGCAGGATCGTCCTTGAAGGCGCCGGTGAAACGGGTCGTGATGGTCGAAACGTGCCGGTGATGCACCCCGCGGGTGGTCATACACTGGTGTTCGGCGTCCAGCATCACCGCCACGCCCTTGGGCTGCAGATGCGATTCGATGGCGTCGATGATGTCGTTGGTCAGGGTTTCCTGATTCTGGAGCCTGCGCGCAAAGATCTCGACCACGCGGGCCAGTTTGGAGATGCCCACCACCTTCTCACCCGGCAGATAGGCGACATAGGCCTTGCCCAGGAAGGGGGCCATGTGGTGCTCGCAGTGGCTCTCCACCTCGATGTCGCGCAGGATGACCATGTCGTCGTATCCGGTCACGTCCTCGAAGGTGCGGCTCAGCTCCTTGGCCGCATCGGCCTCATAGCCGTCGAACCATTCGCCATAGGCGTCCACGACCCGCTTGGGCGTGTCGATCAGGCCCGGACGTTCGGGGTTGTCGCCAGCCCAGGCGATCAGGGTCCGCACCGCCTCCAGCGCCTGTTCGCGGCTGGGACGTTTGGCCGCCGCTTCGTTGGCGACGAGGACGGGCGTGGCGGGCGTGGCGCTCATGGGACTCGATTTCCGGCCGGGGCGGGTAGGACCGCTCTGGGTTTAGCTTCTACAATCCGTCGGGACTGTATATCAGGCCGCTATATGGGACGGAGCCTCCGTCCTGCAAGAAAACCCGCTGAAGACTGATCCATGCCGCTGCACATCCACGACACCCTGCGCCGTGAAAAGCGCTTGTTCGAACCGAAGAACAAGGATCGTGTTACCCTCTATGTCTGCGGCCCCACGGTCTATGACTACGCCCATATCGGCAATGCGCGTCCGCCGGTGGTGTTCGACGTGCTGGTGCGGCTGCTGCGCCGAACCTATGGCGCGGACAAGGTCATCTACGCCCGCAACGTCACCGACGTGGACGACAAGATCAATCAGAAGGCCGCTCGCGAGGGCGTCGCCATCGGAGAGGTCACAGCGCGGTATGAGGCCGCCTATCTGGCCGACATGGGCCTGCTGAACGTCTCGCCGCCCGACATCGCGCCCCATGTCACCGACTATATCCCGGCCATCGTCGATCAGATTCAGGCCATCGTCGATGCGGGCTGCGCCTATGCCGCCGAGGGACACGTCCTGTTCGACGTCTCGTCCTACAAATCCTATGGCGCGCTGTCGGGCCGGAACCTGGACGACATGATCGCCGGCGCCCGCGTCGAGGTCGCCCCCTATAAGAAGAACCCCCACGACTTCGTCCTGTGGAAGCCGTCCAAGCCGGACGAGCCGTCCTGGCCTTCGCCGTGGGGCGAAGGGCGTCCCGGTTGGCACATCGAATGCTCGGCCATGATCGAGAAGACGCTGGGCCTGCCCATCGACATCCATGGCGGCGGCATCGACCTGGTCTTCCCGCATCATGAGAACGAGATCGCGCAAGGGGTCTGCGCCCACGGCCATGCCCACGGCGATCAGGCGCATGACGAATACGCCCGCTACTGGATGCACAACGGCTTCCTGACCGTGGACGCCGAGAAGATGTCCAAGTCCATCGGCAATGTCCTGCTGCTGCACGATCTGGTCCAGGCCATGCCGGGCGAGGTCGTCCGTTGGGCGCTGCTGTCGGCCCACTATCGTCAGCCGCTGGACTGGAACCAGGGTCTGCTGGATCAGTCCAAGAAGTCGCTGGATCGCCTGTATGGCGCCCTGCATCGTTCGTCGGGCGTCGCGGCGCTTGATCTGGACCCGCCTGCCGACTTCCTGAAATCCATTGAGGACGACCTGAACACCCCCGGCGCCATGGCGTCGCTGTTCGCCCTGTCCAGCGAGATCGAGCGCGGCATGACGGCCGGAGATCTGGACGCGGTGGCTCAGGCGCGCGGCCGCCTGATCGCCTGCGCCTCGATCCTGGGCGTGCTTCAGGCCGATCCCGCCGCCTGGCTGGAAGGCGACGTCTCGGACGCGCTGCGCGTCGAGGTAGATGCGCTTTTGGAACAACGCGCCGCCGCCCGCGCCGCCAAGGACTGGGGCGAGGCCGACCGCATCCGCGACCGCCTGAACGAACTGAATGTCGTCGTCATGGACGGCCCTGACGGCGCCACCTGGCGCATGAAGGGCTGACACGGTTTTTCGCTACCTTCTCCTCCCCATTTCATGGGGAGGTGGCGCGGCGCATCTTCGCGCCGTGAAGGAGGGGTTCTTTCCGCGTCGCCATCGCTCGTTCTTTCTTTCGTCATTCCGGGCGAAGCGCAGTGGAGACCCGGAACCCAGCGGCGCCGTCAGGCGAAATGTATCCGCTGCATAAATCTCGAACATTAGAGTCCGCGACAGGATCACGCTCTCGCGCGCCGCTGGTTGGCTGCTACGCGCCGCCCTTGGGTCCGGGTCTTCGGGCCAGGCGGCCCTGCGCCCGGAATGATGACAGCAAGAAGCACGTCCCTCTAAATCGTCATCCTCGCCCTCGTGGCGAGGATCCATACGCCCGGTTTTTCCGCCGGGCGCACACCCGAAACACCGGGAGTATGGATCCTTGGGACAAGCCCGAGCCTTTACCGGGACCGACATTCGCAAGGAAGCGGCGGTCCGCCCAGCATTCTCCTGCGTCTTGGCGGCCCACTCGAGAATGACCTCCCAGTCGCCGTGCAGAATGGCGTGGACCTCGCCGCGCTTTTCGCCTGGCGTGATGACGATGCGGTCGATGAGTTCGCGCAGGGCCACGGCGGCTTCGGCGGCGTCGTCTGGGTGGCTGAGGGCTTCTGACAGGCGCTCGACCTTGCGACGATAGAGGTTGGCGACGTTCGGGTGGATCACCGGCGCGTCAGCCGGCGCCTGGGACAGGCGGTCGGCCAACTCGTCCTGCCGGGCCTCCAACTCTGTCAGCCGGTCCAGCAGAGCCCGATGGGTGCCGCCCTGTTCGACCACACGGACGATCTCGCGGATAGCCTTCTCCGTCTCGGCAAGGGTGCGGCGATCGGTGTCCACGGATGCGCTTCGCTCGCGGTTGAGGCGGTTGGTCTCCTCGGCATAGGCGCGCATGGCGTCGGCGGCGACCTCGGGAGCCATCAGCCTGTCCTTAAGGCCGGCGAGGACGCGGTGCTCCAGGGCGTCGCGGCCGACCGTGCGGCAGTTGTCGCAGCCGGCTTTGAGGATGTGGTTGGAGCAGGCGTAGCGGCCCTGGCCCCGCTTGGCGTAGGAGCCGCCGCAGCAGCCGCAGACCAGCAGGCCCGACAGCAGCGTGCGCGGCCGGTGCGTGGCGTTCAGGGCCTGGGCGCGGGAGGCGTCGGCGGCGTGCTTGTAGCGGGCGCTCATCACCTCCTGTTGCGCCTTGGCGGCCCGCCAGGTCTCATCGTCAACGATGCGTAGCGTCGGGGCCTCGGCCCTGATCCATTCGCTTTCGGGGTTGAGACGATGAACATGGCGGCCGGTATCTGGGGCCTTCAGCTTGCGCTGGCGGTTCCAGCGGATGACTCCGACGTAGAGTTCGCAGTTGAGGATGCCTGATCCGATCACCCGGTTGCCACGGATGGTGGCGTCCGACCAGCGGCCGCCGGTGGGGCTGGGGACGCCGTCACGGTTCAGGCCGGCGGCGATGCCGTGCGCACCCCGGCCGGCGACGTATTCGCGGAAGATGCGGCGCACCACCTCGGCCTGTTCGGGGATGATCTCGCGCTCGCCCCGGATCGGTTCGCCTCGTTCGTCCAGCCCCTTGACCACCTTGTAGCCATAGGCGTTGCCGCAGCCGATCTTGCCGGCCTCGACCCGGCCCCGGATGCCGCGATGGGTCTTCTGGGCCAGATCCTTCAGATAGAGGGCGTTCATCGTGCCCTTGAGGCCGACGTGCAGTTCGTTGATCTCGCCCTCGGCGTAGGTGACGATGCTCACACCCGAGAACTGCATATGCTTGTAGAGGATGGCGATGTCGGCCTGGTCGCGGCTGATGCGATCCAGCGCCTCGGCCATGACCACGTCGAACCGGCCGGCCTGGGCGTCTTTCAACAGCGCCTGCACGCCGGGTCGAAGGATGAGGGTGGCTCCAGAGATGGCCGCATCCTGATAGGTCTCAGCCACCCGCCAACCCTCGCGCTCGGCTCGCTCGCGACAGATGCGGAACTGGTCTTCGATCGATGCTCGGCTCTGCTTGTCGTCCGAGTAGCGGGCATAAAGAGCGACGCGGGTCATGATGGGACTTCCAATGCGAGGTTGGGCTTTGCGAAGCCTACCACCATGTCCGTCTTAAGCATGGCCTCAACGACTGGATTGGCCGAAAAGCCTCATAAAGGTCTTTTGTTGACGGCCCCTAACGCGATCGTTCCAGTTCAAGGACCTTGCAGACGGCCGGGGACGACCAGCCTCGGTGAAGATATCGATCTCGCGATACTCGTCCCGGAGTTTGATGACCGCCTCCGAGACAAGATCAAACGTCAGCGGGGTTTCGTTGCAGTTTGCGCGGAAAAGGTCGCCAATCGTTACCGTAGTCGCGACATCAGGAGCGTCATCGCGGATCATCCGGGGCAACTGATCTACAGCGGCGGCAAGAGAATCTGCCCTGGCGTCAGTGCCGAAATCAAATCCCAGGGTCTGCTGGTTGGGATCGATATTAGGATCGAACCCAAGGGCGTTGAATCCAGCATTGCCAGGATGAACGAAGACGTTGCTCATGTCCCAGTGAAGACGGGCCATCTCGTCTCGAGCGCGGCCATGCTTGGACAGGTGCAGTAGCCAATAGGATCGTCGGCTGTCTGCCGAGCGGATAAAAAAAGGCGTGTAAAAATCTGCGCCCGTGCTGCTTATGATGTGCTTGTACAACATGCCTTGAATGACATGCCGTTGACCGTGCTCGGTTTTCAGGGCCCTAATTAGGTCTCCCATCGCTGGATCAAGTTCAATCGCTTGGCCAGCCGCCGTCCTAGCTGTCTGATCTGAAAAATAGTCGATCAGAGAATCGACTGAGAAGGTGATCAGCACCTCTGGGTTCTTTAGGCACGCAAAAATTTGGCGGATGGTCGCGAACGGGACGCTACTCCAGCCGTACTGGTCTAAGAAAAACAATGCCCTGTGGCTGGGCCCGCGACCTTTGATCGCCTGAATGATGTTGGCAGCTTCGTCCTCGAATGATCCTGTCGCAAGCGAGATCGATTGCCCAATCTCAGCACCGAATTCCGACTTCCGTAGCTCGTGGTTAAGGAACTCGATGTGCTCCTTCTGCTTGTCGACAAAGAAAAACCGGGACTTCATAGTGAAACCGTTTTGCCGTGACAGCTTCAATCGTGCCCCCGAGGCTTGGACAGCGCGCAACACCCTTAGTGGCGAACCGGCGATAATCTCCTTGCCATGCTGATACGCTCCACCGCCGCAGAAACCATCGACGATCGTCAAGTTCAATTCGCGGCGTCTCGGATTGGACGACAGGATGTCGATGTATCGCTCAATGTAGCTAGCGAAGACGTCATGCTTTGCAACGCTGTGGGCGCCGATCTTCGGAGGCAGTTGGCCCAGCTTCCAGTCGTAGTGCTTAATAGCCATTCAGTTTGGATCATCTCCGTCTCAGCCTAGCGAAATGCGGCGCCGCTGAGAGTTTCAACCTGCTTCTAGCCCTGCGGGCATTTCGTTCCAAATCTGCCCACGGTACTCGCGGCCGTTGGCCTTCTTTGACCGCTTTTTGTTGTCCTTGCCCCAAGTGCCCCACTGCTTGAAGAAGAACGCAGTTTTGTAAGTAGCGCACTGGTCGTAGATCAGGTCAATCCAACCTTCGAGGATCGGTCGTGCGTTGGCGCCGCTCTCGCCGCCCACTATGGCCCAATCGATACCGGTCAGGTCGACGTCGCCGACACAGCCGATTAGAGGCTCGAACGAGATAAATCGTATCGCCGCTGGTGCTGATCTGAGATGGTCGATGCGGCCGACGACCGCAGCGTTCTCGACGCTGGTGCCCAGCCAGACGTTAGGCAGGACATCTGGGATGCGTCTCGATACGAATTCGGCCATTCGCTCAGGTCGTTTGGTCAAGATTTGGTAGTTGTGATGGGGCGTCTCTCGCATCACCTTCCATACTGACGTTATGAAGTCATCGCTGACAGCCTCATGGAAGAGGTCGCTCATGGAGTTGACGAAGACTTTGCGCGCCTTGCGCCAGCGATAAGGAATCGCGAGCGCCGATGGATCTTCACGCACAACGCCGTTCCAGATCGTGCGGCTGCCGCTCGTCCGCGTCAGCCCCTCATATTTTGCGACTCCCATCGCTTCCAGCCGTTTGGCCATCTGCATGGCGTAACAGTTCGTGCAACCCGCAGTGATGATCGCGCAGCCCACGACAGGGTTCCAGGTCGCATCCGTCCATTCGATCTGGGTCTCGGCCATAGCTCAACTCTTCTATCGCGCCTTATGGAAGGCGTGCAGTCGCATTCAAGCTTGCAGTCACAAGCGACAAGAACTCGTTAACTATGCCATCCGAGCAAGTTCTATCGGCACCTATGAGGCAGTTCGACGACAGTCTCGGACGCAGCCGTCATGTCAGATGGACATGTTGAAAATCAAGCCAGACCCTCGGGTAGGGAACGTTTGAGTTATCAAAGCACCGCAGCCCAGAGGAGCTATCCATTCTCCTCCAACTCATCGTCGTTGGCGACTTGGAGGGTGATCCTCCCTCGTTTTGGTGGACACCCATGCTAGCTTTTCGGAGCTGGAGAGGAGTGTCTGATGAGTGTTCAACGCCGGAACTTTCC
>RCMZ01000231.1_pt1 | contig 48049 bp, 43 predicted proteins | sample 2041141 | NCBI WGS metagenome assembly RCMZ01 (sample SAMN09708263, study PRJNA481090) | Wastewater metagenome, whole genome shotgun sequencing project. | biome: sewage; isolation source: Davis station wastewater (DW) | place: Antarctica: Davis Station | collected 2010-03-01 | reverse complement strand
GGGGGGCCTCACTCCAGGCGCGAGAGGCGCTCTTCCAGCGCGGCGATCCGGGCTTCGAGTTCTTCGATGCGTTCCACCGACACGCCGCTGGCTGGGCTGCGTTCGGCCGCTTGCTGGCGGGCGGCGAGCAGGGTGTCGATGTCGGCTGGGTCGCCCAGGGCGTGCATATAGCGGTCTTCGCGCTGGCCGCTCTGGCGCGGGATCAGCAGGGCCAGGCCCCGGGAGATCAGGCGTTCGAGTTGGTGCACCACTTGTTCGCTGTCCTCGAAGTCGTGCATGCGCCCGCTGCGGGTCAGCAGTTCGTTGACGGTCTGCGGGCCGCGCAAAAACAGCAGGCCGCAGAGGATTACCTGGGCCGGCACCAGCTCCAGGGCTTTGTCCACGCGATGCTCCCAGCGGTCGGCGCGGCTGCCCATCACCAGGCGCGTGAAGCCCAGCCCTTCGAGCACCCGCAGGCTTTGGCCGACCTGGCCTTGGCTGAGGTTCATCACTGGCTCGCGGCTGGTCTTCTGGTTGCAGGCCAGGACGAGGGCATTGAGGGTCAGGGGGTAGGTTTCCGGGCTGGTGGCCTGCTTTTCGATCAGGGCGCCCAGAATCCGGATTTGCGTGGCGTCCAAGCGCTGCGGTGCGGGGGTGGTGTCTTCGGTGCTCATCGCGCGTTCCCTATGCTGTTCAAGCGGCCTAGCCTAATCCTTGCGCGGTAAAAGACAAGCCGCACCGTGGCCCGGGCATGGCTATAATCGCGCCACGTTCACCCCTTGCGAGATTGACATGACTATTTCCCTGCACGCCGCCTCCGTTCCTGTGTTCAAGCAAATGCTCAACGCCCTGAGCAACGTCCTCACCAAGGCCGAAGCCCACGCGAGCGCCAAGAACATCGACCCGGCCGTTTTCCTGCAATCGCGCCTGTACCCGGACATGTTCCCGCTGGTGCGCCAAGTGCAGATCGCCGTGGACTTCGCCAAAGGCGTCAGCGGCCGCCTGGCCCAGGTCGAACTGCCTAAGTACGACGACAGCGAAACCACCTTCGCCGAGCTGCAAGCACTGATCGCCAAGGTCCTGGCGTTCCTCGACGGCATCGCCCCGGCCCAGATCGACGGCAAGGAAGGCATCGAGATCATCACCCGCCAGGGCACGCCAAAAGAGAAGCGCTTCAGCGGCCAGGCCTACCTGCTGACCTACGGCTTGCCGCAGTTCTTCTTCCATGTCACCACCGCGTACGCGATCCTGCGCCACAACGGTGTGGAAGTGGGCAAGCGCGACTACATGGGCGCGTTCTAACCCCCCCCAGATGCACAAAAGCCCGCCCCGGTTTGCGCCGGGGCGGGCTTTTTTGTGCCGTGAAGGTCAGGCGGCGCGTTGCGCCTGTTCTTCCTGGGCCATGCACGCGGCGGCGGTAAAGAGCACGTCGGTGGAGGAGTTCAGCGCTGTTTCGGCCGAATCCTGCAACACGCCGATGATGAAACCGACAGCCACCACCTGCATGGCGACTTCGCTGGGGATGCCGAACAGGCTGCACGCCAGCGGAATCAGCAGCAGCGAGCCGCCGGCCACGCCCGAGGCGCCGCAGGCGCAGATCGCCGCGACCACACTGAGGAGGATGGCGGTGGGGATGTCCACGGTAATGCCCAGGGTGTGCACGGCGGCCAGGGTCAGCACGGTGATGGTGATCGCCGCGCCGGCCATATTGATGGTGGCGCCCAGGGGGATGGAGACCGAGTAGGTGTCTTCATGCAGGCCCAGGCGCTTGCTCAGCTCCAGGTTGACCGGGATGTTGGCCGCGGAGCTGCGGGTGAAGAACGCGGTGATACCGCTTTCGCGCAGGCAGGTGAACACCAGCGGGTAAGGGTTGCGGCGCAGTTTCCAGTAGACGATGGCCGGGTTCATCACCAGCGCCACGAACAGCATGGAGCCCAGCAGCACAGCCAGCAGTTGCAGGTAACCGAGCAGGGCGCCGAAACCGGAGGTGGCGAGGGTGGAGGCCACCAGGCCGAAGATCCCCAGGGGCGCAAAGCGGATGACGACGCGCACGATCAGGGTCACGCCGTTGGACAGGTCATCCAGCACCGTGCGGGTGGTTTGCCCGGCGTGGCGGATGGCGATGCCCATGCCGATGGCCCAGGTCAACACGCCGATGAAATTGGCGTTCATCAGGGCGCTGATGGGGTTGTCCACGGCGCTGAGCAGCAGGCTTTGCAGCACTTCGCTGATGCCACCGGGCGCGGTGACGGCCACGTCGTGGGTCGCCAGCACCAGGGTGGAGGGGAACAGCATGCTGGCGATCACCGCGACCACCGCGGCGGCGAAGGTGCCCAGCAGGTACAGGAACAGAATCGGGCGGATGTGGGTTTCCTGGCCGTGGCGGTGGTTGGCGATGGAGGCCATCACCAGGATGAACACCAGGATCGGGGCCACTGCCTTGAGCGCCGAGACAAAGACCTTGCCGATGAAGGCCGTGGACCGTGCCGCGTCGGGCAGCACCAGGGCCAGGGCGATACCGGCCAGCAGGCCGATGAGAATCTGGGTGACCAGGCTCATATTCTTGAGCTTGTGCAACAGGGAAGGGGCAGCAGTCATGGCGCTATCTCTGATTGTTAGGGGTGCTGTGATTCACGTGGGGCGTGCCAGCGGCGGCGCCATCCACGGGGGGTGTGGCGTTGGCAGGGGGCGGACTTTATCACAGCGTCAGCCAAGTCCTTCAGACCTGTGACGATCCGTCGCCGGAATGTTTTAGGGGGAATGCATCCGAAAGTCTCTGTTAAGCTGCGCCATCTTTTTCCATCTTCAGTCAGTGGGCCTTCGGGCTAGCGCTGGCGTTGCCGTTTGCGGAGTTTTTGCATGCTGTTGCCCATCCTTCTGTTGTCTGCCGCCGGGTTCACGGTGCTAACCACGGAATTCATCATCGTCGGCCTGTTGCCCGCCATCGCCCGGGACCTGGACGTCAGCGTGCCCCAGGCCGGTTTGCTGGTGACCCTGTTCGCCTTTACCGTGGCCGCGTTCGGGCCGTTTCTCACCGCGTATTGCGCGCGGTTCGAGCGCAAGCGCCTGTTCGTCTCGGTGTTGGTGATGTTTGGCCTGGCCAATACCCTGGCGGCGCTGGCGCCTAATATCGGGGTGATGGCGTTGGCGCGGCTAGTGCCGGCGCTGGGGTTGCCGGTGTTTTGGGCGCTGGCCAGTGAAACGGCGGTGGGCATCGTCGGGCCGGCCTACGCCGGGCGGGCGATTGCGAAAATCGGCTTCGGCATCGTCTGCGCCACGGTGTTTGGCATCCCGGTGGGCACGCTGATTTCCGACGCGTTTGGCTGGCGCAGTGCGTTCGCCCTCCTGGCGGTGATCGCGTTCGCCAAGGCGCTGCTGCTGTTGGTCTACCTGCCCAGAACTGACCTGCATAAACAGCAGGTGAGTTTGCGCGAGCAATTCAAGATCCTGCGCGAGCCCTTGATGCAGGGGCATGTGCTGCTGTCGATCCTGGTGTTCAGCGGCATGTTCACCGCCTACACCTACCTGGCCGACATCCTCGAACGCCTGGCCGGTTTCGATGGCACCCTGGTGGGCTGGTGCCTGATGGGCTTTGGCGCGGTGGGGTTGATCGGCAACTCCCTGGGCGGGCGGATGGTCGATCGTCACCCGTTGATCGCTTCGATGGTGTTCTGCTTCTTTATGATCGGCGGTATGGTGGCCTTGGTGCCGAGTATTCACTCCACCCTGGGCCTGGCGGCCGCGATGGGCATCTGGGGTGTGACCCAGGCAGCGCTGTTTCTGGTCAGCCATGTGCGCCTGATGAAGGCTGCGCCCCACGCGCCGGCCTTTGCCGCTTCGCTAAACATTGCCGGGGCCAACCTGGGCATTGGCCTGGGGGCGATGGTGGGGGGGCGGGTGATTGACACCCTCGGGCTGGGCAGCCTGGGGTTTGCCGCCGCCGGGTTTATCCTGCTGTCGATCCTGCTGGCGTTGGGCTTGATGCGCCTCAAACCGGCCCAGGCCTGTGCCTAAAGCGCGGTAAACAACTCGCGGCGGGCGCCTTCGGTAATGGCCACGATGCCGGGGTGCTTGACCTTGCGCTCCACGGAAATGGCATAGAACGACTCGCTTACCGCATCGGTCTGGCCGATCAACTCGACGCCGTACTGGCGTGTCACCTCGTCGGCAATCACGCTGGGGCTGATGAAAATGCCACTGCCCGATTGCCCGAACGCCTGCATCAAGGCGCTGTCGTCGAATTCACCAACGATGCGTGGCTGGATCTGTTGCTCGGCGAACCAGCGCAACAAACGGCTGCGCACCACGGTTTCCTGCCCGGGAATCAACAGCGGCGCGCCATGCAGGCTGCGTGGGAAGTCCTGGCCATAGCGCTGGGCCAGGGCGGGGGTGGCGAAAAAACTGATACCGCATTCCCCCAGTTTCTGGCTGTAGCCCTTGATGTCCAGGTGCGAAGGCATGGGGCTGTCGGAGATCACCAAGTCCAGGCGCTGGATCGCCAAGTCGGCCAGCAGGCGTTCGAGTTTGTCTTCGCGGCAGGTGATGTGGATCGGCTCGCTCAGTTCCATGGTCGGGGCGATCAGGCGATAGACAATGGATTTGGGCACCACATCCGCCACGCCGACGCGAAACTGCACTTGTTGCTGGTTGGGTTGGGCGCGCAGCATGGCTTCGAGTTCGTTGCCGGTCTGGAACATCTGCTCGGCGTAGGGCAGGGCCTGGCGGCCGGCTTCGGTCAGCTCCAGTTGCCGGCCGACGCGGCGAAATAGCTCAAGGCCATAGGTTTGCTCCAGCAGGCTGATTTGCCCGCTGATGGTCTGGGGCGTGAGGTTCAGTTGCTCGCACGCGCGCACGATGCTGCCGGTTTTGGCCACGACCCAGAAGTAGTGCAGTTGCCGGTAGTTGAGCATAAGGGCGCCAATGTTCGTAAAAATCGAAGTATAGCTGCTGAAAATACGAATTTTACTGAAGTATTTGCCTCCTTAGAATGCCGCGCTATTGACGGGCCATCACTGGGCCCGGTTCAGGCCACTGAGGACACCCCACCATGAACATCAAAAAACTCGGCGCTGCGGCGCTGCTGGCAGCATCCTTGTTGGCGTTGGCCGGCTGCGACCAGGCCGAAAAAAGCGCCCAGCAGTTGATGGGCAAAGCCGCCGAAACCGCCAAGCAGGCGATCGACGATACACAAAAAGCCGCCGAGCAAGCCCTCAGCGACGCCACCGGCGGAATCATCAGCAAGCGCCAGACGCCTGCCGAAGACGATGAAAAGCAATCCAGCACCTCGCAAGAAATCTAATCCGCGTACACCGAGTCAGGACTGACCCATGGACTATCTGTTACAGCTCGCTGCAAGCCCCACCGCGTGGGTGGCCTTGGCCACCCTGGTCGTCATGGAAATCGTGCTTGGCATCGATAACCTGATCTTTATCTCGATCCTGACCAACAAACTGCCCGAGCAGCATCGCGCCAAGGCGCGACGCATCGGTATCAGCATGGCGCTGATCCTGCGCCTGGGCCTGTTGAGTACCATCGCCTTTATCGTGCAGTTGACGGAGCCGGTGATCGACGTATTCGGCCATGCGTTCTCCTGGAAGGACATGATCCTGATCGCCGGCGGCCTGTTCCTGCTATGGAAAGCCACCACCGAAATCCACCACAGCATGGACCCTTACGAGCAGACCGAAGCGAGCGTCAGTTCCAAGGTGACCATCGGTTTTGCTGCGGCTATTGGCCAGATCCTGATGCTCGACCTGGTGTTTTCCATCGACAGCATCATTACGGCGGTGGGCATGACCGAGCACTTGCCGATCATGATTATCGCGGTGGTGGTCTCGGTGCTGGTGATGCTGCTGGCGGCCGAGCCTTTGGCCAAGTTCATCAATGACAACCCGACGGTGGTGATGCTGGCGCTGGGCTTCTTGATAATGATCGGCATGACGCTGATTGCCGAAGGCTTCGGCGCCCATGTGCCCAAAGGCTACGTCTACGCCGCCATGGCGTTCTCGGCCGTGATCGAGTGCTTGAATATGCTGTCGCGCCGGGCGCGGCAAAAGCGTAGCGCCGAACAGGCCTGACGCGAACCACGAAAAACGGCCGCCTGCGCTAATCGCGTGGCGGCCGTTTTTTTATGGGGATTTTGCAGGGTTTTTCAGTGGGCGTTTGCCGGGCGTGCAGGGGTTTTCTTCAGGGGTGTGGGGCGAGGTTCCGTGTGCGGGTGATGGTGCCGGCGGGCGATGCGCAGCACGCCCCATAACATCGCGGTGGCGACGGCCAGCCAGCTGAAAATCAGCAGTGTGATAGTGGTTGCCAGGCCCATGAGTGCCTCCTTTGCCCCGTCGCGGGGCCTACGCTCTTTACAGGGGACAGTCTAGTCTGTGCAGTGTTTCAGGCTATTGACCAATGGTCGTGTGCGCTCAACTTGTTTGCTCTATCGAGGCTCGGCAACTGGCGCTTAAGGCTATAGGGGCCCTATGATCGGGGGCCGAGCCGGGTGCCTGTCTGCCTGGTGTGTTCAAGAGAGTGATGATGTTGCCTGTATTTTCTCGATTTAAATTTGTGCTGCTCGCGGGTGCTTGTGTCCTGGGCCTGATGGGCTGTGCGGGCAGTCCAAGGCCCGGCTTGCAGGGGTTGCCGGAGCGCGTTGAGCTGACGGGGCTGCCGTTCTTCCGGGGCGATGCCTATCAGGGTGGGCCACAGGTGCTGGCCAGCATGATTTCCCAGCAGGGCATCGTGATTACACCGGGGTTGCTGCTCAAGTCCCTGCACTTGCCGGGCGCCGAGGCGCAACTGGAGCAAAACCTCCAGGTCGCGGCCCGGGATTTCGGCATGGTGGTCTATCCCCTGGACAACACCCTGGCGCAGGTTCTGACTCAGGTGGCCGCTGGCTATCCGGTGATGGTGCGCATAACTGAAGGGTCGGCGTTCTGGGCAGAGCCGCGTTACGCCATAGTCGCCGGCTACAACCGGCACAAACAAACGATACTGCTGCGCTCGGGGATGAACCGACGCCTGGTGATGGGGTTTGGCAGCTTTGAGTCTGCCTGGGACAGTGCCGGGCATTGGGCGATTTTGGTCCAGGGGCCGACGCAGATCCCGGCCAAGGTCGATTCACAGCGGTGGCTCAAAGCCGCGGCTGACTTGGCCCAGGCTGGGCAGGAGCAAGCGGCGGCCAGAGCGGTCAAGGCCCTGGGCGCCCACTGAAGCAAGCAAAAAACGGCACATCGAGTGCCGTTTTTTCATCTGCAGCTCGCCTTACTTGGCAGCTTCCACCAGGCCGGTTTGACGGGCCTTGAGGTTCTTGTCCGCTTTATAGCGCAGCGCGACATCCGGCACGTCACCGCTTTTCCCGGTCTCAACCCACTTGCGGATGCGGCTGGCATCGGCGAAGTGGGTGTATTTGCCAAAGGCGTCCAGTATCACCAGCGCCACTGGGCGCTGGCCCATGGTGGTCACCAGCACTAGGCAATGGCCGGCCTGGTTGGTGAAACCGGTCTTGGTCAGTTTGATGTCCCAGTTCTCTCGGTTCACCAAATGGTCTGTGTTACGAAAGCCCAGGGTGTAGTTGGGCTTGCGGAAGGTCACGGTTTTCTCCTTGGTGGTGCTCAGCTCACTCAGCAGTGGGTACTTGCGGGCGGCCAGCAGCAACTTGCTCAGGTCGCGGGCAGTGGACACGTTCTGAGTAGACAGCCCGGTAGGCTCGACATAGTGGGTGCTGCTCATACCCAGGGCCTTGGCCTTGGCGTTCATCGCGGCAATGAACGCGGCGTAACCGCCGGGATAATGGTGGGCGAGGCTGGCGGCGGCACGGTTTTCCGAGGACATCAGGGTTATCAGCAGCATGTCCCGGCGGCTCAACTCGCTGTTGAGCTTGACCCGGGAAAACACACCTTTCATTTCCGGTGTATTGCTGATGGAGACCGAAATGTACTCATCCATGGATTGTTTGGCTTCCAGCACGACCAGCCCGGTCATCAACTTGGTGACTGAAGCGATGGGCACCACGACGTCGGGGTTGCTTGAGTAGATGATTTTGTTGGTCTGTAAATCCAGCAGCATGGCGCTGCCGGAAGCGATATGGAGTTGGGAGGTGTCGCGGGGGGCTTCTATGGTTTCACGAGCGACGACGCTCGAGGTAATGGCAGCGCCTGTAAATGCAAACAATAAGCTGAGGATCGAAATACGAATTTTCACGCAGGTGCGCTCACTCAAAAATGGGTACGCCGTTATGCAACGGGCTTTTCTCATTAAAACGTTACATTTTATGAGTATGTGCGAGAAAAGCGAAAGGCGCCCGTAAAGCTTGGGTAATACGCGGGTGTCTGTTAGGTCGGTACCGGTTCTGTCGCCCTCTTTTTCGAGAAAGCCCGCACTTTGCGGGCTGTGCGGGTAGTTCAGTCCTCTTTCGGGACAACCCAGGAAACCTGCACGCCGCCATCCTCACGGTGCACCAGGGTGACATTGTCGGCTTCGTCAATGTCTTCCAGCAGTTGTGTCCAATCGTCAGAGGACTCGTCAGGGGATTTGTGGATCACGGCACGCTTGGAGGTTTGCGCGCCGGTGGAATTGATGATTTTCTGAATCCGAGTGGCAAGCAGCTCATAAGACGTGGGTGGCTTGGGGGTTGCGGCTTTCTTGGCCATGGGTAAGTCTCGCTTTACTGTTTAAATATACAGTATATGGCGTTTGCTTCATTTGACAAGATGACCAGTGCGCAAATTTTGGCTTCGGGCGCCCACAAAAAAACCGGCGCTCATGACAAGCGCCGGTTTTTTGAGGGGCGGGCTGCTGGCCGGCGATCAGCCGTGCAGGGTTTCCGCCGCGTAAAGGGTGTTTTCAAGCAGGCAGGCACGGGTCATCGGGCCGACGCCGCCAGGGACGGGTGTGATCCAGCCGGCACGGGGCAGGGCGGTCTCGTAGACCACATCGCCTACCAACTTGCCGTCTTCCTGGCGATTGATACCAACGTCGATCACGATCGCGCCTTCCTTGATCCACTCACCTTTCACCAGGCCGGGTCACGACAACGAGATCAGCGCGGCCAACGTGGCCGGCGAGGTCCTTGGTGAAGCGGTGGGTGACGGTGACGGTGCAGCCGGCGAGCAGCAGCTCCATCGCCATTGGCCGGCCAACGATGTTGGAAGCCCCCACGACAACGGCGTTCATGCCATACAGGTCTGCGCCTGTGCTTTCCAAAAGGGCCATGATGCCCTTGGGAGTGCACGGGCGCAGCAAGGGAATGCGCTGGGCAAGGCGCCCTACGTTGTAAGGGTGGAAGCCGTCGACGTCTTTGTCCGGGCGAATGCGTTCTAACAGCTTGGACGCGTCCAGATGCTCGGGCAGGGGCAGTTGCAGTAGCACCCCGTCGATGTTCGGGTCGTCATTAAGACGGTCGATTAGGTCAGTCAGGGCCTGCTGGGTGGTATCGCTGGGCAGGTCATAGGCCTGGGAGAGGAAGCCAACCTCTTCACAGTCTTTACGCTTGTGCGAGACATAAACCTGAGAGGCAGGATCGCTGCCGACCAGAATCACCGCGAGGCCAGGCGTGCGCAGGCCTTGGTGGCTACGCTCGGCGACACGTTTGGCGATCTGCTGGCGCAGGCTGGCGGCGATTGATTTGCCGTCGATTAGTTGTGCAGTCATTGCGCGTGATTAACCATCGAGAGGGAGAAGAAAAGAGGCCGCATTCTCGCATGCCAGGACGTGAGGGCAAAGGCGCTTGGTCTGCAAATTCCCCTAACCCCTTTAATTAAATGAATTTTTTTTAAAAAAGAGTTGACGACCTTTAGGCTCACCTATAACATTCGTCGCACTTGTCGGGCACAGCCTAGCACTGGTTGAGAAGGTCGAGCTGAATCGAAGTTTGATTTGGTAAGGCTGAAAGCACTTAGTTTGTAATCGTCAAAGAATACAGATTAAAGGCGCCCGTAGCTCAGCTGGATAGAGCATCCGCCTTCTAAGCGGATGGTCGCAGGTTCGAGTCCTGCCGGGTGCGCCATTAGGCAGCTTTGGCACAAGTAACGCAACATGGCAATATGGTGGGCGTAGCTCAGTTGGTAGAGCACGGGATTGTGACTCCCGTTGTCGAGGGTTCGATCCCCTTCGTCCACCCCATATTTAGAAAGGCGCCAGGCTAAATAGTCTGGCGTCTTTGCTTTAAGAGCTTGATACGCGGATGTGGTGGAATTGGTAGACACACTGGATTTAGGTTCCAGCGCCGCAAGGTGTAAGAGTTCGAGTCTCTTCATCCGCACCAAACAAGTAGCTATTGGCTAACAAAAAGCGGCGCAGCACCTGAAAAGGGCTGCGCCGTTTTCGTTTCAGGGCATGGTAGTTCTGGAGTGCGTGTTTTGGTGAAAAAGGGTTCTTGGCGTTCATCATTGTGTTTCTTGATGCTGCACGGGTGTTCGTCGGTCTCCTTGTTGGGTCGATAGTCGGGTTCTGGCGTGTGTTCTTCTATATATAGAAGGGTTGCTTCAGGGATTTGGCGCGATTTGCTGTATTTGCTCTCGGGATAGGTCTACTGGCTTATGTCTATCCATAAATGGTCTGCTGTTTTTTACCCTTTTTCAGTAGGGTGACTTCTTGAGTTCGACCCTCTAGAATGCATGCCCTTGATTCTGGGGTCGGAAACGGCCGGCTAACGTCTGTGCAACGAGGAATATCCATGCAAGTTTCTGTTGAAAATACTTCTGCTCTTGAGCGCCGCATGAGCATCACCGTGCCAGCTGAGCGCATTGAGACCCAGGTCAACAAGCGTCTGCAGCAGACCGCCCAAAAGGCCAAGATTGCAGGTTTCCGCCCTGGCAAGGTGCCAATGAGCGTGATTCGTCAGCGTTATGAAGCTGATGCTCGCCAGGAAGCGGTCGGTGACGTGATCCAAGCCTCCTTTTATGAAGCCGTGGTTGAGCAAAAGCTGAACCCTGCTGGCGCGCCTTCCGTAGAGCCAAAGGTTCTGGAGAAGGGCAAGGATCTGGAATACGTTGCTACTTTTGAAGTGTTCCCAGAGTTCACTGTTGCCGGTTTCGATTCGATTGCTGTTGAGCGCCTGAGTGCTGACGTGACCGATGCGGACTTGGACAAGATGCTGGAAATCCTGCGCAAGCAAAATGTGCGCTTTGAGCTGGCTGATCGTGCTGCGCAGAACGAAGATCAATTGAACATCGATTTCGTCGGTAAGGTTGACGGCGAAGTGTTCGCTGGCGGTTCCGCTAAGGGCACTCAACTGGTATTGGGTTCCGGTCGCATGATCCCTGGCTTTGAAGATGGTTTGGTTGGCGCCAAGGCCGGTGAAGAGCGTGTATTGAGCCTCACTTTCCCGGCCGACTATCAGAACCTTGACCTGGCTGGTAAAACTGCTGAGTTCACCGTTACCGTGAACACCGTGTCTGAGCCGAAATTACCTGAGTTGACCGAGGAATTCTTCGCCCAGTTCGGTATCAAGGAAGCAGGTATCGACGGTTTCCGCACCGAAGTTCGTAAGAATATGGAGCGTGAATTGCGTCAGGCGATCAAGTCCAAGGTCAAGAATCAGGTAATGGATGGTCTGCTGGCCACCAACCCGATCGAAGTGCCGAAGGCATTGCTCGACAACGAAGTCAATCGCCTGCGCGTACAGGCCGTTCAGCAGTTCGGTGGCAACATCAAGCCCGACCAATTGCCGGCTGAGCTGTTTGAAGAGCAAGCCAAGCGCCGCGTCGTGCTGGGCCTGATCGTGGCTGAAGTGGTCAAGCAATTCGACCTCAAACCGGACGAAGATCGCGTTCGCGAGCTGATCCAGGAAATGGCTTCTGCTTATCAGGAACCAGAGCAAGTCGTGTCTTGGTACTACAAGAACGATCAGCAAATGAACGAAGTCCGTTCGGTTGTGCTGGAAGAACAAGTTGTGGATACTGTTCTGCAGAAGGCTAGCGTGACCGACAAATCGGTCTCTTACGAAGAAGCGGTCAAGCCGGCAGAAGCAGCACAAGCCGACTGATATCTGATTCGTTTGAAAATACACACATAAGCCAGCCTCGCGCTGGCTTATGTGTATTCAAGACATGACTATTTGGGAGTGACTGCAGGACATGTCCCGCAATTCTTATTATCAGCAGAGTTCTGACATCCAGGCCGCAGGCGGCCTGGTCCCGATGGTAGTCGAGCAGTCCGCCCGTGGCGAACGCGCCTATGACATCTATTCGCGCCTCCTCAAGGAGCGCGTGATCTTCCTGATTGGCCCCGTAGAAGACTACATGGCCAATCTGGTTGTGGCGCAACTGCTGTTCCTTGAAGCGGAAAACCCGGACAAGGACATCCATCTCTACATCAACTCGCCAGGTGGTTCCGTAACGGCAGGGATGTCGATCTACGACACCATGCAGTTCATCAAGCCTGACGTTTCCACCATGTGTATTGGCCAGGCCTGTAGCATGGGTGCATTCCTGCTCGCCGGTGGCGCAGCGGGCAAGCGCCACTGCCTGCCTAACTCGCGGATGATGATTCACCAGCCGCTGGGTGGTTTCCAGGGGCAGGCGTCGGACATCGATATTCATGCCAAGGAAATCCTGTCCATTCGTCACCGTCTCAATACTTTGCTGGCTCATCACACCGGTCAAAGCCTCGAAACCATCGAGCGTGACACCGAGCGTGACAACTTCATGAGTGCAGAGCGAGCGGCTGAATATGGCCTGATCGACTCGGTGCATGCAAAGCGCAATATGCCCGCCTAAGTAGCCTGGATGCGGGTGGTTGGTTTAACTGACCACCTGCGGACTTGAAAAAGCCCGCAATAGCCTTCATCTTGTGTTGCAAGCCTATCGGATTTGGATCGATCGAATGACTGACACCCGCAACGGCGAGGACAACGGCAAACTGCTTTATTGCTCCTTCTGTGGCAAAAGCCAGCATGAAGTGCGCAAATTGATTGCCGGCCCCTCGGTCTTTATCTGCGACGAGTGCGTCGACCTGTGCAACGACATCATCCGTGAGGAGGTGCAGGAAGCACAGGCCGAAAGCAGCGCGCATAAATTGCCTTCGCCTAAAGAAATTAGCGGCATATGTGATTGGTCAAGAGCGTGCAAAAAAGGTTCTGGCCGTAGCGGTGTACAACCACTACAAGCGTTTGAACCAGCGTGACAAGAAAAATGACGACGTCGAACTCGGCAAAAGCAATATCTTGCTGATCGGCCCGACAGGTTCAGGCAAGACCCTGCTGGCCGAAACATTGGCCCGCCTGCTGAATGTGCCGTTCACCATCGCTGACGCAACCACGCTCACCGAAGCCGGTTACGTGGGGGAGGATGTCGAAAACATCATTCAGAAGCTGCTGCAGAAGTGTGATTACGACGTAGAGAAAGCCCAGATGGGTATTGTCTATATCGATGAAATCGACAAGATTTCCCGCAAATCTGACAATCCGTCCATCACCCGGGATGTTTCCGGTGAAGGCGTGCAGCAGGCACTGTTGAAACTGATCGAAGGTACTGTCGCCTCCGTTCCGCCTCAAGGTGGTCGTAAGCATCCTCAACAGGAATTTCTGCAGGTCGACACGCGCAACATCCTGTTTATCTGTGGCGGTGCATTCTCGGGGCTGGAAAAGGTTATTCAGAACCGTTCCACTCGCGGCGGCATCGGCTTCGGCGCAGAGGTTCGCAGCAAGGAAGAGGGCAAAAAAGTCGGCGAATCCCTGCGTGAAGTTGAGCCTGACGATTTGGTCAAGTTCGGCTTGATTCCGGAGTTCGTAGGTCGGTTGCCGGTTCTGGCAACCCTGGACGAACTGGACGAGGCTGCGTTGATGCAGATCCTCACCGAGCCCAAGAATGCCTTGACCAAGCAGTATGCCAAGCTGTTTGAGATGGAAGGCGTTGATCTTGAGTTCCGTGCCGATGCCCTCAAGTCGGTCGCCAAACGCGCCCTTGAGCGTAAGACTGGTGCTCGCGGCCTGCGCTCCATCCTTGAAGGTGTACTGCTCGACACTATGTATGAAATCCCCTCGCAGTCTGAGGTGAGCAAAGTAGTGATCGACGAAAGCGTCATAGAAGGCAAGTCCAAGCCACTGTATATCTACGAAAACAGTGAGCCGACCGCCAAGGCAGCGCCAGACGCCTAAGCGTCACCCTGCTGGAATAAAGAAGGGGCCTTCGGGCCCCTTTGCTTTTACTGTCTTTAAGTGACGCCTTGGAGCTTGTTTTTTTTCAGGGCTGCCCCCATCTTGGCTTCAAGCTTACATCCATCTGTTTACGGCCTTATGGCCGCCGTAGAGGCGAAATCATGAAGACAACCATCGAATTGCCTCTCCTGCCATTGCGTGATGTTGTGGTCTATCCGCACATGGTTATCCCGCTGTTCGTGGGGCGTGAGAAATCTATCGAAGCCCTCGAGGCCGCGATGACGGGCGACAAGCAGATTCTCCTGCTCGCCCAGCGAAATCCCGCTGATGATGATCCTGATGAAGACGCTCTCTATCGTGTAGGCACCGTTGCAACGGTCCTGCAGTTGCTCAAACTGCCCGATGGCACCGTGAAGGTGTTGGTAGAAGGAGAGCAGCGTGGCACCGTGGAGCGCTTCAGTGAAGTTGATGGGCATTGCCGTGCTCAAGTCGCGCTGATTGAAGAGGCGGACGCTCCCGAGCGTGAGTCGGAAGTCTTCGTGCGCAGCCTGCTGTCGCAGTTTGAGCAGTACGTACAGTTGGGTAAGAAAGTGCCTGCCGAGGTACTGTCTTCGCTCAACAGCATCGATGAGCCCGGTCGCCTGGTGGATACCATGGCGGCGCATATGGCGCTCAAGATCGAACAGAAGCAGGAAATACTCGAGATTATCGACCTGTCTGCTCGGGTCGAGCATGTATTGGCGTTGTTGGACGCCGAAATTGATCTGCTACAGGTTGAAAAGCGCATTCGTGGGCGCGTGAAGAAGCAGATGGAGCGCAGTCAGCGCGAGTACTACCTGAATGAGCAAATGAAGGCCATTCAGAAAGAATTGGGTGACGGTGACGAAGGTCACAATGAAATTGAAGAGCTGAAAAAGCGTATCGATGCTGCCGGGTTGCCGAAAGATGCAATGACCAAGGCCATGGCTGAGCTGAACAAGCTCAAACAAATGTCGCCGATGTCGGCTGAGGCAACAGTCGTACGTACCTATATCGACTGGTTGGTTCAAGTTCCTTGGAAGGCCCAGAGCAAGGTGCGCCTGGACTTGGCACGTGCCGAAGACATTCTCGACGCTGACCACTATGGCCTTGAAGAGGTCAAGGAACGGATTCTTGAGTACCTCGCCGTACAAAAACGAGTGAAGAAGATCCGCGGCCCTGTGCTGTGCTTGGTCGGCCCTCCTGGTGTAGGTAAAACCTCTTTGGCTGAGTCGATTGCCCACGCAACAAACCGTAAATTCGTACGCATGGCCCTTGGCGGTGTGCGAGACGAGGCAGAAATTCGTGGTCATCGACGGACATACATCGGTTCGATGCCGGGAAGATTGATTCAAAAAATGACGAAAGTGGCAGTGCGCAACCCGCTGTTCTTGCTCGACGAAATCGACAAGATGGGCAACGACATGCGTGGCGATCCGGCCTCGGCATTGCTCGAGGTGCTTGATCCTGAGCAGAACCACAATTTCAACGACCACTACCTTGAAGTCGATTACGACCTCTCCGATGTGATGTTCCTGTGCACGGCGAACTCCATGAACATTCCGGCAGCCTTGCTTGACCGGATGGAAGTCATCCGTCTGCCGGGTTACACGGAGGATGAGAAGATCAACATCGCAGTCAAATACCTCTCACCCAAGCAGATTCAGGCCAATGGCTTGAAAAAGGGCGAGCTGGAATTTGACGCGGAGGCGATTCGCGACATTATCCGCTACTACACACGCGAGGCCGGTGTGCGTGGGTTGGAGCGCCAGATTGCCAAGGTGTGTCGTAAGGCGGTCAAGGAACATGCGTTGGAAAAGCGCTTCTCGGTGAAAGTCACTGCTGACTTGCTTGAGCATTTCCTCGGTGTGCGCAAATTCCGTTATGGCCTTGCTGAGCAGCAGGACCAGATCGGCCAGGTGACAGGCCTTGCCTGGACTCAGGTGGGCGGCGAACTGTTGACTATCGAAGCGGCCGTAGTGCCTGGTAAAGGTCAGCTCATCAAGACCGGTTCGCTGGGCGATGTGATGGTCGAGTCGATCACCGCAGCCCTGACGGTCGTACGCAGTCGTGCGAAAAGTCTGGGTATTCCCCTGGACTTCCACGAGAAGCGTGATACTCACATCCACATGCCGGAAGGGGCCACCCCCAAGGATGGGCCGAGCGCCGGTGTAGGTATGTGCACGGCCTTGGTGTCGGCGCTGACCGGGATTCCTGTACGTGCGGATGTAGCCATGACCGGTGAAATCACTTTGCGTGGCCAGGTGCTCGCTATTGGTGGTCTGAAAGAAAAACTGTTGGCGGCTCATCGCGGTGGAATCAAAACCGTGATAATCCCGGAAGAGAACGTTCGTGATCTGAAGGAAATTCCTGACAACATCAAGCAAGATCTTCAGATTAAACCGGTTAAATGGATTGACGAAGTCCTGCAAATTGCGCTGCAATACGCGCCGGAGCCCTTGCCGGATGTGGCTCCCGAGATAGTTGCAAAGGATGAAAAGCGCGAGTCTGACTCTAAGGAAAGAATTAGCACGCATTAGTACGTATTAGCCTGGGGGGCTTCCTTGACAGCTTTTTAGAGCCCTTGTTATAAAGCGGCTCTTAGGTGCCTGTAGGCCACTCAGCACTCGTTTTTGCTTTTACCAAAAAACTTAGAATCATACTCAATAGATATAAGGGGACTTACGAGTGAACAAGTCGGAATTGATCGAAAAAATCTCTGAAAAAGCTCAAATCTCGAAAGCTACTGCTGGCGTTGTGCTGGACGCAGTGATCGAATCCGTTACTGGCGCACTCACGGCCGGCGACTCTGTTGTACTGGTTGGTTTCGGTACTTTCTCCGTGACTGATCGTCCAGCTCGCATTGGTCGTAACCCACAGACCGGTAAGACACTGGAAATCGCAGCCGCTAAAAAGCCAGGCTTCAAAGCCGGTAAAGCGCTGAAAGAAGCTGTCAACTAAGCCTCCTTCAGGTTTTTTACCTATCCGGGTCGGGGTCATTCCTGACTTGGCAGCGGAGCGGCAGTCCAGTGAGTCAAACGACTTGCTGTGACGCCGGGAGCGCGGATTCGGCTCCCTCTGCTCCGCCAGTTACGAGAAGGCGCATCCTCGGATGCGCCTTTCTTCTATCCGGATTCTACCCACGCTCCACGGTTGTCTAATTTGAAGTACAACCGTTTCTGGGGGACGCATGCTGCAGAATATCAGGGACAATTCACAAGGCTGGATTGCCAAAACCATTATCGGGATCATCGTTGTATTGATGGCATTCACCGGTATCGAGGCCATTTTCCAGGCAACGACCAACAGCCAGGACGCCGCCAAGGTCAATGGTGACGAAATCAGTCAGAACGAGCTGAGCCAGGCGGTCGACATGCAACGTCGGCAACTGATGCAGCAACTGGGCAAGGATTTCGATGCGTCCTTGCTCGACGAACAGATGCTGCGTGAAAGCGCGCTCAAAGGGCTGATCGACCGCAAGCTGTTGCTGCAAGGCGCAGACAAGTCGAAGTTCGCCATCTCCGAGCCGGCGCTGGATCAGGTGATCCTGACCATGCCGGAGTTCCAAGTCGATGGTGCATTCAACGCCGAGCGTTTTGACCAGGTGATCCGTCAGTTGGGCTATAGCCGCCTGCAATTCCGCCAGATGTTGGCCCAGGAAGTGCTGATCGGTCAGGTTCGTGCTGGCTTGGCCGGCAGTGCCTTCGTCACCGACGCCCAGGTACTGGCGTTTGCCCGTCTGGAAAAACAGACCCGTGACTTCGCTTCGTTGAACGTCAAGGCGGACCCGGATGCGGTCAAGTTGACCGACGAAGAGGTTAAGGCCTACTACGACGAGCACGCCAAGGAGTTCATGACGCCGGACCAGGTGGTCATCGATTACCTGGAGTTGAAGAAAGCTTCGTTCTTCGACCAGGTCACTGTCAGCGACGAACAGCTGCAAGCCCAATATCAGAAAGAAACCGCAAACCTGGCTGAACAACGCCGCGCCGCGCACATTCTGATTGAGGTCAACGACAAGCTGAACGAAGCGCAGGCCAAGGCCAAGCTTGAAGAAGTTCAGCAGCGCCTGGCCAAGGGTGAAAGCTTCGAGGCCCTGGCCAAGGAGTTCTCCCAGGACCCAGGTTCTGCCACCAACGGTGGTGACCTCGGTTACGCCGCTCCAGGCGTCTATGACCCCGCGTTTGAGACGGCGCTGTATGCCCTGGGCAAAGATCAGGTTTCAGCCCCGGTGCGCACCGATTTTGGCTGGCATCTCATCAAACTGCTGGGTGTAGAAGCGCCTGAAGTGCCGAGCTTCGCCAGCCTGAAAGACAAGCTGACCCGTGAACTCAAAGCCCAACAGGTCGAGCAGCGTTTCGTCGAGGCAACCAAGCAATTGGAAGACTCCTCCTTTGAAGCGTCTGACCTAGCCCAGCCTGCGCAAGAGCTCAAGCTGACCGTGCACACCTCCGCGCCGTTTGGTCGCGAAGGGGGCGAGGGGGTGGCTGCCAGCCGTACCGTGGTGCAGGCTGCGTTCAGTCCGGAAGTGTTGGATGAAGGTGCTAACAGTACCGCCATCGAACTGGACCCGGAAACGGTCGTAGTCGTGCGGGTCAAGGAGCACCGCAAGCCTGAGCAATTGCCGCTCGACGCCGTGTCCGCGAGCATCCGCGCACAGTTGGCCAAAGAGCACGCCAGCGCTGCGGCCAAGACTAAGGCTGAGGAGTTGATCGCCAGCCTGCGTGATGGTAAGACGCCGTTGAACGGTCAGGACTGGAAAGTCGTGCAAGCGGCGACCCGCAGCCAGGAAGGGATCGACCCTACTGTGTTGCAGGCGCTGTTCCGCATGCCTAAGCCTGTATCCAAGGACAAGCCGAACTTCAGCAGCGTCACGCTGGCGGACGGCAGCCTGGTGATCGTGCGCCTGGACGGCGTGAACGAAGCGGCCGCCCCGAGCGAGGACGAGAAGGCACAGATTCGTCGCTTCCTGGCTTCGCGGATTGGTCAGCAGGACTTCACGGCTTACCGCAAGCAATTGGAAAATGAAGCAGACATCAAGAAGTTCTGATGCCTGACTGAGTGTTCGCGCTGTAAAAAAGACCCCGGCCGCAATGCCGGGGTCTTTTTTTGTGCCGTACTCAGCGAACGCTTGGGAAGCCGTGGGCCCGGGCGTCCACGGCGCTTTTCGCGAGCACGGCGTGCCGCCGCGCCCCGATGACCTGGCGGACCACGCCTGCGTTGCGGGTATTTATCGATCATCTGTGTGCGCGACTTTTTCCGGCCATCCTCGGGGCGTAAGCTGGGCGTCGCGCTTAAAGGAAGCGCCCCTGTGTATCGATCTGTTGCACAATACGCCCCGAACCGTTTTGCTCAGGATGCTCAATGTTTAATTCATTCCACAGGCGTGCCTTGCTCCTGGCGCTGGTGATGGCAGGCGTAGCCGGTTGCTCGTCGAAGAAAACCGCCATTTACGAACATGAAAACTTCGCCCAGTCCGGCACCTTTTCGCGCAACTACCCGGTCAGCGACACCGCCAGTTGCGAGGCCGCGCGCCGTGCGCTGCTCAGCCAGGGCTACATCATCACCAGTAGCGACCCCAAACTCATCAGCGGGCACAAAAGCTTTCAACAGACCGGCGACACTCACATGGAGATCAGCTTCAGCGTGGTCTGCGCCGAAGACGGCAGCGCCGGGCACCATGCCACGATGTTCGCCAATGCCCTGCAGGACCGTTATGCGCTGAAGAAGATCAACAACTCCGCCAGCCTGGGCGTTGGGGTGTTGGGTTCGGTGTCGATGCCGATCGGCTCCACCGATGATTCGATGGTCAAGGTCGCCAGCGAGACGGTGTCCTCGCCCAAGTTCTACGAGCGCTTCTTCGCTTTGGTGGAAGTCTTCCTACCCGCTCAGGTGAAGGAAGCTGCCCATATCCCGGAAAAACCCCAGGCCGACCTCGGTATGCCAGAAGCCGCGACTGCAGAGCCTGCACCGCTTGAACCGCCGACGCCCGCGCCGGCCGTGGAGCCTGCGCCCGTGGCCCCGGTGGAGCCCGCCCCGGTAGAGCCTGCATCGCTACCGCAGGAAGCCGCGCCGGCGGCCTCGCAACCGCTGGCGCCACCGGTCGAAGCGGCGCCGATTGCTCCGGCCGCGGCCCCTGAACCGGCCCCTGAGCCAACCCCGCAATCGGCGCCAGACAGCATCACCCCCCCGGTGCAGGACAGCAGCCTGCCGCCGCCCACAGAACCGATCCCGGCATTGCCGGGCAGCGGGCAGTAACCTCGGGTCGCCACGGGCTTGGGCGGGGTCGGATCGACTTAGCAGCGGCTGATGGCCGGCCCCGGTAAATCGCCAACAGCCTGTTGCGTTTAAGAGCTACAGGCGCGATTCATTTTTCCTTCACATCCTCGCCCTATGCTCAAACCCAGACTCAGCGAACCCAGAGGTTTGGACAATGGACGACTATCAGGAAGAACTGCTCGAATTCCAGGCGTTTGAACACGACCCGAGCGAGGACGCTACGGAGCTTTGAGCCGCAAGCGGCAAGCAGGTGCGGCACTTGCAGCTAGCCGCTTGCAGCTCCCCCTCCTATCCGTTGCGCCCGGCGAAATTCCCCCGGCGTCTGGCTGTTCCACCGTTTGAACGCGCGTTGGAAGGCTTCGGCCGAGGCGAAGCCGAGCAGGTAGGCGATTTCGCCGAACGCCAGTTCGGTGTCGCGGATGTAGGTCATGGCCAGGTCGCGGCGGGTGTCGTTGAGGATGGCGCGAAATTGCGTGCCTTCTTCGGCGAGTTTGCGGCGCAGGGTCCAGGTCGGCAGTTTCAGGCGGGCTGCCACTTCTTCCAGGTCGGGTTCCCGACCGCCACTGAGCAATGGCCCCAGCAGGGCGATGATGCGTTCGCGCAGGCTGCGGGTGCGGGTCAGTTGCTCCAGTTCCCGTTCGCATAATTGCAGCAGGTGCCGCCAGGTACTGGGGCAATGCACCGGGTTGCGCAGGGCCAGGCTGGCCTGGCCCAGGCGCAGCTGGTTGTGCTCGGCGGCAAAATACAGCGGGCAATTGCCGAGCACGGCATAGGCCTGGCGGTAGGGCGGCTCAGTGAATTCGATGTCGATGCGTTCGGCCAGCAGGGTTTGCCCGGCGACGCGGGACAACTGCTGCAACCAACTGGTGATGATCGAATCCACCACGAAGCGGTTGTAGGCGTTGTAGGGGCTGATGGAGTAAAAGCGCAGCCACGCGCCTCGGGCATCTTCATGGAAGCTCGATTGGCCGCGGTAGTTGGTGCCGTACAACGCTTCAAAGCGAATCAGGCAGCGGGCCGCCTCGCGCACGGTGGGCGCCTGGGCGGCGGTGACGCCGGCCAGCCCCAGTTGCTCCAGGCGACTGAGCCGGCCCATGCGCAGGCCCAGGGCCGCATCGTCGGTCAATTGAATGGCAGCGTGGCCCAGGCGCATGTAGCGCGGGATCGACAGCCGCGCCCCCGCTTGCCCGAGCCTGGCGCTGTCCAAACCGTATTGATCGAGCAGCGGTTGCGGGTTCAGGCCATGGCTGGCCACGGCGTCGGCCAGGCTTTGGACGAAGCCCACCGACAAGTCCCCGAGGCGCATCGGCTGGGGTTTCATGGCTTACAACCAGAGGTTGAGCAGGCGCGCCACGGGGGCGCTTGGCGCTGTGAAGGCCTGGGCGCCCTGGCGGATCACGCTGATTCCGCCCAGGCGTTGTTCCCAGAACTGGCCGTGGCTGAACACGCTGACGCTCGCGGTGCCCTGTTGGCCGAGCAGGGGCGCCAGTTGCGCCGGGGCCAGCCCGGCGCCTTGCCACGGGGCCAGCCCTGTGAAGGCCACCGGCGCGGCCACCAGTTTCACGCCTTGGGCATCGAGTTGGCGGTAGTTCTGCAGTTCGGTGCTGGCGTTACCCAGCAACAGGCCCAAGGGCCCGGCGGGGGTGGGGAAGACCTGCAACGGCTGCGCCTCGGCGCCGGGCCGGGCCTGACGTTGGGGCTGGCCGATGGGGAGGCCGTCGCGGCCGAATACCAGCGCGCTGTTGTAGAGCGCGCCGCTGCCAACGACCAGTACGCCGTTGCGCACGCTGGGCTCGGGCAGTACCACGGAGCCGGCCACCAGGGTTACGCCGAATTCCCGGGCCAAGCCGCCGAACAGTTGTTGATAGTCCGCCGCCACACCCGCGGCCTTCATGCGCAGGTAGCTGTCTTGCAGCCTGCCGGGGCCTTGGGCGCCGACAAAGGCGCGGGCGAACGCCACTGGGTTGCTCGCGGCCAGCCAATTCAGCGCCTGGGCCTGGTTGGCGGCTTGGTACAGCTCGTCTTTCTCACCGCCCAGTAGCAGCCAGGTGCCGATGTGCTCGGGCAGTACGACGATGGTTTTTTCATTGAGCAGGTGCTGTTCGCGGGCCTGCTGCAAGTAGGCGCCGAGCTTGCGCTGCAGGCGTTGCGGGTTCTGGTAGTCGGTGGCGAACAGCAACGGTTCGATGCCCAGCAGGTTGCCGCGCTCGCCTGGGGTGCCCTGGTTCACTGCGACCATGCTACGCAGGTCCGACAGGTAGTGGCCCGCCGGGCGCTTGGTGGTCCACAGGCCATAGGTGGTGAGGGCGGCGGCCAGGGCCGCGATGAAGATCAAGCAAAGCAATTTGCGCATGGAGAAGCAGTCGGCGGCCGTGGGCGAGTGGGCCTCTAGGTTAGGACTGCCGGGCGCGATTGCCAAGGGGCGCTGCGCATTTGGATCAATAAGTTGTCAGTTACGGTCATTGAGTGGCCCGGTGCCTGCTCTTAGGCTGGCGAGCATGCCTGACGCACGCCGCAAGAGCCTGCGCAGTTTCCCGTGATTGCTTGTTGTGGAGCTTCCAATGACCGCCGCTCATTACCCGCACCTGTTGGCCCCGCTGGACCTGGGTTTTACCACGTTGCGCAACCGCACCCTGATGGGGTCGATGCACACCGGCCTGGAAGAAAAACCCGGTGGCTTCGAGCGCATGGCCGCGTACTTTGCCGAGCGCGCCCGTGGCGGTGTGGGCTTGATGGTCACCGGCGGCATTGGCCCCAACGATGAAGGCGGGGTGTATTCCGGCGCCGCCAAGCTGACCACCGAGGCCGAGGCCTTGCAGCACCAGATCGTCACCCGCGCCGTGCATGAGGCGGGCGGCAAGATCTGCATGCAGATCCTCCACGCCGGGCGTTATGCCTATAGCCCCAAGCAAGTTGCGCCCAGTGCGATCCAGGCGCCGATCAACCCGTTCAAGCCCAAGGAGCTGGACGAGGCAGGCATCGAGAAGCAGATCAGCGACTTCGTCACCTGCTCGGTGCTGGCCCAGGTCGCCGAGTATGACGGCGTCGAGATCATGGGTTCGGAGGGGTATTTCATTAACCAATTCCTCGCCGCCCACACCAACCATCGCACCGACCGCTGGGGTGGTTCCTACGAAAACCGTATGCGTTTGCCGGTGGAAATCGTGCGCCGCGTGCGTGAGGCGGTAGGGCCGAACTTCATCATCATTTTCCGTCTGTCCATGCTTGACCTGGTGGAAGGTGGCAGCACCTGGGCAGAAATCGTGCAACTGGCCAAGGCCATCGAGCAGGCCGGCGCGACCATCATCAATACCGGCATCGGCTGGCACGAAGCGCGCATCCCCACCATTGCCACCAAGGTGCCGCGTGCCGCATTCAGCAAAGTCACCGCCAAGTTGCGCGGCGAAGTGGCGATCCCGCTGATTACCACCAACCGCATCAACACCCCGGAAGTGGCCGAGCAGATCCTGGCCGAGGGCGACGCCGACATGGTGTCCATGGCGCGCCCATTCCTCGCCGACCCGGACTTCGTCAACAAGGCCGCCGCCGGCCGGGGCGACGAGATCAACACCTGCATCGGCTGCAACCAGGCGTGCCTGGACCACACCTTCGGCGGCAAATTGACCACGTGCCTGGTCAACCCCCGCGCCTGCCACGAAACCGAGCTCAACTACCTGGCGGTGCAGCAGGTGAAGAACATCGCCGTGGTCGGCGCCGGCCCCGCAGGCCTGGCCGCGGCCACCGTGGCCGCCGAGCGCGGGCATCAGGTGACCCTGTTCGATTCGGCCAGCGAAATCGGCGGCCAGTTCAACGTCGCCAAGCGCGTGCCGGGCAAGGAAGAGTTCTTCGAAACCCTGCGCTATTTCAAGCGCAAGCTGCAGACCACCCACGTCGAGCTGTGCCTGAACACCCGGGTGGACGTTGCCCAACTGGTAGCCGGCGGCTATGACGAAATTATCCTGGCCACCGGCATCGCCCCGCGCCTGCCGGCGATTCCCGGGGTGGAACATGCCAAGGTACTGAGTTACCTGGACGTCATCCTGGAACGCAAACCGGTGGGCAAGCGCGTGGCGGTGATCGGCGCTGGCGGCATTGGTTTTGACGTGTCCGAGTTCCTCGTGCATGAGGGCGTGGCCACCAGCCAGGATCGCGAAGCGTTCTGGCGCGAATGGGGCATCGACACGGCCCTTGAGGCCCGTGGCGGCGTGGCGGGCATCAAGGCCCAACCCCATGCCCCGGCACGCGAGGTGTTCTTGCTGCAACGCAAAAAATCCAAGGTCGGCGACGGCTTGGGCAAGACCACCGGTTGGATCCACCGCACGGGCCTGAAGAACAAGCAGGTGCAAATGCTCAACAGCGTCGAGTACCTGAAGATCGACGATGAGGGCCTACATATCCGCATCGGCGAAACCGGCGAACCCCAAGTGCTGGCGGTGGACAACATCGTTATCTGCGCCGGCCAGGACCCACTGCGCGAGCTGCATGAAGGCCTGCTGGCCGCCGGGCAGAACGTGCACCTGATCGGTGGCGCTGACGTGGCCGCCGAACTGGACGCCAAACGGGCCATCAACCAAGGCTCGCGCCTCGCCGCCGAGCTCTGACCCCCCTGTAGCAAGTGGGCTCGCCCGCTTGCTACAGGCGTATTCAAGTAGAATGCCGGGTCTTTCCCATGGGCCCGGCCTTTATGTTTTCTCCTCCCGCCGACTGGCATCCCTGCGCTCCCCTGCAAGCCCTGCGCCTGGACTGGCTCGCAGCCGCCGGGGTCGAGGTGGCCGTATTGCGCCTGGATTGCATCGACGCGCTTATCAGCGGCAATAAGTGGTTCAAGCTCAGCGAGCACCTGGCCGCCGCCGACCAAGTGAAGGCGGCAGGGGTCATCAGCCTGGGCGGTGCTCATTCCAACCACCTGCATGCCTTGGCGGCGGCGGGCCAACGCTTTGGTTTCGCCACCGCGGGCCTGCTGCGCGGCCATGCCCAGGACACCCCCACTGTGCTCGACCTCAAGGCCTGGGGCATGCACCTGCATTGGCTGGGTTATGGCGGTTACCGGGCGCGCCACGATGCGGATTTCTGGCAACCGTGGCAGGCCCGCTACCCGGGGTTCTACCCCGTGCCGGAGGGCGGCGGTGGGTTGGCCGGCGCCCGCGGCTGCCGGGTGTTGCGCCAACAGGTGAGCCAGCAATTGGCCGCCCTGGGCTGGGGTGATTTTGATGGCTGGTGGCTGGCCTGTGGCACCGGCACCACGTTGGCGGGCCTGGTGCTGGCCGAGCAGGGCGCACGCACCGTGCACGGCGCCCTGGCGGTGCCGGCGGGCCACGGCGTGGCGCAGCAAGTGGCGGCGATCCTGCGCGCCGCCGGCGCCCATGACCACGGCTATGCCCTGATCGACGCCAGCCGTGGTGGTTTTGCCCGGGTCGATGAGGCCCTGCTGGCCTTTATCGACGCCACCGAACAGGCCAGCGGCCTACTGCTGGAGCCGCTTTACACCGGCAAGGCGTTGCTGGCGTTGCAGCAAGCGGTGGCGGCGGGGCGCTTTGCGCGCGGCACGCGGTTGGTGTTTGTGCACACCGGCGGCTTGCAGGGGCGCCGGGGCATCGCCATGGCGACCGGTGGGTAGCTGCACGTGCGGGGGCGGGGTGAGCGGTTCTGGCGTTTGTGTTTGTTCAACTGCCGTCATGAGGGGCACGGCGCTTTGCGTAGATTTTATTGTCGATATCGCTGCGTGGCGCTGGGCAACTTTTAGTTGTGCAAGTTACACCGGTAATGCCCGTTCTTATTCATTGCGCCGGCGCGGCCACAGCCTTGTAAGTTTATGGCCGCTGATTTAATAGAGTGGACTAATAGATTTAAGACAAGGTGATAAAGAGGATGCCCGCCAACCCACTGTTCAAGTCGCTGGCGGACAAAGCGTGCACTTTTCAGCCGCGCTTTGGCGCCATGCGCCGTAGGGTGTTATCCCCCAGCACATAGTGGTGATACAACCCCGCCACCGCGTGCAAGCCGATCAGCCAATAACCGATGGTTCCGCCCAGCACGTGCCAGCCTTCGATCTGCTCGGCCAGGTCCTTGTTTTCGTCTATCAGCAGCGGCAACTCGATGCCGTAGAACAGCACGTGGTGGCCCGCTGCACTGGTGACGAGCCAACCCATGATCGGCATGGCGATCATGAACACGTAGAGTGCGCAGTGCATCAGGCTCGCCAGCAGGCTTTGCCATTTGGGCGGCGGTGGCAGGATCCGTGGCGTGGCGCTCAGGGCGCGGCCTAGCAGGCGTAGCCACACCAGCACGAACACCGTCAGGCCCAGCATGAAGTGGGCTTCTTTTATCAGGGTGCGGCCTTCGGTGCCCTTGGGGAACAGGCCGCGCAGTTCGATGGTGGCGAACACCACAGCCAGCAGTACCAGCATCAGCCAGTGCAACGTAATCGAGAGCGTGCTGTAACGCGAACTCGGGTTGATGAAATTCATGGGCTTTCCTCGTTTATCAGGTCTGAAGCCTCCGTTCTTGTTTGACGGAGTGGCGCTACTGTAATCCCGTTTGCCCGGCAAAACCTGAGTGAGGTCAGGTTTTTCGAGAAAAAACTGAAACCCTGCCTGTTTGTTAGTTAAGTCTGAAGTTGAATGGTAAGTATTCCGTGTGTGGCTGTGTAATGTCGCCCGAGGCTGTAAGTGGGTTCCGTTTTTTTTGTTGTCTGTGCCGGCGTGTTGAACTGGCGGGCAGCGTTATTAATAGTGGGTGCGCATCCGTAGGGTGCGAAGTGATAAACACAATATTAATTAAGGAATGAATATGGATCAGTGCTTGGACGCAATGGTGCGCGGTGAAGTGAAAACCTATACCTGGGGAACCCTGGGCGCCGACGGTTCAAAACAGTACAACAATGGGGCCATTCAGTATGCCGACGGCACCCTGGAGTTTTGTGGGTTGACCTTCTACCCCGACGGCGTGGTGATCGATGCCGAGGGGCAGCAGGTCGGTTTGGTGGAATCCGCGTGCGAGGTGTTAACCGAGACCACGGTGGTCGACGAGTTACCGGCCCCGGTCGAGCCTGCCGTCGAGACGCCAACCCCGCCACCCCAGCTGGAAGAGGCCCGCGAGTCACTGCCGGACCCCATCGAGCCCGTGCTCGAAGAGCCCCTGCCAAACCCCGTGCCGGGGCTTGAGGAACAACCACCCGCGCCCGACAGCGATGTCGAACTGACCCAGCCCGACGGTGCTCCGGGCCGCTAACGGCCACTGGCCTGCGCTGAAATGCACAATGGCGCAGCAGGCGAAAACCTGCTGCGCCATGGGTGTCGCGGTCGGTCAGTGGCCCTGGGGCATTTCACCGCGCGCCAGGCGCTGGTTGATGTCGGCGATCACCTGGGGCAGGTCGGTGATGGTGTCGATCATGTAGTGCGGGCGTGAACCCTTGAACAGGGCCTGGATGCGCTTGCGCTCGCTGTCCAGGGTGGCACTGTCCAGGGCCCGGTAGCCCTCGTAGGTCAGGCCCAGGGCGTTGCCCGAGCAGGTCAGCGCCACCGTCCACATGCCGGCGCTGCGGCCTTCGAGGATGCCCGGCACGGTGTCGTCGATTTTCACGCATGCCGCTACGTCGCTGATGCCCAGGGCGATCACGTTGGCCAGGGCCTGGGCCGGCCATGGGCGGCCGTTGGGCACTTCGTCGGTGGCGACCACGTGGTCGGCGACATAGCCATTGCTGGCCGCCAGCTCCACCACTTTATCCATCACCTGCTTGGGGTAGCCGGAGCAGGAACCGATCTTGATCCCTTGCCCGCGCAGGGCCGCGATGGTGTCCAGGGCGCCGGGGATCAACGCCGAATGCTCGGCGATTTTCTCGATCTGCAATGGCATGAAGCGCTGGTAGATGGCTGTGACGTCGTCGTCGGTGGGCGTGCGGCCGAACACCTGACGGTAGCGCTCGGCCACCTGGGGCTGGTTGCAGAGGGTGCGGATGTGGTCCCACTTGCCCATGCCCATCGGGCCGCGGGCTTCTTCGATGGAAACCTGCACGTCGAACTCGGCGAAGGCCTCGACAAAAATCTGCGTCGGCGCAAAAGAGCCGAAATCGACCACGGTGCCGGCCCAGTCGAGGATGGCGGCTTGCAGTTGGCTTGGTTGGCTGTAGTTCATGGTGGGCGGTGTCCTGAGGAAATGGGTTAGGGCTTTTGTGGGATTCGGCGGGTGTTGAAGCAGGCCTTTATGGGAGCGGGTCAGCAGTCGAGCACTTCCATCTCCCGCAAAACCTGGGCGATGGCCGCGACCGCGGCGCGCATTTCGCCTTCGTTGACGTGGCCGATGCAGCCCACGCGGAAGGTCTCGACCTGGGTCAACTTGCCCGGGTAGAGGATGAAACCCTTGGCCTTGACCCGTTCGTAGAACGCCTTGAACTGGTAGCGCGGGCTGTCGGGCGCGTGGAAGGTGATGATGATCGGCGCCTGGATCGCGCTGGGCAGGAAGCTGCGCAGGCCCAGGGCGGCCATGTCATCGAGCAGCACCTGGCAGTTGGCCGCGTAGCGCTGGTGGCGTACCGCCAGGCCCCCTTCTTCCTGGTACTGCAACAAGGCTTCGTGCAGGGCCGCGACCACATGGGTCGGCGGGGTGAAGCGCCACTGGCCGGTCTTGGCCATGTAGGCGTGCTGGTCGTACAGGTCCATGGCCAGGGAGTGGCAGTTACCGGCCGACTCGGCCAGCGCGGTTTTGCGGGCGAAGACAAACCCCATGCCCGGCACGCCTTCCAGGCATTTGCCGCTGGCGGCGATCAGCGCGTCGAACGGCACCTGGCGAGCGTCGATAGGCAGGGCGCCGAAGGAGCTCATGGCATCGATAATCAGGCGTTTACCGTGGCGGGCCACCACTTGGGCAATCTCCTGCAACGGGTTGAGGATGCCGGTGCTGGTTTCGCAGTGGATCAGCGCCACGTGGGTCAGGCCCGGGTCGGCCAGCAGCAGGCGCTCGACATCGGCGGCGGTGGTGGGCTGGTCTTCGGCGGTTTCAAAGGTGCTGAACGGGCGCCCCAGCACTTCACAGATCTTCGCCAGGCGCTTGCCGTAGGCGCCGTTTATCAGCACCAGCACCTTGCCATCGCGGGGCACCAAGGTGCCGATGGCCGCTTCCACCGAGAAGGTGCCGCTGCCTTGCAGGGGCACGCAGTGATGGCTGTCGGCGCCGTGGAGGATAGCCAGCAGTTGTTCGCAGACGCTGGCGGTCAGTTGGTTGAAGCGCTCATCCCACGAGCCCCAATCGACCATCATCGCCTGGCGGGTGCGGGCCGAGGTGGTCAGTGGGCCCGGGGTAAGCAGGATGGGTTCGGCAATACTCATTCTCGTGTCCTCGCAGTTCGTGGGATGACGCTACGGGACATAAATTGCAGTTTGCCTTACCATCAATCAAATTGTTTGTTGTTATGCCAATCATAAGTGAGGCCGATAGGTATGAACTTGTTCCAGCTCCGTGCGTTCGATGCCGTGGCCCGCGAAGGCAGTTTCACCCGGGCGGCGGCGCGGTTGTTCATCAGCCAACCGGCGGTGACCGGGCACATCAAAGCGCTGGAGGAGCACTACCAGATCACCCTGCTGCGCCGCACCGCGCGGCGGGTGGAACTGACGGAGGAGGGCACCAAGTTGGCGGCCATCACCCGCGCCATGTTCGGCCTGGCCGAAGAAGCCCAGGCGATGCTGGAGGCCAACCGGCAGTTGCTCACCGGGCGCCTGGAGGTGGCGGCGGACGGCCCGCACATGGTCATGCCCATGCTCGCCAGCCTGCGCGCGCGCTACCCGGGGATCACCGTCAACCTGCGCCTGGGCAACGCCCAGGAAACCCTGGCGGCGTTGTTGTCGGAACACGCCGACGTGGCGGTGCTCACCGAGGTCGAACCGCGCAAGGGCCTGCACCTGCAAGCCCTGAGCGAGTCGCGCATCTGCGCCCTGGTGCCCCAGGGCCACCCGTGGCAGGCGTTGCCCGACGGCATCGACATTGCCCTGCTGGACCAGGTCATCATGGTGCTGCGCGAGCCCAGCTCCATCACCCGCCGCACCTTCGACGCGGCCTGCGCCCAGGCCCGGGTCAGCCCACGGGTGTTGCTGGAACTGGACAGCCGCGAGGCCGTCACCGAAGCGGTGGCGGCGCAACTGGGCGTGGGGGTGGTGTCATCGGTGGAAGTCAGCCACGACCCCCGGGTGGCGGCGGTGCCGATCAACGGCGCAGGGCTGCTCAACCGGCACATGCTCGGCTGCATGGAGCGGCGCCGGGACCTGCGCCTGATCCAGGCCTTCCTGGCGTTGGCGGTGTAGCGGCCTCGGGCCTGTGGCAGCCTTCAAGCCACTATTGCCCCAGGCTCTCACGCACCATGTCGAGAAAGGTCGCCACCACCCGCCGCGAGCTTTGTTCGCGCAGGCACACCAGGGTTTCGGTCAGGCGCCGGGTGCAGTCGGTGATGGGCAGGGCGCACACCCGTGCATCGGCGCCGAACTCGGCGGCTGACACCACGCCCACGCCAATCCCCACCACCACCGCCTCGCGGGCGGCTTCGCGGCCTTCGACCTGGATTGCCGGGCGGATGCGGTAACCGGCGCGGCTCATTTCTTCTTCCAGGGTCTGGCGGGTCACCGAGCCGGTTTCGCGCAGCACCAGGGGCGTGTCGTCCAGGTCCGCCAGGCAGATGGATTCACGGCTGGCCCAGGGGTGGCTGCGGGCCACGAACGCCACCATCGGGTCGTTGCGCAAGGCCAGCGACAGCAGCCGTTCGTCACTCACTTCGCGCCCCAGCAAGGCCAGGTCGGCCTGGTAGCTGAACAGCCGTGCCAGGGATTCGTCGGTGTTGCCCGTCTCGATTTTCACGCTGATGCCCGGGTAGCGCTCGCAGAACCGGGCGATTTGCGGCAGCACATGCACCGGCGCGTCCACGGCCAGGATCAGGCTGCCGGTTTGCAGGGCGCGCGAGTCTTGCAGCAGTTCCTGGGCCTCGGCCTCGATCACGAACAGGCGCTGGGTGATGCCCAGCAGGCGTTCGCCCAAGTCGGTGAGGTGCACCGAGCGCTTGTTACGGTGGAACAACAGCACACCAAAGCGCTCTTCGAGTTTGCGCACCTGGTCGGAAATCGCCGGTTGGGTGAGGAATAGCTTCGCGGCGGCGCGGGTGAAGCTGCCATGCACGGCGACCGCATGGAACGCCTTGAGCTGGGCGTGGGAGACCGACATGGGAATACCTCTTACAAGCTGAACTTATATTTGAAATACGATAAATCGATTTCACTTATTAGTCTGTACTTGTTTCTATCCCTCTCAGCCCCGGTGCCTGTGGTGGTTTCACAGCGCCGGTGGCCATGGGCCTGTGCGTGCAATCGATCCCGACTACAGGGAACAACAGACTCATCTGACCGGTATCGCCCCCGTCACAAGGGCCGTATCGCGGTGCTCAACAATAAAAAACACAGGCGTTTTTCTAAAAATTCTGCCAGCACACTCACCCCGAGGTCAGACTCACCATGAACCAGCACATCGGCACCATCAAGCGTTGGCGCGTGCAGATTTTCGCCATCACCTGGTTGGCCTACGCGGCCTTCTATTTCACCCGTAAAGCTTTTTCCGTGGCCAAACTGGGCATCGGCGAAGACCCCAGTTTTCACCTCGACAAAATGATGATGGCCAACCTCGACGCCATCTACCTGGCGGCCTATGCCGTGGGCCAGTTCACCTGGGGCATCCTCGCCGACCGCTTCGGCCCGCGGGTGGTGGTGCTGGGCGGGTTGTTGATTTCCGCCGTGGCGGCCCTGGTGATGGGCAGTTTCGCCACCTTGCCGATTTTCGCCACCTGCATGCTGATTCAGGGCCTGGCGCAGTCGACAGGTTGGTCGGGGCTGTGCAAGAACCTGGGCAGTTTTTTCCCCGCCCAGCAGCGCGGCCGGGTGTTGGGGCTGTGGAGTTCCTGCTACGCCTTCGGCGGTTTGGTGGCTTCGCCCTTCGCCGGGTGGTGGGCCTACACCCTGGTGGGCACTTGGCACGCGGCGTTTATTTCCAGCGCGGCGGTGGTGGCCGTGGTGGCGGTGCTGTTTTTCATCTTCCAGCGCAACACCCCCCAAGACGTCGGCCTGCCAGCGGTGGAACCGGCACCGGAACAAACCGCCGAAGAGGCCCTGGCCGAAAGCCGCCTCAGCGTGCTGGCGCCGCTGCGCGAGATCCTGCGTAACCGCACGGTGCTGACGCTGGGCCTGGCGTACTTCCTGCTCAAACCGGCGCGCTACGCCATTTTGCTGTGGGGCCCGGTGATCGTGTTCGAGCAGATGCCCCAGGTGGGCAAGGTCGGCGCGGCGATCATCCCCACCGCATTCGAGCTGGCGGGCCTGTTGGGGCCGATCATGATTGGCCTGGCCTCGGACAAGCTCTTTGGTGCGCGGCGCATGCCGGCCTGTGTCCTCAGCCTGCTGGCGTTGACGGTGGCCCTGGCGTTGTTCATGGGCGCGCTGCACACCGGCAGCGTGCTGCTGGTGGTGGCCCTGCTGTTCGTCATGGGCCTGACCCTGTACGGGCCGGACTCGATGATTAGCGGCGCGGCCGCCATCGATTTCGGCACCGCCAAGGCCGGCGCCACGGCGGCGGGGTTCGTCAATGGCTGCGGCTCGGTGGGGGCGATCCTGGGCGGCTTGCTGCCGGGCTACTTCGATACGGTCACGGTATTCGTGGTATTTGCCGGTTGCGCGTTGTTTTCCGCCCTGGTGCTGGTGCCCCACTGGAACAGCCGCCCGGCGGGCCTGCGCCCCTACTGCGCGTTCGTGCCCAACCGAGCCCTGGCGATCAAACCCTTGCGTAGTTGAATGCCCTTTCTTTTATAAGCCCCTTGAACTGGAGATACCCCCCGATGAGACCGTTTTGGCTGGAACAGGCCCTCAATGCCGAGGGCGGCGAACCCTGCGCGCCCCTGCACGGCGAGACCCGTGCCGATGTGTGCATTGTCGGTGGCGGCTACACCGGGTTGTGGACGGCGGTGATGCTCAAGGAGCAGAACCCGCAGCTGGATGTGGTGCTGATCGAGGCCGATATCTGCGGCGCCGGCGCCAGTGGCCGCAACGGCGGGTGTGCGCTGTCCTGGTCGGCCAAGTTCTTCACCCTGGAGCGCTTGTTCGGCATTGAGGAAGCGGTGCGCCTGGTGCGTGCTTCAGAGCAGAGCATCCATGCCATCGGCGCGTTCTGCGAAAAGTACGCGGTGGATGCCCAGTACCGCCTCGACGGCACGCTCTACACCGCCACCAACCGCGCCCAGTGCGGCGCCACCGACGGGGTGATCGCGGCGCTGGAGCGCAACGGCATCAACTCCTTCAGCAAGCGGCCGTTGGCGGATGTGCAACGTATGGCGGGCTCGGCCCAACACCAGGAGGGCTGGTTCTCGCCGGCCGCCGCCAGCGTGCAACCGGCCCTCCTGGTGCGCGGGTTGCGCCGGGTGGCGCTGCAACTGGGGGTGCGCTTGTTTGAGAACACCGCGATGGTGGGGCTGGAGGAGGGCCGCCCGGCGCTGATCCAGACCCCGGACGGCGCCGTGCGCGCCGACCGTGTGGTGCTGGCGATGAACGCCTGGATGGCTCGCGCGTTCCCGCAGTTCGAGCGCAGCGTGGCGATTGTCTCCAGCGACATGGTTATCACCGAGCCGCGCCCGGACCTGCTCCAAGAGATCGGCCTGACCAGCGGTGTGACAGTGCTCGATTCGCGGATTTTCGTGCACTACTACCGCAACACCCCGGACGGCCGGATCATGCTCGGCAAGGGCGGCAACACCTTCGCCTATGGCGGGCGGATGCTGCCGGTGTTCGACCAGCCGTCGCCCTACGCGGACCTGTTGCGCAAGAGTCTGGGGCAGTTTTTTCCGGCGTTCGCCCAAGTGCCGGTGGCGGCGACCTGGAACGGCCCCTCAGACCGCTCGGTCACTGGCCTGCCGTTCTTCGGGCGCATGGGCAGCGGTGGCAATGTGTTTTATGGCTTCGGTTATTCCGGCAGCGGCGTCGGCCCGTGCCACATGGGCGGGCAGATCCTCGCTTCGCTGGTGCTGGGGCTGGACAACCCCTGGACCCGTTCACCCCTGGTGGACGGGCCGTTGGGGTATTTCCCGCCGGAGCCGATTCGCTATTTGGGCTCGCTGTTGGTGCGCAACGCGATCCGGCGCAAAGAGCGTGCCGAAGACCACGGCCACCGGCCACGGCACCTGGACGTGCGCCTGGCGCGGTTCGCGGCGGCGGCCGGTAAGGCCGACAAAGGCTAAGGCCGCGTCAGGGCTCACCCATCAGCCATTGCAGCAACAGCGGCGCCTCGGCCAGGGCGGCGGGAGCGGCCTGGGCCTTGGCGCAGCGGTGCAAGGCCTGGCGCTGTGGCTGGCTCCAGTGCTGCTGGAAGTATTCGGCCAGGGCTACGCAATGCCCCGGGTACAGCAGGCTCAGTTGCCGAGGCGTGCGAGCGAACTCGCGGGCCAACAGGCGTTTTTGCTGCGGGTTCAGGTCCAGGGCGCCGCTGGCCAGGCTCTGGCCTTGCAGCACAATCGCGTCGCGGCCCAGGCCGGCCGGCTCCTGCAGGTCGGCGCGGGGCATGCGCACGATGTACCACGAGGTGTTGGCCAGGCGCCGCGCGGCCAGCGGTGGGGCGGCGAACAGGCAGATTTCGCCATCCCACAACGCGTCGGGCTCGGCCGCAGGAGGCAGGGTGGGCCGGGGTGTGGCGGCCAAGGCCACGCCGTCGGGATCGAGGCGGATATGCTGGCCATTCACCGTCAGGGTCAGGTGCTCGCTGCCCTGGACCCGCAGCGACTGGCCCGCCTTGAGGTAGATTTGCCGGGTTTTTTCCGCCAGTTGCTGGCCGTTGAGGTACAGGCCCTTGCGTTGGGCCTCGAACGGCGCGCCTGCCAACTGGAACACCACCGGGTAGTCCGGGTCGCCGTTGACAAAACGCACCAGCACTTCGCACCCGGCGGTGGGTAACGGCCCGTAGCCGGCGGCTTCCTGGCGCACGAGGGGCAACCACAGGCAATGCTGCGGGACCCGCTCGGGGGTCTCGCCCCAGGCCAGGTGCACGGGGATGCGACCCTGGGCGTCCTGTTCGGCCAGTTGCCCGCGGGCGCCGGGCACGTAGCCGCGCTGGTAACCGTTGACCAGCGGTTTGGGATGGCGCAGCGCGGGCCGGTAAGCGGTGGCCCAGGGGATGGCCTTGAACTGATTGCCGTAAGGTTCGCTGGCCCATTGATGGCCTGGCATCAGCGCGGTGCCGCCCAGCCGCTCGGTGGCCACCCACCAGGGCTGGCGGCTGGCCGGGGTGGTGAAACCGGGTTGCCGGCCCTGGTGGTGAACCTCGGTGAGCAGCCACTGGTCGTTGAACCGCGACACCGGGTGGTCCTCGACCTGCATCAGCGCCCCGCTGCGCAGGTGCGCCTCGCTGCTTTGGCCCACCAGGCATGGCGGCTGGCTGCGCAGGCGTTCCAGGGCGCGGCGGCTGGTTTGCTGGCGATGGGCTTCGGTGGGCGAGGGGCGCTCCCAGTGGCGGGCGGGCGGGTCGTGGGGCTGATTGGCGGCACCGGCCGGCGTTGCGCTGGGCGTGTTCGGCCCGCATGGGTTGGGCCTGGGCTGGGCCGGTTGGGCCTGGGCCAGCCAGGCGAGCGCCGGGGCGGCGGGCTCCCGTGGCGGGCACGACAGCGGCGTCGATAGCGGCACAAAGGCTTCGCTGTCGTCGGCAAACACCAGCACATGGCGCTCTTGCTGGTGCTCGAAGTGGTAGTGGATGCCTTCCTCCTCGCACAAACGTTGTAGGAAATACAGGTCGCTCTCGTCGTACTGGATACAGAACGCGCGCTTGGGGTACTGGCCGTGGGGCAGTTCGAAGCGGTAGCTGTCGGCCGGCAAGCGGTGTTCCTGGAGCAACTGCAAGAGCATGCCGGGCACGCTGACATCGTGGAGCACCCGCCGACAGGTACGCTGCGCCAGGGTCGCCAGATGAGGCGCCAGGCTCAGGTTGCAGTGCCGGCCACAAGGGTGGGCGCGGGTGATGACGCCATGGATGCCGCTGCCGTCCCCCAGGCGCAGGAACGCAGGCTGTTGCAGCCAGTCATTGAGGGCGCCGGGCGTACCAGGCGCGGCCAGTTCGATGTCGAAGCAATAGGGTTCGTTCAAGGCTTCGCGACCGGTGAAATGCGCGACGGGCAGGCACAGCGAACGGCCGGCGATCGTCAGAGTGAAGGGGCTTGTGAGGTCGTCGTGCATGGTCTGCCAGCTCTTGCCTTTAAGGGACGGGGGACAGAGGTTACGAAACGACGGGGCGCAATGGGGCGTCAAAGCGATTTTTCGGAAACCCCCTACGCAATGGGGTGGACAAGTCGCCCGCCACCTCGACTTTTTGGTCGATTGCCGACTTTAGGCCGTATAAACTTGCCGCCATCGTCGGCCAACAGATGTCACGACGCACAGAACGAGAGAGTGAGTAATGGGCGCACAGTGGAAGGTTAAACACAAAGAAGCGGCAGCCAACGCCAAGGGCAAGATCTTCGGCAAGTTGGTCAAGGAAATCACCATCGCCGCGCGCAACGGCGCGGACGTGACCACCAACGCACACCTGCGCCTGGTGGTGGAGCAGGCGAAAAAAGCCTCGATGCCCCGCGAAACCCTGGAACGCGCCATCAAGAAAGGGTCCGGCCAATTGGGCGAGACCGTGCAGTACCACCGCGTCACCTACGAAGGTTTTGCCCCGCACCAAGTGCCGCTGATCGTCGAGTGCGTGACCGACAACATCAACCGCACCGTCGCTGAAATCCGCGTCGCCTTCCGCAAGGGCCAACTCGGCGCTTCGGGCTCGGTGGCCTGGGACTTCAACCACGTCGGCATGATCGAAGCCGCCCCCGACAGCCCCGACGCCGACCCGGAAATGGCTGCCATTGAAGCCGGCGCCCAGGATTTCGAGCCGGGTGAAGAGGGCGCCACCCTGTTTTTGACCGAGCCCAGCGACCTGGACGCGGTGCAAAAAGCCCTGCCCGAATTCGGTTTCACCGTACTGTCGGCCAAGTTGGGCTACCAGCCGAAGAACCCGGTCAGCGGCCTGAGTGAGGCGCAAATGGCCGAAGTCGAAGCCTTCCTCGAAGGCCTGGACAACCACGACGACGTGCAGGACATGTTCGTCGGCCTGGCCGGCTAAGCGCTTGCGGGGGGCTGAAGCTTCAGCTCCCCCAATTCCCGCTCTATTGCGCTGAAGCCCGGCCGGCCCATGACCTGGGGCTGGCAGCAGCGCTCTTGCAGGCTTTGCAGCTGCTCCCGGTCCTGGGCACCGAGCCCGCCATCGATACGCTCCAACAATTCCCCCAGCAAAATTCCGAAGGCCCGCACCTCGATGCGTTGCAGCGCGCCCGCCACAGGGCTGTGGGCCGGGTCGTAGCCCGCCGCCGCGCCAAAATCCCCCAGCAGGCAATGGCCTTGGGGGTTGAACAGGATGTTGTGGCCATACAGGTCGCCATGGTTCAAGCCCTGGCCGTGCAGGTGGGCGGCCACCGAGGCGATGCCCAGGGCGATAGTGAGCGCGACCTCGGCACTCAGGCGCCAGCCTTGCGGGTAGACGTCGCGGGTGCAGGAGGCTAGGCTCGGCAACCCGGCCAGGTTGCGGTAGTGCGGGCCGATCAGTTCCATCACCAGGGCCGCGCGGCCTTCGGGGTGGTCGCTGACCTGGCCGTGCACGCCGATCAGGTTGGGGTGCAGGGCGGCGCGGATGCAGGCGTGCATTTCATGCAGCGGCGAGCCATCGCTGGTCATGCTGCCCTTGTACAGCTTCACCGCCACGTCTTGCGGCGCCTGCCCCGGCGCTTGCCACGTCGCTTGATGAATCACGCCGCTGGCGCCTTCGCCCAAGGGCTGTTGCAGGTGCAACTGCGCCCAGGCGATGGCTGGCGCCGGGGCGGCGTGTGTGAGGTCCGCCTCCAGCGGATTGCCGGCATAGGCCAGCCACGCCAGTTTCGGCAACGCCAGCAGCCAGTGCGGCAGTTCGCTCAATTGGTTGGCGGCGACGCGGATCAACTCAAGCTGCGGGGCGTTGGCCAGGCTCGCCGGTAACTGGCGCAGACGATTGCCCGAAAGCATCAGTTTTTGCAGGTGCGGGCGTTCGCCCAGGGCCTGGGGCAGGTGTTCGATGCGGTTGTCGGTGAGGATCAGCCAGCGCAACCGGGGCGGCAACGCCTGGGCGCTGACCCGTTCGATCCGGCAGGCCTTGAAGCCCACCATGCTCAACTGCGCGCAGCGGCCCAGGCTTTCGGGCAGTTCGGTAAAGGCGTTGTCCGAGCAGAACAGCACCTGCAAGCGGTGCAGGCGATGCAGGTCGTCGGGCAGGCTGCGCAACTGGTTGGCGCTGAGGTTGAGCACTTCCAAAGAGTCCGCCAGGTCGAAGATCTCCCGGGGGAACTCGGTCAGGCCGGCGCTCAGGTCCAGGCGCCGGATGCCGCGAAGTTGGCCGGCGCGCAGTTGTGCAAGGGTATCCATGGAAGGGTTCGCAGCTCATTGGAAAAAAGGGCGCCATCATAGCGCCCTGCGCTGGGGCCCGCACGGCGCGGTTCAGGAGGTTGCCGGCGCGGTTTGGCGGATCGGCAGTTCGACGCGGAACGTGGTGCCCTTGCCGACTTCACTGTGCACCGTGATCTCACCGCGATGCTTCTTGATGATCCCGTACGACAGGGACAACCCCAGCCCCGTGCCCTGGCCCACCGGTTTGGTGGTGAAGAAGGGGTCGAAGATTTTCGCCAGGTGCTGGGGCGCGATCCCTGCGCCATTGTCGGCCACTTGCAGCCACACCGTGTCGCCCTGCACGCCGTTGCTCAGGGTGATGGTGCCCCGTTCGCTGCCCATGGCCTGGGCGGCGTTGACGATCAGGTTCATCACCACCTGGTTGATTTGCGAGGGCAGGCACTCGACCTCGGGCAACGGCACGTACTGCTTGACCACATCGGCCTTGTACTTGATCTCGGCGGCGACGATGTTGAGGGTGGAATCCATGCCCTGTTGCAGGTCCGCCCACTGCCAATGCTGGGTTGAGTCCACGCGGGAGAAGTCCTTGAGGTCCTTGACGATCTGGCTGACCCGGCCGATGCCGTCCTTCGATTCCTTGATGAGCTGGGGAATGTCTTGCAGCAAAAAGTCCAGCTCCAGGCTTGCGCGTAACTGTTCCAGGCCCAGGCGCGGCTCACCGGGGGCGAGGGCGGCCTCGGCCTGGCGGTAGGCGTCGAGCATCTGCTGCATTTGGCCGAAGTACGTCCCCAAGGTGCTGAGGTTGGAGGAAATGAAGCCCACTGGGTTGTTGATTTCGTGGGCGACGCCGGCGGCCAACTGGCCAAGGGAGGCGAGTTTTTCCGATTGCACCAATTGGCTTTCCAGCAGCATGCGTTCGTCCATCTCGTGTTGCAGGGCCTCGCTGGCCTGCTGGAACGCCTGGGTGCGTTGCGCCACCAGGGCTTCGAGCTGGCTCATTTGCAGTTGGGCGCGGCGGGTCATTTCCCACTTGGTGGTCAGGGTATTGGCCATTTGCTGGACTTCGATGTTGTCGAAGGGCTTTTTCAGGATCAGCAAGCGGTCGTGGCCGTTGAGGCGGTCGAGCAACTCGTCCCAGGAATAGTCCGAATACGCGGTGCACACCACCACTTGCAGCAAGGGGTCGTGCTTCCACAACTCTTCAATGGTTTGCGCGCCATCCCAGCCATCGGGCATGCGCATGTCGACGAACGCCAGGGCATAGGGCCGCGCCTGGGCGGCAGCGTCGAGCAACTTGCCCAGGCCTTCCTGGCCGCCATAGGCACACTCGAGTTCATAGACCGTGGCCGGGGCTTTCGGCGCACTGCCGAACAGGGCGCTTTCCAGGTCGTCGAGGTCGGTGCTGGCGCTGGGGCCGGGGGTGAGGATCTTGCGAAAATCATCGTGGATGGTCGGGGTGTCGTCGATCAGCAGAATGCGTCGGTTGATGGCAGTGTTCATGCGTTACCTTGGGCCACGATCAGAGGAATTTGTAGGGTAAACAGCGCGCCCCGCCCCGGCCCGTCGCTGTGGGCGCTCAAGTGGCCGTTCATTTCCACGGCGGCCAGGGCGCAGCTGTGCAGGCCAAAGCCGTGGCCATCCTTACGGGTGGTGAAGCCATGGACAAAGATGCGCGTCATGTTTTGCGCCGAGATGCCTTCGCCCTGGTCGCGCACGCTGATGTTGAGGTTGTCGCCGTCGATGACGGCGCTCAGGGTCAGGGTGCGTTCGCGGTCGGTGACGTTGGCCATGGCGTGCTTGGCGTTGCCGATCAGGTTTATCAGGATCAACAGCAGGCGATGCTTGTCGCCCATGATCCGCGGCACATCGGAAAATTCCTTGAGTACCGTGACGTGGTGTCGGGTGAGGGCACCGGCGTGCATGCGTAGGGCATCATCGAGCAGTTCGCTGATGGACAGCGCTTGCAGCAGGCTGCTGGTGCCGGCGTAGGACTGCTGGGTGGCGACGATGTCCTTGATGTGGTCCACGCTTTTGCTCAGTTGCCCCAGTTCCGCGCTCATGCCTTGCTGCTCCTGGGCGATGGCCAACACCAATTGGTTGAGGTAGCCGGGCAGCAACTTGCCTTTCTCGTCCTCGGTGAGAAAACGGCCCAGGTCGCCTGGGTGTTCATTCATCAGTTGCATGGCCTTGCCCAGGCCTTGGGCCTTGCTGTGGCGCAACTGACGGCTGACCAGGTCGGCGGAGATGTTCACGCTATTGAGCACGTTACCCACGTTATGCAGCACGTTGGTCGCGATTTCCGCCATGCCGGCCTGGCGCGCGGTATCCAGCAGTTCGGTCTGGGTGTCCTTGAGCTCTCGGGTGCGTTCTTCGACCCGGCGTTCGAGTTCGTCGTTGGCGGCCAGCAAGGCGCGGTTCATCTGGTTGATCTGGGCAAAGCTGCGCATCAGGCGCACGGCCAGCCAAATCAGCAGCAGCACCAGCAGGGCGGAAAACACCACCAGGTAGAAGTGGTATTTCTGGTCGCTCGCCTCGGCGAGCTGCTGGTCGCGGTTGAGCAGGTTGGTGAGGTCATCCAGGCGTTCGGACACGGGGAAGCTTTCGATTTCGTCGAGCAAGGCATTGACCAGGGGCTGCTCGCGCAGGATCAGGGAGATGTGGTTGCTGAGAATATCGATGGGCTCGTGGAACTCCGCCGGCAGGCGCTCCTTGTTCACTTGCAGTTTGTTCAGGCCCACCAGGATGTCGGCGGCGTGGTCGGCGGAGGTGACCTGGGCGAATTCCAGGCTGCTGAGTAGCAGGTCGTAGGTGTCGTTGGCGATGTTCTGCACTTGCAGTTTGTCGGTGTCGGCAACCCGCCCCAGTTGCGCCTGGATGTCGTCTTCGGCGGTGGGCAGGAAGGCCAGGGAGTTGCGCAACACCGCGTTGTGGGACTTGAACTGTTCCACCACCCGGGTTTTTTCCTTGAGCGCATCGAGGTAGGCCTGCTGGCTGGTCTGCCACAGCGGCGACTGGTCGCGGTTGCGCTGGGACTCCAGCACCTCGAACTGCTGCCACAGCCGCGTCATTTCGTTCAGGGGTGATACCAGCGGGTCGTAGTTGTGGCTGATGGCAACCCGAGCCTTGAGGATCTCGTTTTCCCACTGCGCGTTCTGCTGCTTGAGTTGGCGGATCAGGTCGCGGGACTCGGTGTAGGTGGCGGTCAGGTCGGAGCGCGAGTTGAGGTACAAAAACAGCAGGATCGAGGCCAGCACGGCCGCAACCCCCGCCAGCAGAAGCAGGCTCAGGCGCCGGGAGACTTTCATAGGGGCTTGCCCTCCCACTCACCGGTCAGGGTCTTGAGGAATTTCACGATCAGGGCTTTGTCCTCTTCGCTGGGGATACGCCCCAACTGGTACTTGAACATCACGGTCACGGCGCCTTCGAGGGTCGCCTGCGAGCCATCGTGGAAGTAGGGCGCGGTGACGGCCACGTTGCGCAGGCTCGGCACCTTGAATACGTGGCGGTCTTCTTCGGCGCCGGTGACATTGAAGCGCCCCAGGTCCGCCGGGGTGGGGTTGCCCCGGGCGGCGAAGTAGTCCCCCAGTACGCCGAACTTCTGGAACATGTTGCCGCCGATGTTCACCCCTTGGTGGCAAGCGATGCAGCCGTAGTCCTGGAAGCGCTGGTAGCCGTACTTTTCCTCGGTGCTCAGGATCGCGGTGTTGCCCGCCAGGTACTGGTCGAAACGCGAGTTGAGGCTTAGCAGGGTGCGTTCATACTCGGCCAGGGCGCCCTGGATATTGGCCTGGGTCACGCCGCTCGGGTAGGCGTCGGTGAAAGCGGTAGCGTAGTGGTTGTCGGCAGCGATGCGTTGCACCACGGTGGCCCAGTCGCTGCCCATTTCCGTGGGGCTGTGCACCACGATGTGGGCCTGTTCTTCCAGGGTTTCCACGCGTCCGTCCCAAAACTGGCGAAAGTTCAGGCTGGCGTTGAACACGCTGGGGGTATTGACCGCCACCGGTCGGCCGTCAAAGCCCAGGGACAAAGGCTTGTCGTCGGCGCCGCCACGGTCCAGGCGATGGCAACTGGCGCACGACAGGCTGTTGTTCACCGACAGGCGCGGGTCGTGGAACAACTGGCGGCCCAGTTCCACCCGCTTGCTGTCCAGCACCGGCACCGCGGGCAGGGGCTTGAGCGGGCCTTCCAGGGGCGCGGCCTGGGCGCCTGCGACGAACAGCAGGGCGGCGCTCAGGGGCAGGGCGAGTGGTGGCATGGGGTGAATCCTTACCCGGGGCGGCGTCATAGTGGGGGTGTTTGCAGGTGCGGGGAGTCGGCCAGGTAACGGGCGAACTCCTCGGCGGCCACGGCTTTGCTGAAGTAATAGCCTTGGCCTTCTTCGCAGTGGTGGCGCTTGAGGAAGGCCAGTTGCTCGGCGGTTTCCACCCCTTCGGCGATGATGCTCAGGTTCAGGCTCCTGCCCAGGTCGATGATGCTGCTCACCAGTTTGGCGTCGTTGCTGTCGGTGCTCAGGTCGCGCACGAACGACTGGTCGATCTTGAGCACGTCCACCGGGAATTTTTGCAGGTAGCTCAAGCTGGAATAACCGGTGCCGAAGTCATCGATGGCCAGGCGCACCCCCAGTTGCTTGATCGCTTGCAGCGTGGCGACGGTGGCCTCGACGTTCTGCATCAGCACGCTTTCGGTGATTTCCAGCTCCAGCAGCGTCGGGGCCAGGCCGGTTTCACTCAGGGTGCGGCTCAGGCGCTCGACGAAATCGCGCTGGCGAAAGTCGATGGCCGAGACGTTCACCGCCATGCAAATCGGCGCCAGGCCCTGGCGTTGCCAAGCACGTGCTTGCTGGCAGGCGCGGTTGAGCACCCATTGGCTGAGGGCAACGATCAGGCCGCAATCCTCGGCCAGGGGAATGAATTGGCCCGGGTAAACCAAACCGTGATCGGGGCGGTGCCAGCGCACCAGAGCCTCGGCGCCCACCACCTTACCCGTGTTCAGGTCCAGTTTGGGCTGGTAGTGCAGGACGAATTCATCGCGTTGCAAGGCCAGGCGCAGGCCGGTTTCCAGGGTCTGTTGCTGGTGGGCGCGCAGGTTCATGTCTTCGATGAAAAAACTGAAGTCGTTGGGGCCGCAGTCCTTGATGTTGCGCATGGCGGTTTCGGCGTTTTTGATGAGCGTCATCGCGTCGAAGCCGTCCTCGGGGTACAGGCTGATGCCCAGGCTCGCGGTGACGGTTAGGTCATGCCCGGCCACCGAGTGGGGCGTGTTGACGGCCGCCAGCAGTTTTTCGGCGATGCGCCGGGTTTGCTGCGGGTGCTGAATGTCGCCCAGGATCACCACGAATTCGTCGGAGCCGTAGCGGAACACCGAATCGCTGTCACGCACCGTGGCCACCAGGCACTGGGCCACGTGCTTGAGCATCTGGTCGCCGGCCGGGTGGCCCAAGCCGTTGTTGATGCGCTTGAAGCGGTCCAGGCCCAGGAACATCACCGCCAACGTGCAGTCGTGGCGCCGCGACTGGGACAGGCTCTGGGTCAGGCGATCGCCCAGCAAGGTGCTGTTAGGTAACCCGGTGAGCACGTCGTAGTACAACAGGCGCGACACGCTGAGCAACTCCTGGACGCGCTCTTCGATGGTCCGCTCCAGGTCGCGCATCTTGCTCGCCGCGTCCTGGGCCAATTGCCATTTGCAGGTCAGGGCGCTGGCCATCTGGCGGATCTCGATGGCGTCGAAGGGCTTTTTCAGAATCAGCAAGCGGTCGCCCAGGTCCAGGCGTTCGGCCATGTCTTCCCAGGAGTAATCGGAGTAGGCCGTGCACAGGGCGATTTGCAGCTTGGGCGCGATGCGCCACAGCTGCTCGATGGTTTCCAGGCCATCCCAGCCGGGTGGCATGCGCATGTCGATAAAGGCCATGGCGTAAGGCGCGTCGCGGTCCTGGGCGGCTTGCACCATGGCCAGGGCTTCTTGGCCCTGGTACGCCGAGTCGAGGATAAATCGCTCTTGCACGGCGCTGGCGGGGCTGCCGAACAGGGCCATTTCGGCACTGTGCAAGTCGCTATTGGCGAGGGCGGTGGGGGCGAGGATCTTGCGAAAATCCTCATGGATGCCCTCGGTATCGTCGACGATCAGGATCCGTCGGTTAAGGGGGCCAGCTAAAGCCATCATGGCCAGACTCCTATCCAACGTGGGGCCCTTGGATCGACGCTCATCTGGCTTCCCTTCCTGGCTGTGACACATGTCGTCCATTTGCGCCCTGAGCATAGTCAGACGCTGCGGGAAGTGCTACTTAATTGATATCAATTTGCTGCCAAGCTGCGGCAAGTCATCTAGGCTGTCGCGCATCCGCGCTACGGTGGCCGTCTGGAAAGGGGGAGAACCATGGAAGAACAGCTCAACGACGGGCTCGAGCGCAAATCCACCGTGCTGTTGGTGGACGACGAGGAATCGATTCTCAATAGCCTGCGCCGCCTGCTGCGCAGCCAGCCCTACGAGATCCTGCTGGCCGACAGCGGGGAAAAGGCCCTGGAGATCCTCGCGCAGCGGCCGGTGGACGTGGTCATGAGCGATGCACGCATGCCGGGCATGGATGGCGCCACCTTGCTGGCGCACGTCCATCAGCGCTATCCCTCGACCCTGCGCATCCTGCTCACCGGTTATGCCGACATGACGTTGATCGCCAAGGCCATCAACGAAGGACAGATCCACCGCTACCTCAGCAAACCGTGGAACGACGACGAAATGCTGGTGACCCTGCGCCAGGCCCTGGCCCACCACCACTCCGAAGACGAGCGCCAACGCCTGCAAGCCTTGGCCCGCGAGCAGAACGAGCAACTGCGCAGCCTCAACGCCACCCTGGAAAAACGCGTGGCGGCGCGCACCGCCGAGTTGCAGCAAACCGCCGACATGCTCGACCTGGCCTATGAAGAGCTCAAGCGCAGCTATGTGACCGGCACCGAGGTGTTTTCCTTGCTGGCCAACCTGCGCCTGCCCAAGGCCAAGCAGACCAACCGGCAGATCATCGAATTGATCCGCGTGTACTGCAAAACCCACGGCCTGAGCGAAACCGACAGCCGCGACATGACCATGGCCGCCGCGCTCTACAACATCGGCAAACTGAGCTGGACCGACGGCATGATGACCGCCCCGGCCGACCTGCTGCGCCACACCGAACGTGACCTGTACCGCGCCTACCCCAAGCAGAGCGAGTCGCTGCTGATGACCCTGGAGCCGATGAAAGACGCGGCGCGCATCATCCTCCACCACCAGGAACGCTGGGACGGCAGCGGCTTTCCCGATCACTTGCGCGGCGAAGCCATCCCCCTGGGCGCGCGCTGGCTGAAACTGGCGGTGGACTTCATCGAGTTGCAGCGCGGCTTGATCCTGGAGCGGCAAATGAACAGCGCCGAGGCCTTGCTGTTCATCCGCAAATACGCAGGAAGGCTGTACGACCCGGACCTGGTGGAAGACTTCGTCAAGGTGTGCGCCGATTTCCTCAGCGACGTCAGCCTGTCCGATCCCACGGTGGTGGTGCTCGGCACCCGCGAACTGGCCGCGGGCATGGTCCTGGTACGTAACCTCAACGCCGACAACGGCATGCTTCTGCTCAACGCCGGCAAGGTACTGAGCACCGCGTTGGTGGATAAACTCATCGCCTTCGAGGCCATGGAAGCGGGTAAGTACAGCGTGTTTGTGCGGGTGCCCGAGCCTGCGCCTGGGCACGAGCAAGCTGCCGGCCTAGCCTAGGATTTGCTGCGCCAGCAGCACCAAGGCAATGACCATCATGGCCGCGCCGGACACCTGGCTCACCCGCTTCGCGGCGACGGGGCGGGCGCCGAGCACGGCCTGGGCGCCGAAGCCCACCAGCAGATAAACCAGCGCGCAACTGAGGATATGCACCAGGCCCAAGGCCATCATTTGCACGGGCACCGGCCAGGGTGCCGTGGCGTCGGCGAACTGGGGCAACAGGGCCAAAAACAGCAGGAACACCTTCGGGTTCAACCCGCTCACGCAAAACCCCTTGAATGCCCAGCGTTGGCCTGAGCGCGTGGCCTGGCCGTCATCGGCGTGAGGCACCGACGGGTGGGCGAGCAGGTTGATACCCAACCAGAGCAGGTAGCCTGCCCCGGCCACCGTCAGCACCGTCAGCACCCGTGGGTGATTGGCCACCACTGTGCCGACCCCCGCAGCCACCACCAGGGTGGCCACCACATGCCCGGCCAACAGCCCGCCCACGGCCGGCATGACCACGCGGCCCTTCAAGCCCGCCGAGATCGCGTAGGCCCAATCGGCCCCCGGCGTAATGATGAACAACACCGATACGGCCCAGAAGGCCGCCAACACACTGAGGGTCATGGCGTTACCCACCCTCGCTGATCCGCCGCTGTCGGCATATTCTCGCTCCCACCCGATGAGCCGCCCCGGGCTGGCCGGGGCGGTGATTAAAGGTGGGAGAAGAATAATGAAAGAGGCGTAGAATTTACTTTCAAAGTGAATCGCTATAGCTCAAAAAAAGGGGAGATTATTCTCAATGGATCGCACAGACCGAAAAATTCTTGCTGAGCTGCAAAAGGACGGTCGCCTTTCCGTTACCGAACTGGCCGAGCGGGTCGGCCTGAGCCTGTCGCCGTGCCACCGCCGCGTGCGGGCCTTGGAAGAGGCGGGCGTGCTGCTGGGCTACCGCGCCCAACTGGACCCGGCCGCCCTGGGCCTGAATTTTTCCGCCATGGTTTTTGTGACCCTGCGTGAAGGCGACCGGCCCGCAGTGGAAGCGTTCGAGACAGCCCTGCTGGACATCGCGCAGATCATCACCGCCCAGCGTTTGTTCGGCGAACCGGACTACTTGCTGCAGGTGGTTGCCCAGGACCTGCCGGCCTTTCAACGGCTTTACGATGAGTGCCTGTCGACCTTGCCCAACGTGCAGCGGCTGACTTCCACATTGGTGATGAAGCAGGTGGTGCAGGATCGGCCATTGCCGTTGTGAGGTGGGGGGCCGGGCCCGGCCCTAATCCCTGTGGGAGCGGGCCTTGCCCGCGATGAGGCCGGGGCAGGCAATGCACTTCTGGCAGTTGGAATGCCGCCATCGCGAGCAGGCTCGCTCCCACAGAGGAAAAATGAAAATCCCACCCGCATCACCGTTCACTGTGGGAGCGGGCCTTGCCCGCGATGAGGCCGGTGCAGGCGATGCACTTCTGGCAGCTGGAATGCCGCCATCGCGAGCAGGCTCGCT
>RCMZ01000116.1_pt1 | contig 48066 bp, 45 predicted proteins | sample 2041141 | NCBI WGS metagenome assembly RCMZ01 (sample SAMN09708263, study PRJNA481090) | Wastewater metagenome, whole genome shotgun sequencing project. | biome: sewage; isolation source: Davis station wastewater (DW) | place: Antarctica: Davis Station | collected 2010-03-01 | reverse complement strand
TGAATCAGGCTCCAGATATTAAGCGAGAGCATGATTCACGCTTCTGTCGGAACCGCGTAGCGGTTCCGTCTAAAACGATCATGCTCTAGTGGCTCAGCGCCGGGGCCAGGACCACGCCGACCAGCACTGCGGCCCAGTGGACGCTGGCGCCGGTGACCACGAAGCCGTGCCAGATGGCGCGGCGGAACTTCACGCGCGGGCTGATGAAGACGAAGACGCCCGCCGTATAGATCAGGCCGCCCAGCCCCAGCAGCGCCAGGGCGATGGGGTGGACCGTCTCGACCATCGGCTTCAGCGCCGCCACGGCCAGCCAGCCGAACAGCACATAGACGCCGCTCCAGAACCGATCCGAGATGCGCGGCGCGAACAGTTTTACGCCTGCGCCGACAAAGGCCAGGGTCCAGATCAGGGCGGTGAATCCGACCGACCACAGGCCCTCGAACCTCTGGGTCGTGAAGGGGGTGTAGCTGCCGGCGATCATCAGGAAGATGGCCGCCTCGTCCAAGCGTCTCAGCACGGGCCGCGCGGCGCAAGGGGTGGTCCAGTTATAGATGGTCGAGGCCGTCAGCATCCCGACCAGGCACAGGGCGTAGATGGCGGTGGCCATGACGCCGCCGACGCCGGTGTAAACCCCCGCCAAACCGGCCAGGATGACGCCGCCGATCGCCGCCAGCATCAGGCCGACGACATGGACCCACAGATCGGCCAGACGCTCGGCGCGCGTCTGATAGTGCTCGATCATATCCAGCTCGTCCGGGGTGCAGACGTGGGTGACGATGCGTTTCAACGTGCGAAGCATGGCCGTTTCAATCCCTTGGACGCTTCTATCGTTCCCGGAAGAATGCACCGACAGGGTGTCAAATCACTGAATCCGCACTTGCCTGCGTCGCCGCAGGTGACGAAGTCTTCGCAATGCGGCAAAACGGCCACGCACAGTTATTCGTCAGAGAGTGAAATCCCATGACTGAAGTCGTCATCGTCTCCGCCGCCCGCACGCCGGTCGGCTCCTTCCTGGGCGGCCTTGCGTCCTTGCCCGCATCCAAGCTGGGCGAGATCGCCATCAAGGCGGCGCTGGAGCGCGCGAGCGTGTCTGGCGATGACGTCGACGAGGTGATCCTGGGCCATGTGCTGCAGGCTGCCGCTGGGCAGGGCCCCGCACGTCAGGCCGCCGTGGGTGCAGGCGTCAGGAAGGAAGCCGCCGCCTGGAGCATCAACCAGATCTGCGGCTCGGGTCTGCGCGCCGTCGCTCTCGCCGCACAGCAGATCGCCCTGGGCGACGCAAAGATCGTGGTCGCCGGCGGTCAGGAAAGCATGAGCCAGGCGCCGCACGCGCAGCAGCTTCGCAATGGCCACAAGATGGGCGATGTCAGCTTCACCGACACCATGATCAAGGACGGCCTGTGGGACGCCTTCAACGGCTATCACATGGGGCAGACCGCCGAGAACATCGCCGCCAAATGGTCGATCAGCCGCGAAGCCCAGGACGAGTTCGCCGTCGCCAGCCAGCACAAGGCCGAAGCGGCCCAGAAGGCGGGCAAGTTCGCCGATGAAATCACGCCCGTCGTCATCCCCGGCAAGAAGGGCGATGTCACCGTCGATCAGGACGAATACATCCGCCACGGGGCGACGATCGAGGCCATGCAGAAACTGCGCCCCGCCTTCGCCAAGGATGGCAGCGTCACCGCCGCCAACGCCTCGGGCCTGAACGACGGGGCGGCGGCTCTGGTTCTGATGAGTGCGGATGAGGCCAAGGCGCGCGGTCTGGAGCCGCTGGCCCGCATCGCCTCCTACGCCACGGCGGGCGTCGATCCGTCGATCATGGGCACGGGTCCGATCCCGGCCTCGAAGAAGGCGCTGGAGAAGGCGGGCTGGAGCGTCGCCGATCTGGATCTGGTCGAATCCAACGAAGCCTTCGCCGCCCAGAGCCTGTGCGTGGTCAAGGAGCTGGGCCTCGACCCGGCCAAGGTGAACGTCAACGGCGGCGCCATCGCCATCGGCCACCCCATCGGCGCATCGGGCGCACGCATCCTGACGACCCTGTTGTTCGAGATGAAGCGTTCAGGCGCCAAAAAGGGTCTGGCGACCCTGTGCATCGGCGGCGGCATGGGCGTGGCCATGTGCGTCGAGCGGGGGTGAAAAACCAAGTCGTCATTCCGGGACCGAGTGAAGCGAGGAACCCGGAACCCAGGACCGCCCGCTCACTCTGAACCGCGTCGAGAGCGACGCCATCCTCCTGGGTTCCGGGTTCGCCCGATGGGCGCCCCGGAATGACGTGATTTCAATCCGCCCGGTATTCGAACGGGTCGGTCGGGGTCGGCTCCGTCGGCAGCGGCATGCGCGGCAGAGGGACGTCGCGATTGGCGGCGTTCAGCAGGAAGCTGGCAAGGATGATGGCCGCCTGTCGCAGGTCTTCGGCCTTCAGGTGGTCATAGCTGTCGATGCTGGTGTGGTGCAGGCGGCTGGAATAGTCGAGCGGGTCCTGAATGAACTGATACCCGGGAATGCCGACCGTCTGCATATAGACGTGGTCGGTGCCGCCGGATGGACGCAGCGACACGGTGGTGGCGCCCATGCTGGCGAAGGGGGCCAGCCATTCCTGGAAGATCGGGGCGGCGGCGACATTGCCCTCGGCGTTGATGCCCCGGATCTTGCCCGACCCGTTGTCCAGATTGAAATAGGCGACCAGATCACGATGGCCCGCGCGCGGCTGGACCGGCCAGCGGCTGCGCCAGGTGCGGTTGTTCGGCAGATTGGCCAGAGCCGGATCATTCGACGAGGCGCGCGTCGCCAGATGCTGGTCGACATAGGCCAGTGAGCCGAGAATGCCCTGCTCCTCGCCGTTCCACAGGGCGAAACGGATGGTGCGTTTGGGCTGGACGCCCAGGGTCTTCAGGATGCGCGCGGCCTCCATGACCACGGCGCTGCCCGCCGCATTGTCCACCGCGCCGTCCGAGGCGACCCAGCTGTCCAGGTGGGCGCCGGCCATGACGTATTCAGCGCCGCGCGCCGTGCCGGGGATATCGGCGAGGATATTGTAGGCGTTGACGTCCTCGTCATGGAAACGGACCTCGCTGTTCAGTTCCAGCATCGGCGGGGTGTCGGTCAGGGCCAGGCGGGCCAGACGGCGATAGTCTTCGGCCGCCAGCTCCATCCCCGCCAGCTTGGGCGTGGCCCCGACCTGATAGGTGTAGCCCGTGCCGTGCAGCAGGCCGCCGTCACGCTGGGAGATGCGGACCCAGGCCAGGGCGCCCTGTTCGACCAGGAAGGCGTCCAGTTTTGAGGCGAAGTCGGCGGTCTCCAGCGACTTGCGGATGGCCTCGGGCGAATACTGCGGCTGGACGTAGGTGTTGCGGTCGGCGAGGTCGGAGGCGCTGAGGCGGCGGAAGGCGGGTTCAGTCGGCTCTGACCCTGTGCCGGGCAGGGACACCATGACAATCTTGCCCGACAGTTTGCCGCGCCATTTGTCGAAGTCCTCGACCTTGGACAGGGGGGCGACGATCACGCCCGCGCTGATAGTTCCGTTGGTCGACGGGGTCCAGGCCACGGGAATGGCGCGCAGGTCCAGGGCGCGGGGCGCCGTCATCCGGGCGCTGGAGCGGACGATGGACCAGCCGCGTCCGAACTCGAAACCCTCGGCCCGGACGTTGGACAGGCCATAGCTGCGGAACTGCGCCTGAGCCCACTGCTCGGCTTCGCGCATCTGGGGCGAGTTGGTCATCCGCCCGCCGATCCGGTCGGTCAGATAGGCGGCGGTCTGCATCACCTGACTGTGGTTCAGGCCCTGGTCGATGATGGAGTTGACGGCGACCCGGTCCACGGACTGGGCCATGACGGGCGTGGCCAGAAGAGCGGCGGCGGAGACAAAGGCGAGCAGACGCGACATTCAATAAACAGCCCCATGATTCAGATGGGCGGCATCTGACGCGATGACGCAGGTTTTCGCAAATCTGACGGGGTGTGGCGAACCGCCCCGGTCGGGCGGACAAGCTTTGAGATCTGCGCTCAGTCCGATGGCGTCATTCCGGGGCTGAGCGCAGCGAAAAACCCGGAACCCAGAGCCGCAGCTGTTCTGCCGGGCGTATTTCAGGACCGGCGTCAGCCCCCTGGGTTCCGGGTTAGTCCTTCGGACGCCCCGGAATGACGTGCAGGAATGTGGGCACCTAGCGGCAACTGTGGCCTCAGCCCCACGGACCTCTGGACGGCGGGGGGGTAGTGGGCACGCCGGTCGTGCTGGTGGTGAAGCCCGCAGCGGGGCGGGGCTGGGTCGGCTCCAGCGCAGGTTGAACCACGCGCGGCTGCATTCCCATCTTGGCGCCCAGTTCCATCAGGGCGCGCACGCGGTTGCCGGTCGCCGGATGGGTCGAGAACAGATTGTCCGCCCCGCGACCCGCCAGCGGATTGATGATGAACAGCTGGCCCGAGGCCGGATTGCGTTCTGCCGTCGGATTATGGATCCGCTTGGCGTAGGCCTCGATCTTCTGCAGGGCCGAGGCCAGGGCCTGCGGATCGCCCGCGATCTCGGCGCCGACGCGGTCGGCCTCGTATTCACGGCTGCGGCTGATGGCCATCTGAACCAGACCCGCCGCCATGGGGGCCAGCAGCATCAGGGCCAATGTGCCGATGATGCCGCCCGGACGCTCACGGTCGTTGCCGCCGAAGAACAGGGCGAAGTTGGCCAGGGCCGCGATGGCGCCCGCGATGGTCGCCGTCACCGTCATGGTCAGGGTGTCGCGGTTCTTCACATGGGCCAGTTCATGGGCCATCACCCCGCGAACCTCTTCGCGGGTCAGCATGTCCAAGAGGCCGGTGGTGGCGCAGACGGCGGCGTTCTGAGGATTACGGCCTGTGGCGAAGGCGTTCGGCTGGTCGCTGGGGATGATGGCGACCTGGGGCTGGGGCATTCCCGCGTCCTGAGCCATCTGGCGCACATCGGCGACATAGTTGCGGACGACCGCATTGGGATGCTGTTCGTCGACCGGCTGGGCCTTGTACATCTTCAGTACGATCTTGTCGGCGTTCCAGTAGCTGAACAGGTTCATGCCTCCCGCGAACAGCAGGGCGACGCCCATGCCGGTCGGGCCGCCGATCAGGTATCCGATCCCCATAAACAGGGCGGTCAGGGCGGCCAGGAGAATGAAGGTCTTCAGATGGTTCATCGCATCGCCTATTTGATGCCAGGACGCCCAGCCCTCAAGAGAGCCGCCCTGTGACCGAAGATCACGCCCCCCACGCCGCCCCGACGTTCAACGACGATGTGCCCCATGCGACGCCCGATCGTCCGCTGAGCGAAACAGCGCGCCGCGCCCTGCTGGAGGCGGCGGACCGGCGTGCGGCCGAAAAAGCGATCGAATCCGATCCTGAATACGGCGGTCCGACAGGGCCGGAACCCACCCGCTACGGCGACTGGGAGAAGAAGGGGCTGGCGGTCGATTTCTGACGCCCTGTTTCGAAGCGGCGCCGGAGCGGCAATTGCACTGCACCCTGAAAAACAGTGCAAAGTGCAATTTGGTGCAACTGCGGACCGCGATTTCAAAGACCAACGATCATCCTAGCACTGGCGCAGTCGGCGCCGGAAATAAGGGCTGACTAAAAAATAACGCACTGATTGCGAACATTTTTTATCGTCAGGTTGCGAGGGTTCAAACCGGATCGAAAAGGGGATCTGGCCGCTACGGGTCGCCAATTCCTAACAAAAGATGACCGGCAGGCGCGGCTTTTGCCAGTCACGGAACAACTCAGAGGAGTCTGTCCCGTGACGATACAGTCTATGATCATTGCCGCGTCGGCGGCTCTATTAGTTTCCGCAGCGCCAGCGATGGCGGGCGGTCCAGGCGGCGGCCAGGGTGGCGGTTGCGGCGGAGGTTGCGGCGGCGGCGGTGGTGGTCACCATGGCGGCGGCGGAAACTACAACCGCAACTACAACGCCAATCACAATGTGAACGTGAACCAGAACGTCGCGAACAACTATTCGCGCAGCTATTCGGCCATCAATGTTCGCGGCTATTCCAACAGCTCCAGCTTCCAGCGCGGCTATGTCGGCGGCGGAACCGTCTATTCGGGCGGCGGCGGATATTCCGACGGCTATTGGGGTGGATCGAGCGGCCCTGTGGTTTCGGCGCCGGTGAATTTTGTCGGCCCGGCTCCGGTCAGCGCCCCGATGGGCTATCCGGTCTATGGCATGGGTCGCGACTATATCGGTTGGCGTCCCTATGCCCAGCAGCAACGCCCCGTTGACTGCAACTGCGGCCCGGCGCCGCGTCCCGTCCAGTATCAGGACCGTTATGTGCAGGCGGCGCCTGTGCGTGTCGCGCCGCAACGCATCTATGTCGCGCCGTCGCAGGTGAACTTCGCTCCGCCGCAGATCGAAATGGCCCCGCCTGCCTACATCGAACAGCCGCCGATCTACATCCAGGCGCCGCCGGTCAACATCGGTCCGCAACGGGTTCAGGTCGCGGGCGGCCGTGTAAACCTGTCCGCGCCGCAGGTTGATGTGCCCCCGCCGGTCTATGTCGATCAGCAGCCGGTCTATGTGCAGTCGCCGGACGTCAATGTCGGACCCCAGCGCATCCAGGTCGCGCCGGGCCGGGTGAACCTTTCCGCCCCGCAAGTGGACGTGGCCCCGCCGACCTATGTCGACCAGGCTCCTGTCTATGTGCAGTCGTCAGACGTCAATGTCGGACCTCAGCGGGTTCAGGTTGCGCCGGGTCGTGTGAACATGGCGCCGCCGCAGGTGGACGTTGCCCCGCCGACCTATGTCGGTCAGGCTCCGGTCTATGTGCAGTCGTCGGACGTCAATGTCGCGCCGTCGCAGATCTATGTGGCCCCGCCGCAGGTGAACACGGCGCCGCCTCAGTATCAGTACCAGCAGCCGCAATATCAGGAGCCGCAGGGCTATTACGGCGACCTGCCGCCGCCTGAGCATGTCGCGCCGCAGGCCCCGCGCCCGCGCCACGGCTATGCCCAGGAGCCGGGCGAGCGCGGCTGATCGATCAGATCAGCGCAATGCTCTCGGCGACCGCCAGGGCCGCCGAGCGCGGATCGGCCGCCGCCGTGATCGGGCGGCCGATCACCAGATGGGTCGCCCCCGCCAGAAGCGCCGTTTCAGGCGTGGCGGCCCGGGCCTGATCATCCAGCGCCGCGCCCGAGGGCCGGACGCCGGGGGTCACGATAAGAAAGTCATCGCGGCCCGCCTGGGTCGCGATTTCTTTTACGCGGGCGGCCTCATGGGGGCTGGAGACGACGCCGTCGATCCCGGCCTCCAGCGCCTGACGCACCCGCAACTCCACCAGTTCGGCGGGAGATAATGTGTGGTCGTCGGCGGCCAGATCCTCGGCGGTCAGGCTGGTCAGGACCGTGACGCCCAAAACCTTGAGGTTCGAGCCCGCCACGCCGCGCGCCGCCGCCGCCATGACCTGAGGGCGGGCGTGGACGGTCAGCAGGTCGCAGCCTGCCTCGGCCAGACTGGCCGCCGCCTTCTCCACCGTCGCGCCGATGTCGTGCAGCTTCCAGTCCAGGAAGACCTTGCGGCCTTCGGCCTTCAGATCGCGCGCAAGCTCCATGCCGCCCGTGGCGAACAGTTGCAGGCCGATCTTGTAGAAGCCGACCGCATCCTGAATCTGGCTGACCAGCGCCGTGGCCTCTGCTGTCGTCGGCACGTCCAGCGCACAGATGATCCGTTCATCGGGCTTGCGATTGGGTTGGGTCATCGACGGACTCGCGCTGAGCGGCTATGCCGGGACGCAAGGGGTGCGTCGGCAGGGCCGGCGTTTGGATTTTTCGGGCGAGGTGAGGCGATGAACGCGGTCGATCTGGGTGTCAACCTGTTCGTGACCCTGTTTGCTCTGCTGGACCCGATCGGCAATCTGCCGATCTTCGCCGCCGCGACGGCGGGGGCCACGCTGCGTCAGCGGATTTCGGTTTCGGCGCTGATCTGCGCCTTTGCCGCGATCTTCCTGGCCTTCTTCCTGTTTACGGGCCTTGGCCTGCTGCAGTTCTTCGGCATTTCGCTGGCGGCCTTCCGCATCGCGGGCGGCATTCTGCTGCTGTTCCTGGGTCTGGACATGGCGCGCGGCGACTTCCTGGCCATGTTCGCCGATAAGGACGCGCTGAGCGACGCCAAGGACGTGCGCGGCTATGCGCGTCGGCGGTTCCAGCGTCTGGTCGTGCCCTTCGCCATTCCGCTGATGATCGGGCCGGGCGCCATCTCGGCGGTCATCATTCAGGCGGGTGAAGCGGCCAAGCTGGGCTATGCCGGGACCATGGGCTCACTGGCAGCCATCGCCGCCGCCTGCGCCGTCTCCTTCGTCTGTTTCGCCCTGACGGGTTCGCTGAGCCGTATTCTGGGCGAGGTCGGCATGGCGATCATCGTCAAGGTTCTGGGCCTGATCCTGTGCGCGCTGGCGATCCAGTTCATCCTGCTGGGCCTGGGCGAAGCCATTCCGGGCATGATCTCGGGCGCGGTGACCACGCCCTATCCGGCGGCGAACTAGAGCTAATCGACATTCAGTCGACCGACATTTCAGATCGTCATTCCGGGGCTGAGCGGAGCGAAGAACCCGGAACCCAGGGCTGCGGCGCCGTTGTTGGACATATTCGGCACCGGATTGGGAGCCTCCTGGGTTCCGGGTTCGTCCTACGGACGCCCCGGAATGACGGTTTGGGACTGAATGTCGATTGAACCTGGGGTTTCAGATCCGGTCCAGCCGCTTGGCGTGGTTGGCGACCATGTTCAGGGCCAGGCTGTCGGGCAGGAAGCGCGCCAGACCGGCCATGATATTGTTCATGACGCCCGGCGTGACGCTGGGCCGGTTGGCCTCGCAGGCGTCATAGCCGATCCGGGCCACACGGTCCGCGTCCATCCACATCCAGGCCGGATAGGCCTTGGACACCTGATCGCGCGAGCCGTTGACGTCGTGGAACTCGGTCAGGGTGTAGCCGGGGTTCAGCACGGTGACGTGGACGCCGGTTCCGCGCGTTTCAAGGTGCAGACCCTGCGAGGCCTTGATCAGGAAGCTCTTGATCGGTCCATAAAGGGTGTCGCCGCCGGTCGCAGGCATCTGGCCCGCCAAAGAAGCGACGTTCAGGATGCGCCCGAACCCGCGCTCGATCATGCCCGGCAGCAACAGGCGCGACAGTTCGATGGGCGCGCTGAGCATGACCTGGATCATGGCCCGGTGCGCGGTCAGGTCGGTGGCGAGGAAGCCGGTGACCCGGCTGAAACCCGCATTGTTGACCAGTCCGTCGACGCTCAGCCCGCGCGCCGCGATGGCGGCGGCCAGCCGTTCAGGCGCGGCGGGATCGGACAGGTCTTCGGGGATGACGGTCGCGGTCACCGGATGGGCCGCCGTCAGCTCATCGGCCAGAGCCTGAAGCGGGCCCTCGCGACGGGCGGTCAGGATCAGATTCCAGCCCTGGGCCGCATAGGTGCGCGCCAGAGCCGCGCCTATGCCCGCAGAGGCCCCGGTGATGAGGACGGTGCGCGCCACCCGGTTCAGGCGGCCAGCGGACAGGACTTGTGCGGGGCGAAGGCGGCCAGAGACGCCGGGTTCTTGTCCAGCAGATCGGCGATGGTGATCTTGGACAGGGCTTCTGACGCGGCCTGATCGGCGGCGGTCAGAGCCTTGGCCACCTGGCGGGGGATGTGTTCGCCGACGGGACAGCCCTTGGCGCCCGCAGGCGTCGAACCCAGATGGGCGCAGCCGTTGACGGCGCGCAGCACCTCATCCAGCCGGATGTCCTCGGGGCGGCGCAGCAGCCATGAGCCGCCGGTCGCGCCCGGACGGGTGGCGATCAGCCCCGCCTTGGCCAGCAGGGCCGTGACCCGCCGCACCACGACCGGATTGGTCGGGACGGACGAGGCCAGCAGCGCGCTGGGCGCGGCCTGGGCAGGGCCATAGGCGTCCTTGTGCGCCATATAGGCGAGGACGTGGGCGGCGACGGGGAAACGCTGGCTGTCTGACATGATCTTTTCCAGCACTGAAAATAGGCGCTCTGGACCTGAATCACAAATCCGTCCGTGGAACAGCGAAATTGAATCCGAAACGGCACGATTGAAGCGCGCGCGGATTAGGCCTAAAGGCTCGCCGCTTTGAAGGGCTCGACCTGTCGTCGCGCGCCCGGAGGATACACATGGCCGGGGATGCTCCCCACGATGCAGGTGCTCCCCAGCCCGCATCGAATACGCCTGACAACGCCAAACACCCCACGGGACACGAGTCCCACGCCTCCGGCGGTCATACAGCCAAACGCACTGGCTTCATGGCCCTGACGCTGGGCGCGATCGGCGTTGTGTTCGGCGACATCGGCACCAGCCCGCTCTATGCGCTGCGCGAGGCCATCGCCCATGCTCAAAAGGGCGTGGGCGGCGACCTGGCGATTGTCGGCGTGGTGTCGCTGGCCTTCTGGGCCCTGATGGTGGTGGTGACGTTCAAATACGTCTTCTTCCTGATGCGCGCGGACAACAAGGGCGAGGGCGGCACCCTGTCGCTGATGGCCCTGGCGCAGTTTGCGGTCGGGCGACGCAGCGCGTGGATCTTCATTCTGGGCGTCTGCGGCGCGGCGCTGTTCTATGGCGACGGCATCATCACGCCGGCGATTTCGGTGTTGTCGGCGGTCGAGGGGCTGCAGGACGCGCCGGGTCTGTCGGGCAAGCTGGACGCCTTCATCGTGCCGATCGCCGCGGGCGTTCTGATCGCCCTGTTCATGGCCCAGTCGCGCGGCACGGCCAGTCTGGCCAAGTATTTCGGGCCGATTATGGCCGTCTGGTTCCTGAGCCTGGGTGCGCTGGGCCTTCTGCACATAGGCGACGACCCGTCGATCCTGCGCGCCCTGTCGCCCTGGTACGGCGTCAGCCTGCTGCTGCACGACGGCTTTTTGGGCTTCATCATTCTGGGCAGCGTCTTCCTGGCGGTGACGGGGGCTGAGGCCCTGTATGCCGACATGGGCCATTTCGGTAAGGCGCCGATCCGCGCGGGCTGGCTCTATTTCGCCCTGCCGTGCCTGACCCTGAACTATCTGGGGCAGGGCGCCTTCATCCTCGACAATCCCAGCGCCGCCAGCAATCCGTTCTGGAACATGGTGCCGGGCTTTGCCTACTGGCCCATGCTGATCCTGGCGACCGTCGCCACGGTCGTGGCCTCGCAGGCCGTGATCACCGGCGCTTTTTCGGTGACGCAACAGGCGGTGCAGCTAGGACTGCTGCCGCGCATCGATATCCGCAACACCTCTGAAACCCAGGCCGGCCAGATCTATGTCCCGGCGGTCAACAGCTTCCTGATGATCGGGGTTCTGACGCTGCTGGTCGTGTTCCAGAGCTCGCACAATCTGACCGCCGCCTATGGCGTGGCGGTGACGGGGACCATGCTCGTTAATACGCTGATGGCCTATTCGGTGATCCGCAAAGGCTGGAAATGGCCCATGTGGGCGGTCGCAGGCACGCTTATTCCGTTCGCCTTCATCGACAGCGTCTTCCTGACCTCCAACCTGCTGAAGATCCCTGACGGGGCCTGGATGCCGCTGGTGCTGGGCGCAATCCTTGTCGTCATCATGTGGACCTGGGTGCGCGGCACCCAGATCCTGACCAGCAAGACGCGCAAGGACAGCCTGCCGCTGAACGACCTGATCGAGATGCTGCACGCCCGTCCGCCGCACCGCGCGCCGGGCACCGCCATCTTCCTGACCTCGGACCCCGACGTCGCCCCGGTCGCCCTGATGCACAATCTCAAGCACAACAAGGTGCTGCACGAGAAGAACGTCATCCTGACCGTGCGCACCTCGGAACGCCCGCGCGTCAAGGATTCCGACCGGGTGAAGATGGAGCCGATCAACGACGACTTCAAAAAGCTGACGGTCACCTATGGCTTCATGGAGACGCCGAATGTGCCGCGCGCCCTGGGCCTATGCCGCAAGCAGGGGCTGAAGTTCGATATCATGTCGACCAGCTTCTTCCTGGGACGTCGTTCCTTGATCCCATCGGCACGGCAGGGCATGCCCCTGTGGCAGGACCGTCTGTTCATCTTCCTGATGCGCAATGCGGCCAATCCGACTGACTTCTTCCATATTCCCCCCGGCCGCGTGGTCGAGTTGGGCGCGCAGGTGGCTGTATGAGTAATGATGCACGGGGCGGACAAAGCTCCCAGGCGCGCGGCCGTCGTATGGCCACCAAGGGACGCCCGCGTCCTGCCGCTGTCGTGGACGCCGCCGCTCCGTCGCAGGACGACATCGGGGTCGAGGCTCGTGTCGTCGCCGGCATTCTGCTGAACGCCGCGCTTGAGAAGCGCAACGGTCTGGACGAGGCCCTGTCGCAACCCGCCGCCCGCACGTTGGAGCCGGTGGACCGCGCCTTCGCCCGCGCCGTGGCCATGGCGGCCCTGCGCCGTCTGGGCGAGATCGATCAGATTCTGGATCGTCGTCTGAAGAAGTCCCCGCCCGAGGCGGTGCGCACCCTGATGCGCGTGGCTCTGGCCCAGACGCTGGTGCTGGAGACGCCCGCTTTCGCCGCCGTCTCCACGGCGGTTAAACTGGCCGAGCGCGACCCCAAGACCCGCCCCTACAAGAACCTGGTCAACGCCGTGCTGCGCGGCATCGGACGCGAAGGCCCCGGCCTGACCACGGCGGAAAGCAATCTGCCCGACTGGATCGCCGCGCGCTGGAAGGCGACCTATGGCGAGGCCGCGCTGACGGGTCTGGCCCTGGCTGCGCGCGAAGAGCCCGCGACCGACCTCAGCCTGAAGCCCGGCGTCGATCCCGCCGGCATCGCCGCCGCAGTCGAGGGTGAGGCCTTGCCGGGCGGAACCGTCCGCACGGGCCGTCGCGGCGATGTCGCGTCATGGCCGACGTTCGAGGACGGCGACTGGTGGGTGCAGGACGCCGCCGCCGCTGTTCCGGGCCGTTTGCTGGGTGTGACGTCCGGCGAGACGGTTCTGGACATGTGCGCCGCACCGGGCGGCAAGACCCTGCAACTGGCCGCCGCCGGTGGTCAGGTGGTCGCCCTGGACCGTTCGGCCCCGCGCCTGAAACGCCTGACCCAGAACCTGGAGCGCACCGGCCTGAAGGCCGAGGTCGTCGCCATCCCGGCCGAGGACTGGGAGGACGCGCGCACCTTTGACGCCGTGCTGCTGGATGCGCCCTGCACCGCCACCGGCACCTTCCGCCGCAACCCGGAAGTCCTGCGCGCCACCAAGCCCGCCGAGGTCGCCAAGCTGGCCGATGTGCAGCACCGCCTGCTGGACGCCGCCGCCGAACGGGTCAAACCGGGCGGGCGTCTGGTCTATTGCACCTGCTCGCTGGAACGTGAGGAGGGCGAGACCCAGGTGATCGCCTTCCTGCGCCGCAACCCGGCTTTCCGCACGGTCGCCGCCGATCCCGCAACCCTCGGCGCACCGCCGGAAGCCCTGACGCCCGAGGGCTGGCTGCGCATCCTGCCGTCCATGTGGGCCGAGCACGGCGGGCTGGACGGATTCTTCGCCGCGCGGCTGGAACGGGTTTCCTGACAGGGAGCGCCTTGCTCCCGCCCGCAACCCGCCTTATCCGAAGGTCATGGCCGTTACTCCCCTGATCTGTCCGTCGATCCTCGCCAGCGATTTCTCGCGGCTGGGTGAAGAAGTCCGTGCGCTGGAGGCGGCGGGCGCCGACTGGGTCCATGTCGATGTGATGGACGGGCATTTCGTGCCCAACATCACGCTTGGCCCGGACATTATGAAGTCGCTGCGGCCGCACACCAGCCTGCCGTTCGACGTGCACCTGATGGTCGCGCCGGTCGATCCGTGGCTGGAGGCCTTCCGCGAGGCGGGCGCCGACGTGCTGTCGGTTCACCCGGAAAGCGGCCCGCACGTGCACCGCACCCTGGGCCGCATCCGTCAGCTGGGCGTCAAGGCCGGTCTGGTCTTCAACCCCGGCACGCCTCTGTCGATCCTGGAGGAAGTGGTCGATCTGGTGGATCTGGTGTTGATCATGTCGGTCAACCCCGGCTTTGGCGGGCAGAAATTCATCGACAGTTCGCTGCGCAAGATCGGGGCGGCCCGCGCCATTCTGGACCGCGCCGGATCGTCGGCCCACCTGCAGGTGGACGGCGGCGTGACCTCGGCCAATGCGGCGGCCTGTGTCGCGGCGGGCGCCGATGCGCTGGTCGCCGGGTCGTTCGTGTTCAAGGGCGACTATGCGGCCAATATTGCGGCCCTGAAAGCGGCCCCGGCAGCCGCGTGAGCCCGCTGGGTCCATTCGCCCCCCGCGACGGCGGGCCTGACGTCTCGACGGGTCACATCCCCGGCCTGCCGGGGGCGCCAGTGCGCACCCCGGTTCGTGCGGGCGATTCCAAGGCCGGCGCCGCCCTGTGGGCCGCCATCGCCGGACGGCTGGTGACGCGCCAGGTCTGGATCGAGCTTTACGGCCTGCCGGGCTATGGTCTGACGCTGGGCGGCGGCAAGGTGACCAGTTTCGCCGCCACGCCGCGTGACTTCCGCCCCCATGATCCGACGCCCGGCAAGGGCGTGCTGGTGGGCCGCTATATTCTGGCGGGGGCCTCGATGGAGGTCGAACCGCCCGCTGACCCGTGGAACCGGCCCAGCCCGTCGCGCCCGTTCGCGGTGCAGCTTCACGCCTTCGCCTGGCTGCCGGGTCTGATGGCGCAAGGGGAGCGCGGCGCGCGCGAAGCCCTGCGGCTGACCCTGGCCTGGCAGGACGCCTTCACCCGCTGGTCGCCCTTCGCCTGGGGCGTCGAGACCCTGCCGCGCCGGGTGATCAACCTGTCCTGCGCGGCGCGCAAGATGGGGGCTGTGGCGACCGAGGCCGAGCGTCTTCGTCTGGCCGACAGTCTGGCGCGCCAGACCCGTCAGCTGCTGCGCCCGCCGGGCGGCGTGGCGACGCGGGCGGAACGTCATGTCGCCGCCGCCATCGCCGGGTCCGTGCTGGCGGGCAATGTCGGTCAGAGCCTGCGCCGTCGCGCCCTGTCGGGCCTCAGCCGCGCGCTGGGCGCGACGGTGCTGGAAGACGGTTCGCACGCCACGCGCAGCCCTGAGGCGGGGCTGGAGCTGTTGCTGGACCTGCTGACGCTGGATGACGCCCTGGCCCAGTTGTCCGAGCCTGCGCCTGAAGCCGTGACCTCGGCCATCGCCCGGCTGACCAAGGGCTTGCGCACCCTGACTCTGCCGGACGGGCGTCTGGCCGGTTTCCAGGGCGGTGGACCGTCCACGGCGGCCCGTGTCGCCGCGGCCCGCGCCCATGACGAACAGACGCCGGATGAGGCTTTGGCCACGGCTGAGGCGACGGTCGGCGGGCTGACCCGCATCGCCAGCCCGTTGCTGACCATCATCGCGGACACCGCGGCTCCGCCCAAGGGCGCATGGGGCGCGGCGGGTTGCGCCCAGCCGATGGCGTTGGAAATCGCCTGCGGCCGCGACCGTCTGGTCACCGGCTCGGGCTGGACGCCTGCGGCGACGGATCGCCAGGCTTTGCGCCTGACGCCGGGCCATTCGACCCTGACGCTGGGGGAACGGTCCCTGAACGAACCGCTGGGCGGCTGGAAGAGCGAGCTTCTGGGACCGCGTCTGGTTGGTCCGCCGATCCATTGCGTCTCCGAACAGCGTCAGGGCGACGGCGCCCTGTGGCTGGAGATGGAGCATGACGGCTGGACCGAGCTGTTCGGCCTGAACCATCAGCGTCGCCTCTATCTGGATCAGAAGCTGGACGAACTGCGCGCCGAGGAGAAGCTGTTCCCGACGCCGGGCCGCAAGGAGATGGTTCGCCAGATCGCCGCCCCCTACGCCATTCGTTTCCACCTGGAGCCGGGGGTGCAGGCCTCTCTGGCGCGCGACCGCCGCTCGATCCTGCTGCGCGGCGCCTCGGGCCGGGGCTGGTGGTTCAGGACCGATGGTCCTGATGTCGCCATCGAACCTAGCGTTCATATTGACGAGGGCCTGACCCGGCGTTCGCTGCAGATCGTGGTGCGCGGCTCGGCCCGGACCGACAGCGAAACCAAGATCCGCTGGAAGCTGAGCCCGGCAGGCGCGAGCGGTGATCCGACGTGAGGCATCCGCAAGTCCTCTATGGAGAGCCCGACCTCAAGATAGGTTGGCTCTCAATCTGGACGCTTTCGCGAGAGTTTGCAGATGCTGTGGACTATGATGACGCCAATTGGATCAACATCCACGTCCACATAGAAGCGCCCGGATCTCGGATAGACATTCAGGGTCCATGGATACGAAACGTCGAAATCCTGTCGTTTCGCGATGAGCTTGCGGCGTTAAATCTCCGTCTAGAAGGAGTCGCTCACCTTCGCTGTCTTGAGCCATATATCGATGCCAAAATTACCAGCCGGTCGTTGGGGCATTTGGATGTGGTTGTCGAAGCAACTCCCGATCCGATGACACAAACCCATCGGTTCACATTCGATCTTGACCAGAGCTATCTCCCACCACTGATAGCCCAGTGTGACCAAATCCTGAGAGATTTTCCGGTCAAAGGAAATCGCCACGCTTGAAGGCAAGGGATGACGCACCAGCGCCCCGGTGCTAGACGCCGCGCCATCCTCCTCCAGCATCCACGGACGCCGCCATGCCTGCCGCTCCCGACTTTCCGCCCGCCCCTGACCGGGTCAAGCCGCAACGCGCCCTGATCTCACTGTCCGACAAGGCCGGGCTGGAGGATGCGGCCCGCACCCTGCACGATCAGGGCGTCGAACTGGTCTCGACCGGCGGCACGCGTGCGGCGATCGAAAAGCTGGGCCTGCCGGTCAAGGATGTGGCGGACCTGACGGGCTTCCCCGAGATGATGGACGGCCGGGTCAAGACCCTGCACCCCATCGTCCACGGCGGTCTGCTGGGCGTGCGCGACGCCGCCGACCACGCCAAGGCCATGACCGACCACGGCATCGGCGCCATCGATATCGTCTGGATCGATCTCTACCCGTTTGAATCAACTGTTGATGCTGGTGGCTCGTTCGAGGCGGCGGTCGAGAACATCGACATCGGCGGGCCGGCCATGATCCGTTCGGGCTCCAAGAACCACGGCTATGTCTCGGTGGCGGTGGATGCGGAATCTATCAGCTTGATCCTTGAAGCGCTGAAGGCCGAGGGATCGACCGATCTGGCCCTGCGCAAGCGTCTGGCCGCCCGCGCCTTCGCCCGCACCGCTGCCTATGACGCCGCCGTCTCCGGCTGGTTCGCAGGGCAAGTTCAGGATGCAGCCCCGGCGCGCAAATCCATCGCCGGATCGCTGGCCCAGACCCTGCGCTATGGCGAGAACCCGCACCAGACGGGCGCTTTCTACCGCACGGGCGAGCGTCGTCCGGGCGTGGCCTACGCCGAACAGGTGCAGGGCAAGGAGCTGGGCTACAACAACATTGCCGACGCCGACGCCGCCTATGAGCTGGTCGCCGAGTTCGAGCAGCCTGCCGTCGTCATCGTCAAACACGCCAATCCGTGCGGCGTGGCCGTGGGCAAGGACCTGTCGGAGGCCTATGCCCGCGCGCTGGAATGCGATGCGGTTTCGGCCTTCGGCGGGGTGATCGCGGTCAACCGCCCGCTGAACGGCGACGACGCCCGCGCCATCACCGGCATCTTCACCGAAGTCGTCATCGCGCCGGGCGCGGATGACGAGGCCAAGGCCGTCTTCGCCGCCAAGAAGAACCTGCGCCTGTTGATCACCAACGGCCTGCCCGATCCGCATGGCGCGGGCGAGGTGTTCCGCTCGGTCGCCGGGGGCTTCCTGGTCCAGTCGCGCGATCGGTCCTTGATCAAGCCGTCGGACCTGAAGATCGTCACCAGGCGCCAGCCGACGCCGACCGAGATTCAGGACATGCTGTTCGCCTTCACCGTGGCCAAACACGTCAAGTCCAACGCCATCGTCTATGCCAAGGACGGCCAGACGGCGGGCATCGGCGCAGGCCAGATGAACCGCCGCGATTCAGCCCGCATCGCCGCCATTCGCGCCAAGGAAGCGGGCGAGGCCAAGGGTCTGACGCAATCGCTGGCCGAAGGTTCGGCCTGTGCGTCGGAAGCCTTCTTCCCCTTCGCCGATGGTCTGCTGGAAGCGGTGGCGGCGGGCGCCACGGCGGTGATCCAGCCGGGCGGCTCCATGCGCGACGCCGAGGTGATCGCCGCCGCGGACGAGAAGGGCATCGCCATGGCCTTCACCGGCGTGCGGGTCTTCCGTCACTGATCCTAAGGAAAAGAAGGGCGCTACCGCTCGACGCGCGTCCCCGCCAGAGCGCCCTTCTTTGCTTTTCTACGTTCAATCGATATTCGTTCGGACAGTTTTCTCGGGTCGTCCTTCCGGGGCTGAGCGGAGCGAAGAACCCGGAACCCAGGGGCCGCACGCGCGCTGCTGGACGCACTTTAAGCATGATGCGTACCTCCTGGGTTCCGGGTTCGTCCTTCGGACGCCCCGGAATGACGTCGTCAAGCTGAATGGCGATTCAACCTAGTCTTCGATGACTTCGTGGGCGCCGACTGCGCCTTTGCGCCAGTAGCCTGCGGCCTTCATGGCCTTGGTGTTGAAGCCCATGGCGACGGCCTGCGCCCGCAGAGCCTTGGCGACCAGCGACTCGGCGGCGATCCAGACATAGGCGTCGGACGGATCGACGGCGGCGGCGGATTGGGCCACGGCCTCGATCAGGGCGTCGGCCTGAGCGCGCGGGCGGCTATTGCGTTCGACCCAGACGATGGTCAGGTCGGCGGCGCTGGTCAGGGGCAGTCGCGACGCCGCATCATCCACCTCGACGATGACCAGGGCGTGGGCGGCGGCAGGTAGTTCCTCCAGCCGCCGGGCGATGGCGGGCAGGGCGGTCTCGTCGCCAATCAATAAATGATTCTTGAAGGCGGTCGGCACGATCAGCGAGCCGCGCGGGCCGCCGACCCCGACGATGGCGCCGGGCGCAGCCGTCATGGCCCACTCTGTCGCCGGGCCGCCGTGGCCGGTGACGAAGTCGATCGTCAGGCGGCGCGTGGCGGCGTCATAGGCGCGCGGGGTGTAGTCGCGCGCGGGCGGGCGCGGCTCAGGAAAGACCGGGCCGTCCGGTCCGACGGTCGGCAGGACCAGCGGCTGGCCCGGCTTGGGAGGAAACAGCTTCACATGGTCGTCGAAGCCCAGGGAGGTGAACCCTTCCAGATCATCGCCGCCCAGCACGATCCGGCGCAGACTGGGCGTCAGGTTTTCGACCGAAACGACCTCCAGCGCACGGAACTTCAGTTCGTGGCGGACGCGACGGGGAATGCGCAGGGCGTCCGTCATGCCTTTTCCACCCGATCTGCAGCCTCGTTCAGGATGGCGGCGATGGCCTGGACCTGAGCCTCGGTCAGGGCCGGTTCGCCGGTCAAGCGGTTCTGGATGGTGGAGCGCAGTCGCCCGATGGCGTTCTGGATGATTTCCGGGCGCAGGGCGTGGGCGGAGAACTTGTCCATGGTCGCCTGGACCGAGGCGATGGCCTCGGCGTTTTCGGTCAGCAGAACCCGGCCTGCATCCGTGATCGAATATTGTTTCTTGCCGCCTTCGGTGACCGAGACCAGAGCGCCCATTTCCTCCAGCAGGGTCAGGCTGGGGTAGATGACGCCGGGGCTGGGGGAATAGGCGCCGCCCAGCTTGGTTTCGACCGCCTTGATCAGTTCATAGCCGTGGCTGGGCTTTTCCGCGATCAGCGACAGCAGCAGCCAGCGCAGGGTTCCGTGGTCGAACAGGCGCCCGCCGCCGCGTCGCCCGTGGCCCCTGCCAGAGGCGTGGCCTTCGCCTTCGCCGCGCTCCCAGCCGCGGCCAAAGCCGCCGCGCATGCCGCGCTTCATGAAGTGACCGAAGTGTCCGTGGCCGTGGTGTTCGCCGCCCTCTGGGCGGCGGTGGTGACTGAAGATCCCGCTGGATCGCATCGTCATTTCCTTTTCGATATATCTATTCACGAGCGATTAGATATATCGATATGTCTAAATGTTCAAGAGGGGCTGGTTTTCGTTCGCAAGACACGGCGTAAATCCCTGCATGGACGACCTGAACAGCCTCTGGGCCAAACTCGAACCGAGCATCACCGTTGTCGGTCCGGACGACGACAAGCCACGACCTGCGGTTTTGATGTTCCATGGCTGCGGGGGCCTGCGCGATCACCTGCCGCGTTATGCCGAAGCGGCCAAGGCGGCGGGGTGGCGGGCCTTCATCATCGATTCCTACGGCCCGCGCGGCTGGGGGCGGAACTTCACCCTGACGATGGTCTGCACAGGTCTGGTGCTGCGCGGAAACGAGCGGGCGGGTGATGTGCTGGCAGTGATTCAGGGCATTTCGGCCCGGCCCGATGTCGATGAGACACAACTGGTTCTGGGCGGCTGGAGCCACGGCGGCTGGTCGATCATGGAGATGATGAGCGCGGACCGTGCGCCCAATACGCTGGGCGTCTCCAACCCCGGCGACGTGGACCTGTCGGGGGTCAAGGCCGTCTGGCTGATGTATCCCTATATCGGGCCGTTCGCCTTCAACAAGATGAAGCCCTGGTGGCATTGCCCCAAGGTTCTGGCCGTCACCTGCAAGAGCGATCACCTGACCACGGTGCGCAACGCCGAACTGGTCAACGCCATGATCCGCAACTGCGGCTCTGAGGTCGAAAGCTGGGTCGCCGTCGGCACCCACGCCTTTGACGAGCCGACCAACAACGGCCCCATGCGCCATGATCCGCAACTGACGCTGGAGGCCCTGCGCCGGTTCAGCGCCTTCCTGACGGACGTGGCCCCGCACGCCTGAAAAAGAATCTCGCCGTCATGCCTTGACGCGCAACCTATCACGTAACAATTGAAGTTACATGAAACGCGACAGCCGCCTCTCCAACATTCTCCACGCCCTGCTGCACATGGCCGAGCATGAGGCGCGGCACGGGGCGCCGATGACCTCGGACATGCTGGCGACCTGCCTGTCGACCAATCCGGTCGTGGTGCGCCGGACCATGGCGGGGCTGCGCGAACAGGGGCTGGTGGCGTCGGAGAAGGGGCACGGCGGCGGCTGGCGGCTGGCCAGACCGCTGGATCAGGTGACGCTGGGCCAGGTCAATCTGGCGCTGGGCGAGCCGGGTCTGTTTCCTGAAACCCCGCCGGTCGAGGCCGACGGCTGTCTGGTCGAGGCGGCGGTCAATGACGCCTTGGCCGAAACCTACGCCGCCGCGCGCGCCCTGCTGGTGGCGCGGCTGAACGACATCACACTGGCGGATCTGGCGGCGGACTTCTCGCGCCGGATGGCCGCCCATCCTGAAAGAGATCGTCTCCATGCCCACCACGGGAAAGCCTGAACCCATGCCCCATGACGCCGTGATTATCGGGGGCTCTTACGCCGGTCTGTCGGCGGCCATGCAGTTGGTGCGCGCGCGCCGTCGGGTGCTGGTCATCGACGACGGCAGGCCCAGAAACCGCTTTTCCGCCCGCGCCCATGGCTTCCTGACCCAGGACGGCAAGCCGGGCGCCGAGATCGCCGCCGCCGCCCGCGCCCAGGTGTCGGCCTACCCCACCGCCGCCTTTCGCATGGCCGAGGCGGTAGAGGTCGAACGGATCGATGGCGGCTTTTCGGTCGCTTTCGCTGACGGCACGCAGACCAGCGGGCGGCGCCTGTTGCTGTCGCATGGGGTGGAGGACGTGCTGGCCGATATTCCAGGGGTCAGGGAACGCTGGGGCCGCACGGCCCTGCATTGTCCCTGGTGCCATGGCTATGAGGTCGGGGGCGGCGCCATTGGCGTTCTGGGTCGGGGCGAGCACGCTGTTCAGTACGCCGTCACGGTCGCCGAGTGGGGGCAGGTGACCCTGTTTATGGACCTGTCCAACCCATTGTCGCCCGAAGACGCCCATCGACTGGACCGACGCGGCGTGACCATTGAGCCGACGCCCATCGCATCGCTGGAGGGCGAGGCGCCCACCCTGACCGGCGCGCGTCTGGCGGATGGGCGGTTCATTCCCCTGAAGGCGATCTTCGTCGGGGCCAATGTCCGGGTGGCCAGTCCCTTTGCTGAACGTTTGGGCTGCGAGATGGCCGACACGCCCATGGGCCGCATCATCAAGGTGGACGGCCTGCAGCAGACCTCTCAGCCGGGTGTTTTCGCCGCTGGCGATCTGGCGCGGGCGGCGTCGAACATCACCCTGGCGACCTCGGACGGGATGACGGCGGCCCACGCCATCTTCCGCTCATTGATCGAGGAAGAGACGGCCTAGCCGAGCCGGGCCTCAATGCTGATCCTGGCTCGCACCGAATGGGCCATTTCGCAGTGGTCGTGGGCCTGATGGTGCAGGGCGTCGATTTCCTGCTGGTCTGGCTCACGTCCGCTGAAACTGGTGTAGGGGCGAAGGAAGACCTCGGCCAGATAGCGGCGGCCGTTCTCGTCCTTGCCCATCTTGCCGGACGCCTCGTCGGCATAGGTGTCGATCACCAGACCGGCGTTGGCGGCGAAGGCCAGGAACCACAGCATATGGCAGCTGGACAGGGAGGCGATCATCGCCTCCTCCGGGTCGACGGCGGCGGCGTCCGACATCGGCAGGGGCACGCTGGACGGCGCCGAAGACCCTGGCACCACAGCGCCGCCATCGAAGGTCCAGGTGTGGGCGCGACTGTAGCGTTTATCGAGGAAGGGCTGGTCGCCGCGTTCCCAGATGATCCTGGCCTCATAGACGCCCATGTCTTCCTCCTGTCAGTCCGCCAGAATCGTATAGGTCATCCGCGCCCGAACCTCGAAGCCCAAGGAGCGATAGAAGGCGATGGTCGCTTCATGATCGGCGAAGGCGTGCAGGAAGGCCGTCTCGCCGGTGGCCAGAATCTCGGCGACGACAGCGCGCGACAGGGCCGCGGCCAGACCCTTGCCCCGGTGGTCGGGGTGGGTGCAGATGCCGCTCAGTTCGGTGAAGCCGTCCACCCGCAGACGCCGTCCGGCCATGGCGATCAGTTCGCCGTCCTGTTTCACCCCGATGAAGGGGCCGAGCTTGCGCGTGGACGAGCGAAACGGGCCGGGCTTGGTCAGCGTCGCCAACGCCAGCATGGCCGGGGCGTCGGCCTCGGTCAGGGTTTCGTAGGTCACGGACCGGCTGCTGGCGGTCAGGGCCTGGGCCGTCATCTGCACCAGAGGAATGCGGCTGGAGACCGCAACCCCAGCCGGCAGAACGTCCGCGATGGCGGCGCCTTCGACTTCGATCAGGCCTGCGCCCGGATAGGCGCGCGCCAGCTCGCTTACGGCCGCGATGCTGTCGGGGGTGTCGTCGGCGCAGGCCAGAAAGACGCCGACCTCGGGGTCGATACGGACGGCGTGGGCGTTGGAATCCGGCGTCGCGAATGACGACAGACGGGTGTTCAGGGCGTTCCAGATGGCGCGGTCGAGGGGATGGCTCATGAGCGATGCTCTAGCCGGTGACGGCGCCGGGCGGAACCGTCCGCCCGGACGCTGCGTCCGAAAATCGCCAGCGGCTCAGGCGCGCCAGAAGCCGACGATTTTCTTGACCTCGTCGACTACCGGATCAGCAACTTCGGCGGCGCGTTCGGCGCCGTCCTTGAGCACACGGTCGATCTCGGTCGGGTCGTCCAGCAGGCGGCGCATTTCCGCCGTGACGGGCGCCAGAGACGACACCGCCAGATCAGCCAGCGCAGGCTTGAAGGCGCCAAAGCCCTGACCGCCGAACTCGGCCATCACCTGCTCACGCGTCAGACCCGCCAGCGCCGCATAGATGGCGACCAGATTCTTGGCCTCGGGACGGTCGTTCAGTTCTTCCAGCGTCTCGGGCAGGGGCGCAGGGTCGGTCTTGGCCTTGCGGATCTTGGAGGCGATGGTGTCGGCGTCGTCGGTCAGGTTGATGCGGCTGTTGTCGGACGGGTCCGACTTGGACATCTTGGCCGCCCCGTCGCGCAGGGACATGACGCGCGTCGCCGGTCCCTGAATGACCGGTTCAGGCACGGGGAAGAAGCCGGGCACGCCGAAGTCATTGTTGAACTTCTGGGCGATGTCTCGGGTCAGCTCCAGATGCTGTTTCTGGTCTTCGCCGACCGGCACTTCGGTCGCCTTATAGAGCAGGATGTCCGCCGCCTGCAGCACCGGATAGGTGTAGAGGCCGACCGAGGCGCGTTCCTTGTGCTTGCCCGACTTCTCCTTGAACTGGGTCATCCGGTCCAGCCAGCCGAGGCGGGCGACGCAGTTGAAGACCCAGGCCAGGTCGGCGTGGGCGCGCACCGACGACTGGGGGAAGATGATCGATTTCGCAGGATCAAGACCCGAAGCCAGATAGGCGGCGGCGATCTCGCGCGTCTGGGCCGCCAGCTTGGCCGGGTCCTGCCAGACGGTGATGGCGTGCATGTCGGCGACGAAGACGAAGACGGGCGCGCCCTGGTCCTGAAGCTCGACGAAACGCTTTAGCGCGCCGAGATAGTTGCCCAGGTGCAGGGCGCCGGAGGCCTGGATGCCGGACAGGATGCGGCGCGGGCCGGTGTAGGCCGGGGCTGCGGGGGCCGGGGTCTGGTCAGTCATGGATTGGATCTCGGAAAATCAACGTCAGGCAGGGCGAAGGGGGCGGCTGTTCAGCCGCGCCATCGCAGATCGAAAATGAAGCCCGAGTTCGTCATGGCCTCGCGCTTATCGGTTCGGGGACGGTCAGTCCAGACCAGAGACATTGGCGGCGCCCGGTTCGCGGCGAAGGGTCGCCTTCAGTTCCGACACGGTGACGGCCCGGAACAGGAACAGGCATGCGCCGTACAGGACCGCCCCCACGCCACAGACGATCAGGACCGCGATCTCCTTGGCCAGGAAGATGTGGCTGAGCAGACCATAGTTGATGCTGGCGGCGAACAGGATGGCGGCCATGACCAGGCTGGCGGCAACGACGCGCCCGATGCGCGACAGGAAGGCGGACGACGGACGCCAGCTGTTCTCGCGCACCAGAACCCCGCCCAACAGGGCGACATTGACCCAGGCCGAGGTGCTGGTGGCGACCGCCAGACCCAGCACGCCGTCCCAACCCTGAGCGCGCAGCCAGAAGAACAGGCCGGACCCCAGGATGACGGTGATGACGACGCTGGTGATGGCGAAGATCATCGGGCGACGCGTGTCCTGACGCGCAAAGAAGGGCGGGGTCAGAACCTTGGCCAGAACGAAGGCGGGCACGCCCCAGGCGAACTGGCGCAGCACATCGGCGGTGCGGCTGGCGTCGGCCGAGGTGAAGGCGCCGCGCGTCACTGTGGCGTCGATGATGAAGAAGGGAATGACGAACAGGGCCACGGCGGCGGGCAGGGTGAAGGCCATGGCCAGATTGATCCCGTCGTCCAGGGTGCGCTGGCCGCCTTCATGGTCGCCGGCGACGAAGGCCTTGGTCAGGCGCGGCACCAGCGCCAGGCCGATGGCCACCCCGACCAGACCCAGCGGCAGTTGATACAGGCGGTCGGCGTTGTAGAGGACCGAGCGCGCGCCCTCGTCCGATCCGGTCAGGAATTGCGACACCAGAGAGTTGATCTGCAGCGCGCCGCCCGCCAGCGCGCCGGGCACGGCCAGGGCCAGGGTGTGGCGCACATTGGGGGTCAGACGGGGCAGGCCGATCTTCAGCCGCACGCCCAGACGCTGCACGCCCCACCACAGCAGGACCGCCTGAATGAGACCCGAGATGGTGACCGCCGTGGCGACCATCAGCAGCACAGTCTCCTGCGGGATCGGCAGGACCATCGGCGGGACCAGTGCGGCCAGGGTGCACAGGTTCAGGAATACCGGCACGGCGGCGGACAGGGCGAAACGCCCGCCCGTATTCAGCACCCCCGACAGCAGCGAGGCCACCGTCATGCAGGCCAGATAGGGCATAGCCAGCTGGGTCGCGATCACGGCGGCGCGCAGCACCTCGGGCTGGTCGCGATAAGCGGACAACAGCCACGGCATGATCCACGGCATGACGACCTGCAGCAGGATGCAGAACCCCGCCACCATCGCCAACATGAAGCTGAGCGCCTCGGACGCCGTGACCGCCGCCGCCGCGTCGCCGTCGCGCGTCTTGACCCCGCCATAGACCGGCACGAAGGCCTGGGCGAAGGCGCCCTCGGCGAACAGGCGCCGGAACATGTTGGGCAGCATCAACGCCGTGGTGAAGGCGTCCATCATCGGTCCCTGACCGAAGCGGGCCGACAGAGCCAGATCACGAACGAAACCGAGGAGACGACTGCCTAGTGTCAGCGATGACTGAACCAGAGTGTTGCGGGCGAGGCTCATGCGGTCATTCGGTGAAGGCGAGGGAAGTTCGACGCTTAGCGCGACTAAGCGCCGGGCGATACCGGCTTTGCGCGGGGGCTGCGGCGGCCCAGTTCGGACACGTCGCGGGCGCTGGCGCGGGCCGAGGCGACCTTGCGTCCGGCGGGGGCGGGGGCGCGGCGGTCCAGCACGGCCTCCAGCGCGGTCTTCAGTTCATCGATCCGCTGTTCCGAGGTGATCTTTCGCCCCTTGCGGTCGACCACATAGAAGCTGTCCACCGCACGCTCGCCATAGCTGGCGACGTGGGCCGAGCGGATGTTCAGCCCCTCGTCGTTGAAGACGCGCGACAGGGCCGCCAGCAGGCCCGGACGGTCGGCGCCGGACACCTCGACCACCGTCGCCGTCTCGCTGGCGTGGTGGTCGATCATGACGACAGGGCGCACTTCGAAGGCGGCCTTGCGGGCGTTGCCGACAGGTTCCGGGGCCTTGCCGATCCGCCCTTCGCCGCGCGCGGCCCGCTCCAGCGCCTCGACCAGCATCTTCAGCCGCCTCGGTTCCGCCTGGCCGTAGGGCAGGCCCGCGCCGTCCTGAACCCGGAAGACGTCCAGCACCACGCCCTGGTCGCTGGTGGCCACGCGGGCGTCGGTGATGTCGCCGCCCAGCGCCGCCATGGTCTGGGCCAGATCGGCGAACAGGCCGGGCCGGTCGGCGGCGGCGATGGAGATTTCGGTGGTCTGGACCGGCAGACCCTCGACCGCCAGGGTCGGCACGGCCTCGGCGGCGGCGCCGGTCAAACGGGCGCGCTCAACCAGATCGGCATAGTCGGCCAGGGGGTCGGCGCTGGCCACGTCCTCGCCCCGGAACAGGGCGTTGACCCGGTCATAGAGGGTGCGCATCAGCTGACCCTTCCAGCCGTTCCACACCCCCGGCCCGACGGCGCGGATATCGGCGACGGTCAGGACCAGCAGCATCCGCAGCCGCTCGGGATCACCGACCAGCTCGGCGAAGGCGCGGATGGTGGCGGGGTCGCTGAGGTCGCGCTTCTGGGCATAGTCGGACAAAGCCAGATGGCTGCGCACCAGCCAGACGATCAGCTCGATCCGGCGGGGATCGACGCCCAGCCGTTCGCAGGCGCGCCGGGCGGCGATGGCGCCGTCCTCCAACTGACCCCGTTCGCCCCCCTTGCCGACGTCGTGCAGCAGCATGGCCAGCATCAGGGCTTCCATGTCAGAGATCAGATGCACGATCTCGGACGCCATCGGGTGGTCGGTCTTCAGCTTGCCGCGCGCGATGTCGTTGATGATGCCGATGGCCTGCAGCGTGTGCTCGTCCACCGTATAGGCGTGGTACATGTTGAACTGGGTCTGGCCGACGATCCGCCCCCATTCGGGCAGGAAACGGCCCAGCAGGCCCGTCTCGTTCATGATGGTCAGGCTGCGATAGGGTCTCTGCCCGTGAGCCAGCACGTCCAGAAAGGCGCGTGTCGCCGCTGGATCACGCCGCAGCTTGGGCGTCACCAGCGACAGGGACCGGGTCACGGCCGAAAAGGCGTCCGGGTGCAGGTCCAGATCATGCCGGTCGGCGCAGGAGAACAGGGTCAGCAGCTTGACCGGATCGGCGGTGAAGACCTCCTGGCTTTCGATCGACAGTCGCCCTTGATCGACCCAGAAGCCCTCGACCTCCAGCTTGCGGCGGGCAGGGCGGAAGGGCGTCATCAGGCGCGACAGGCCTTGCGCCGTCTTCTGATGGCGGGCCTCCAGCTTGGCGGACATGGCGCGGGTCAGGGCGCCGACATCGCGCGCGATCAGGAAGTAGCGGCGCATGAAGCGTTCGACCGCCGGTTCGTCGCCGCGCCCGCTCCAACCCATGCGGCGGGCCACCTCGGGCTGCATGTCGAAGGTCAGTTTTTCTTCGGCTCGACCCGCGATCAGATGCAGGTGGATGCGCACCTGCCACAGGAAGTCGAACGCATCGTCGGAGATGCGCCGCTCGCGCGCAGTCAATAGTTGATCCATGACGGCGGCGCCCAGTCGGCTTTCGGGCGCCAGCGACCGCGCGATCCAGAACAGGGTGTTCAGGTCGCGAAGCCCGCCCTTGCCGTCCTTGACGTTGGGTTCGACCCGGTAGCGGACGGCGCCGGTCTTGGCGTGACGCACCGCGCGCTCCTCCAGCTTGGCGGCGATGAAGGGGCGGGGGTCGGACTTGGCCACCATGGTCTGAAAACGGTTGATCATCAGCCGGGCCAGCGCCTCGTCGCCCGCCAGCCAGCGCGCCTCCAGCAGGGTGGTCCGCACCGTCATGTCGGTGCGCGAGAGGGTCAGGCATTCCTCGACCGAGCGCACGGCCTGTCCCACCTTCACGCCCAGATCCCACAGAACATAGAGGACGAACTCGACTACCTGTTCGCTGCGCGGGGTGGCCTTGGCGGGACGCAGGAACAGAAGGTCCAGATCGGAATAGGGCGCCAGAACGCGGCGCCCGTAGCCGCCGACGGCGACCAGCGACAGCCGCTCGCTTTCAACGGCGGACACGGGCCACACGACCTTGGTCGCCACCGTCCATAGCGCGCCCAGCATCTCATCGGCGGCCGCGGCGTACAGGCGCGCCACGTCCCGGCCCTTGGCCCCAGCTGACAGCCTGCGCTCGGCCCGGGCGCGGGCGGCGGCGTAGGCAGCCTTCAGGACGGCGGCGACGGCTGCGCGCGGGTCGTCTGTGCGGGCGGCCGTCTCCAGAAGATCGTCCAGTGTCGGCGTCGCGGCGTTCATAGGCGATACATAGGCAGTCGCCGCCCGCGCGTCTCGCCCGGCGTTACAGAAGGCCCCTCAGCCGATACAGGGCCTCCAGCGCTTCGCGCGGGGTCAGGCTGTCGGGGTCGATGTCTTTCAGCGCCGTCTCCACGACCGAAGGCCCGCGGAACGGCTCGGGCTCAGCCACGGCGAACAGGGGCAGGTCGTCCAGACGCGCGGTCGCGGCCTTTTCGCCTTCCAGACGCTCCAGCACCGAACGGGCGCGGGTGACCACGGATGTCGGCACGCCCGCCAGCTTGGCCACCTGCACGCCGTAGGACCGGTCGGCGGCGCCGGGCGCGGCTTCGTGCAGGAAGACTAGATCGCCGTTCCACTCCTTGGCGACCATCGACAGGTTGCAGACGTGGTCCAGCCGCGTCTCCAGCTGGGCCAGCTCGTGATAGTGGGTGGCGAACAGGGTGCGGGCGCGATTGGTTTCGTGCAGGGCCTCGGCGGTGGCCCAGGCGATGGCCAGACCGTCATAGGTGGCGGTGCCGCGCCCGATCTCGTCCAGTACGACGAAGCTTCGCGGCGTGGCCTGGGTCAGGATGGCGGCGGTCTCGACCATCTCCATCATGAAGGTGGAGCGGCCGCGCGTCAGATCATCGCCCGCGCCGACACGGCTGAACAGCCGGTCCACCACGCCCAGACGCATCGAACGTGCCGGCACGAAGGCCCCGGCCTGAGCCAGGATCACCAGAAGCGCGTTCTGGCGCAGGAAGGTCGACTTACCGGCCATGTTCGGGCCGGTGACGATGGCCAGACGCGCGCAGTCGGCGCCTGATCCGTCCAGACGGGCGTTGTTGGGGGTGTAGGGATCGCCTTGCGCCTTCACCGCCGCCTCAACCACGGGGTGGCGTCCGGCCTCGACCGAGAAGATCAGGGTGTCGTCCACGACGGGACGGGTCGCGCCCACTTCCTGCGCCCATTCGGCCAGGGCGGCGTGGGCGTCCAGTTCGGCCAGAGCTTCGGCTACGGCCTGAAGCGGCTGGGCCAGACGGGCGATCTCGCGCCGCCAGTTCTCGAAGACTTCGCCTTCGATGGCCAGGGCGCGATGCCCGGCCTGACTGATCTTGGCGTCCAGCTCCGACAGTTCGACGGTGGTGAAACGGACCTGATTGGCCAGGGTCTGGCGGTGGATGAAGGGGCTGTCGGGACCGGCGCGCAAAAGGCCCTCAGCCGTCTTGGCCGAGGTTTCAAGGAAATAGCCCAGCACGGCGTTGTGCTTGACCTTGAACGGCACGCCGGACTCGGAGACGGCGCGGGCCTCCAGGTCGGCGACCACGCGGCGGCTGTCGTCGCGCAGGGTGCGGGCGGCGTCCAGTTCGGGGCGATAGTCGGGGCGGACGAAGCCGCCGTCGCGGGCCAGATGCGACGGCTCGTCGATCAGGCCGTCGACCAGATCAGCTTTCAGCCGGGACAGGTCAGCCGACAGGGTCAGCCGGTCCAGCGCCAGCGCGATGCGGCGCGGCTGGCCGGTCAGGGGATCGACCTGGCCCCCCGATTGCCCGACAAACAGACCGGCGATGCCCTCTGCGATGCTCAGTCCGACGCGGACGGCGGCCAGATCGCGCGGGCCGCCGCGTCCCAGCGCCAGACGCCCGACGGCGCGGGCCACGTCTGATGAGGCCTTAAGGCCGTCGCGCAGATCGCGCCGCAGATCGCGCCGCTCCAGCATCCATTCAACGGCGTCGAGCTGTTCATTGATGGCCAGCGGATCGCGCAAAGGCCGGGCGATCCGTTCCGCCAGCGCCCGCGCTCCGCCCGATGTGACGGTGCGGTCGATGGAGGCCAGAAGCGAGCCTTCGCGTTCGCCGCGCTGGGTGCGGTCGATCTCCAGACTGGCGCGCGTCGCCGGGTCGATGGCCAGAAACCCGCTGTCGCCCAACCGGCGCGGCGGGGTCAGGGCCGGAACCTTGCCCGCCTGGGTCGTCTCCAGATAGGCGGCGATCAGACCCAGCGCCGAAACCTCGGCCTCCTCGAAGGCGCCAAAACCGTCCAGAGCCGCCACGCCGTACAGGCGTTCGACCCGCGTCCGCGCCGCCTGTGGCTCGGCGATGGCGCTGGCGAGCGCCTGCACTACGCCGCCCGAGCCGTTCAGGGCGTCGCGCGTCGTCTCATCGGAATACATCCGGTCGGTGACCAGAACCTCGGACGGACGGAAGGCGGCAAGCGCCGCGCCCAGATCCTCGATAGAGCAGGCGACGCTGTCGACCGCGCCGGACGACAGTTCGACCACGGCGACCGCCGCGCGTCCCTTTCGCACCGCGACCGCCGCCAGACGGTTGGCGCCGCGTGCATCCAGCAGACTGTCTTCGGTCAGGGTGCCGGGCGTGACCACGCGGACCACGCCGCGATGCACCACGGCCTTGCCGCCGCGCTTCTTGGCCTCGGCAGGGTCTTCCAACTGTTCGCAGATGGCGACCTTGTGCCCCATGCGGATCAGACGGGCCAGATAGCCGTCCAGCGCATGGACCGGCACGCCAGCCATCGGAATATCTTCGCCCTGATGCTTGCCGCGCTTGGTCAGGGTGATGCCCAGAGCCGCCGCCGCCACCTCGGCGTCCTTGAAGAACAGCTCGTAGAAATCGCCCATGCGGAAGAACAGGATGGCGTCCGTCTGCCCCGACTTGGCCGTCAGATACTGGGCCATGAAGGGCGTCGCGCCCTCAAGAGCGGCGGCGATTTCGGGGGGATGGGTCACGGGGGCGTTCATGTGGCCCTAGGGTGACGGATCAGAACCGACGCCTCAAGCCCGTTCCGCCAGCCTTGCACAGGCTTGTCCCCCCTGCGATAGGCCCCGTCAGGCGGTTTAGGGAACGTGGTCAGACACCACGGCTGTTCCCGCAACTGTAGGCGGCGAGAGCGTCGTCCGTCCGGGGTCCGCGATCCCGGCGTCACTGGCCCCAGGGCTGGGAAGGCGAGGGCGATGTTTGATGAACCGCAAGCCAGGAGACCTGGCCGCCCAAAGTCGCTCGCCCCTGTCCGGGAACAGGCAGAGGCGCGGTTTCTTTCCGTTGCAGCGACCCGATCTTGCGCCGTCCAGACCTTATGCGGGTCTGGCGGATCGGTTCGTTTACATCGGTCTCTCGCGCGCACTCGCGGGGCCGGAAACGGGGATATCCGCTCAATGAAGCGTTCCATTCTTCTCGCCTCGGCCGCTCTCTCGGTCGTCGCCATCGCCGCGCCCGCCATGGCCGAGGACGTTGTCCAGGTCAGCGACGTCGTCGTCACCGCCACCCGTCTGCCCGCCATTGTCGCTGAGACGCCGGGCGCCCGCGTCATCGACAGCCAGACGATCGAACAGCGCGGCGCCGTGTTCGCCACCGACATCCTGTCCGACGTGCCGGGTCTGTCGGTCTATCGCGCCAGCTTCGGCGGCGTCGCCTCGGTGCGTATGCGCGGCGCCAGCCAGGACAAGACCCTGGTGCTGGTGGACGGCGTGCCCGTCAACGACCCGGCGCAGCCCGCAGGTGGTTTTGACTTCTCGGGTTTCGACCTGGGCGACATTTCGCGCGTTGAAGTGCTGAGCGGTCCGCAGTCGTCCCTGTGGGGTTCGGCGGCCATCGGCGGCGTCATTTCCTTCACGACCAACGAACTGAACGGCATTTCGGCCAATGCTGAAGCCGGTTCGTACGGCACGGCGCGCGGTCGTCTGGGTCTGGGCGTTGCGACCGAGAAGTTCGCCTATGGCGTCTCGGTCTCGAAATTCCACAGCGATGGCTTCTCGGCTGCCGACAAGATCAACGGCAACACCGAGAAGGACGGCTTCGATAACACCACCATCAACGCACGCGCCCGTTATGAGCTGAACGACCGCTTTGGCGTCGACGCCAGCTATCGTCACTCCGACACCGACGCCGATGTTGACGGTTTCGGCCCGGTCGATGCGTTGGACACGGCCGCGACGGTCAATCAGTCTGGTCTGGTTCGTCTGCGCGTTGCGGATGTGCTGGGTCTGGACCACAGGTTCACGGTCGCTGCATCCGACATCGACCGCGTCAGCAAGAGCGCCTTCCCGTCGGTCTATACCGGCCAACACCGCCTTTACCGCTGGCAGGCGGACAGCCGTGATCAGAACACCCGTCTGGCCTACAGCTTCGGCGCCGAGCATGAGGAAACCCAGGCGGACCTGGACGGCAGGGTCAAGGCTGAGCTGGACGTGGACTCGGTGTTCGGCGTGGCCCGTTTCAACGCCACGGATCGTCTGAGCGTCACGGCCGGCCTGCGCCATGACGAAACCGACAAATACGGCGGCAAGACCACGGGGCGCATCTCGGCGGCCTATAATCTGGGTGCTGGTCTGACCTTCAGCGGCGCATACGGCACGGGCTTCAAGACGCCGTCCGTCGCTCAGAGCGTCTGCGATTTCTGCTTCGTGCTGCCGAGCACCAAGGCGCCCGAGCTGGTCCCCGAAAAGGCAGAGAGTGGTGAACTGGCTCTGGGCTGGCGTTCGAACGACGGCCGTTTCGATGGTCGCCTGACGGTTTACCGTCTTGAGGTCGAGAACCAGATTGATGGCTACTACAACCCCGCCACCTTTGAATATTACTACGTCAATCTGATCCGCACCCGCACAGACGGCGTGGAGCTGGAAGGCCGGGTTGATCTGGGGCGCGGCTTTGACCTGACGGCGGCCTATGCCTGGACCGACGCCGAAAATTCGGTGACCAAGACGCCGATCCTGCGCGTGGCGGAACATTCGGGTTCGGCGACTCTGGGCTGGTCGGGCCAGCGTCTGTCGGGCGCTGTGACGGTGAGGGCGGAAGGGGAGATGCCGGATTCGGGCGGCATGCGTGATGGTTTCGTCATCACCAATCTGAACGGCGCCTATGCGCTGACGGACAATGTCACCCTGACGGCGCGCGTCGAGAACCTGTTCGACGAACACTATCAGCGTCTGCTGGGCTATGGCGAAGCCGGTCTATCCGGCTATGTCGGGATCAGGCTGCGCTACTGATCCTAGCGCGGGCGTCGGCGGTGAAACCCGCCGGCGCCTCCAGCGCCAGCGTCGACCAGTCCAGGTCGGGGCAGGGCGCGTGGGCTGCGGCCAGGATGGCGCGCAGTTCGGCGGCCGAGGCCACGCTGGCGACGATCTTGTCGACGGCCTTCAGCGACAGGGCGTAACCCAGGGCCGCCTGCATCGGGTCGCAGCGTTGTTCGGCCAGACGGCGGCGTGTGCGCGACAGGGCCTGGGCGTGCTCGGCCAGTTCCGGCGGCAGATCGTCTCCGCCCGCGAACAACAGGCCGCCTGCGAACACCGACGACAGATGCACGGCGGCGCCCGCATCCTTGATGGCGTCCAGCACATTTTCACGAACCGCGCGCTGATCCAGCAGATTGCAGGGCAGTTGCACCACATCCGCGCCCAGCCGTCGGGCCAGAACCTCGGGCTGGTCCTCAAGCGCGGCGCAGAAGCCGATGCTGCGGTAAAGACCCCGATCCTTCAGCTTCTGCAACCGGTCCCACAGGGCGCGGCCCTCGGCGCCCGCCAGATCGGCGGCGTTTGAGACCAGCAGAACTTCTCCGCGCGGCAGACCCATCCGCTCCAGCGAACGACGCGCGCGGGCCTCGATCCGATCCAGGCCTTCGCTCAGGGCCACGGTGCGGACCGTCACCTGGAAGGGCGAGGGGAAGGGCCAGGCCTGACCCAGCAGACGTTCGTTGTCGCCCTCGGGCCGGGTCGCGATCAGTTTGACGCCCGCATCCGCTCCGGTCTGAAGCAGAAAACGCATCGCCTCTTCCCGCGCGCCGGACGGGGCGGTCATGAAGGCGGACGACGCATGCGCAGGCTCTGTCACCACGGCGAGCGCCAGGCGATGAGTGGGCGAAGACGCCGAAGGTGTGGCGGGAGAATACGTCACCCCCGGACAATGACGTGCAATGCTTAAGGGACGCTGAGCGAGACGTTACGCCTTCCTTACTTATCCACCGCTGATATGCGCTTAGGCGTCGGCGTCCGGCTGGCGGTCCGGGTGGGATGAAACAAAGGCGGGATGGGCGTTCGCCTGCGCCTCGACCGCCAGAAAATCCGGCCAGGGGGACAGGTCGATGTTGAAGCGCCGCGCCGAATAAAGTTGAGGAATCAAATAGCAGTCGACTAGGGTCGGGGCGTCGCCGAAGCTCCAGCCGTGTCCGTATCGCCTGACCAGCGTCTGCAGCGCGTCGAAGCCGGGCGCGATCCAGCGGGCGGCCCAGGCGTCCACGGCCTCCTGATCCGCGTTGAAATCGTGCCGCAGGGATTTCAGGACGCGCAGATTGTTCAGGGGATGAATGTCGCAGCCGATCAGGGCGGCCATGGCGCGGACGACGGCGCGGTCATTGGCGCCCGTCGGCATGAGGGCCGGTTCGGGATGCGTCTCCTCCAGCCATTCCAGAATGGCCGGGCTCTGGGTGACGACCAGATCGCCGTCCTGAAGGGCGGGGACCATGCCCTGCGGGTTCAGCGCCAGATAGTCGGCCTGTTTCTGTTCGCCCTTGCGCAGGTCATGGGCCGACAACTCATAGCCCAGGCCCTTCAGCGCCAAGGCGATGCGGACCCGGTAGCTGGCGCCGGACCGCCAATAGCCATGCAGGATCATCAGACGATCTCGAAGCTGAGGGTTTCAAGACCGGCGATGGTGACGACCACCTTGTCGCCCTTGACCACCGGGCCGACGCCCGACGGGGTGCCGGTGAAGATCAGGTCGCCGGGCTGGAGCGCCCAGAGCCTGGCCGCTTCTTCCACGATGCGGGCGGGGTTCAGGATCATGTCGTCCAGCGTGCCGGACTGTTTCGTCTCGCCATTCACCGTCAGGGCGATGGCGCCCGCCGGATCGGGCAGGTCGCCCAGGGTGATGGGGCCGCAGGGGGCGGACTGATCGAAACCCTTGGCGGCGTCCCAGGGGCGACCCGCCTTCTTGGCCTCGGCCTGCAGGTCGCGACGCGTCAGGTCGCAGCCGACCGCCCAGCCGATGATCTGGCCGCTTTCGCCGATGGCCGCGACCAGTTCGGCCTCATAATGCAGATTGCCGGTCGCCGTCGGATAGGTCGGGTTGGCGCCGTCTGACACGACCGCGTCGCCGGGCTTGGAGAAGAAGAAGGGCGTCTGCTTTTCCGGGTCAGATCCCATCTCGCGCGCATGGGCGGCGTAGTTCTGGCCTACGCACAGAATGCGGCGCACCGGAAAGCGCCGGTCGTCGCCGACGATGGGCAAGGAAGGGGTCGGGCGGGGTGGAAACAGCCAGCGGTTCATGCGTTCATCTGTAATGCGACGAATGGCGCCTGACGAGAGCCAGCCGTCTTGTTGCATTGCGGGAACCTTGACCACGGTGTGGCGTTGGCAGTCGGGCTTCCCTATTCTATTGTAAAGCTTGAAATCGGAGCGCGCATCATGGCCACCACCAAGGCACGAGAAGACATCAAGAACGACCTGAAGACCCTCAAGGAGGATCTGAAGACCGGCGCGCGCGAGGAAACCCAGCGCCTGCGCGAAAAGGCGACCGAGGCGGAAGCCCGTCTGCGCGCCAAGAGCGATGAAGTTCGCGAACAGGCTCGCGGCTATTACGAGCAGGCGCGCGTGCAGGGCCGCGAATATTATGACGACGCCGCCGAACGCCTGGACGAAGCCCAGCGCTATGTCGTCGAGCGCGTGCAGGAGCGTCCGCTGCAATCCACCGCAATCGCCCTGGGCGTCGGCGTGGTGCTCGGTCTGCTGCTCGCCGGCCGTCGTCGCTGATGTTCAAGGGCATCATAAAGCGCGTGGTGGCGATCAGCGTGGTCGCCGCCAGCCTGTTTCTGGCCGTGGTCTTTTTGGGACTGGCGATCTTCTACGGGTTGAGCCTGGTGCTGACCCCGTTGGGCGCCGCAGCCGTCACCTTCGGTCTGTTCGCGCTTGTGGCCCTGATCACGTCTCTGGTCTTCCTGAAGGGTGACGGCCAGGACGATGACGACGAGGAAGACGAGCCTGAAGGTCTGGTCGGCAAGCTGCTGCATATCGTCCGTGAGCGGCCGATTGTCGGCGCGGTCGGCGGGCTGGGCGCGGCCTTCCTGTTGTTGCGCAATCCGGCTCTGGCCGCGATCGTCGCCAGCATGGTCGCCGACCGCAAGATCGACAACAGCGGCTATGCAAGGCGGCGTCGCCGGTAAGTGCGATTAGGCGTTGTTCTGCGGAACGGGGTCGGCTCGGACACGTTGATGAAATGACTGATGACCGACCTTGTGGTCGCTGTCGGCAACATTAACACAGGAGAGCTAACGCCATGCTTCGTTGGGCAATTATCTTCCTGGTCGTGGCCTTGGCCGCAGCCGTTCTTGGCTTCGGCGGCATCGCGAACTTCTCGTTCGAGATCGCCAAATTCATCGCTGTGATCGCCATCATCCTGTTCGTCATCGCCCTTGTGGCCGGCGGACTTCGTGGACGCGGCACAAAAATATAGCGGGCCGCTGACAGGACGAAAAATGAAGGGCCGGAACGCGAGTTCCGGCCCTTTGTCTTTGGCTATGCCGCGTGAGGCGTCACGGTGAAAGGCGGTCAGACGACCGCCTTCTCCAATTCGCCCGGAATGTTCGGATCGGGTGCGGTGGCGGCCTTTCGCGTGTCCTGACGGCGCGGCAGGCGCCAGATCTGGTGCGAATGATAGGCTTGGCCATCCCACGCCAGGGCGGTCACTGTGATGGTCTTGGCATCCCAGTCGATCTGGTTGAATCCCGGCGGCGATCCCCGCTCACGATGTGACAGCGTCCCGCATCCGACGGCGTAGGAGCAGTGATCGGCCAGCGGGATCGGCATGGCGAAGGGCACATGGACGTGGCCCGTCATGATCAGATCCACCCCGGCTTCGGCAAAGATCAGGGCGGCTTCGTCGCCGCGCTTGACGTCTCCGGTCATCGGCGTGCCGATCATTTCGATTAGCGGGTGATGGCAGGCCAGGATGCGAAGCGCGCCAATCGGGGCCTGACGCAGGGCCTCGGCCGCGCGCCGTGTCTGGTCCAGGTCGATGACCCCCTTTGACCAGTTGGGCCGGGCCTGAAAGCCGCGTGCGGTCACCACGCCGCGCACCATGACTTCGCCCGTCGCGAACTGGCCGTCATGGGCGGGGAAGCCCGTCGCCGTCTCGAACGCCCGCCAGGGGTGAAACACCCGCGCGATGGCGTCCCAATAGGGCACGTCATGATTGCCGACGATGACGAAGCGCGGCTCGGGCATGGCGCGCATCCAGTCGCGCGCCGCCGCAAACTCTGCAGGATAGCCTTTCTGCGTGATGTCGCCCGTGATCAGCACCAGATCATTGGGCGTGGCGTGGGCGTAGTCGAGGGCGGCGGCGCAGGCGCGCTTGTGCTCGCATCCGAAATGAATGTCGGAAAACTGGAGAATACGTCCCACTAGATGCTGTCCTCGGCCGCCGGGGGCAGGGGCGCCAGGGCCTTGAAGGCCTTGGGTATGAAGCGGACCACCGCCTCGGGCTTCAACAGGATCGGCTCGCCGTCGATGACGGCGGGGATCTTGGATCGGGCGCGCACCTCGATCACCTTGGCGGGCCTGGTCGAGACCGCGGGATCATGGCGCCAGTCGCTGAACAGGGCGTTCGCCGCCAGACGGAAGGCCTGGGACGTATCTGAAGGGTCCATTGCGGCGGCCTCCAGTCCGATGGGGTCTTCCATCGCCTTGGAGATCATCGGGCTGATCAGGACCAGGGCCTCGGTCCGGCGTTTCTCGCCGCCGTCCAGCTTGAAACGCAGTCGGCCCGAGAAGGCGCGCTTCAAGGCGCGTCGCGCATACTGCACAGCCAGCTTGACCTTGCCGGTGCGGATGGCCTCTCGCGCCGGCGCCCACAGAGCGGGGGAGCCGAGAATGGCCGCGCAATAGAAATATTCGCCCTGCACCTCGCCGCCCGACACCGGTTGGCATGCGCCTTCCTCCAGCGCCAGCTTAAGCGCCGCCTTCCAGTCGGCGGTGCCGTACAGGGCCTTGGGCAGCATGTTCATGGTGCCGCCGGGCAGTGGGGCGATCATAGGCCCGTCCGGCTTGGCCTTTGTGGCGACAGATCGTGCGGTGCCGTCGCCCGCCAGCACCAGAATAGCGTCCGGTTTCGCCGCAAAGGCGTCGGCGATGGATCGGTCGAAGTTCCCCCCGTTCAATGTCAGCACCGTGGCGTCCAGATCATAGCGGGCCAGGATCGCCTCAGCCTCCATGGCGGCTTGTGGTCCCACGCTGCCTGACAGGGGGTTGACCAGCATGATCACCCGTTTCAGCGCGACATGCGGGGTCAGGGCGGGGCGGTCGTCAGCGCCAGCGGCCGATTCGGGGGTCAGGGTGTCACTCATGCGGATCGAACGTCTCTTCAGGATTGCCGTTCCGTAGAAGCTTGGCTTTTAGAAGCGATCGTCGCAGCGGTGATTTTCGTGCCCGCCGCTATGGAGGCGTTTTTTCGCGCAACCTCGTGCCTCTCCATGCATTTCATCGACGATAGTATAGGCTTTTGAACTCGCCTCTTCAGGGAACCGGAGCCATAATCCGGCGTTCCCCCTCCGGGGCGGACAAATGGGACAAGAGGATTCCACTATGAACAAGGCCATCATCGCGATTGCCGGCGCCGGTCTTCTGGCATCGGCGTGCGCCAGCGACCCGTACGGCAACTCCAGCGGCCCGAACCAGACGGTTCGCCAAGGCGCAGTCGGCGCAGGTCTCGGCGCCGTAGCCGGTGCGATCATCGGCAACAATGTCGGCGGCGGCAACGCAGCCACGGGCGCCCTGCTCGGCGCCGCCATTGGTGGTGCAGCAGGCGCCATCCGCGGCTCCAGCCAGGACCGCAACAACCAGCAGCGTTACCGCGACAACCAAGGTCGCTACTACTACTGCTACGACAACCGTCAGGACGAGTGCTACTGGGACAACGGTCAGCGCCGCTATTGATCGGCCTGTCGATTTCGGCGCTCGCGTCGGAGTGACATTCCAGGGGCGGCTCGTCGACGACGGGCCGCCCTTCTTTATGCTGGGACCAGGGGAGTGGGGATGAATACGGGTTTCAAGATGGCGGCGCTGGCGGGGGTGGCCGTGCTGGCGGCCTGTGCGCCGACGCCCAAGAGAACGGCGCTGGTGGTGGGCGAGACGGGCTGCGCGCCCATAAGCTTTGACGTTTATTTCGTAGAGAACCAGGCGCGTCTGACTGACGCCGCCACCACTGCGATTGATGCGGCGGCCAACCGGGTCAGCAATTGCAGCGTTCGCAGCGTGAAGGTCGTGGGACTGGCCGACAATGTCGGGGCGGCCGAGGCCAATCTGACCCTGTCGCAGCGGCGGGCGCGGGCGGCGGCCATGGCCCTGGTGTCGCGCGGCCTGCCCGCGCCGGCGTTCGACGTGACAGCGGCGGGGGATGCGGGGGCGGTGACGGCTGAGGGGCTGGATGAGCCGCTGCGTCGTCGCGCCTCGGTGGTGATCGACGCCCATCCGCGTTGACGCGACGCCGCGTCGCCATGGATCGCGGGCGCGCAAAGGCCTAAGGCTGGGCGGGTAGCTGACTGGATATCTGTCTTGCGCCTGCCTGCCGTCCTTCTCGCCGCCCTTGCCATCCTGACCTTCGCCGTCGCATCGCCTGATGGCGGGGCGGCGCAAGCCGTCAGCCGCGCGCCGGTGGTCGCGGCCGATGTCGCGCCGGGTGCGAAGACGGCCGACAATATCGAGGCGGAGCTGGTTTCCCTGTCGCGCTGGGCCGCGCCCGGTTCGACGGTGGTGGTCGCGGTTCGTCAGAAGATCGCGCCGGGTTGGCACACCTATTGGCGCAATCCGGGCGATTCCGGCGGGCCGACCACGCTGGACTGGACACTGCCGCAAGGGGTGAAGGCGGGCGAGATTACCTGGCCCCTGCCGGAGCGCCAGCGTCTGATGAGCCTGATCAATTACGGCTATTCGGGCGAGGTCTATCTGCCTGTGACGATCGAGGTTCCGGCCTCGGCGCGACCGGGAACGACCCTGCCCCTGATCGTCGACGCCCTGTTCCTGGTGTGCAGCGACCAGATGTGCGTGCCGGTGCCGATGCAACTGCGGCTGGACCTGCCGGTGCGTGAAGGCGCGCCGCCGCTGGATGCGAAACATGGGGCGGCGGTTCAGGCCGTGCTGGAGGCGGCGCCCCGTCCCGCAGGGATTGATGCGGCCGTTTCCCTGTCGAACGGCGTCCTGACCCTGAGCGCCACCGGCGGGCCGCTGGCGGGAGCGAAGATCAGCCGAGCCCACTTCTTCCCGTTCGAAGGCGGGATCATCGACCATGCCGCCGACCAGACCGGCCAGCGGGGCGCGAACGGACTGTCCCTGTCGCTGGCCCAAGGCGGCGATATTCGCGCCAAGGGGCTGAACGGGCCGATCTCCGGCGTGCTGGCCACCGACATCGGAGCCTGGGAGATCACCGCCAAGCCCGGTCCGGCGCTGGCGGGCGCATCGGGGCAGGGCGCGCTGTCCGGCGAGGCGGGCGGTGGCAAGGCTTCATCGACGCTCGATCTGGCGGCCATCGCCCGGTCGGCCCTGTTCGCCCTGATCGGCGGCCTGATCCTGAACCTGATGCCCTGCGTCTTTCCCATTCTGGCGATGAAGGCCGCGTCGCTGGCCGCCACCGCCCATCAGGCCCGAGAGGCGCGCCGCGACGGCCTGCTGTTCGGCGTCGGGGTGTTGGTCACCTTCCTTGTTCTGGCGGGGCTTCTGCTGGCGTTGCGGGCAGGGGGGCAGGCCATCGGCTGGGGCTTCCAACTGCAGTCGCCGGCCGTCATCGCCGGTCTGTCGCTTCTGATGCTGGCCGTGGGCCTGAACCTGTCGGGCGTTTTCCAGATCGGCGCGGGTCTTCAGGGCGCAGGTTCGGGGCGTCTGTCGCGCCTGTCGGGCGGGGCAGGGGCCTTCTTCACCGGGGTTCTGGCGGTGGTGGTTGCGGCGCCCTGCACGGCGCCCTTCATGGCGGCGGCGCTGGGTGCAGCCCTGCTGATGCCCTGGCCCGCGGCCCTGCTGGTCTTCCTGATGCTGGGGCTGGGTCTGGCCCTGCCCTATGTGGCGATCAGCTTCTCGCCGGGCCTGTTGCGGCGCTTCCCGCGTCCGGGGCCGTGGATGGATCGGCTTAAGGGCCTGCTGGCGTTTCCCATGTATGGGGCGGCGCTGTGGCTGGCCTGGGTGTTTTCGCGCCAGACCGGGGCGGATGGTCTGGGCCTGCTGCTGATCGCGGGTCTGACGGCGGCGCTGGGTCTGTGGCTGTTCGGCCTGACCCAGACCGAGCGGGCGCATGGGCGTAAAGGAATGGTCGCCGGTCTGGCCGCCGTCATCGTGTTGGCGGCGACACTGGGTCTGGCGGTTCTGGCCGGGCGTTCGCCGATGGTGGATGACGGTCCCTCCAGCGAAGGACGCGCCCTGTCGGCCCAGCCCTGGTCCGCCGAGGCGGTCAGCGCGGCGCAAGGCCAGGGGCGTCCGGTGCTGGTCAACTTCACCGCCGACTGGTGCGTGACCTGCAAGATCAATGAGCGCGCCGCCCTGTCTTCGCCGCGCGTGGCCGAGGCCCTGCAACAGGCGAACGCCGTCTATCTGGTCGGGGACTGGACCCGCCGCGACGACGCCATCACCCATGAGCTGGAACGGCGCGGGCGCTCGGGCGTGCCGCTGTATCTGCTGTATCCGGCAGGGGGCGGCGAGCCGCGCATCTTGCCGCAGCTGCTGACGGAAGGCGTGGTGATAGACTCCCTGAAGTCGGCGCGCTGACGCCGACCCTGAACATGGGGGAGTGTCTGAATGCTACGCCGTCTGTTTGTCGTCGCCGCCACTGCGGCGCTGTTAGCCGCCTGCCAGCAGCAGGCCGCCGCGCCCGCCGCTGAAAACGCCGCCGCACCGGCTGTGGCTCAGGAGGGGCTGGCCCCCGCCTTCACTCTGGTCGACGCCGACGGGGTGCAGCGGTCGCTGGCGGATTTCCGGGGCAAGACCGTGGTTCTGGAATGGACCAACGAGGGCTGCCCCTATGTCCAGAAACACTACACCGGCGCGATGCAGGCCCTGCAGCGCGAGGCCTTGGCGGATGGGGTGGTCTGGCTGACCATCGTGTCGTCGGCGCCGGGGACGCAGGGCTTTGTCGAGGGGGATACGGCCCGCGCCTACAAGGCCAAGCACCAGTCGGCCTATGCCCATCTGCTGCTGGACCCGACCGGCGAGGTCGGCAAACTGTATGGGGCCAAGACGACGCCGGACATGCGGGTGATCGACGCGCAAGGGCGGCTGGTCTTTGAGGGCGGCATTGATGATCGTCCGACCAGCAAGGTCGAGGATCTGCAAGGGGCGAACAACTTCGTCCGCGCCGCGCTGGAGGATGTGAAGGCCGAACGCCCGGTCCGCACCGCCTTCGCCCAGCCCTATGGCTGCGCGATCAAATACCCGGAGACGGTGACGGGTTAGGCTCAAATCAGGGCCGTCATCCTCGCCCTTGTGGCGAGGATCCATACGCCCGGTTTATCCGCAGAGTGCGCCAATCCTGCGACTGGGCGTATGGATCCCAGGGACAAGCCCTGGGATGACGAAGGGAATTGGTCCGCTCTCTTCCTGTGAGGAATATGCGCGGCCTCAAACCTCCGGCTGAGGCGGGGCGGTGATGACTTCGACGTTGTCGTTCAGCAGATAGGACAGTTCCGACAGGGCCACGGCGCGTTCGGCGGGCGTGGTTGCGGCCTGAACGGCGGCGATCTTCTTGGGGATGTCCTCGGAGATGCCGCGCAGGATGCACTTCAGGTCGCCGTCGGTGCCGCGCTCCTTCAGGATCAGGTGACCCTGCATGTCCAGTTGGGACAGGGCGTCGGCCTGGGTCTTGAAGCCGGCGAAGGCCTGGCCGGTGAAGAAGGCGGCGTCATCGGCGGCCTTGGACGCGGACCATCCATCGACGATGGACTTCAACGAACCCGAGCGGGACACGATGTCGGCGAACAGCGGCTCGCTGGCCACCGAGACCGGCGCGCCGACCGCTGCGGGGGGCTGTTCGGCGGCAAGCGCCACAGCAGGATTGGACATCGCCAGGGCGATTGTGAGAGCAAGGCCGCAGGACATGGGCTGACTTCCTGTTTCAGCGTCGGTTAGGGCGTTGAACGGGTGTAACCCTGAGCCGTAAACGAGAGTTTACCTTCTTCGCTCCCCAAAGGACTGCCTGATGACGCGCGACGACGCCTGGAAGACTTTTGACCGCACCGCAGCCGACGCCGGACGGACGCGCATTGTCGATCAATTCGCCGCGGACGCCGGGCGGCTGGAGCGGATGTCGGTCGAGGCGGCGGGTCTTTATCTGGACCTGTCGAAACAGAGCTGGACGCGCGAGGCGTTCGAGGCCTGCCTCGATCTGGCCCGCGCCAGCGATGTCGAGGGACGGCGCGCGGCCCTGTTCGCGGGCGAGGCGGTCAATCTGACGGAAGGCCGTGCGGTGCTGCACCCGGCCCTGCGTGCGCCGGTCGGCGCCGATTATCAGGCTCTGGGCGAGCCGGTGTCGGCGGAGGTGGACGCCGTGCGCGCCGAGATGCAGGCCTATGCCGAGGCCGTGCGGTCGGGCGCGGAGGCCGGGGCCACGGGCAAGCGGTTCAAGGCCATTGTTCATGTCGGCATCGGCGGATCGGATCTGGGGCCGCGCGTGGTCTGGGATGCGCTACGCCCGCTGGACCCGGCCATCGACCTGAGATTCGTCGCCAATATCGACCCGCGCGACATGGCCGAGGCTCTGACCGGGCTGGACCCCGAGACGACGCTGGTGGTGGTGGTGTCCAAGACCTTCACCACGCAGGAGACGCTGGCCAATGCCGAGGCGGCCAAGGCATGGCTGGCGGCGGCCCTGCCTGAGGACGGCCTGACCAAACATTTCATCGGCGTGACGGCGGCGCCGGGCAAGGCGGCGGCGTTCGGCTGCGGCCGCACCTTTGCGTTCCGCGACTGGGTCGGCGGGCGGTATTCGCTGTGGTCAGCGGTCAGCCTGAGCTGCGCCATCGCCCTGGGCTGGGATGTGTTCGAAGGTCTGCTGAACGGCGCGGCTGCGCTGGACGACCATTTCGTCTCGGCGCCGCTGGAGAAGAATGCGCCGGTGCTGCTTGCTCTGGCCCAGGTGTTCAATGTCGATGGTCTGAACCGTCCGGCGCGGACGGTGGCGCCCTATGCCCATGCCCTGCGCCGCCTGCCGTCCTTCCTGCAGCAGCTGGAGATGGAATCGAACGGCAAGCGGGTGCATCGCGACGGAACCCCCGTCACGCGCCAGACCTGCCCGGTGGTGTTCGGCGAACCCGGCACCAACGGCCAGCACGCCTTCTTCCAGCAGATCCATCAGGGGCCGCAGGTCGTTCCCGCCGAGTTCGTGATCGTGGCCCGCACCCATGAGGACGCGCCGGAATCACCGCTCTGGTCCAATGCTCTGGCCCAGGGGCAGGCGCTGATGGTGGGCAAGACGACCGAGGCCGCCAAGGCGGAAGGTCTGGCGCAGGGCCTGTCGGAAGAAGAGGCGACCCGTCTTTCGAGCCACCGCACCTTCACCGGCGACCGTCCCTCGACCGCCATCCTCATGGAGCGGCTGACGCCGCAGACGCTGGGCGCCCTGATCGCCCTTTATGAGCACAAGACCTTCGTTGAGGGCGTGATCTGGGACATCAACAGCTTCGACCAGTGGGGCGTCGAACTGGGCAAGGTTCTGGCCAAGGCGATCCTGAAGGATGTGCACGACGGCGGCCCGTCGGCCGATCTGGACCCATCGACCGCCGCCCTGATGACGCGGTTGATGCAATGACAGTCGTCGCCGGGCGGTGGCAGAGGCTGGAGGGGCTGGCCCTTCTGGTCGTCGCCGTCCTGGCCTATCGGCAGGCTGAGCAGGGCTGGCTTCTGTTCGCGCTGCTGTTCTTCGCGCCGGACCTGAGCTTCTTCGGTTATCTGGCTGGTCCCCGGATCGGGGGCCTGATCTATAATCTGGCCCACAGCCTGATTGGTCCGCTGTTGCTGGCGGGCATGGGGCTGGTTTCGGCCCATCCGCTGGTGACCGGGATCGCCCTGATCTGGCTGGCCCATATCGGGTTCGATCGGACGCTGGGCTATGGACTGAAGTCGCCCGGGGCGTTCGAGGTCACCCACCTGGGCCTGATCGGAAAGGCGCGAAAGAACCGCCCGTCATGACAAAAGGCCCGGTCGCGGGACCGGGCCTTTCGCCTGTTGTGATGGCTGCGGGGCTTACCAGCGGCGGTCGTAGCGGTAGTCGCGGCGGTTATCGCGGCCATAGTCCCGGCGGTCGTAGCGATAGTCGCGGCGGTCGGGGCCGTAACGGTAGTCATAACCGGCGTTGCGGCTGTTGATGCCGTGCTCGCGTTCCCAGTGGCCCTGGTTTCGGTAGCATTGGCCGCCGCGGTAGTATTCGCAGTTCGAACCACGGTTGGAGGCGACCGCGCCCAGAGCGGCCCCGGCCAGGGCGCCGCCTGCGACATAGCTGCCGTCGCCATTGCTGTAGATGGCCCCGGCGAGCCCGCCGATTGCGGCGCCGATCAGGGCGTTTCGCGCCGAATCGTCGCGGCGGTCATTCTCACGATAGCGGCTTTGAGCGTCGGCGGAGGTTGCGGTCAGAACGGCGACGGCCATGACCGGAACGAAAGCGGCGGCGGCGAGCTTGCTGATGGACTTCATGTCGCAGTCTCCTTTGAAACAGTGAACCGGCGGAACGCCCTGTTCCATGCCGATGATCTGATCCTTTTGTAGCGAGGCCTGCCTGAACGGGCCTCTGAGAGCAGCGTTCATCTTCAGTTCATCGCACCAGCGACGCTGACAGCCGCTGGCAGGCGTTCGCCGAGGGCGCCGGATGTGACTTTTGTTTGCTGCTGTCGTCTTGACGCTGTCACACCGTCCTCCTACTTGCCGGGTGCGTTAGCACTCTTGCTGGTCGGCTGCTAAAACAGTGATCGCGAGGGTGCTGCTCACCGTTTCAGAACGCCCCGATTTCGGGGGTTTCATCAGGGAGAAGTCCGATGGCGTTTCGTCCGCTCGGCGACCGCGTGCTGGTCAAGCGCGTTGAAGAAGAATCCAAGACCAAGGGCGGGATCATCATCCCCGACACCGCCAAGGAAAAGCCGCAGGAAGGCGAAGTCGTCTCCGTCGGCCCCGGCGTCCGTGACGAATCCGGCAAGGTCAATGCTCTGGAACTGAAGGCTGGCGACCGCATCCTGTTCGGCAAGTGGTCGGGCACGGAAGTGAAGATCGACGGCGACGACCTGATCATCATGAAGGAATCCGACGTTCTGGGCGTGCTGTCCTAAGCACCCGTCGTCTGACTTTCTTCAATCAATCCATTTAGATAGGAGCAGCCCGCATGGCCGCTAAAATCGTACAGTTCAACACCGACGCGCGCGACAAGATGCTGCGCGGCGTCAACGTCCTGGCCAACGCCGTCAAGGTGACCCTGGGTCCCAAGGGCCGCAACGTCGTGATCCAGAAGTCCTTCGGCGCCCCGCGCTCGACCAAGGACGGCGTGTCGGTCGCCAAAGAGATCGAGCTGGAAGACGCCTTCGAGAACATGGGCGCCCAGATGATCCGCGAAGTCGCTTCGAAGACGAACGACAAGGCGGGTGACGGCACCACCACCGCAACCGTTCTGGCTCAAGCCATCGTGCAAGAGGGCCTGAAGGCCGTCGCCGCCGGCATGAACCCGATGGACCTGAAGCGCGGCATCGACAAGGCTGTCGGCCTGGTCCTGCAAGAGATCAAGGACAAGTCCAAGCCGGTCTCGAACAACTCGGAAATCGCGCAAGTCGGCACCATCTCGGCCAACGGCGACAGTGAAATCGGTGAGCTGATCGCCCAGGCGATGGCCAAGGTCGGCAACGAAGGCGTCATCACCGTCGAAGAAGCCAAGACCGCCGACACCACCGTCGACGTCGTCGAAGGCATGCAGTTCGACCGCGGCTACCTGTCGCCCTACTTCATCACGAACGCCGACAAGATGGAGGTTCAACTCGAAGAGCCGCTCATCCTGCTGTTCGAAAAGAAGCTGACCTCGCTGCAAGCCATGCTGCCGATCCTGGAAGCCGTGGTGCAGTCGGGCCGTCCGCTGCTGATCATCGCTGAGGACATCGAAGGCGAAGCCCTGGCGACCCTGGTGGTCAACAAGCTGCGTGGCGGCCTGCGCGTCGCCGCCGTCAAGG